>Ga0070698_100002477_pt1 | contig 20354 bp, 16 predicted proteins | sample KBSK1502metaG_FD_65477 | JGI IMG/M metagenome (GOLD analysis project Ga0070698, IMG submission 65477) | Corn, switchgrass and miscanthus rhizosphere microbial communities from Kellogg Biological Station, Michigan, USA - KBS K1-50-2 metaG | ecosystem: Host-associated > Plants > Roots >...
AAAGTAAGCGGGCGTTTGATAACAGCGATTCTGTTCGGGAGCGCCGCCAGGCGCTGTAGTTGGGAGAACAGAATCTTCTGTTATCAGATGACCGTCCTTATTGAGGTGCTTTGTGCCGAAACCCCTCTTGTTCGAGGACAGTCGCAGATGTTCTTCCTGCGGCGTCCGAGAACTGAAACCATCTCGAGAACGTGTCGGCTAGGACCATTCCTTTGAGCAGTAGACGCGCAGTGTCACGGGACAGCTCCGGGAGCGGGATGACGTGTCTCTCTTAATCAGGTGCAAAGCTGGAGTTGTCGAACGTGTTTTTGATTTGTCCGTCGAGTACGCTGACAACAGCCGTAATGGCGCGGCGCTAGTACTCCAAATCCTCAAGTTGAATTTGGATGGTCTGAAAAAGTTTAGCTGAAGCCCAATTGCTGAAGGCGCGGGCGAAGGTGCAACAAAACGCGGGAAATCCATCGGGAAAAAAGATGTGAGTAATTCCAAATTGAAGAGGCTTTTTACATATGCAACAAGTCATTCCTACGCATCACAACCAATTGGGTAATCGGGTGAAGGTTGCTCTATTTGTTGAGGAGTACTTGGAACGATTTGGATCGCGTCGAAACCTTTCGGACTCAATCTGGAAGTGTCTTTCAGACCGAGCTTTGCAATGATCTCGATGGTGCGGTCTTCGAAATACCCAGGTTTCTCCTGGTCAAACAGTTCCAGGAGATCCTCCGTAACTGTTTTCTGTATCCAAAGTAGATCGTCAAGATCAGTTTTGTTTAGAACTCTCATATTGAAGCGCAAGTGGTCCGCTCCATCGGGCACAAAGCGGCTCTCCAGCGGACCACAAGCGGTCTCGCCCAGACGAACTAATTCTGAAAGAATTGTGTCCTGAAAGAAATGATCGGCGCTTTGTCTCGATGCCATGCGAAGCAGCATGGGTAACGGGATTAGTTCGCAATCGATCGCGATGATGCCATACAAATAGCAGTAACGTCTTAGTCCATCATCAATCGGCCCAGTCGAAATTAGCACCCTCCAGTGTTGTCCCATTTCACCAGCGCGTCGTCGCGCGACATAGAGGTCAAAGGTCTTCCGGTCAAAATAGAAAAGGTCCATCTTGGAAGGACCGTAGCCATCATAGGCCTTCGCTTCACAGATCAATGTGCTCCCATTCCGTGCGCCTGCGCTATCGAGCTCGTGTGCAAGTCCAGAAGCGGACCTAATGCCAAACAAGGTCAGCGATCCCGGTCCCTGCCTGGCCCACGCACCGGTTGGAGTTAGCGCACTCGACATCCAGCGCTCCCAGACCCTCCCTCGAATCCAACCTTGAAGATCTGGAGGATAGAAGCGAGCTAGCAAATACATCGCTTCCGAGAATCTCGCCAACCAATCCAACTCGGGCATTTGCATTTCACACCTTATTTCAACAGCTCGTCGATTGCGCGTGCATCGATACTGTCAGTAGTGGCCCCTTTACGGAATGACCTTGCCCGAGCGATACCGCTCAGCCCCAAAATATCAGCGGCGAACAGTCCGTCGATCTTTGGCCGCTCAAGATCAGCTGCACGATCAAACAATTTGTGAGCTTCCGTTAGAAGAATGCCGGGTCGGCCCCCCGAGCGTTCAAGTAGTATGGGGAGCGCATTCTCTTCAAAGGGAAGAAGTTGGCCTGTCTCGCCGTCAGTGCGTTCTTTGTCAAGGTAAGTTACTAATAACGTACGGACCTGCTCGACATTTTGAATACCGCGGAGCACCACTATCGAGTTCTCGTTTGCGGGGTCTTCGGCGTCGTAGCTGGGTAAGCGATTTGCGCGCCACATTTCTTCGAGCGCTTCGGAGGCACGGACGTGAAAAGTGAAAATCGCGTGAACACGACCGGCAAAAGGAGCCATCTCTGCGAGAATGTCACGCAGACGGCCAACCTCACGTGTACGCTTCGCTTTCGTTACTGTTTGCGTGGTAGCCAGGTCTTCCAACTGGTCAACAAGGACGAAAACGTGACGAATACCAGCCGCAGCTGCAATGGTAAGGGCAAAGTCAAAGTACGCTAAACCATTTCTTATTCGACTCGTCGGAGTTACTTCAGCAAGAAAGTCTGCGAATTCTCCGGGACTTGAGTTGCAATATGCATCGATAGTGTCCTCGCGCAGTGGTGGTAGCGTAGCCCCAAGTTTGCGGCGCGCATGCCTTATTGCGTCACGAAGTCCGTCACTGTCGGTTTCTTCAATGCCGTTTTCCTGACGGATGCGATCACGAAGGATGTCAAGAATCGAAACACCATCCATCCCTGTCTGAGGATCGGCCAGGAACTCTACTGCTGCAAAGAAGATTGGATATACACCGGTAACCGTTGTCGTGTTGAACGACGCGTACGCAGCCATGGCCCTATGTTCATTCAGGCGTGCAGAGTTGATACCCGCCTCAGTCAGTACCGTTTCGCCAAAATCACGGTTCATTTCTTTGGCTGACTGCCTAAGCATGGCCGTTTTGCCCATCCCTGTATCTTCATTGTTAGCCCCCTTGGACCAAAGAAAGCTAAAGCCACGGCGATCCATTGCGCCCCCATAAATTAACCGCGAATACAATTTCTGAAGTTCATCAGGAAAAACATCCGGGTTGTATGGTTCATCTCCTTGATTAATGGCCTCCGCGGGGAATGGATTGCGTTCTATTCCCCAAGCCTCCTGCATATGTTGATACCTGTCACTCATAATTCATCTCCTTCAGGTTTAATAAGAATTACGTAATAGCGTCGGGATCCCAACCGAAACGGTGCTTCCGAAGACGGCCAATTGGCCATCCCGAGCTGAAGTTCGAGTCGAAAAGGCGCAGTCCTATCACGGTCAGCGATTTCCGCGATCACACGATCTACTAAAGAAACATTTACTTTGAGCCGGAAAGCCGCGAGTGCGCGTACCTTGAATATTTCCAAATATGGATATAGCGAGCCTGGCGCTCCGCCGTCCGTGGCAATCGCGTCTGCTATCTCTCTGTAGGCCGTTGCCAACTGTTGTGCAACCTGATCACCATACCGAGACAGACCGCGGCGCGTGACTCTTTCATGCTGTTCGGGTCCCTCTACATCGGCTGTGCTCCAGATTGTTCGACCCGGCATTCCGTGAACGTACCGGCTCTCATCAAAGATGAAGAGCTGCCGCCCCCAACTCATTAGGATGTTGAACGTTATTGCATCGTAGCGAACCTGCCGGGCTTCAAGCGTCGCAACTATCAGCGCGTCAGCCGCGGTGTCGAGAATATCTTTAGCGGTGGGCTCGGCACCTCCCGAAAAGCGTCGGCCAAGGGATTCGCGAATCTGCGTCGTGACTGACTCAGATGAAACCTTGGCCAAGCTCATTGAACGTTTCATCCGATTTGCGGCATCTTCGCCCAGCTCACGAGTCCAGGAATCGCCGGCCTGCTTGAACTCCTTCAATTCGTCTTCGGTATATTCAGGAATAAGAAGTGGTTCCTCAGCGAGAACCCGGCGGAGCGTTGAAAGATAGGGATGCTGATTTATGAGAAGGGGTGTAAGTGCGCCACGAAAGAGTGACTCGCTACCTCGGGACTGTTCAATTATGAGTTGCCCCGGGAGGGTAAGTGCATAAGTGGCGTCCCTATGGGCATCAACGTTTACTCTCTTCGATGGTAAAGGGCGACGTTCAACCAGCCCTAGACGCATGAGTTCAGATATCGAGTCAGCAGTCGGCGACCAGAAGGTGTACGAATCTGCAATGCGGGCCGTACTTGCATTGCCTCCAGACCTTCGCGACAACTCATTACCCAACTGGCGGAGCCGCAGTCGGAGTTCGTCGAAGCATTGCCCCGTCGCTATTCCCTCCAACACGGAATAGAAATAGGAAACGTGAGTAACCCGCGGGATTGTGTCGCGTCCTTGAGAAGTTAGGCCTTCCATAGGAAATGACTCTATCATCGACAGGTCCAAATGTCAATTAGGGGTCTGGCAAGCCAGACCCTCAACGCGTATATGAGGTCGTAAGTTTTAGCGCCGCCTCCGTACCGGAAATGAAGTTTAAGGTGGGAGGGAAGAGAACAGGCCGCGTCAAAGATCGTTTAAAGAGGTTAGCGATCTGATCGAGCCTTTCCGGTTGAGTTTGACCAGTGAGTGACCTCCGAGCTAGGCGAAGTCTCTCCTGGGTGAGGTGTTATCCGTAGCGGATTGGGTAGATCAGAGCCCCGGAGCTTCGGCACTCAACGTCATTTGCGTTATCAAAGCATCTTTAGCGTGTCAGGTTGATGGGTTAGAATCGTCGCTGTTGGAGTGCCATCCCATGCGTGAGTCTATTGAGACTTATCGCTGTTACGGTCATTAACTAATAGCCAGTGTTCTAGGCAATGACAAAAGTTGGGCGAAATGAAACATGTCCTTGTGGCAGCGGAAAGAAGTACAAGAAGTGTCATGGCTTACCAATTCAAGGGCACTGAGGAACGCCATAGCATTCGAACAAATTTCGACAAGTATCCTAAGTTGGAAGGAACTTGGGGAATCTCTGGAATTGGAATGTTTATGACGCTTACAAGACTTTACGGAAGCAATCCAAACGACCCTCGAAATGCCGCCCCGCCTTCTGGCTCACCCGGTAAGTATAAAGTTACATTTGTCTTAAGCCGACCCGGATACCCACCCCTAAAGGAGAATCACATATCTTTTGAGGATGACCTAAAAGGTGATTCGCATCTTTTAATTGGAAACAAAGTGGACGTTGAGGCGCAATTATCTGACGGCACTGTGACCTTAACTGGATATCCAAACGATAAAGGATTTCTTGGCAAGGTTGTTATTGAGGAGATTGAGGCACAGAGCTTCGGCGATGCCAACTTGAAAGCCTACAATGCGTTCTCGACTGTCCTAAGTCGCCTTTCACTTATTGCCGACATCCCGCTTCACATTTATCGAATCACCACTATTGAACTATCGACGGGAAACCTAATCGGCAGCTTCACACTTCCCTTTGCGGAGACTTCAGCTCCGATGTTCGCAAAATTCCCGACGGATGGAGACCTTGCCAAGTTTGCAAGTCTGTACCGCGAGGCACTGAATAGCAATAGCCCGAATTATCAATATCTCTCTTACTTCAAAATCATTGAAGGGATAAGGCGTATTCGAGAGGAACGCACAAGACTCGAAAACGAAGCAGCAATGGCCAAAGGCGAAAGACCACCAGTCCGAGAGAGAGAGAGAGAGAGAGAGAGAGAGAGAGAGAGAGAGAGAGATACTCCCAACGACGAGGCAAGAACAAAAGGAATGGCTTAACTCAGTGATGATTCCTCAGAACTGGAGCGATCTTGCACTTGACTAAGTATTTCCGGCCGAAGCAGTGAGTAAAAAATTGAACGACTTAATTCGGCCAAGCGGCCTACTCGATATGATTAGAAATAGAATAGCTCACGCAGTAATGAGAGATGAAACTAAGGAAACAATTAATATCGATGATGGCTTGCTCATAACTGAAGTCACAAATTGGCTCGCATTGTGCAAGTGCATCGCTAGGTATCTACTAAAAAAGGAGTACCCGCAATTCTTCCAACTCAATTAGCATCTCAACTGAAAAGTCTGAGCATGACAATGGAGAAAGAAAGGCAAGTTTTCGATGCGTTTATCAAGGCATGCAGCAACTTTGCCGGTGAATCTGTGCAAAAGTGGTATGTGCTTGATGATTGGTACAAAGTTCCGGGAAACACAAGACCGGCAGTGCCGTTCGATAATCGCCCCGACGTTATTTGTATCACCCATTCAGGCAAGCGTCTCGGCGTTGAACTAAAAGCATGGCTCAATGAAGGACAGATTGCCGAAGCCAAAAGAAATGAAATGTTTCAAGAAGCAGTTCTCAGAGCGGTTGGCGAGCTACCGATAAATGATCATAAATACATCCAACGCACCTGGCTGCGTGCGAAGCCAAAACGTTTTCATGACGGCGATTCGCCCGAACTTCGAAATCAACTGTTCATGCTGATTAGACACCTTGACGAGAGATGGTCAGAGAAACCTAAGTGGGAGCAATCGAGCCGTGAAATGATCGATGACCTATCGGCTTTTCCTATAGTCGCGAAATACATAGATTTTGTTGAAGCGTTTCCCCGGCGCGAACCAATCGAGCCGGAAGACGCAATCGATCAGAAGTACCCTGATAGACGATGGATAGCCTTTCCAAACAGAGGTGGCGCTTATAGGCTTACTGAGATGCTCGCGCCACTCCGGCAATTATTGGTTCAAACGAAAGGCGACAAGCGATACCGAGACATTTGCAAACATGTTGGGCTTAGTGAATGTTATTTGCTGGTCCACTACGACTGGGGAGGGTGTAAATAGTTTTGTGTAAATGGTCATTCATCAACTAACCGGTTAAGGTTAGATGCAGGAGAAAAGATGACCATAGACAATGAGCTCATTGACAATCTACTGAAAGACTACAAAAAGCCTGAGGACATCATCGGCGAGAACGGCTTGTTGAAGCAATTAACGAAGCAGTTGTTGGAGCGGGCCATGGCCGCAGAGTTGACCGACCACGTCGGTTACGAGAAGCACGACACGGCCGGGCACAAGAGCGGCAACTCGCGCAACGGCAAGTCGGCGAAGACGCTCAAGGGCAGCTTTGGCCGGATGCCGCTTGAGGTACCGCGGGATCGTAACGGGACCTTCGAACCACAGATTATTGAGAAGCATCAGACGCGCTTCACCGGCTTCGATCAAAACATCATTTCGCTGTACGCGCGCGGCTTATCAACGCGCGAGATCCAACAACATCTGGAAGAGATTTACCACGTAGAAGTCTCGCCGGCGTTGATCTCGAGTGTGACGGACGAAGTGCTTGACGAGGTGAAGACGTGGCAGAATCGGCAACTCGATGCGGTCTACCCGATCATGTATCTGGACGCCATCCAGTTCAAGGTGCGCGATGGCGGGCACGTAAGAAATAAAGCGATCTACCTGGCCATCGGTATCACCGTCACGGGCATGAAGGAAGTGTTGGGGTTGTGGATCGCGCAGACGGAAGGCGCCAAGTTCTGGCTACAAGTGGTGACGGAACTAAAGAATCGCGGCGTCAAAGACATTTTTATCGCCTGCGTGGATGGACTGAAAGGTTTTCCCGAAGCAATTGAAAGTATCTTTCCGCAAACCGAAGTGCAGTTATGTATCGTGCACCTGGTGCGGCACTCGCTGAACTATGTAGGCTGGAAACAGCGCAAGGAAGTGGCGGCGGACCTGAAGACGATCTACACCGCCGCGACCGAAGCGGAGGCCGAACAAAGACTGGCTGAGTTTAGCCTGAAGTGGGACGCGAAGTTTCCCACCATTGCGAAGTCCTGGCGCAGTAACTGGGCACGTGTGATTCCGTTCTTCGCGCATCCGCCGGAGATTCGCAAGGTGATCTACACGACCAACGCGATTGAGTCGCTGAACATGTCACTGCGCAAAGTGACGAAAGCGCGCGGCTCGTTTCCTAACGACGAGGCGGTCTTCAAACTGCTCTACCTGGCGCTGCGCAACATCGCGAAGAAATGGACCATGTCGGTGCACGACTGGAAAGCCGCGCTCAACCGCTTTGCCATCGTCTACGAAAACCGGCTGCCGGTTGAATAGGCGTGTGAGATTAAGGAAATGAAACTGCCAGGCAAAAATCCGGGCTATGGAAACCGTGGAAAAACAAACTACGTTTTTCCACCGTTCCCACAGCCCCTGCCGCTATTAACAAATCAAGATGAAAAGCGGCCGACCCTAAACAACCGACGATCGTTTACACAAAATATTTGACGCTACCCGACTGGGATGCGTTTGCTTACAACACTCCTTTCGATGCCCCAGACTATTCGTTCCGAAGTGTTGTTGACTTCGCTCGGAACGCACTTGCAGGAGACGGCGGCTCCTTTCAACGCATATTCCTTTTGAACTGCTTACAAGGACATGAAGAAGCCCACCGCCTCTTATGATGCGACTGTTCATTGCACATTTAGTTAGCTCGATCAGCGAATGGGTTAGATGGGAAATAGGCGGTGAGTTGCGTAGCCCCGAATCCTTGAGAAACTCATCTAGCGGAAACATCCATCAAACTCGATCCCGTAGTTGGAGATCAAACACTTACCTGATCACTTCTTGGGCCCGGCCGAAGCCAGCCTCGTCAAGTATTTCATCAAAGAAGCCTTTCATGACTTCGACGACGTGCCTGCAATACGCATGGTCGATTTGCACGAACCCTCTATCATTCAGCGATAGTCCTTGGCCGGTCTTTTTCTTAGTGATCTCCACAATAATTGCCCGCCGATTGAATGCCTCTACGTCGCCGTTGACATGAACGATGCAATTACGCAGGTTATTGATTTCATCCAACTCGGACCAAACGCTTTTGTTGATAGTAATCAGCGGTTTTGGCGAGCTAATTAAAAATCTTTTCACAGCTTGCGGGAAACTTTCTTCCGAATGTTTTTTAGAGTAAGTCCGCCTGTTTGTTCTCTTTTGCTTAACTCTTTCGCGAGTTCCTTACAACGCGATTCAAAAAGCATATACGAAAGCAAAACGAACGAGTATCTGAGTTTCGAGGGGAAGTCTTCTTCAAAGAGCAACGTGTGGAGGTGCAGGTGCTCCCGCTGATTGTCGATATCGTCCGCGGATGTAATCTCGATCTGTTTGATCCTATCTCTGTCTTCCTGGCGGACCGAATCTATTGCGGATTCCATAGATTCCAGATAGAGACCGAGTTTCTCAAACAACCACTCTGTGTCTGCAATAAGTCTGACTTGAGGATCATTTCTAATGTGTTGACGCGACCTCGCGTTCCCGCCACGTCCGACCGGAAATTATTTGTTCTGATTTAGGGTATCATCAAGCTGAGCCAACTCCTTCAACGAGTTCTTAAACTTTGCATAGGTCTTGATCTTAGAGTCAACGTCGGCGTGTATGGCTCTAAGATCTATCGCTGAGTCGTCCATTTCTTCGAGGCTCATTGTGGGTGACTGTTCTTCAATTCGGCTGGCCAACTCGCGAAAATCACATTGAAAACTATCGAACTCCTCTCGATGTTTTTTCGCGGCGGTCTGATACTCGAGCTGTGCTTCTTCCAGAATTTTTCTTCCTCTAGCCGACAAAATCGCGCTAAAGCTGAACGCAGCAAAATCAGCTTCATCCAGTAGTAAACTAGCTTCTGCTAACTTCGCGTCGAGTGTAAACAAGTCCGTACACAATTCATGCCTGCGCTGGGACTTTACGATCTTGTTTGCTCGCCGATGCGTTTTAGCGGCTAGCAGGAGGCTCGCAATTGAGATGAGAATTGATGCTAACGGGACATAGTCTTTTAGTGATGTGATATCAGGCGTCGACATGATTTGCGCTTTTATACATTTTTATGGTTGTTCGCAACTTCTAATCTGCTTTCAGTCGAGCGAGACATAGACCAAAGGTCTTCAACTCAGTCTATGAATTGAGATGACTCTGAGTTGTGACGGAAGTTGTCAGAATCGTCGGAAGGTGGCTCGGTTTTTTTACCAAGACTTCGAGCCTACTAACTAGATCCTGCACACCGTGGTAGCCTGGATTGATCGTGAGCACTTGACGAAACGTATCCAGTGCATCATGCAGATAGCCTTTCCCCAGATCGAGACTGGGATTTTCGCTTTTCAAGTTGTCGAACGAAAGGATCGCGGTAGTTTTGCTGTCGCACGGACTTGTGACCGCGCGAACAATACGCGAAACATCGAAGAGCCGTAAAGAGCCTAAACGAAGCGTACGTGCCCCTAAAGCGCGGACGATATAAGTTCTTGATCCTGAGTAAGATCCGTTGATTTCAAACCACTTCGGCGATTCGGTACGCGGCCTGAAAGGCCGGCGTCGGCGGTTCGATTCCGTCCCCTGGCCACCAATACTTCCAATAACTTAGCGATAGCCAAAAACATTCAAATGTACATACACAATGAATCAACATCGCGACGAACCTAAGACCTAAATGCAAACCTTGAGTTTATACGATTACTTGTCAGCGCGATCGCGTGATGTGCGCTGCGGCGATCGCGGTGCGACTCCTACGCGCGGAAACAAAGGAGCAATTGGCAACTTTGCAATGATTTAAGGACTGAACGATGCCACACGTAGTCGTGAAGCTCTGGCCCAGGCACGCGTGACCACAGTGCGCGAACCGCGAACGTTGGTTGATGAATGTTCGCGTATTGTACGCGCGACGCAATGTGTATGTACATGTGGCCGTGGTCAGAGTTTAGCCCGCCCAATTTCACGCCGCTACAGGGACATGGCCAAATTCGTAAGTCCTATTGTCCGTTGCCGAGATTTCAATATCTTCAAGCGCCGCCGTGGAGCCTGATACTAATTCAAGAACCTGCCCACCGTGTAGCCTGCGCAAGAGCTCAGCGATGGCGAAGGATGCTGCCGTTAGACCAACGAAGGGAACTCCGACAGTGCGCGATGCGAGTTGGGCCAGTCCACACTTGTCTAACGTCGGATGCTTTGATGGCTCATATGCCGGCATCTTCAATACCTCAGCAGCAATCGAAGAAACATTGCGGGACCAGAGACGCGCAGCATTCAGAGAGCTTGGAAAGGCGTGCAAAGAGAAGTTGCGAAAGGCCTGCGGACCTGCGCCCAGGCCGGTTTCGACAACAAGACCGAAGCCCGCCTCTTCGAGTGCGGCGCGAGCCAGGGAATTATCTACTCCGAACAAAGCGACGTTTGGTTCATGTGGAGCCCGGCGAGTCCACTTTCCAAAGCGACGCTCGTCAATAGTTGTATGAAAACCTCTTTCCTCGAGCCACGCTGCAAGCGTACGCGTTTTCATCAGACCAATCGTAGTTGAGTCAGTTAGCAACGAAGTACTCTCATTCGACTTCGCCATTCGGTCATCGTCCTGGAGCAGCAGATCAACTCCGGCCGGATCGTCATAAGGCAAACATGCCAGAAGCCAAAGATATGCCTGGCCCAGATTGCCGAGACCAATAAGCCAGAGCCGTGACGGAAGAAAAAGGATAGGAGGTTCCGTCGGGTCCGGCAGTAGCCATGGCAACGTAGGACTCCACAAAGACACCCCGGCATCACGACGCCCCGCCATTGGATGGTCGCCGGAATGATACAAAAATGTTTCGGCAGCGCAGGTGGCTGCTGCAAGTGCCGGGGCGAGACCTCCAGAACCACATTCCTTCAGACGCCGCCCATCGCTTATAGGAACAACACCGCCGCGCCAGCCCTCCCACGTGACTTGCCAGCACGGAGCCAAAGTATTCGGTGGGTCAGCATTGCCGATAAGAGCCACAGGCCAGTCTCTTCTTCGACGCTTTACATTCTTGCCACCCAGAAACGTGACTGCCTCATAGACTGATGACCCCTTGGTCAGCGGGACGAGCAACGGAGAATTTGGGGCATGGATTACGTGAACCCCGCCAAGAAATGTCCGGCGGGCAACGTTCACGAGCGTCAATAGGGCCACTTGGTGTTCGCGCGAGGCTGAAACCTCGGGACCCACCGCGATGTAGAGGCCAAAGTTCTGCAATAAGCCAAGCGCTTGCTCTGGTGTTTCCGCGCGCCCCGTATCCATGAAGTACTTGGCAGTTCGGTGAAGATTTTCCTGTGTAATATTGTCCATTATTAACTCCAGAATCCCGTATAAAGAAAGTGCTTTGCCTGCCTTCCCCCTCTGTTTTTCCAAGCGTGCTCGCCCAAATATTCGTAGATTCCAAGATCTGACTGAAGCACCGGCGGCCGAGCATAACCCGGCACGATAATCGCGACGTGTCCTGAGCGCGCTACCATCGGATTGGTGCGATCATCGTGACTCTGCAAAGCGGCAAAGCGATGTGTATGAGCATCAGCCACGACAGTCAGACTACGCTCGCGGCAGATGGCCCAAAGCTTTGCAAACGAGTCACCATGAAGAATACAAATGCCGGTGCTGTAAGCGTGAGGATCTAATTCGTCATAGTAGATGGCGTCTTTCACTTCCAACCGGCCACCCTTTTCCTTCCCGAGCAAGAACACGCCGGCCTCATGCCGTCCTTCACCCCGTCGGTCGAGTTCGTTCAATATTTGCTTCCAGAATTTACGGTGGCAGCTGATCCGGTGATCAGGCGCCAATAGGCCCCGTATAATCGTTCGAATTGATAAGGTCATAAATCTGTTCCAAATAACAAATGATGCCGCGCGCCGGATTCCACAGGCGTTCCGGATGTACATTGCGCCAATTGTCGTGCCCCTGAATGGACATGCGATCACATGGCAAGTAGAGGCATCGACCGTCTTTCCACGCCGGCCGGAAGATTGACGGCACAATTGATTTCCCTGTCGGCCAGTCCGTTTGAGCGAGCGGTGAATTGGTTTCTACGTTCCATGGTTGTGCTGTTACCGCAGCTTCTCTATAGCCTGTGCAGTCGAAGCGAAAGGCGTATTCCGACGGACCGTTTTGTCTTTGTGCGGCTGAAACGGAGATAACAACGTTGGGCCATGCCGTTAACACGTGGTGCCATCGACCCTCCAACTCGCCGCAACGGAACTCCGCTGCGGCGAGATCCTGCTCCAGCAATAACTGGTCGGGTGGCTTGACAGTCACCATTTAGCCCTCCACGCGTATCTCCGGCACAAGGTCAAAGCACACAGCACAATCATTGTTCCTGACCAGCGCGTGCAGCGGCGTATCACTCGTCGGACGTTCTGTGGAGTTGCAAAGCTGCAAAACGTGTTCTGCGGCATCCTTCTTGTCCAACTCGAACTCCTTCATTGCCCATTTCTTGACACTGCGCACGCGCACGCCAGGCGCAAATTCCTGTGAAATAGTTATTTCGAGATAATTCACAGTAGTCTTGATACGACGACATCGAACCACATGAACGCGCGTGCCTTGTTTGACTTCCGCTGCTGGACGCTTTCCCTGAGCAGAGAGTGGTTCGTCCGACTCATCGATGAACACAAACTGGTCAGAACTAATCGTTAAGCCAGCTCCTAAAAGCGCTTTGTGTATTTCGGATTCGTTGGCGCGTTCGTCGACCGCGACCTCAACGATGTTGGGTTGACCTTGAATCTGTACGAAGAGTGTTAATTTCGGCATGCCGCCCTCCTAATTGTTGAAAATGTGGGCAATCACGCCCAACGGTTAACTTGAACTTCGACGAGTTGGACCTCATTGCACATTGCTCGAGGTCCGCCCTCTAAGTTGTTAATCGTCAAAGCGGATCAAAACCGGAAAGGTGATTTTCAGGAGAGCGTCAAGGGGCCACGGGGAGTGGCGGCGCAGATAAAGTAATGAGGACACCGTGGGCACGTAACGGCATCTACGTCGGGTGGAAAGAATCCAGACGACATCTCAGCCAACATCTCACTGGTTTTGTCGCTGCGGGATTGGATCTTTTGATCAGAGATGACCACAGGATCAAGAGATTCATCTGTCAGGTGTATCGCCTCGATTTGGTAGCCGCTATGGAAGCTATTCCGAGCTGCCAAGTGATAAAGGCTGTACTCAAGTCTGTCGTACTCGTTGACGCGTTTGAATCCCGTCCGTACGCGTCGCAAAACTACCGTTCCGTTGGGTAGTCGCGCCATCTCGTCCGGTTGCACGATTACACGTCCTCCAGCCAGGTCCAACGCAAGCGGTTCGGCGCGACTAAAACGTCTTCCAGCTCCGTGACGAACCAATGCACTCACAAGGCGATCCGCTAATCGACGGTACTCGGCCGCAAATGCATGATCTGTGGGTCCCTTCTCCTGCCACACACGCTCGAATTTCTCTGCGGCCGCAACTTCGTCAGGCTCACCATCGACTCGCGCTTCTGCCAGCCATTCAATCAGATCATAGATACACTGGTGCGTGCGGCTGAAGGCAGTTGGGCTTCGGGCGCCACCCAGTTCAAGTACGTGCGTGTAAAAGAATCGCCGCGGGCACTTCTCGAAAGTTCGCAAGAGGTTATCAGTAACATTCCAATCATTGGGCCAGGAAATTTGAACGGCCGCAGGCCGGGGAGCATCTGCCGGTAAGGGCAGCACTGCAGGATTCTGTACTTCGTCTATCAGTGCGGGTGATAGCCAGTCTAAAAAAGGTGAGGGCGTACGATTTCGGCCGCTGGGTTGTTTACGCGCGAGATACAGACGGAGATGAAGCTTGGCACGCGAGACTGCTACAAAGAACAAACACTGCTCTTCCTGTTCGTGTGCCTTCTTCGATTCGTCGCTGGACGACAGGTTTTCGAGGCTATCTATCATTCCCTCCGGAGGTGGGCACCGGTGTCCCCGATACGACGACGGAAAACTTGTGACCGTCAGGCCGGGCACGTGAACGGCGTCGAACTCCAGCCCCTTGCTCCCATGCACGGTCATCAATCGAACGGCATCAATATGTAAAGCGGCAGCCGGGACTTGACGCATATCACGTTCCTCGGCAAGGAGGACCAGCTGTCTAACTCGGTCGAGCATTCGCCTAATGGGAAGCCCCGGTGCGGAAGGACGGCGGTCCCGCGCGAAATTTAATAGCTGCCAAATAGCCACCCCACGCATGCATGCCGTGGGGGTACTGTCGTTCGCTATGGTCGCTATGAGGTCAGAACGATCGAGAAGATAAGTCGTAAGAAATTCCCATGACGATATGTTGTTGGGAACGCCAGCCAAATCGCGCGCAAGCTTCTGTAACCCTTGCTCTCCCTGATGGGAGAAGCCGCCTGCAACGAGAACTTCCGAGAGCTTAGACGCGGCAGCGGGTTCGGTCTCTCGCATGCGCACCGTCGCTGTCCTTACATCTTGGAGCGGCATATCGTAACGAGACATCGCGCCCACACGGGCGAGACCGTCGCCAAATGGATCGATCGCTAAGCTAAGCAGCGACAAGAGATCTCGAATCTCTTCACGCTCGAAGAAGCTACCGAGATGTAGGACCGGAATCCCTCGAGCCTCGAGCACTGCCGCTATATCATTTAGTCTGGCATTTGAACGACAAAGGACCGCTTGTTCCCGAAATGGAATGCCTGCTTTAGTCAACTCGACTACGCTCGCCGCTACACCCTCACCTTCCTCCTCGAGGGTATCAAAGCGCCTGATCTGAGGCTTAATACCGGAAGCGTCGCTGTCAGCAGTGAGCGAGAGTGATAGCATCCCGCGTGAGGCTCCAAGATGTGGAGCAATCGCCATCAGACTACGTACTATTTCCTCGGACGAACGGTAGTTTGTTTCGAGCTGATCCACGGCGGTATTGAGGTACTCTTTGTCAAAAGCGGCCATGTTTGTTGAGGAGGCACCACGAAAACGATAAATTGACTGCCTGGCATCTCCCACCACCCAAAGGCGTCGACCATCTCCGGCCACGGCATGAAGCAGGTGCGCACTCGCTCGGTTGACATCTTGATATTCGTCCACCAGAACGTGACGGTGTCTTAACTGCACTACAGTCCGAATGGCTTTGTCCCCCTCAAGCAGAAGGGCTGGACGCATGATCAGATCTCCGAAGTCGACAGCTTTTCGCTTTATCAGTTGCTGTTCATACAACTCGTACACGGCTGCTACTTCCAGGGCCTTCTCCGCCGCTATAAGACTCGTCTCGTCGGTTGCTTTATCCTTCATAGCCCTCGCTAACATCGCGTAGCGCTCTGCACCAACAAGTTCATCTTTGGCCCTGGATATAGCCGTCACGATCTCACGCAGAACCAAAGTAGGATCCCAGAGGTTGCGATAGTGGATCAGGGGCAAAGTAGGAAGAATGTCTTCCAATACCTCAATCGCATCGCTGCGGTCGAAAAGAGGTGGATCGGGCAACAAGTCCAGCTGCTCATGATAGCGGCGCACTAAGTCCAGTCCGAACGCATGGAAGGTGCCGATCCAAATTTGGCTGGCGTCAGCTGAGACGGAGGCAGCTATCCGCTCTGACAACTCTCCTGCGGCTCGATTTGAGAATGTGAGAATCAGGATCGACGCTGGATCCACCCCTTGCTCGATCAGTCTGATCACTCTTTTTACGAGAGTCCTTGTCTTACCGGTTCCGGGTCCCGCTTGGAGCTGAAAGGCAGACGTGAAATGGTAAGCCGCACGATCTTGTGAGGGATCATCCCGAGGTGGACGAGTGGGTGCCGGAGCTTCCGGCACAGGCGAGGGCAGCAGAAGCGAATCGAGCAGTTGCTGTCTTACCAAATCCTTCGGTAGTTGTCGGCTACTCGCGATCGAGTTAGCACCCAGATGTTCTGTCAGGTAGAGACTCCGCGCGATGTCGCGAGGTAGCAAAAACTCACGGCCGAAAACATTTGCCTGCAACTCACGTCGCTCGTGTCCGCTGTAATCCTCGATTCTTTGTAAACCAACGGGCACGACTTCAGTGGATTGCGAGGTGTCGACGTCTGCGGTTGAACATTCCGCCGATTTGGAATGAACGGCAGCATGTCCAATCTCGTGGGCGACTAAAGCTGCACGCGTTGCGTCATCGCCCTCGTCGACGCAACATATGGCTCCGGTCTGCTCATCGAAAACGGCACGTGCGCCTTTGAGTGCCGGGTCGCCAGGCGGCAGCCAAAAGAGTTCCAGATCCAGTTCGCTGATGGCCGCACTGATCAGCGCCAGCGGCTGAGTGCTGTTGGCGCCTGCTGCGATGGCCACGCCGTGCAGTTGCCGTGCTGCTTCACGGATGGTTTCAAAGGCATCCATAAATCTCTATTTAGAGTTTAAGGAGATACTCCTGTTGCTCAGGAGTGAGTCCTGAACTCCGTACTGCTTCCTGGAAAGTTTGTTTCGCGCCGGGATCGGGTTTTCGCTCGGCTTTAAATCGCGCGTCGACGCGCACTTCAGGCAGTGCTGAAAAATGAGCAATAACGACATCGTGAGGAACCTCTAATGCTTCAGTTACGCAGCGCTTAAACCCTTCGGACATAGTATCTTCTCGAATCTGGCGATCCCTTAATTTCATAACAAAGGGAAGGTTTGCATTGATAGCCCGAGCAAATGTTCTTAGTTCACTCCGAGGCATCGAGGCGAACGGATTGTCAACTGAGCCTTCCGATGATGACAAAGCAGCCTTCTTTTCGGCGTATAGGCGATTGTGAAACCGACTCATTGCCTTTGATATGGCAGAACTAATCTCCGTCGAACTGGTCTCAAATGTTTCGTCTTCAGTCCCTCCGAGCCTATCGAGCGCTAAGGCTATTGCGAACTCTGTTAAGTCAGCGGCATGTTCCGGGAAGCGTCGCACCATTTCATCCAGAAGTTCTGCGTCGGGTGAAGGCTTTGCAAGGGCGAGATGGTATTTGGCGTCGCTCAGCGACATCTGTTGTGGGTCCATATAACTCATTGTATTAGCTCCTTGTATGATGAAAGCCTGGCAGTCGCTCGCCTCAGACGATTACGAATAGTGCGTCCGGTAACGCGGCAGATGGTTGCTGCGGTTCTTTTATTATGATCTTCGGATTCTTCGTCGTATCCGAGAATATGACAAAGCTCCACCGCCCTTCGTTCATCTGGAGGCAACATCTGTAATGCATCTAGTAGGCGCTGGAGGTCGAACGTACTTTCCTGGTCGGGGGCAGTTTGAAAATACTTAAGAACGCTCTCGTCGACGTTTGACTCGTCCTCGTTCTCGTCGGGGAGAGGTAGAAAAGTGCGATTAAGTGTTCTTCGATCCTCCTGCCTGACTATATCTATGCGCAAGCCTTGAAAGGCCTGATTGAAATGAGCCTCGAAGAAATCCAGCTGATCCGGATTACTACCGACACCATCAGCGGCAAAAAGCTCACTGAACTGACCGAGAATCTCCTCTCTGATATCCTCAGCATTTGGAAGATCACTTGAAACCTTAGTCCGCAGATTGGACTCGCAACGCCGAAGTAAAACCGGTAGCAAAATGTTCATAGCGGCTTCATCGTTCCGTCGTCGCGCATCTCTAATCAAATGAACCAGAGCCTCCGATGGGACATACTCTGACGAACCATGATCCGCGATAGCTGCGCGCCGACATGCAGTTGCAAAATCCTGCGCCAGCAACTCGTCGATCGTGGCTTCTACCGTAGGCGGCCGAAAGTATCGGCGTCCGTCTGGGTAGTGCTTGTTCAGGGGAATAGCCATTCTTTCCTTCTTACCAACACTCAAAACGGACGCTAGAACATCAGTATCATCTACTCAATCGCGTTTGAAGGGAATACCCGGAAAGGAAGCCGGCAGTCGACCGACATATTTTCCGATGAATGGTTATACTGCTTTTTTAAAATGTGTAGCCAACTTTGACCGTTTTCAAGCGCTGTGTAATAGATCCAATCGGCGGGCTCGCCGCGTAAACCAGGAACAGAATGACAATGCCATGGGGAATAGATTTCGCTAACCCACAGCTCTGCAATGATTAGTTCACGCCCGGACCGATCATCATTGCTTCGGCCCAAAGATCGAAGCCGTTTCAACAATTGATTGTCTGGCCCATCTTGGCAGGAGCAATTCCCTTCGCAACATCACAACGATGAGTGCCAGGAGCATTAATTTCGTCTGTTCGCGTTCTGCAGCTGCTCACATTTTAATCGTACGCAAGGTAGATCCTTCCTAGTCGGTGGGCCAATTTCAGGTATATCGCGTGAACTGGTCGGTTATTGAAGCCTAGAGTCTTTCGAACGTGCAGTGAGCCTGAAGAACGAAGAATAGTTTTTGTGTCTCAGCTAAATAAGCATAACCGAGGCACTACTTTGACGATCGATTGAAGAGGAAAGCGGTCGAAAGGATGGACCTAAAGCTTCCGAAAACATTCGCCTGAGATCCCGTCACGCTCCGTGGTCCTAAAACGGTGGTCTTTTGAAACGCTTTTGAAAGTCTTCGGCAAATGAAGATTCGCCAATGTCGCACTCTTCGATGTCCATAGGCACTCCAAATGTACCTCACGGTCGTATTTAGCCGATTCGGGATTGCACTGATGTTAAGCTGGCCTGGAGATTGCTACTTGACCAGGCGATGAGTGTTGCGCCACCAATTAGTCTGACTGAAGTCGTCGCGGGTTATGGGCGAAATCGTCCTGTCCTGCGCGACGTAAGCTTCGATGTTCCGGATGGCCAGCTTGTGGCTGTCCTCGGAACGTCTGGAAGCGGCAAGAGCACTTTGCTTCGGGTAATTGCCGGTCTGCTGTCACCCAGCAGCGGGGCCATTGCAATTTTCGGGAAACCTGTGTCGGGCATCAAGCCTCAGCGGCGTTCGATTGGATTGGTATTTCAGTCTTTAGCTCTCTTCCCAAATATGACCGTCGCTGGAAATGTCGATTTTGGACTCCGCTACGCAGGACTTACCCAGCAGCAGCGCAGAGAACGCATAAAGGAGCTTCTGATCGCCTTACGGCTAACCGCTCTGGCTCACAGCCGTCCCCATCAACTTTCCGGTGGTCAAGCTCAGCGCGTAGCCCTAGCACGATCGTTGGCTGCTGAACCACGCATACTCCTACTGGATGAGCCGTTCTCTAGCTTGGATCGTCCGCTTGCGGATTCCGCGCGCGAACTTGTCACTCGACTACACAGGGAAAAAGCTCTCACGACAATAATGGTTACCCATGACCGCGAGCAAGCGCTTTCTGTAGCCGATCGCGTGCTCGTCTTAGGTGCTAACGGTTTTGTCGTCCAAGATGCAACTCCGACCGAAGTCTACGAAACGCCACTCACAGCCGAGGCCGCAGCGCTTACTGGTTCAGCCAACTTCCTCAATGGGTTTGTTGTAGGACAAAGCGACGGATTTGCAAGGGTTCAAACACCGCAAGGGGTCATAAGCGCTCGTTGGATTGGCTCTAATAAGGTTCCAGACTGTGATACCCAAGTAGCGGTTTTGGTTCGTCCAGACTGGGCCACTCTTCGTTTTCAAAGGGACCCAGATTCTGAGATTGACTGCCTAAGGGGGGTTGTAAATAAGGCGGTACACATCGGCAAGCGGCGTTACGTGAATTGTACCTTGGGTGACAAGAGTTTTATCTTTGAGTGTAACGGCTCAGTAAGCCCCACAGTTGGGCAACCGCTCACGATATGCATTGAACCCGGTAGGGCGATTGCCTACCTGAGAGAAGGAGACGACCAATGACCAATAAGTATACGAGCATTCGCCTAGCGTTCTTAGTGTGTTTGATCGTGTCAGCACTGTTGCTGCCCTCGGCGTGTTTCAGGGAAACTCCGAAAGAGGAAAGTCAAACTCTTACGATTGGGAGTTGGGGAGGGGCCTACCAAGAGGCCCAGCGAAAGGCTTTCTTTGAGCCTTTCACGCGCGAGACGGGGATAAAGATCGTTGAAGCGAGCACGCCTGATTATGGAAAGTTCTATGAGTGGCAGCGTGCAGGTACTGCAGCGATTGACATAGTCGATGTCGAGACTTATTTCGTCTTTGAAGCTGGCAGGAAAGGGGCACTCCAGCCTATCGATTACAATATCATTAGTAAGACGAATAT
>Ga0070698_100002479_pt1 | contig 20340 bp, 18 predicted proteins | sample KBSK1502metaG_FD_65477 | JGI IMG/M metagenome (GOLD analysis project Ga0070698, IMG submission 65477) | Corn, switchgrass and miscanthus rhizosphere microbial communities from Kellogg Biological Station, Michigan, USA - KBS K1-50-2 metaG | ecosystem: Host-associated > Plants > Roots >...
ACATCGCGCGCCAGACGAGCCTGCCGTAAATAAGAAGTGTTCAGATTGCCGACTCTAGTCGTTTCTCTATTACGAGGGAAAGAACCCAACTGAAGTTGGTACTCTAACCTCGTACTCTTTCCGGAAAACCGGTGAAGCTGCTGACTCCAAATCATTGGCCGTCGTACGCGCGGGCGAATCGTCTGCGCATCCTGATGTACCACAGTATCTCCAACAGCGCTCACGATCGGCTCGCGGTCGCGCCCGAGAGATTCGCGGCCGAGATGAAGTTGCTGGCTGACGAGCATTTTCAGGTTATCTCGCTGGAAGAAGGCTGCCGGCGTCTGGCATCCGCGCAGGATTTGGCGCGCGCCATCGTATTGACGTTTGACGATGGACTTCGGGATTTTCTGACGACGGCGGCGCCGGTGCTGCGACAGCATCGCTTTACCGCGACGCTATTTGTGGTAACTGGAAGGTTGGGCGACGCCCCGCGTTGGAGTTCCAAAGACAAGACAAGTGCCTTACTGACTCGGGACGAACTGTGCGAGCTTCGATCCGAAGGGTTTCATCTGGGCAGCCACACTGTGACTCATGCGGATTTACGGACGCTGGACGAAGCGGCGCTGGACTGTGAGCTGGCTGATTCACGCGCGGCGATTGCCGAGATGGGCGAGACGTTTTTTCCTTTCGCTTATCCGGGCGGAACGTTTACTCAGCGCGAACGCGAAGCGGTGAAAAGCGCCGGTTACGATTGCGGCGTGATCGTGGGTGGACGGTGGGGCAATGGCCCTGAGACTGATCGGTTCCTGCTAAAGCGGGAACCGATGCTTGCCTCTGACTCGCTTGATTGGTTCAAGAAGCGCGTCGGCGGATTTTATGAAGCGCACTATCTGATGGCCCGCGCGCGGGGGGTCGAAACCCGATGAAGGCGAAGCGCAAGGAAGTCAATCGCCCGTCAATGGAGAGAGCAAGGGGCAATGTACAAGGGGCTACGAGCCAAGTTCGCGGAGGGTGCGGCCAACCATTCTTCGCGCCCGGCGCTTAGCCCCTTGCGCATTGCCCTTTTGACTTCAAACAGATGTCAGAAGGCAGAGAACAGAGGTTAGAAGTCAAAGATCAGAGGGCCCCTTTGGTCCAAGCGCTCGGCCCCATGGGGCGAGACAATGATACCAGAAGTCAGAGGCCAGAAGGCACAGGTTATAGATCAGTGGAATTTTCGGTTCTTATCTGCACTTACAACCGGCCGGATTTGTTGGCGCAATGCCTGGAGGCATTGATTTGCCGCACCACAGAGAAACCGGACGAGATCGTCGTGGTGAATGGCGGCGACGAACGCGCGGATACGGTGGTGCTAAGAGCTAAGAGCAAAGGGCAAAGATCAGAGGTCGGAGGTGAGAGGTCAGGGCAGGGAATTGAAATCAAGTTGGTCAAGACGGTGAATAAGAACCTCGCGGCGTCGCGCAATGTTGGCTTGCCGCACTGTACCGGAGACATCGTCGCGATGACCGATGACGATGCGGAAGTTTTTCCGGATTGGGTGACGCAGATGAAGCGTCTGCACGCGGAACATCCAGAGGCCGGCGTCGTTGGCGGCATGATCGTTGGCGCCGATTCCGATTCGTTCATCAGCCGTCTGGCCGACCGGGTGACATTCATCAGTTATCCATCGGCGCGTTACGTTCGCACTCTGCCTGGCGTCAATGTCTCGTACAAGCGCGCCGTAGTGGACGCGATTGGGCCGCAGGACGAAAGCCTGTTTCGCGGCGAAGACGTCGATTACAACTGGCGCGCCAAGCGATTGGGCTACGAAGTCTATTACGATCCTTCAGTACGGGTGCTGCACCATCATCGGCCGACGCTGCGAAAGTTTCTTAATCAGCACTACATGTATGGCCGAGCTTACTATCTGGTGCGGCACAAATGGCCGGAGATGTATTGCGTCTACCCACACGCGTTGCGGCGCCCGAAAGATCTTCTCAAAGCGATGAATTTTTTTGCCGCACCCTTTTACGAGCCCCTGCAGTATGCAGTCAGACTGGAACGCATGACCGACCGCCTGCCGGCGTACCCGATCCTGTTTGCGAATCAGTTGGCATGGCGGGGCGGAATGTTTCGGCAAATGCTTTTGGGAGTTGTGGCGGGACGGTCAGCAAGAAACCGGCGGGCCGCGAAAGGGCCAACGAACCAGCATGCGGCCGGTGAAGGTTCACGTGAGGGCGCGCCCTCTTAAAGCTATGATGCGGATCAAAGCCATCATCAACAGCACTGAGTTCAAGCTCTTCCTGACCATCTGGATCGTCTATGCGGTGTACGTAACCCCCGCCGGGGGAGTGACGCCGAATCGCTACGTCGATCTCGTCCACAGCATCGTGAACGAAGGAAGGTTTACGATCGACACTTATCACGAGAACACGATCGATAAGTCATATTACAACGGGCACTACTATGCCGGTGCGCTGCCGGGACCGGCGTTCCTGGCCGTGCCGGCGTATGTCGTCTTTAAAGGTGTGTACGCGCTCGTCCCGCAATCTATTAAGAACTCGGCATCCGGAGTCCAGTCGTACAAAAAAGACAAGCAGCCAAACAGCAGCTTTTACGGCAGCGTTGATAACGTCGAGTTCTTTCTCTCGCAGGTATTTCTAAATCTAACGGTCCTCGCTCCCTTCTCGGCGTTGGGCGGTTTGCTGCTCTTCAAAACGATTCGCCGTCTTGGTTATGACGCCGGTATCGCGCTCACCGTGACAATCCTGTATGCGTTCGGCTCAATTGTGTTTTTCTATTCGACCGTGTTTTTCGAACAAGTCTTTAGCGCCACCTTAGGCATCGCCGCCTTCTATTTGGTACTGGGAACCATACAGTCCTCTGGCAATGAGTACAGGTCCTCGCTGGTTTTCTCTGCGGGTCTGCTTGCCGGATGCGGACTGCTGGTAGAATACACAACCATCTTCATCGGCGGTTGGCTTGGTCTTTGGCTGCTCCTCACGGTCCACAGACGGCAAATCATCTTCTTTGCCATGGGCTTCCTCATCCCCATCGCAGTGTTGATGGCCTACGACTATGTTCTATTCGGCAATCCACTTGATACGCCATACGCGCACCTCATTCAAGTACATGAGTCCGTCCACGGTATTGGATTCTTTGGTGCGACCTACCCGCGCCTCGAGCGATTCCTTGGGTTGCTTGTCGGGCCAGAACGCGGTCTGTTTTTGTTCATGCCCATAACGATGGTGGGGTTGTTGGGAGTGGCATGGTCGATATGGAAGCGCCGGCTTCAGGCACTCCCGGCCCTGATTTGCGCAGGTATATTTGGTTTCTATCTTCTGTTCTTCTCTTCGTTCACGAACTGGAGAGGTGGTTCGGCTTTTGGACCGCGCTACTTTATCGCGCCGCTGCCATTCTTGTTTATTGGGGTAGCGTTTGCTTTCGACTTTTTTCCGCGCGTACTGATATATATTCTGGGCGCCTTCTCTATTCTAATCAATTGGGCCGGCGCGCAGTTTGGATTTGCAGGATCACCCCTTGAGCATATCCGGAATGTAGTTGCACAGGGACCTACTCTGCCAATATTTGGAGCAATTCTCACCCACTCAACCAGCCATGAGTCGGGGACTTATTTGTTTGCTGCGCGCTACCACTCGGCGATTACGATTGTGATTACTATCGTACTCGTCGCGATTGCCTCATGGGCTTTCAGGAGAGCCTATGGGCGAAAAAACAAGGAAGTATATCTGGGGCAAGAAGCCTAAGAACGAGGCTCGACATCATTTAATGCGTACCGAGTTCCCCCGGAAATTGAAGCTGGTTAATGAATCGCGCACAAATTAGCGTCCTGTTACCCACTTTCAACAGCGCAGAGATTGTTCGCTCTGCGCTGGAATCGATTCGCTGGGCCGACGAAATTCTCGTAGTGGATTCCTTTAGCACTGATGACACGCTGGATATCTGTCGGGAATATGGCGCTCGTGTTATTCAGCATGAGTACGTTCAATCAGCAAAGCAGAAAAACTGGGCCATCCCGCAATGCGCTCATGAATGGGTGCTCCAGATAGATACGGACGAAGTGCTGGACGCCGGGTTGCGTGAAGAGATTGAAGCGGTGCTTGAGAATCCGCCAGCCGGAGTAGACGGGTTTCGGATTAATTTTAAACATCACGTGCTCAATCAGTGGGTGCGTGTGTGCGGCTTGTATCCCGAATATCACCTGCGGCTGTTTCGGCGCGACGTGGGCCGCTTTGAAGATAAAGAGGTCCACGCGCACGTGCGCGTGCCTGGTGAAGTGCGGACGCTGCAAAATCATATCCTGCATTTTGGCATGACATCGCTCAGCAAACAGTTGAGCAACCTCGATCGCTATTCACGGTATCAGGCTGATGAATTGAAAAAACGCGGCCGGCATTTTCGCTGGTGGCAGGTGGTGTTTCGCCCTTTCGTAATTTTTTCCTATTACTATTTTTGGAAACGAGGGTTCCTGGCGGGCTATCGCGGACTATGGCTGGCGGCCCTCAAGATGACATCTGACTTTTGGGTCCACGCCAAGCTCTGGGAATTGGAAGCGTTTGACCTCTCAATGAGTCCGAAGTGAAGTGATTCTTCGTGTGATTTAGTGGATCGTAGTTCCGCGCACAAAGACGATCCACGAATTACACGAAACGCCACGAAGAGAACTAACTGTAAAGTCTTCGAGACACCACGATGAAGGTTGTCTATTTCTTATTTCGAATCTGGTCCCGAGTATTCGCTGCGATCTATGGTGGAGAGGGAGTAAACATTCCCTTGATGTTCATGCCCACCCAGGCGATTGCTCCGACTTTGCGGAATTACGGCGCGCATATTGGCAAAGATGTTCGCTTTCTATCTCCGTTGGTCATCCATAATTGCCGCGCCGAGCGGGGCCGCTACTATGAGAACCTGCAGGTGGGTGACCATTGTTATCTGGGGCGCGAGCTGTTTCTGGATTTGCAGGCCGAGATTGTGATCGAAGATCGGGTGACCATTTCACATCGGGTAATGATTCTAACTCACACCGATGCCGGCAACAGTCCATTGAAGGGCGGTGTCGTTAATACTCAACAGGCGCCGGTGAGAATTCGTCGCGGCGCATATATCGGCGCCAATGTGACAATTTTGCAGGGCGTTGAGATAGGGGAATCGAGCGTCGTCGGAGCCGGCGCTGTGGTAACCCGGTCAGTCTCGGCATCGAGTGTCGTCGCTGGCGTTCCGGCGCGCGTGCTTAAGACTGTGGGCGATCAGCCGATCGAAATGCTAAGGATAACCGCCAGACAATGATTGAACGATTCATCCATAATCGGCGAGGCCGTTTGATAGTGGCTGTATCAGCCATCCTCGTTGCCGCCGGGGCTTTCTACTACTACGTTGGGCGACAGGGACCTTCCTACAAGGAAGTGATCATAGCCCTTAGCGCGCTGATCCTGGCGGTCATCGTTTTTGGGCGCGAACTGGGAATTCGATATGGATTCGTTTTGTGGGTGCTGACGCTGGCCCTCGGATATCGCACGGTTGAAGTGACCGGCGACCTTCCCATTCATCCTTCGGAAGTCCTGTTATGGATACTCCTGGTTTGTATTCTGGTGCAGCGCCGGCTAATTTCAAACGCTCGCCTGGCGTTTCCGGTTTGGCTCTGGATGTTTATACCGTTCTGGGTGCTCGCGTGGTGGCCGATGATTGGCGGCGGCGCGCCATGGGATCGCATGCTTAATGAGTTTCGCAACTTCCTCTCAATCATTCCGCTGATCATTGTGGCTTCCGTCGTCCTCCAGCGAGAACGCTATTGGCGCTATCTCTTGCTGGCTTTCTTTGTCGCCAGTTCATGGATTGCCTTGATGGGAATTCTCGAGTACTGGTTTCCGCAAGCCACCGCGATCTTTCCAGCATTCATACGTAATGCGCGACCCACATTAACGGAAGAAGGTTTTGCCAGAGCTCAATTCGCGTTTTGGGGCGGGGCGCCGGCCACATTCATTTGCGTGTTGGCTTTGCCTAGCGCCATCGTCCTGGCGAAATGGTGGCCCCGATGGTCGCGACGCGCAGCAATTGTTGCGTGCTCGCTCCTGCAAGTGATTGCTATTTACATTGGCGGCTATCGGAGTGTTTGGTTAGTGTTATTGATCCAGTTGTTGGCTGTTTGCTTGCTGGGGTTGAGAAAGCAGAGCGCGATCGTCGCCCTCTTGTGCCTGGTAGTTTCCATCGGAGGGTACGAGCTAATTCCGCGGACCAGCGAACGAGCAATGTCCGGGATAGCCGCCCTGCAGGGACATCCTACTGATTCAAGTGCGGCCGGCCGCCAGTATCGCGCCCTGGGAGCCCTGGGCACCACCATCGAAGCGCCATTCGGAAGCGGCTGGAGTGCTGCCGGATGGGTACACAGCGACTTTCTCCAAGTCGCCGCAAATCTCGGGATCATCGCCGGCCTGATTTTCCTGGGCGGGTACTTCTTCACGCTGCTGCGGCTGGGGCGGCGGGTCTTACCCAGGCTCAGAGCAGGGGAAGGGGACCTGGGCTTATCACTCTTGCTGTCATTCATAGCTGTGGGAGGCATCCTGGCAATGGAGGGCGTCACAGTCTTGCCACAGTTGGTTTTGCCGGTCTGGTTTGTTTGGGCTTTGACGGAGGTTTGGTTGCGCCAAAAGGCGGAAGCCCGCGAGCTCAACGGCGCCGCCGTCGCACCTTCCTTTTCCTATCAGCTGGCCCCAGTTCAATTGTCCGCTAGCCTGAAAACAGATGTCTGAATTCACTCGCGCCAACAGAACTGACCAGGATCCCGAGGTGGCGAGAGGCCCGGTGATTGAGCCGCTGACCGGCTATCGAGCGCGAAAGACCTTTTCAGTTAAGAAAGCCATCATTGCGCTGAGCGCGATTGCCTTAGCTTACTACCTGGCCCAATGGGGATTGTCTTACCGCGAGGTAATCGTCGCTTTCGCGGCCCTGATTTTGGGTATCGTGGTCTTCAATGGTGAACGCGGCATTCAGTTTGGCTTTGTGTTATGGGTACTGACGCTTAGTTTGGGTTATCGGACCATTGCACTGACCAGGGACCTCCACATCCATCCTTCCGAGGTGCTTCTTTGGGTGCTGCTGGTTTGCATTTGTGTGCACCGGCAGTTGCTTTCCACCAGCAGGCTGAGTCTTCCGCTATGGATCTGGTTGCTGTTGCCTTTTTGGGTGCTGGCCTGGTGGCCGCTCGTTCTCGGTAACGCTCGTTGGGATGCAATGCTCAACGAGTTTCGAAATTTTTTCTTGCTAATTCCTTTGATGGTCGTGACGACCGTGGTCTTGCAACGGCCGCATAACTGGCGGCGGCTCCTGCTGGCATTCTATGCCGCGAGTACCTGGGTGGCCGTAATTGGCATTCTGGAATTCTGGTTTTCCGGCATCCATAGCCTCTTTCCCGCGTTCATGAGTAACCCGACCCCCTCTCAAATGGAGGGATTCGAACGGGCCTCGTTCTCGTTCTGGGGAAGCCAAACGGCGACTTTTGTTTGCGCCCTGGCCTTACCAATCGCGATTGTGGCGGTGCGTTGGTGCCGGGTGCGTTGGCAACGCGCCCTAATCGGCGCCTCGGCAATCGCACAGGGCTTGGCAATTTACATCGGCGGCTACCGCAGCATTTGGCTTTTTATGATAGTCGAAATTCTGCTGGCCTGCCTGCTCAGTTTGAAACGCCAGCGCGTCACGGTCGCGGCGGCTTGTCTGGTAGTCATCATCGGTGGATATCAATTTGTGCCTCAGGCAGGCAGCCAACGCGCCCTTAGTGGCATCGAGGCCCTCCGGGGCCATCCCACTGACGGAAGCGCTAAGGATCGCATCTACCGTGCGCAATACGCTCTGGACCAGATGTTAGCCGCTCCGTTGGGTAGCGGCTGGAGTGCTGCGGGATGGGTGCACAGCGACTTCCTTCAGGTGGGCGCGAACCTGGGCTTGCTGGGAGGCTTGATCTTTCTCGGCGGCTATCTGTACACGCTGGCGCACCTGTTCCGTCGTGTCGTTTTCGAGCCGCGCACCGGAGAGCAAGGAGACTTGGGAGTATCGCTCCTGCTGGCCTACATCAGCGCCGGTGGCATTCTGGCGACGCAGGGAGTCGAGGTGCTGCCGCAATTGGTTTTGCCTGTGTGGTTCGTTTGGGTGCTCGTAGAAATCTGGTTGCGGCAAACGCCGAACGAGCGCGCAACGGATCCCGCGGTTGCCACTTCCGATCCGTATCCGTTGAGGGGGTTCGATTATCCCGTTGGTCTGGGAACAGATGTCTGAACTGGCTATGTCAAAGGAGACCGGCCGCGGCCTACGCCGAAAAGTAGTCTTTGTTGAATGCGCTGCTGCGATGGGCGGCGTTCAATTCAGCACGCTCTACCTGCTGCAGCATCTGGATCCAGCAATATGGGAAGCGGTGTTGGTTTGCCCGGCAGAAGGGGATTTGACTGAGGCCTGTCGCCGGTTGGGCGTCCGAGTTCACGTCCTTAAGCAGCCCGCCTTGCGCTCGACCAGTTTTCGGATCGGAAGCGATATTCGCATTCCGGATCCCACCGCCTGGCTGACGGATGGCATGGGAATGCTCATTGCCGCGCGCAGACTTGCTCGATACCTCGCGCAAGAAAAACCTGCTTTGTTGGTAACCAAAGGTTTATTTCCACACTTCTACGGCGGCCTCGCAGCGCGCAAATTGAGGATCCCCTGCATCTGGCACGCCCAGGATTTGATCTCGGAGAGACACCTCGGTCTCTATCGTCGCGGTTTTGGTTTTGCTGCGGGGCGGCTGCCAGACCACATCATTGCGGATGGAGCAGCGATAGGCCGTCAGTTACCGCGCAGGGTACAAGACCGCATCAGCGTTATCCATAACGGCGTGGACTCAGGAGTGTTTCGGCCGGGGCTCAACGGGGCGAGCGTGCGCGAAGAACTCGATCTCTCGCCCGGCGCAATTGTCATTGGCCACTTGGCGCGAATTACCCCTTGGAAGGGCCAGCACCATTTGCTCGAGGCGTTTGCCAAAATCGCAAAAGGGGCCCCCGAGGCCTCTTTACTCTTTGTCGGCGATCCGGTTTTTGACAATGATTCGTATCAGCGTGACTTGCTGGATTTGACCGCCAAGCTCGGCCTGAAGGAACGCGTCAGGTTTGCAGGCTACCGTCATGATATTCAGGAAGTGCTGGCCGCGATGGATATATTCGCCTTCACTTCAGTGGAAAAGGACACGAGCCCGCTGGCGTTGCTCTCGGCAATGTCATCCGGATTGCCGATTGTTGCCTTTGACATAGAGGGAATCCGGGAATTGATTGACGGAGACGAATATCTGTGGACAGTCCCTTGCGCAGACGTGGACGCCCTGGCGAAAGCGTTGCTAAGGCTAATCAGCGACAAGCGACTTCGCGCGCAGTTGGGCCAATCCGCTCGCCGTCTGGCCGAACGGCGCTTTAGTCTTGAGCGTCACGTGGCAGGTGTTGAGGAAGTCCTGCTCAAGGTAGACCAGCAGCGTGGTCCGGCGTTCAATCAACCGGTTGCTGCTTTAGCGCATCACCCGTCGCCAAACGCTAATGATTGCAGCTAGCGCTGAAAGGATTTCGATCTGCCGGTGTCACAATCGATGCGAAATATTTTGTTTGTTCATAATGGCGCAACTCAATTCGTGCGCCAGGATCTGGACGAACTAAGAAAACATCATCGGGTCACAGAGTGTTATCTGCGTTCTCGGCGGATGATGAACGCGGCCACAATCTGGCGGCAAGTGAGAACGCACGACCTGGTCTTTGGCTGGTTTGCTTCCTGGCACACGTTCCTGCCTTTGTTATTCGCCAGGCTCCAGGGCAAGCCCTCGGTCCTGATTGTCGGGGGATATGATGTCGCTAACTTGCCTCGGATCGGATACGGCCATCAGCGGGGCGGGCTAAAAAAATGGGTGAGCCGATGGACCATGCGATGCGCCACCCGGCTCGTTACCATTTCTCATTACAGTGAAAGCGAAACAACGGGTAATGCCTCCATTCCCCAGCAGCGAGTGCGTACCGTCTACATTGGCGTGCCCGACTCTTTCGGGTCGTTACCGCCGGCGCCGCGGGCCCGCATGGTTCTGACTGTTGGAAACGTGGATCGTGCTAATTTGCAGCGCAAGGGCCACGAGCCGTTCGTTCGGACTGCGGCACTCATGCCCGACGTCAACTTTGTTCTGGTTGGTACATGGAAAGACGAAGCCATTGAATACTTGCGGTCCATAGCCTCGCCGAACGTAACATTCACCGGCCGTGTGAGCGATGAGGATCTGCTTGAATACTACCGGCGCGCCGCCGTTTATGTTCAGGTGTCTTTGCACGAAGGATTCGGCCTAAGCGTAGCGGAAGCAATGCTCGGGGGGTGTATTCCCGTTATCAATCGAGTGGGCTCCCTGCCGGAAGTTACCGGCGACGTTGGCATGTTCATCGAAAGTCCAGAGCCGGCGGTTATCGCGCAAGCCGTTGAAAGGGCCTTGTCGTATCCGGACGAAGCGAGGGCCACGATCAGACAACGCATTCTGGACGAATTTCCCATGGCAAAGCGCGGAGAGCTTTTGGAGCGACTGATTCGTCCACTGATGAACGGCTCTCATTGATATGCTTCACATAGCGCTTGAGACTCTCGCTTCTGGATTGCGCGGCTGAGCATAATGAAAAACATCAGATCGCTACCTAACCGGTTTTTTGAATACGCCGACCGGCTGAGCACTGCACGCGCCGTCCTTCTCCTGATATGTCTCTCTGTGCTGATAAAGCTCGCTTACATCCAATTCGCAGCGGGCGGATTAGGAAGCTTTCCCGCGGAAGGGACCGACGGCCGCGTGTTTGATCAAGCCGCTCGCACCCTGCTCACGGACCGGGTTTATGGGATGGAACCAGGCCGAACTATGCTGCAACCACCGCCGGGCGAGGCCTTTTTCCTGGCTGGACTCTACGCCGTCAGCGGCCAATCAATCGTCGTCGCGAAACTCGCTCATGTCGCACTCCTCACTTTTACTGTGGTCATTGTGTACTTTACAGGCACTATCCTTTTCACCCGGCCGGTCGGTCTGTTGGCCGGATTGCTCGTGGCCGTTGACCCGGCCCAGGCCTACCTTGCGGGAACATTTCTGAGTGAGCCGCTGTTCATCACCGCCGTATGCACCGGGATCTATCTCTGGCTGCGAACTCAGCGGTCATCGCGCCCACTCTGGCTGGCCATCGCAGCGGGGCTGGTGTTCGGCGTTGCCAGCCTCACGCGTAACCAAGGGGCAATGTTCGTAGCGATAATCGTCGCTGGCGCACTGCTAACCCGCGGGCGAATCCTGCCGGTCAGGGTCGCATTAATTACCGCGGCCACAGCCGCATTGATCGTCTTGCCCTGGACCTATCGCAATTATGTGGCCAGCGGTCATTTTGTCCCGATTTCAACGAACGGCGGGATCACCCTGTGGTCGGGCAATAATCCGGAGTTTAATTGGCGCCAGCCCATGCCGATGTCTTTGCCGATCTACGACGCGCCGATGGGACTAAATGACTACGAGACGGATCAGTATTATCACAATCGCGCCATGCAATGGATCGCGGCCCGTCCGCTTAAGTTTCTCCAAAATGGGGTGAAGAAACTGATCATGCTGTATTCCTTCGACCCCGCAACCGTTCGTCCGGAAAAGGCGTGGCTCTTCCGCCTTGCCGGGCTGGTTCCGTATGGCATAGCCCTGCCATTTATCCTCCTGGGGATTATAACTGCCATTCGTAACCCGCGAACCTGGGTGCTCCTGACTTATGTCGGCCTGGTGACGCTCGTCGCTTTCGTGTATTGGGGTGACAGCCGCGTGCGCGCGCCGATCCAACCGTACTTGTATTTGCTTGCGGCCTCGTGGTTAGTGTCACGGATGTGGCTCGCAGGACCCGCCGCGCTCAACCAGGTGCAGCATAGTCGCGCCGGACGTGGTGTTGCGCGTGAAGGCATTCTCCACCAATCGGCGCGCTGATCGATGTCTACTGAGAACGGTATCGCACAAGGCCGCAGCGAAAAGGAGTTGGTATGAATAAAGCCCCGCTGATAATTTTGCCGACCTACAACGAATCAGAAAACCTGCGCCCACTCACGACCGCAATTCTTGAGCAGGGTCCGTTCGACATCCTTGTCGTAGATGACAACTCGCCGGACGGCTCGGGGCATTTAGCCGACATGCTGGCGGAGGAGTACAAGGGCCACTTCTTCGTGCTACATCGCGCCGGTAAGCTCGGCCTGGGAACTGCCTACTGCGAAGGGTTCCGCTGGGGACTGGCACATGGTTACGACCTGCTCTTCGAAATGGACTCTGATTTCTCGCACAGCCCTGAACATCTCCCACAATTTCTCAGAGCGATTTCCGGAGGCGCGGATATTGTCCTCGGCTCGCGCTATATCGATGGTGGTGGGGTGCGCAACTGGTCAGCGCTCAGGCGGCTCGTTAGCCGTGGTGGGTCAATCTATGCTCGCGCGATCCTCGGTCTGCCCTTTCATGATCTCACCGGGGGATTCAAGTGCTTTCGTCGTCAGGCATTGGAGAAACTCGATCTCGACAGCATTCGCAGCAACGGATATTCCTTCCAAATTGAGATGACCTACCGGGCATTCCAGCAGCGGCTACGCATCGCCGAGATACCCATCATGTTTCACGATCGAAGGGTCGGACAGAGCAAGATGAGCCGCCGCATCGTCTACGAAGCGGTGTTAATGGTCTGGCGCTTACGGTTTGCGAAAGCGGACGTGCGGGCAGATGTCTTGTCGTCGTCTCCGGATGCCGTGCGGGGCCCATATCCCTTGTCCTCCCCTGCGACGCAAAGGCCTGTTCTCAAGTTCGCGCGGGGCAGTTCGATCATTGAGTCCGAACGCGAAACTTGAGTTTTCATCGATTTACTCTATGCGCAGTTATCCATTCGTTTCCGTGCTCATGCCCGTTCGCAACGAGGCTGGATTCATCGAGCTGAGCATGCGCGCCGTGCTGGCGCAGGATTACCCTCAGGACCGCATGGATGTAATAGTCGCGGATGGCCTTTCTGAAGACGGTACTCGTGAAATTATTCAGACATTGCAGGAGCAGCATCCAATCGTGAGACTCATTGATAATCCGGGAAGAATCGTCTCGACAGCTTTGAATGCGGCGCTCCGTCAAGCCAAAGGAGAAATCATCGTCCGAGTCGACGGCCACTGCGAGATCGCTCCGGACTACGTGCGCCGCTGCGTTTCACATCTTGCGGACGCCAAGGTCGAGGCCGTAGGCGGACCGGTTGAGACGATCGGCGAGTCATTTGCCGCGCGAGCCATCGCCGCGGCGATGAGTTCGCGGTTCGGCGTCGGCGGCTCGGCCTTTCGGGTAGCGAACAGCAAAACGCAGTTTACAGACACGGTTGCTTTCCCGGCTTACACGCGTGCAGTGATCGACCGCGCCGGGCCTTTCGACGAAGAATTGGTGCGCAATCAGGATGATGAATACAACTATCGCCTGCGCAAGCTGGGGGTGAAGATCCTGCTGGCGTCTGATGTCGCTTCGCGCTATTACAGTCGCGCTACTCTGTCGCGCCTGGGAAGCCAGTATTTTCAGTACGGCTATTGGAAAGTGCGCGTGATGCAGAAACATCCACGACAGATGCGCCTCAGACAGTTCGCGCCGCCGCTGTTCGTTGCTGCTCTGTTGGTGACGTTACCGCTGCTGCCGATCTTACCGGTTGTCGGCTATGTGCTGGGATTCATTGCCGGTGCATATGCGGTCGCAGTGATATCTGCCTCGATGCTTTCGGCGGGAAGGAACGGATGGCAGTTGCTGCCGACGCTGCCGATCGCGTTTACGGTTCTGCACTTGGCGTACGGCTCAGGCTTCCTGATTGGTCTGTTGAAATTTTGGAATCGGTGGGGCGAAGGCGAAAACCAGTTGCAGTCTCGGGCAGCGATTCGAGACGGACAAGTATGAACGTATCCAACCGAGCCGACTTTGTCGCGGCAGAGCGCGAGCGGATTCAGCTTGAATATGATCGCCGGGCGCGCGAGATCAGCCCAGACCTTTACGCGGCGTGGCAATCTGCTCCCCGGTTCATGGAACGCAGAAACCGCACCGGAGCCACGATGCTGCGGCGGCTGGGCGTTTTTCCGAATTCACGAGATCGATGTCTCGAGGTCGGATTCGGCAACATCGGTTGGTTGAGCGAGTTGATAGATTGGGGTGTCAGTGAATCGAACCTGCACGGCATTGAGTTGTATCCGGATCGCGCGAGGAAGGTACGAGAGATCTTGCCTGGGGCTGACCTGCGCATCGGAGACGCGGTTGAGCTGCCCTGGGGAGATCAGACATTTCAACTGGTAGTTGCCTCGACTCTTTTTACTTCCGTGCTCGACAATGATGTCCGTCGCTTGATCGCAGATGAGATTATCAGGGTCCTGGCGCCGGGCGGGGCCCTGCTTTGGTATGACTTCGCTTACAACAATCCACGCAATCCAAACGTGCGGGGAATTAGGAGAGTCGAAATCAAGAAACTTTTCCCGACGTTGCGCGGCAAAATCAGGACAGTTACTTTGGCGCCGCCTTTGGCGCGTCTGATAGCCCCGCGTTGGTGGACCCTGGCGACGCTTTTAGAATCAATCCCGCTGTTACGAACACACTTGATCGCGGTGCTTATTAAAGCGAGCGTTTAGAGTATCGACTTTAGTCGGGCTTTATCGAGCGGCTATGAAACCAACTGAAGTTGGTACTCTAAACGCCGTGAAAAGACACGTCCTATTTGAACTCAGGCCTTGATTAATAGCGAGCTCGTTTCCGCGAAGGCCCCGGTAATCTCGGTAGATGTGCGCCGGCAAGCCATCGTGCTGTCAGTTGTGGTGCTGGCTGCGGCGCTGAGGATCTACGCAATCTCACTTTATCCGCTGGCCGGCGATGAATACAGCAGCCTCGCGGAAGCCAATAAGGTTGGCCTGAACTGGAACTCGATCATCTATTCCGGCTTGATGCACTTCTGGATTCGTCTCGGGAGCAGTGAACTTTGGCTGAGACTGCCTTCGGCGATCTTCGGCACCGCCACCGTGGCAATTCTCTTTCGCGTTGGCGAAAAGCTGGGCGGATGGCGCACCGGAGTGGTTGCCGCGCTGCTGGCAGCCACATCGCCCTTCAGCATCTATCATTCGCAAGAGGTGCGGTTCTATTCCCTGTTCATCTTTGCTTCGGCTGCGTTCATGCTCGCGACGTTTCATTATGTTGAGAGTCCACGAACTCCGCGTTCGCGGGCTGCGGTTTTGTTTACCGGACTTGTGTTGGTGTTCTCTCATTTCCTGGGCCTGTTCGCAGTTTACGCACAGGGCGCCGCGACGTTTTTGGCTGTGGGTTCAAAACGATCCATGCGACGCGTGATATTCATTTTAGGCGTACCCGTCGTCCTGTTTGGCTTGCCGTTAATTCCTCGGGTGCAGCACTTACTCTGGGACCTCCATCGCTTGTACAGTAACGCGGCGAGTTCCGTGGCTCCGGCGTCTACTCCCATTTCAATAATCAATCTGGCAAAGCTGGCTTTTGCCGGATACATCTTCATTTTTGGATACCATGTGTATCCACTGCGAGTTGTCCTCGTCATTGGCGGAGCGGTCCTCAGCGGGTTTCTTTTGGTGGTTGGCGCGGTCAGACTATGGAAGTCGAGCCCGTGGAGGACGCTACTGCTAACCTATCCGCTGGTGACGCTGGGAATATACCTAGTCCTGGATTCCGTCGGCGGCAGACTTGCAGCCGGCGTCGCACCGCGGCATGTCGCATTCGTTTGGCCGGTGTTCCTATTGATTACCGCCTTCGGCCTGGCCAGCCTGGGAAAAAAAGCTTTTCTGGTCTTACTGGTTGGAGCGTTGACGCTCAATGCGTTTTCCATCTGGGGCCGGGTGAATAAGGAATGGGTCTATGGGACGATGACCGATTACCGCGCCGCAGTCGATTTTGTGGGGCTATGGTCGTCAAACAATTCCGCTATCCTCCAGGATGGCCGCGCGTCGGAGCCGCTAACCTATTATTTTCGTTCGAACGCGCCGCGGATTAGCACCTGGTCTTACGAACGGGGAAAAGCCGGCGATTTGCGCGTTTACGATCGGGTAGTGTTCGTCACGGACGACTTTCAGACTGAACGCCGCGCTGGTTTCAATCGGATACTCAACGATCTTGATAAGTCCTTCTATTGGATTGAAGGACGCGTCGACTATCCAATGTTTGAATATGTTCTTCAGAGAAGACCAAACGGAGACAAGTCAGGTTTTCCCCTGATTTTGGAGAGTGGGCAGGTGCGTCAACCCTTGAGCATATATGGACTGGAGTTCGAGGATTTACGACTTCCGGTCAAAATCGATTTCGAGAAGAAGCTGTTTTCAGTCGTTGGGGCTTATGCCTTGCCTGATATGGACGGCCACAGTTCGCTCGACATTCCACTGGCAAAGCCGACAGAAGCAACGCGCATTCTAGTCCTGAGTAATGTAGTTGCCGATCAACGAATGGGACCCGTCGACGAAATTGCCGATCTGGACATCATCACAACAACGGGCCAGACATTTACTTATCCCCTGCGCCTGGGTACCGAGACGGCGCTCTGGGATCAGGGGTGTTCGTCACCGTCACCCTGTAGCACGGTCTATCGTTGGCATAAGCGGATGGCCATGCTGGGGCAAAGCGCTTATGCCGGCTCTTACCGCGATTTCCAGGCCGCCATATGCGGCGCCACGGTGCGCTGGCCTCAGAAAGAAACCGTGACCGCTTTGAGAATTCGATATCGGGCTACCTCGGGTCATTTTTATCTGTGGGGCCTGTCGCTTTCCGCGGACTAGCGCCAGAAAGAAAGTTGAGTAATTCATCTCATGAATCGAATCACACGCCACCGTCTCTCTGTAATCGTTCCCTGCTTTAACGAAGAAGCGGTGATCAGAGAGACGCATAAACGCCTGAGTACGGTACTGCGTCAATTGCCGGGTTTAGGTGTTGAGATACTGTACGTAGACGACGGCAGCAGTGACGGAACGGTAACTCGACTCGAGCAATTGCAGTCGGAAGACAACTGTGTGCGGGTCATTCGCTTATCTCGCAACTTTGGCCATCAAACCGCAGTCACGGCTGGGCTGGAACACGCTTCAGGCGACTGCGTCGTGATAATCGATGCGGACCTGCAGGACCCGCCTGAAGTCATTGCAGAGATGGTCGCCCGCTGGCGCGATGGCTATGAAGTGGTTTATGGGGTAAGAGAGAATCGCGATGGTGAGACCAGGTTCAAATTATGGACGGCGAAGGCGTTCTATCGTCTGATGAATCGAATGTCGAAGGTCAAGATTCCTCTCGATGTCGGGGACTTTCGCTTAATTGATCGCAAAGTCGTGGATGCCTTGTTGGCGATGCCTGAACGCGACCGCTTTCTAAGGGGAATGGTCAGTTGGGTGGGATTCAAACAGATTGCCGTGTTCTACCGGCGCGATCCACGGTTGGCCGGTGAGAGTAAGTATCCGCTCTTTAAGATGATCGAGTTCGCAGCCGACGGTATCCTTTCGTTTTCATTTGCTCCGTTGCGACTGGCTACGTGGACGGGCTTTGCGGCCATTGGCGTTGCGTTAGCCGGGGTTATCTGGGCCGTGTTATTGCGTCTTTTTACCACCGATTGGGTGCGTGGCTGGTCCTCGCTTTTTGTGGCGATACTTTTCATGGGTGGGGTTCAGTTGATCTTCCTGGGAATCATCGGCGAGTACATCGGCAGAATATATGGTGAGGTGAAGCAAAGACCACTCTATTTCGTGAGTGAACGCCTGGGCTTTGAACGAGAGAATTACCAGACGCGCGTCAGACAACCGTCCGCGAGTCCGGTTCAAGAAGAGATGGAACTTAGCTCACTTGTCAAAACCGTACGACGATAATTTCGCTCCGGCCGTCTTTGATTTGATTTCTCAAGCAAGGCTTTTTGAAAAAACTTCACGTGCCATTATTTTCCAGGAGGCAGAAGCAAATGAAGTCGTGGCTGGGGTGCGCTCGGGATGGCTGACCAGCGAACCGAAGGTCAAGTGTTTCCAGGAAGAGTTCGCCGCCGCCTAGACATCCAATGATTTGAGCCCGCTCCCTGAAAAATGAGCGGCTCTCCTCCGCAAATGGATCTTGCCAACGTCAAAGAACTGTTTGGAAATTCTCCAGCCCTCTCCGGAGATACGTTAAGTTCTGCAAAGGGCGAGACGCAACGAAGAATCTATCTCTTAACTTCAATTGTGGGGCTGGCGCTAATTCTCAGGCTCTACGGTATTGCGCTTTACCCATTAGAGATCGACGAGTATGGCAGCATCCTGGAAGCCAGGTCAGTCGGCTTAAATTGGAACTCGATCGTCTACTCGTCATTGATGCATTTCTGGATTCGTCTCGGCAATAGCGAGCTTTGGCTGAGATTGCCTTCAGTGATATTTGGCATCGCCACAGTTGTGATTCTCTTTAAGATTGGAGAGAAGTTGGGTGGGTGGCGGACGGGAGTGGTTGCCGGTTTGCTGGCCGCAACGGCGCCTTTCAACATCCATCATTCGCAAGAGGTGCGGTTCTACTCATTGTTCATGTGCTCGTCGTCAGCTTTCATGCTGGCGACGATCTTATATATCGATTCGCGCCGCGCCCTCCGCGATCGGCTGCCGGTTGTTCTCGCGGGGCTCCTCCTGCTTGTCTCACATTTTCTCGGCCTGCTGGGTCTCTATGCGCAGGGCGCCGCTGCTATGGTGGCAGCTAACAAGAGATTGACGTGGCGAGCTGTCCTGGCTCTTGTGCTTGTTCCCCTCTTAATGTTTGGTTTGCCAGTGATTTCGGTTTTTCGCAATTTGCTCTTGCATCTCTATCAAGTCTACGCCAACACCAGTGGTGAATCACTGATAGTTACGCCGGTCTCAATAATCAGTTTTGGCAAGATTGCTTTCGCGGGCTTCATCTTTGTCTTCGGATACCATGTGTATCCACTGCGGCTAATCCCTGTAATAGCCGGTCTTAGTCTGAGTGGTTTTCTTTTGGGACGCGGCGCACTGCGTCTGTGGAAGCAGCGCCAGTGGAGAGTGCTGCCTTTCACGTACTTGTTGACAGTTTTCGGTGTCTTCATCGTTCTTGATTCTGTCGGAGGACGCCTGGCGACAGGCGCTTCTCCTCGTCACGTGGCATTCGCATGGCCGGCGTTTGTGGTTTTGGTTGCACTCGGCTTGTCATCATTCAGCAGAAGAACATTTTATGTCTTGCTTGTGGCGCTGTTAGGCATCAACGCGCTATCGCTTTGGTTTGGGTGGCAAAGGGATTGGAGCTACGGCGCGGCCCCCGATTATCGCAGCGCCGCACAGTACGCCTCGCGTTGGGTGGACAAAGACACGGCTCTGGTTCCCGATGGATGGTCTCAAGCTCCGATCGATTTCTATTTTTCAAAGGGCATTCCCCAGGTCAATTCCGCGTTGTATCTTCGCGGACGTGATTCAAGTCCTCTGCCTGCTTACCAGCGTTTGATCTTTGTCACGGACACGTGGAGGCCGGACTTTCGTCGGGAGTCTGATCGGTTGATGGAGAAGCTCAGAGACGGCTTCAACTGCATTGATGGTCGTGTTGACTATCCGCTTTTTGAATACGTGCTGGAGCGCAAGTCCTTGCAGCCAGGCTCCGGCTCTGTGCTCCCTGTCCAAGTGCGCCAGCCGCTCAGTGTCTATGGACAGGAGTTTCAGGATTTGCAACTGCCAGTTTCCGTGGAAGCTAAGAAGACACCTCTTCAGGTGATCGGCGCATACGGTTTGCCGGATTTCGACGGACGCAGCTCTCTGACAGTCCCGCTTCCGCAACCAACCCAGGCCGGCAGACTAATTCTGTTGACAAATGTCGTGCCTTCAGACCAGTTGCAACGTGGACAGCAAATAGCCGAGGTGATCGTGGGAAATAAGAGCGGGACAAGCGAAACGTTTCCTTTGCGGCTGGGCGAGGAAACTAATCTTTGGGACCAGCAATGCCGAGCCAACGCAAACTGCGAAACCGTGTATCGGTGGCATAAACGTCTGGCCATCGTCGGCCAGAATACCTTTCCTGGCGCATGGCGCGATTTTCAAGCGGGCCTGCATGCCGTGGCTTTCGACCTGGCTCCGGGAGCGGAGCTAACCACTCTTACACTCCGTTACCTTGCCGGTTCAGGGCATTTATATATTTGGGGAATTGCGCTTTCTGCTTGAATGACGGTATCGAGGTTCGCTCAGGTGTTTATCGAAGCGAGACTGTTGCTGTGCAAGTATCTGCTGGCGGTCTTGAACAAGAGATGACCAAACTTCAAGTTCCATTCTTTCGCCCCGCGCTGCAGGAAGCAGAAGTAAATGAAGTCGTGGCCACTCTGCGCTCGGGGTGGTTGA
>Ga0070698_100002481_pt1 | contig 20329 bp, 17 predicted proteins | sample KBSK1502metaG_FD_65477 | JGI IMG/M metagenome (GOLD analysis project Ga0070698, IMG submission 65477) | Corn, switchgrass and miscanthus rhizosphere microbial communities from Kellogg Biological Station, Michigan, USA - KBS K1-50-2 metaG | ecosystem: Host-associated > Plants > Roots >...
ACCAGGCCCAGCAGCCCCACGTCGCCGCCGCGTTTCGACGACCCGCGCACCACGCGGTATCCCCAGCGCTCTGACAGCTCCGCGAGGTATCCCCCGTCACGGTGGCGGCTGATGAGCAGGGCCATCCCTTCGTCCCGGCGATGATACAGCAAGGGCAGGATGCGGCTGTGCCACAGGACGTAGATCACCGGGCGGCCGCTGGCGCGCGCCGTCGTCACGTGCTCCCACCCCCGTACCCGGTAGCGCCACGTCGCCGCGAGCAGGCGCACGAGCCCCGCCAGGACTGTTGTCACCCCGCGAGCTCCGCGGCCAGCGCGGCGACGCGCTCCGCGGCACCCGGCGGCCCGAGCCGGTCCCGCACCAGGGCGAGCCCCTCCCGCTGGCGCCGGGCCGCGTCGCTCGCCGGGTCGAGCAGCGGGAGCACGGCGTCCGCCAGCGCAGCCGGCGTGGCCGCGCCCTGCAGGAACTCCGGTGCCACCTCGCGCTCCGCGATCAGGTTCACGAGACCCACGTGAGGCACCTGCAGCACGCGGATCGCGATCGCGAAGGACACGGGATTGAGCCGGTACGCGATCGCCATCGGGACGTCGGCGAGCGCCGCTTCGAGCGTCGTCGTGCCGGACTTGCACAGCCCGGCGTCGGCGGCGGCGAACACGGCGCGCGGATCACCCCGGTGAATGCGGATGGCGCCGGCGCCCGGGTACTCCGCCCGACCGGTCGCCGCGACGACGACCTGCACCTCGGGACGCGCGGCCAGGATCCGCAGGGCGGCGTTCGAGAACGCGGGCCAGAGTCGCTTCACCTCCTGCACCCGACTCCCCGGGAACAAGCCCAGCACCGGGCGCGCCGGGTCGAGGCCGAGCATGCGCCGGGCCTCCCCGCGCGCAGGGGGTGGCGGCCGGTCGCGCAGCGGATGGCCCACGAACGTCGCCGCGACTCCGCGGTCGCGAAAGAACCGCTCCTCGAACGGCAGGATCACGGCCAGGCGCCGCACCGCCGCGAGCCGTCGCACGCGCCCCGGGGCCCAGGCCCACATCTGCGGGGCGATGTAGTACAGCACGGGGATCCCCGCCTCGTGGGCAGCCGCCGCCGCCCGGAGATGGTAGCCCGGATAGTCCACCAGGATCGCGAGGTCGTAGCGCTTCGCCCGGAACGCGTCGCGCACGCGACCCAACAGCCGCAGGTGCGCCGGCAGCTTCCACAACGCCTCGACGAACCCGACCACGGAAAATTGCTCCATGCGGTCGAGGACGATGGCGCCCGCGGCCTCGAGGCCGGGGCCCCCGAACGCCTCGACGGTCGTGGTGGGGAGGCGGCGCTTGAGCGCGCTCACGACGGCCGCGGCGTGCGCGTCCCCCGACGGCTCGCCGGCGGAGATGTAAATCCGCGGGGCGCGGCTCACGGCCGCGTGGCGGCGTGGGGGACGGGTGGAGCGAGTGGTGGGGCGAGCGGCGCGAGGGGTGAAGCCTGAACGGCTGCGGCGACACGGAACGCCAGGGCCAGGGCCTGCGCTCCAGCGGCGCCCGACACCACGACCTCCTCCTCGCCCCGCACCGCGCGCACGAAGCTCTCGAGCTCGAGCCGGAGCGGCTCCGCCTCGGGGGCGTCAAGGCGTACGTGCTCCACGATCTGCTCGAGCGTGGTGGCGCCGAGACCCTGCCAGCCGCGTTTCAACCGGAAGAAATCGCCGCTGCCCTGCGCCAGGTCGAGCGAGCAGTACCCGGTTGGCTGGAACACGCGCAGCTTGCGCGTGCGCTCCCGTGACACCCGGCTCGCCGTGACGTTGGCGATGGCGCCGTTGGCGAACTCGAGGCGGGCGTTGGCGATGTCCACGTGAGGCGTGAGGATCGCGACTCCGGTGGCGCGAACGTCCGTGACCGGAGCGCGCACCAGCTCCAGCACCAGATCCAGGTCGTGGATCATCAGGTCGAGGATCACGGCGACGTCCGTGCCCCGCGGCTGGAATGGCGCGAGGCGGTCGATCTGCAGGAACCGGGGCTCGTCGAGGTAGGGCGCCGCCGCGCGCACCGCGCGGTTGAACCGCTCCACATGGCCCACCTGCAGCACCACGCCCTGTGCGGCCGCGCACCGCACCAGGTCGTCCGCGCCCACCTGCGTGTCGGCGAGCGGCTTCTCCATGAGCAACGCGATGCCCCGCTCGAGCACGGCGCGCCCCACGTCCGCGTGCGCGGGCGTCGGGACGGCCACGGTCACCGCGTCCACGCGATCGAGCAGCGCCGCCAGCGTGGGGTGTGCCACCGTGCCGAGCTGCTGCGCCACCTCGGCGGCGCGCGCCGGGTTCTTGTCGTAAATCCCCGAAAATCCCACGCCCGGCATGCGCGAGAGCAGCCGGGCGTGGTGGAACCCGAGCGCCCCCGTGCCGACCACCCCGACCCGGATCGGGGAGGGGGGGGCGCTCACACCAGCACTCCCCGCTGCGACCCTTCGATGAACTTGAGGAAGTTCTCCACCTCGGGGATCTGCGGCAGCTCGGCGCGCGCCTTGGCGATGCCCTGGCTCACGGTCATGTCGGAATTGAACAGCAGGCGGTACGCCCGCTTCAAGGCGAGCTTCACCTCGGGCGAGAACCCCGCCCGCTGCAGCCCGACCGAATTGAGCCCGTAGAGGTGCACCGGATTACCGACCGCCTTGGTGTAGGGCGGCACGTCCTGATTGACCCGCGACCCGCCGCCCACGAACGAGAACGTGCCGATCCGCACGAACTGATGAATCGGCACCAGTCCCGAAACGACCGCCCGGTCCTCGATGGTGACGTGCCCGGCCATCTGGACCGCGTTGGCGATGATCACGTCGTTTCCGATGTAGCAGTCGTGCGCGAGGTGCACGTACGACATGAGGAAGCAGCGCTGCCCGACGGCCGTCTTCCCCGTCGCCGACGTCCCCCGGTTGATCGTGCAGTACTCCCGGATCACCGTCCCGTCGCCCACTTCGACCCAGGTGTCCTCGCCCTTGTACTTCAGGTCCTGCGGGTCGTTGCCGAGCACGCTGCCGTACCCGATCTTCACGCCGGTGCCGACCTTGACGTTGCGCTCGAGCACCGCGTGCGCGGCGACCTGACAGCGCTCCCCGATGGTCACGCGCGGTCCGATGATCGCGTACGGCCCGACCGTGACGTCGCTCCCGATGTGGGCGGTGGGATCGACCAGGGCGGTCCGGTGGATCACCGATCGACCACCGTCGCCATCATGTCGGCTTCCGCCACCACCTGCCCGTCCACGTACCCGACGCCTTTCATCTTGCACGTCTTGCCGCGGAACTGCAGCATCTCGAGCTCGAACCGGATCTGGTCGCCGGGCACCACCGGGCGACGGAACTTGACATTGTCGAGCGACATGAAATAGACCACCTTGTCCTCGACGTTCTGTCCCTCGAAGTAGCCCATCAGCAGCATGCCGCCCACCTGGGCCATGGCCTCGATGATCAGCACGCCGGGCATGATCGGGTGGCCCGGGAAGTGTCCCTGGAAGAAGGGCTCGTTGATCGTGACGTTCTTGATGCCGACGATCCGCTGCTGTCCTTCGACCTCGATGATGCGGTCCACCAGGAGAAAAGGATACCGGTGGGGCAGCACGTCCATGATGCGCCCGATGTCCATCTTGGGCGCCGCGCCCGTGCGCCGCGACGCGCGCGCCAGGGCGCGGGCCAGCGCGATGTTGCCGCTGTGGCTGGGGCGTTCGGCCACCACGTGCGCCCGGATGCGCGCGCCCGTGAGCGCGAGATCGCCGATGATGTCCGCGGCCTTGTGGCGCAGGAATTCATCCGGCCAGCGCAGCTGGGCCCCATTGGCGAGCCCGCGCTCGTCGAGCAGGATGGCGTTGGCCTGCGACGCGCCCTTGATCAGACCCCGCGCCTTGAGCGCCTCGACTTCGCTCACGAACCCGAACGTGCGCGCCGCCGCGAGCTCGGCGGCGAAGGCCTGTGCCGTGACCGTGTAGCTCCCCGACTGGCGCCCGATGAGGGGGTGCGGCCACTCGATCGTCACCGTGAGCCGCAGCTCCCTGGCGGGGGCGACGACGTAGCTCGAGTCCCCGTCGGTGACCGTGAACGGCGCCGGCACGGTCAGGATGACCGGCTCGCCGCTCGTCTCAGTGGGGCCGGCGTGCGCGAGCGCCTCGAAGTAGGGCTGGAAGCTGCCGTCGAGAATCGGCGGCTCGGGGCCCGTGAGCTCGACCGTCAGATCGTCGATCTCGTGGGCCGCGACCGCGGCGAGCAGGTGCTCGACCGTGTGGATGGTCGTCTCGCCCTTGCCGATCGCGGTGCGCCGCTCCACGGCTTCGACTTCCGACAGCCGGGCAGGCACCTCCGGCTTCCCCGAGAGATCGACGCGCCGGAACACGATCCCCTGCCCCGCGGGTGCGGGCAGGAAGGTGGCTTCCGTCCGGGCGCCCGTGTGCAGCCCGATGCCCGACACGGCGGCCTGCTTCGTGATGCCGCGCCTAGTGCTGGGAGCCATCCGCCCGCCGCACGAGTGCCTCGAGATCGTCCACGATCTGGGCCAGCCGGTACAGGGCGCCCTGCGCCCGCAGGAACTCGCGGTGGTTGCGCGCCGGGTACCCTGACACCGTCGCGCCCGCGTCGATGTCCCCGATCACCCCTCCCTGCACCGTGACGCGTGCCCCGCGCCCGATGGTCACATGGTCGGCGAGGCCGGCCTGGCCCGCCAGGAACACGTCGTCCTCGACGTGGGTGCTGCCCGCAATCCCCGCCTGGCCGGCGATCAGACAGCGGGCGCCGATCCGGCAGTTGTGGCCGATCTGCACGAGATTGTCGATCTTCGTCCCCGGGCCGATAACGGTGTCGTCCACGCTCCCGCGGTCGATGGTGGTGTTCGCACCGATCTCGACGTCGTCGCCGATGATGCAGCGCCCCACCTGCGGAATCTTGCGCGGCAGCTCGCCGCGCTTGCCCGGCACGTAGCCGAACCCATCCGCCCCGAGTCGTACGCCGGCGTGCAGGATCACCCGGTTTCCCACCACCGTGCCGCCGTAGCACACCACGTGAGGCAAGAGTTGCACGTCGTCGCCCAGCTGGACGCCGTCTCCCAGCACACAGCCGGCACCGATCCGCACGTTCCGCCCCAGCCGCACGCCGCGACCCAGCACCACGTAGGGGCCGATAGCCACGGGCTCCTGCCACACGACACCCCCGCCGATCACCGCGGTCCGGTGGATCCCGGGTTCCCAGGCGGGCTCGGGATAGAGCACCGGAATCACCGAGAGCAGCGCCTCGTGGGGATCGCGCACTAGCACGCGGCAGGCGGGACCCTCTGGCGCCTCGTGCACGAGATCCGGCTTGCAGAGCACGACAGCCGCGCTAGACTGTTGAAAATACTGGAGATAGCGTCTGGCGGCAAGAAATGACAGGTCGTTCGGACCGGCCCGGTCCAGCGGCGCGACGCCCGACACGGTCACGTCCGGCGGGCCGACCAGCTGGCCGTTGGTGAGCGCCGCGATGTCGCGGGCGCTCAAGCGCCGGACGGACCCGGCTCCGCTGTCCCCGCCGCCCTCCGACTGGTGCCGGTCGCGCACGGGCTCGCGCGCCCTATTTGGGTTGCTTCAGCCGCTCGATCACCTTGGCGGTGACGTCAAGGCTCGGGTCGACGGCCAGGAAGACGCTGCTGTTCTGACCGTCCATATCGAAGATCAGCGCGTAGTTGGCTTCGGCGCGGATGCCCTGGACGATCCCGATGACCCGGGCCTGGATCGGCTGGAGCAGCTCCTGCTCCCGCTGCTGGTACTTGGTCTGCATGTCGTTCTGGCGCTGCTGCAGGCGCTGCTGCATGGCCTGCAGATCGCGCTGCTTCGCCTGCTTCGCGGCCGAGGAGAGGGCCAGCGATTGCTGATCGAAGGCGCGCATGGCCGAATCCCACTGCTGCTGCATGCGCTGCAGCGAGTCGCGGATGCTCTGACCCTCTTTGCTCAGCGTCGATTCGGCGGCGGCGTAGCCCGGGGTTTGCTCGAGGATCGACTGCGAGTGGACGAAGGCGATCTTGAGCGTGCCCTGCGCCTGCGCGCCGAGAACGGTCGGTGCGGCCGCGACCAGCCCGACGCACGTCCACACTGTCACTACGCACCTCATAACTATCTCCCCGAGTGAAAGACCGGTGTACGTCGCTCCGCCTGAGCGGGGCGTGCGATCAGAAGAAGTTGCCCAGCTTGAAGTGCAGCTTGAACGCCGGCGCCGGGCGGCCGAGGGCATCGGTGCGGTCGAAGCCATATGCCCAGTCGATCCCGATGGGCCCGAGGGGCGAGATGATGCTCAAGCCCAGGCCGGCGCCGCGCAACAGGCGCGTCGGATCGAATTCGGCCGCGTTCGCCCACACGTTACCGGCGTCCACGAACATGTTGACATAGAACATCTGCGACAGCCGAGCGCCGATCTCGCCCGTCATGGCGAAATACGCCTTCCCGAACGAGGCGGCCGTCGCCTGGCCGTTGACGGCCGTCGGGTCGTAGCCGTGGGGTGTGACCGAGAATTCGTCGTAGCCGCGCAGCGGAATGCCGTACTGCACGCCGCCCATGCTGAACAGCTGGTCGAAGAAGGGAGAATTACCGAACACGAGCCCCGAGCGCGTCGACAGGCCCATCACGAATCTGATCGGCGAGGTGCTGGCCGCGTCGCCCAGCTGGCCCAGGGGGGCGTACCACCGGCCTTCGAGATCGAGACGCTGGAAATTCCCGGAGCCGCCCAACGGCCCACCGGACTGCGACAGCCCGATCGAGTGCATGGTGCCCGCGGTGGGGAACGGCAGATCGATCCGGGTGTCGCGCAGGAGCGAGACGCCGAGCGTGGAGCGGATGCAGTTGTTGCAGCGCAGCGCCGCGAGCCCGGTGCTCGAGCCGGTGAACGACTGGTCGTCGATCCCGTACGACACGAACAGCCGGGTGTAGCGGTCGTGGAACAGCGGGAATCCGAACTGCACGCTGGCGCCCTCGCGGCGCAGCGTGCCGAGATCCGCAATGGTGTAGCGCAGGCGGGTGTTGTGCACGTCGAACGTGCCGGAAATGCGCGACTCGCGGATGGCGGGATCGGTGAAGGTCACGGAGAAGTCGCTAATGTTCTGGCCGAATTGCCACTGGAAATGCCCCTTCTTGCCCTGCCCGAACAGGTTCGGCTCGTCGAGTCCGAGGAACCCGCCCACGCCCGTGCCCTGTCCGACCGACGCGCCGAAGTTGATGTTGCCGGTGTGCTTCTCGGTCACGCGGAAGATCACGTCGACGTCGCCCTGGTCGTTGGCGGGCCGGGTGTCCGGAAACGGCAGCGGCTGCTGGAAGAAGCCGAGGTTCGAGATGTTCTGATAGGAGCGGATGAGCGCGTCCTGCCGGAACACGTCCCCGGGCAACAGGACGATCACGTCGCGGATCACCCGCTCGTGGGTGATGTCGTTCCCCGAGATCTCGATCTTGTTGACGATCGCGGGCTGTCCCTCGTTGATCGCCCAACGCAGGTCCACCACCGGTTTGCCGTCAGGGGCCGTACGCCGGATCACCTGCGGCTGCACGTTCACGTAGATGTAGCCGTTGTTGTAGTAGAGCGTCCGCAGCTGCTGTGTGGCGTCGTCCCAGCGCGCCGCGTCGAAGTAGGCGGGACCGTGCTCGGTGCCGCCCAGGCCGAGGAAGCCGCTGCGGCCTGCCTCCTTGAATGGGAACAGCTGCTGCAGCTCGTCGGTCGAGAAGCGTCGGTTGCCCACGATTTCGAACGTGCCGACGCGGTAGGGCTCGCCCTCGCTGACGCGCACGACGAGCGTGGCCTTGCCCGTCGAGTCGTCCACGAGGAGCGTGTCGCCGAGCACCTGGAAATCCACGAAGCCCTTGTCGCCGTACAGCTTGGGCAGGTGCTCCTGGAGGTCGGACCGCAGCTTTTCGTCGTCGTATTCGCCGGAGCGGAACCACCAGAAGCCCTCGGGCCGCGTCTTCATCGACCCGACCAGCCGGTCCGTCGCGAGGTGGGTGTTGCCTTCGATGGCGACGCGAGCGACTGCGACGCGCCGCCCTTCGTCCACGTCGAACACGACTCGGACCCGTGCGGAATCGGCCTCGTACACCTTGATCACGCTCACGTGAGCCAGGTAGTAGCCTTCGGCGCGGTACAGTGAGTCGATGCGGCCGCGCCCCCGCGCCACCGCCGCAGGGTCGAGCGGTCGGCCTTCGGAGAGCTGCGCCTTGTCGCGGACGCTCGATTCGGAGAGCCGGCTCACGCCGCGCACCGCCCACTTCACGAGGATGGGACGCTCGCGGACGCGCACGATGAGGAGCTGGCGGCCGCCGGCCGTGTCCTGCTCGGCGCGGACGTCGTCGAACTGGCCGGTGGCGTAGAGCGCCTGAATGGCGCGCTGGACGTCGCGGTACCCGAGGGGCTTGCCGGGCACGAGCCCGCTCTGGTCGAGGACCTGTTTGCGGTCGACGCGGCGCAGGCCGAGTACCACGATGGAATCGGGGGCGACGGCGGGAGCCGTCGGGACGGGAGCCTCGCCCTGCGCCCGCACGACGCGCGGGGCGCAGAGCGCCAGACCACCCACGAAGACGACGAGCGAAGCTTGGCGGATCACGCCTTCGAGCCGGAGAGCGCGCGGAACGCCAGCCGTTCCTTGTCCGGGGCCACGTCGACCTCGATTTCGTCGCCCCGTGCGAACTCGCCGACCAGGATTTTCTCCGACAGCGGATCTTCCACGTACTTCTGAATGGCGCGCTTCAGGGGACGCGCACCGAAATGCTCATCGTACCCGTGGTCCACCAGGAAATCCGAGGCCGCCGGCGTCAACCGGAGCGTGAGCTCCTCCTCGCCCAACCGCCGCTGCACTTCCTTGAGCAGGATCGAGACGATCTGCGCGATGTGCTCCCGCGTGAGCGGGTGGAACACGATGATGTCGTCCAGCCGGTTCAGGAACTCGGGGTTGAAGGTCTTGTTGATCTCCTCCTTGACCTTCTCCGCCATCTTCTCGAAGCTCGCGCGACTGTCGGGCTGCGCAAACCCGAGCGCCTTCCCCTTCACCATGTCGCGGGCACCGACGTTCGACGTCATGATCACCACGGTGTTCTTGAAGTCGATCACCCGCCCGTAGTTGTCCGTGAGATGCCCTTCATCCAGCACCTGCAGCAGGATGTTGAAGACGTCGGGGTGCGCCTTCTCGATCTCGTCGAGCAGCACCACCGAGTAGGGCTTGCGCCGCACCGCCTTCGTGAGGGTGCCGGAGTCCTCGTAGCCGACGTACCCGGGCGGCGCGCCGATCAGCCGGCTCACCGAGAACTTCTCCATGTACTCGGACATGTCGACCCGGATCAGTGCGCTCGCGTCCGCGAACAAGAACCGCGCCAGCCCGCGGGCGAGCTCGGTCTTGCCGACGCCGGTCGGACCGGAAAAGATGAACGATCCGATCGGCCGCTTGGGATCCTTGAGCCCCGCACGACTGCGGCGGATGGCGCGCGAGATGACCGCGATCGCCTCGTCCTGGCCCACCACGGTCTGGTGCATTTCCTCTTCCATGCGGAGCAGCCGGGCCGTCTCGGCCTCTTGGAGGCGCGTCACCGGAATCCCCGTCCAGCGGGACACGATGAACGCGACGCCTTCCTCGGTGATCGTGGGCCGGTGCGTTTGCCGCTCCTTCTCCCACGCTTCCTGCTTGCGCCGGATGTCCGCCTGGAGCTCGCGCTCCTGGTCGCGCAGCGCCGCCGCCCGCTCGAAGTTCTGGTCGCGGACCGCGTTCTCCTTGTCGCCGTTGATGTGCTCGAGCTTCCCCTTCAAGGCCGCGACCTCGGGGGGCGGCACCTGGGTCGCCAGGCGTGCCCGCGCGCCCGCTTCGTCAATGACGTCGATCGCCTTGTCCGGCAGGAACCGGTCGGTGATGTAGCGCTCCGACAGCTTCGCCGCGGCGTCGAGGGTCTCGTCCGGGATGATCACCCGGTGGTGCTCCTCGTACCGCTTGCGCAGCCCCTTCAGGATCTCGATCGTCTCGTCCACGGTGGGCGGATCGACGATCACGGTCTGGAAGCGGCGCTCGAGCGCGCCGTCCTTCTCGATGTACTTGCGGTACTCGTTCAGCGTCGAGGCGCCCACGCACTGCAGCTCGCCGCGGGCCAGCGCCGGTTTCAGCATGTTGGAGGCGTCCACCGCCCCCTCGGCCGCGCCCGCGCCCACCAGCGTATGCAGCTCGTCGATGAACAGGATGATGTTCTTGTTCTGGGCGATCTCGTTGATGATGGCCTTGAGCCGCTCCTCGAACTGGCCGCGGTACTTGGTGCCCGCGATCACCGCCGCCATGTCGAGCGACAGGACGCGATGATCCTTCAGCGCGTCGGGGCACTGGCCGCTCGCGATCAGCTGCGCGAGCCCCTCGACGATCGCCGTCTTGCCCACGCCCGGCTCGCCGATCAGGACGGGATTGTTCTTCTTGCGCCGCGACAGGATCTCCATCACGCGCTCGATTTCCTTCTGGCGCCCGATGGTCGGGTCGAGCTGCCCCTCGGCCGCCAATTGCGTCAGGTCGCGGCAGAAGTGATCCAGCGCGGGAGTCTTGGATTTCTTCTCGCTCTTCGGACTCGGGGCTTGCGCCCCGGAACCGGACGGCGCCGGCCCCGACGGCATCTCGCTCCCGAGCAGCCGCAGCGTCTCCGCGCGCGCTTGCTCGAGGTTCACGCCCGCGTCGGTCAGCACCTGCGCCGCGATCCCCTTCTCTTCTCGCAGCAGGCCAAGCAGCAGGTGCTCGGTGCCGACGTACGAATGGTTCAGCTCGCGTGCCTCACTCATGGCGAGCTCGAGCACTTTCTTGGCGCGCGACGTGTACGGCAGGTCGGGCCCGGCAGCCGCCGCCGCCTTGCCCTTCTTCACCGTCTCCTCGATTTTCTGTTGGATTTCCTCGAGATCGACGTTCAAGTTGGTCAGGACCGCCGCGGCGACCCCCTCGCCTTCGCGGATCAACCCCAGCAGGATGTGCTCGGTCCCCACGTACTCATGGTGCAGGCGGGCGGCTTCCTCCCGCGCCATCTGCAGGACCTTGCGCACGCGATCCGTGAAGTTGTAGCCGTTCATCTATCCCCCTGCCTCACACGGCCTCGGTCTCGAGCACCCGACGGACATAGGTGGCGCGCGCCGTGGGTAGCTCGGGATCGCCGGTTTGACGTCCCTCGAGCGCCGCGAGGTGCGCGGGCTGGGTGAAGATCAGCAGCTTGTTGAGGGTATATACACTCAAATCCGGGATCAGATTCAGCCCGACCCCTAACCGTACACCGCTCAACAAGTTCATCGTCTCTTCGAATGTCAGCTTCCGCGCGTACTTCAGCAAGCCGTACGCCCGCCACGTCTTATCGGCGACCTCGTCGGGCGCCGTGCGCAACAGCACCTCGCGCGCCTGCTCTTCGTACTCAATCACCTGGCGCACGATCTTCCCCAAGTGATCCAGCAACTCGTCTTCCGACTTCCCGAGCGTCGTCTGATTAGATAACTGAAAGAAGTTCCCGACGACCTCGCTCCCCTCCCCATACAACCCTCGAAACGTGAGCCCCACCTGCGTCAGGCCTTGAAGCACTTTCCCGACTTCCTTTGTCAAAACCAGGCCCGGCAAGTGGATAAGCACGCTCGCCCGCAGCCCCGTCCCGGCATTGGTCGGGCAGGAAGTAAGATAGCCAAATTCGGGATGAAACGCGAAGGGCAGCAGCCGCCCCAGGTCGGCATCGAGCGCCTCTAAATCGGCGTATGCCTCCTCCAAGGCGAATCCCGAGCGCATTCCGTGCAATCGCAGATGATCTTCCTCGTTGACCATGACGCCGACCGTCCCCTGCACCACGAGAGCAGCGCCGGGGCGGGGCCGGGCCTCGCGATCGAGGCCCGCCAGCTCCTTGGACACGAGATGCCGCTCGTGCAACAGCTGCCGATCGATGCGCTCCAGCCGGTCGAGCCGGATGGTCGCCGCCCCCTTCAGCAAGTCGCTCGCCGCGCTCGCTTCCTCCACGCGCGTGAGCACCGCGGTGCGGTCGGCGTCCTTGGCCCGCTGGCTGAACACGTACCCTTCGAGGTTGCGCGCCAGCCGGATGCGGGTCGAGAGCACGATACTGCCCTTCGGCCCCGAGGCGTCGAGCCAGCCGATCCCGCCGTCGGGCAAGAGCGAGAGGTCGATCACTCGAGCACCCGGATGCGATCGCGCAGCTCGGCGGCGAGCTCGAAGTTTTCGTTCTCCACGGCGCGCCGCAGCTGCTCCTTGAGCTCGAGCAGCTGCAGTCGCGGATCGGTCGCGCCGGCGGCGCCGGGGAGCGCGTAGCGCTCCCCGACGTGCTGGCTGGAGCCGTGCAGGCGGCGCAGCAGGTCCTTGAGATGCGTGGAGAAGGACTCATAGCACTGCGCGCACCCCAGTCGGCCCGACTCGCGGAAGTCCTTGAGCGTGCTCCCGCAGGCGGCACAGCGCAGCCCGTCGGCCGGCGTGGGGAGGACGTTGGCGCTCCCCTTCCCCATCGCCTGGATGAAACCGCCCAGGGGGGACTTGAGGATCGACTCGCCCGTCTCGAACCCCTTCTGCTGAGCGCACTGCTTGCACAAGTGGAGCGTCACTTTCGTGTCGTTCTCCACTTTGGTGAGGTGGATCTCCACCTCGCGCTCCTTGCAGTTGTCGCACATCATCAGGGTATCGCGTCCACCGAGCCGACGGCGGCAAGGCGGCCGTCCTCGAGCATCATGATCCGGTCCGCCCGCCCCGCGAGCTGCCGGTTGTGCGTCACCACCACGACCGCCGTCTCGTATTCCCGCGCCAGGCGGAAGAATACCTCGTGCAACCGGTCCGAGTTGGCGTGATCCAGGTTGCCGGACGGCTCGTCCGCAAGCACGAGCCCGGGATCGTGCACCAGCGCGCGCGCCACCGCGCAGCGTTGCTGCTCGCCCCCCGACAGCTCGGCGGGCCGATGCGTCATGCGCCCCGCCAGCCCGACCAGCGACAGCACTTCCTCCGCCCGCGAGCGCGCCCGGCGCGCCTCGTGCCCGCCGATCAAGAGCGGCATCATCACGTTCTCCAGGGCGGAGAATTCCCGCAAGAGATGATGGAACTGGAACACAAAGCCCAACTTGCGATTTCGTAGGTCCGCCAGGGCGTTCGGGTCCAGGTCGGCGTAGCGGGAGCCGTCGAGCCACACGTCCCCGCCGGTCGGCCGGTCCAGCGCGCCCAGCAGGTGCAGCAACGTGCTCTTGCCCGCGCCCGACGTGCCGACGATGGCGACGAACTCCCCGCGCCGCACGCTCAGATCGACCGCCCGCAGCACCTCGAGCGGCTGGCCGTCGCCGCCGGCGAACACCTTGCGGATGCCCCGCGCCTCGAGCAGCGCCGTCATTCGTACCGGATCGCCGTCACGGGGTCGAGCCGTGCGGCTTGCAGCGAGGGGTAGAGCGGCGCGAGCGTCGCCACCACAAGACTCGCCACCATCACCAAGAGCACGTCGACGGGCTGCGTACGTACGGGGAGATGATCGATGAAATAGATGGAAGGGTCGATCGGGATCCAGTGGCCTCGGTTGACCATCCCGCCCACGACCAGCCCCAGCCCCACGCCGAGCGTGGTCCCGGTCAGCCCGATCAGAATCCCCTGCGCCAGGAAGATCCGGCGGATCGCGGCCTGCCGCAGACCCATGGCCAGCAGGATGCCGATCTCGCGGGTCTTGTCGCGCACGACCATGGAGAGCATCCCCACCACGTTGAACGCGGCCACCACACAGATGAGGAACACCACGAACGCCATCGCGAGTTTCTCGAGCTTCAGCGCCGAAAACAGCGACGCGTTCTGCGACTGCCAGTCGAGCGCACGGTACGGGTAGCCGAGCCGCGTCTCGAGCGCGGCGCCGAACGGTTGGGCCTGCCACGGGTCGGCGAGGCGCACCTCGATGCCGGTCACGGACGTGTCGAGACCCGCGAAGCGCTGCGCGACGCGGCGGTCGAGCGCGACGTAGCTGTTGTCGTACTCGTACATGCCGGTGTCGAAGATGCCGCTGACCTCGTAGCGGTGGAACTTGGGCTGGTAGGCGCCGAGGCTGGGGCTGAACTTCGCACCGGCGGGCGCGACCAGGGTCACCACGTCGCCGGGGAACGCCGACAGCTTGGAGGCGAGCCGGGTCCCGAGGGCGATGCCGCCTTCCACATCGCGGCGTGTCGTCCGGAACGCGAGGTCTCCCTTCGTAAAATGCTGGGCGAAGCTCGTCACAGCGCGGCTCGCGGTGTCGGGATCGACCCCGTACACCACCACGCCTTCGGCGTAGTCGTGCCCGGCCGAGATGAGGCCCTGCGTGAGCACGAAGGGCGCCGCGGCTTCGACACCGGCCGTGCGCCGCACCTGGCCGAGCACCTTGCGCCAGTCGTCGAGCCGCAACCCCTCGCCGTACGTGAGGACGCGAAGATGCGGGTTCGCGACGAGAATCTTGTCGCGCAGGTCGGCCTGGAGGCCGTTCATCACGCCCAGCACCACCACCAGCGCCATGACGCCCACCGTGACGCCGCCGACCGCGATGACGGTGATGAGCGACAGCAGGCGCGACGAGCGACGGCTGCGCAGATAGCGCAGTGCGATGCCCAGCTCCAGGCGCGAGATCATTCGGGCCGCAGCATGGGAAACAGGATCACGTCGCGGATGTGCGGCTGGTCGGCGAGGATCATCAGCAGCCGGTCGACCCCCAACCCCACGCCGCCGGTGGGCGGCATGCCGTACTCGAGCGCCCGGATGAAGTCCTCGTCCAGCTGCTGCGCCTCCGTATCGCCGGCCGCGCGCAGCCGCGCCTGCTGCTCGAAGCGGCGCCTTTGCTCGTCGGGATCGTTCAGCTCGCTGAAGGCGTTCGCCAGCTCGCGCCGCTGGACGAACAGCTCCCAGCGCTCGACGCGGGTGGCGTCGCCGCGCTTGAGCTTGGCGAGCGGTGACAACGCCACCGGATAGTCGAGCACGAAGGTCGGTTGGATCAGCGTCGGCTCCACGTAGCTCCTGAACACCTCATCGACCAGCTTCGCTCCCGCGAACGTGTCCGCCTCCGCGACGTCCTTGCGCTTCAGCGCCGCGCGCAGCTCGGCCTCGGTCGCCCGCGTCAGGTCGAGCCCGGCGGTCTCGCGCACCAGGGCATAATAGTCCTGGCGCGCGAACGGCCGCTTGAAATCGAGCGTCGCCCCGTGCCGCTCGAGCGTCGTGGCGCCGAACAGCTCCTGCACCATCCCCGAGAGCATCGCTTCCGTGAGCTGCAGCATCACGTCGTAGTCGGCGTAGGCCTCGTACCACTCGGCCATCGTGAACTCGGGGTTATGGAAGCGGTCCATCCCCTCGTTCCGGAAGTCGTGCCCGATCTCGTACACCTTCTCGAGCCCACCCACGATGCACCGCTTGAGATACAGCTCGTCTGCGATGCGCAGGTAGACGTCGCTGTCGAGCGCCTCGTAGTGGGTGACGAACGGCCGCGCCGATGCGCCCCCGTACACCGGCTGCAGCACCGGCGTCTCCACCTCGAGGTAGCCGCGCGCGTCGAGGAACGTCCGGATGTAGCCGACGGCGCGGGCCCGCAGCCGGAACACGTCGCGCACGTCCGGGTGCACCGCCAGGTCGGCGTACCGTTGCCGGGCGCGCAGCTCCGGATCCGCCAGCTCACCGTGCCGCACGCCGTCCGCATCCTCCTTGCCGAGCGGCAGCGGGCGTAGCGACTTCGTGAGCAGGGAGAACCGTTGTACGCGGACCGTGACTTCACCGGTCTTGGTCCGGAACAGCGGGCCCTCCACGCCGATCACGTCGCCCAAATCGAGCAGTTTCACCACCTCGTACGCCTCGGCGCCGACGTTGTCGATCTTGAAGTAGACCTGAATCTTCGCCGAGCGGTCTTCCAGGTGCCCGAAGGTGGTCTTGCCCATGGAGCGCAGCAGAATGAGCCGTCCCGCGAGCCGATGGACGGTCGCGTCGTCGTCCCGGAATTGCTCGAGCGCCACCGGGACCGGGCCGGTGCGGTCGAACCGATAGGCGAACGGCACCACGCCGCGCTTCACCAGCTCCGCGAGCTTCTCGCGCCGCGCCGCTGCGACGAAGCTGGTCACGCCGCCTGTCTCCCGAAGCGCTTCAGATACGCCTCGATGAACGGGTCCAGGTCGCCGTCCATCACCTTCTGAACGTCCGCGACCTTCAGCTCGGTGCGATGGTCGTTGACCATCGTGTACGGCTGGAACACGTAGGAGCGGATCTGGTTGCCCCACGAGATGTCGGTCTTCTGCTTGTCCACTTCCGCTTTTTTCGCTTCGCGCTCCGCCACTGCGCGCTCGTACAGACGGGCCTTGAGCATCTTGAGCGCGGTCGCCTTGTTCTTGAATTGGCTGCGCTCCTGCTGACATGACACGACGATGTTCGTGGGCAGGTGGGTGATGCGCACGGCCGAGGACGTCTTGTTGACGTGTTGCCCGCCCTTGCCCGATGCACGGAACGTGTCGATGCGCAGGTCGTCCGGATTGATCTCGATTTCGATGTCTTCGTCCACGACCGGGTAGACGAACACCGAGGCGAACGACGTGTGCCGCCGCGACTGCGAGTCGAACGGGGAGATGCGCACCAGACGGTGCACGCCCTTTTCCGCCTTGAGCAGGCCGTAGGCGTACTGCCCGCTGATCTGGAGATCGACCGATTTGATGCCCGCTTCCTCTCCCGCGAGCAGGTCCAGCAGCTCCACCTTGAAGCCGTGGCGCTCCGCCCAGCGAGTGTACATCCGCATCAGCATCTCCGCCCAGTCCTGAGACTCGGTGCCGCCCGCGCCGGGATGAATTGTGAGCAGCGCGTCGCGCGCGTCGTCGCCGCCGCGCAGCATGTTGCGCAGCTCGAGCCGCTCGAGCTCGCCGGCGATCTGGGCGGCTTCGGTGTCGAGCTCCCGCCCCAGCGCGTCGTCGCGCTCCGCGTCCGCCAGCTCCGCGAGCCCGCGGGCATCGTCGAGTCGCTTGCGCAGCGCGTTGTAGGGCTCGAGCCAGCCCTTGAGGCTCTTCACCTCGTCCACCACCTGGCGCGCCCGCTCCGGGTCCGCCCACACGCCGCCTTCCGCCATGGCGTGCTCCAGCTCACCCGCCCGCTTGGTCTTCCCCGCTACGTCAAAGGAAGCTCCCGAGCTCGGTGAGACGGCGGTCGAATTCGATGAATCGGTCGGCTAAGGCCACTCGCGCACCCCCGGCACCAATCTCAAAATACCTTGTTTCCCCCGGCCAAAATCTCGTTCAACGCTTCGGCCCAGAACGACGTGCTCTTCGCGATCTCGGCCCCGACCTGCTCGACGTATTCCTGCCAGCTCTTCTCGATCTCATCCTTGAACAGCTGCGGCAGCGTGCCGTCGCGCAGCCCCTGCTGGCGTTTCTCCGGATGGTACACCACCAGGTCGGACACGAGCGCCCGCGCGAGCCGGCGGGCCTTCTGCTTCGGGTCCTGCACCATGAAGGGATTCACCGGCCGCAGCGGGCCCGTCATGCGCTGCCCGGGCGCCGCGCCGACGGGCGCCTCCGGCGCTGGAGGAGCGGCGGCCGGCGCAGCCGACGCCGGACGAACGGGCGGAGTCGCGGCGCGAGCGGCAGGTGCCGGGCCGGCGGCCGGGGCGCGCGCCGGAGGAGGGGGAGGCGAGACCGGCGCTCGCACCGTGGGCGTGGACGGCGCTGCCGCGGGTGCAGCGGGCGGCGCCGCGGGCCGCGCCGCGGGCCGCGCCGGCCCGGCCGGGGGTGCCGGGGGGGCCGGCGCAGCCGGGGCGGGCGGCGGAGCGGCTGGGGCGGCGACCGGCCCCGAGAAGCGCGGCATCCCGGGTGGACGCGGCGGCACCGGGCCGGCCGGTGGCGCGGGCGGCCGCGGGGCGGCGGCCGCGGGCGTGGGCGCCGGCCTGGGGGGCGCGTGTGCGGCGGCACCCGTCGCCGGGTTCACCGGGAACACGTTGCTGCACACCGCGCAGCGCGCGCGCACGCCACCCGGCGGGACCTTCGCGGGGTCCACGCGATACACGGTCTCGCACGACGGACAGGTGACGTTCATCTCGCGCGTCCCTCGCTCTCATCGAGCTCCGGGTCGTGCCGGCGGTCGACCACGAACACCGATCCCGGCTGCGTCTTGGCATAGCTCTTCATTTCGGTCGCGAGCTCACTCACCTGCGCCGGATGCGCGAAGCGGCGGTGCTGGTTCGTCACGATCCCGATCGACAGCGTCATGAGCGGCACGCGATGCAGCTGGCCGCGCCGGTCCTTCCCGAAATAGTACCCCGCGCGCCGGTCCTGCTCGTTGTACTGGTACGGAATCAGCGTGTCGAACACCTCGAGCACCTCGCCACACACCTCGGGGATGTCGTCGAACGGGATGATGAAGATGAAGTCGTCGCCACCGATGTGCCCGACGAAGCCCCGGCCGACGAGCAGCCCCTTCACGACGTCGTGCAGGATGCGCGACAGGATGTAGATGACCCGATCACCGTCGTTGTAGCTGTAACGGTCGTTGAACTCCTTGAAGTGATCGAGGTCGGCGTAGCAGACGGCGAACAGCTCGCCGTTCTCCATGCGCCGTCGGATCTCGCGCTCGATCTCCGTCGTGCCGGGAAGCCGGGTGGACGGGTTGACGGCGACGTCCCGCGCGGTCCGGGTCATCAGGCCGTCCAGCCGGCTCGCCTGCTCGGCCGGCTCGAACAGCGGGCTGATGACCTCGTCCGCCCCCGCGGTAAACCATTCCTGGACCCGATCGGTGGTGTGCCGACTGGTGAGGACCGCGAGCGGGACGATCGCCGAATACGAGTCCGCCTTGAGCCGGCCGCACAAGGCGAGCCCCTGCGGGCCGTCGTCGGCGTCGATGACGACGAGCTGCGGCAGGGATCGCAGCACCCGCTGCTCCACGTCACCCGGGTCCGGCACGGGGACGATGGTGAGTCCTTTGCCGTTCACCCAGTGCGTCAGAAAGTCAGGTACCGTGCGACCAGCCGGCGAGAAAAAGAGTATCGTCGGGCGCGTCCCGCGCACCTGGCTCCTCGCGTAAGGGTCGAGCGCGCCTAAACTTAGGCCTCGTGCCGGCGGGTGTCAAACAAACGCCCAGCGCGCGATCAGAAGTGCTTCGCCTCGTCAATCAGCATGATGGGAATGTCGTCTTCGACGGCGTAGATGAGGCGGCAGGCGTGGCACACCAAAGCTTCGGCGGGCGCCGTGCGGTGCTCGAGCGGCCCCTTGCACTTGGGACAGACCAGGATCTCCAGCAGATCGGGGGCGAGACTCATGGGACATACCCCAGGCGTTTGAGCGATGCGTCGCGGCGCCGCCACTTGGGCAGCACCTTCACGTGGAGTTCCAGAAACACGTGCGTGCCGAGCAGGGCCTCGACCTTGGCGCGGGCGGCCTGGCCGAGCGCCTTGATGGTGCGACCACCCTCGCCGATCACGATGCCCTTCTGGCTGGCGCGCTCCACGTACACCACCCCGCGAATATACAGGGGCTCGGCGCCTTCTCGGAACTCGTCGATCTCCACCGCGACGCTGTAGGGCAGCTCTTCGTGCAGCAGCTCGAAGGCCGCCTCGCGGATGAACTCCGCGGCGAAGAAGCGGGTGGGCTGGGTCGCCATCTCGTCGGGGTCGTAGTGAAACGGGCCCTCGGGCAGGTGGGCGCGCAAGGCGTCCAGCAGCGGGTCGAGACCCTCGCGCGTGATCGCCGAAACGGCGGTCAGTCGGTCAGGGGGTCGGGCGGTCTGAGGGACCAGGTCCGCCTTCGTGTACACCGTGAGCACGGGCGCGCGCGGCGGGTGGGGCAAACGAGCCACGGCGACGAGGGCCTGCGCCGGATACTCCGCGAGCGGGTGCAAGTAGGCGATGACTTCCGCATCGTCGATGGCGCGCAGCGCCGCGGCGCGCATGGCCAAGTGCAGCTGGTATTCGGGCTCGAGCAATCCGGGGGAGTCGGTGAAGATGTATTGCGCGTCGTCGCGCGTGAGCAGGCCGACCACGGGGAGCCGGGTGGATTGCGGCTTGGGGGAGACGATGGCGAGGTGCTCGCCAATCAAAGCGTTCAGGAGTGAGGACTTCCCGACATTGGGACGCCCAGCAAGCACCACGGTTCCACAACGGGTCATTAGGGGAAAGGAACGGCGTCGCGGAGAAACGTCAAGGAAAGACGTCACGAAAAAAACGTCACGAGGAACCGTAGTTGACGATTCTCCGTGACGTTTTTCTGCAACGTTTCTCCGCGACGTCTTTTGCTTGACGTCTTTTTGCAGTTGGAAGCTGGCGGCGGCCTACTCTCCCACGACCTCGCAGTCGCAGTACCATCGGCGCTGACAGGCTTAACGACCGTGTTCGGGATGGGAACGGGTGTGGCCCTGTCGCGCTAGTCGCCAGCA
>Ga0070698_100002482_pt1 | contig 20324 bp, 18 predicted proteins | sample KBSK1502metaG_FD_65477 | JGI IMG/M metagenome (GOLD analysis project Ga0070698, IMG submission 65477) | Corn, switchgrass and miscanthus rhizosphere microbial communities from Kellogg Biological Station, Michigan, USA - KBS K1-50-2 metaG | ecosystem: Host-associated > Plants > Roots >...
CATTCGATGAAGCTGCGCTGCAGCTACGAAGTGAGGATTGGTACCGCGACGCAGAATCCAGTTCCCCTCGTTGCTGCCGCGACGAGCAGCTCGACGTTTCCAAATCCTAGCTACATTCCGACGAGCCCAGCCGAGTCGTGGTTCTTCATTCTCGCGAAGTGCGACGGTGACGGCGACGGACAATACGGGCAGTTCTTCACGGCGAGCTGGGATACGCGCATTCAGCAGAAGGATCCAAGCGAGTGATGGAACGCGAGCCGGTCCGGAGGAGCGCAGCAGCGCCCGCCAGGGAACCCGGCGGGTCCGGAACCGGACCCGCCGGCGCTGCGAGCGAGGACCGGCGAGCGAGAGATGACGGGCAGCGAGGATTCTCGTTGATCGAGCTGATGACCGTTGTCGCGGTCATCGCGATCCTCGCGACGCTTTTGATCGGCATGAGCGTGCGGCCGTACACCGCGAACGTCGAAGCGACCGCCGAGCAAGCTGCAGGCACGCTCGCGTTTGCGCGCATGCGCGCGGTGTCGACACGCAAAGTGCATCGCGTGCAGTTCATGATCGACAGCACGACGAGCGAGCCGTACATCGTGATCGATCAAGCGCCGACGACGGGCATGGCGATTCCGACGTCGAACTGGCAGATGGTGCAATACACGCGCATGCCGAAGGGCGTCATCTTGTGGTCCGCCGCAGCGGGCGTGCAAGCGACACCGACGGGCACGACGCCAACCCAAAACGCCGGCTTGCCGTACACGATGTACTTCAAGCCCGACGGCACGGCGACGCCATCAACGATCTATCTCCGAGACCGTGGTGGTTCGGTGCACTACTACCGGATCTACATTTACCAAGCTACCGGGAGCTCCTATGTCCGAGAGTCGTGGTAGTTGCCTCATTCTACTTTCGCTGTGCGCGCTCGCGGGTCCCGCGGCGGCGCAGTCCTCCGACTTCGCGACGTGCGCGAACACATCGACGGCATGCTCGGCGACGGTGACGTCGTGCTGCACCGCCGCGTTTCCCGCGACGGCCGCCGGCAAAGCGATTCTGATCCCGCTCGATCGCTGTCACCAGCCACTCGGCACCGGTGACCTCTCACCGCCGGGCCCAGGCGCGCCGTGGACAGGCTCTGTATTCAACCTCGGTCAGGGTTGGTGCGTCGATTCCCCCGGCACCGATGCAACGCGTATCGGTGGTACTGCCTCCGACGACGGCATGTTCAAGGCGTACGGTCTCGTCTATCGCCTCATGCAGCGTGGCATCCCGGTCTACTGGCTCATCAACACCACGAAGACCCCGCCCGCGCTGACCGCGTCGCAAAACCTCTCGTCCCAAACGTACGTCGCGACCGACGTCGATCTCTGGGTGCTCGGTTCGGGCATCGCAGCGCCGCCGGCTTCGCTGCTCGGCCTTACCGACTGTCTGACGCCGACGTCGACGCCGGCAGGCACGTGCACGCAACCGGTGCACCGCCTCGAGAAAGCAACGCTCGTTGCCAAGCTCGACAGCTATCGCAAGAACGAGTTTCCGATCCGAGGCGGCGCGTTCTTGATCGCGCCAGAGGATCGCCCGAAGTTCAACGCGTTCTACCTGCGCACCGGCGACTACGCGAGCCTCGCGGGCCAAACGAAGTACGACTGGTCGTTGTCGGGCATCGACATGTACGAGGTCGATTCGAGCGCGCGCATCGTCTATCAGAACTTCAACAGTGGCGCGGGCACGCCGTCGTCGCCGTATGGTCTCGTCGAAGGCGCGCCCGTCGCGCTCAAGATCGACGCGATTCCACCGCGCATCGCACGCGTCGGCCAGACGAACGCCGTCGCGACGAGCTGGCTCGCGAAAGCAGGCCTCGACGATCCGGCGACCGCCGCGAGCTGCCCGAGCGGTGAGTTCGTCCCGAGCGACGCGACGTACTGCAACGTGAGCGACACGCAGATCCAAGGCGGCGTGCTGATCAGCGGCGGCTTCGAGTGGGCGTGGGTCGATGACTACGACTACGGTGGTACGCCGTGTGGCTCGCAGGCCGAGAAGGCGATGTTCGACAAGCTGCGCGACTTCATGACGGCGTTCCCGGGCCTGCGCAACGCCGGTCACTCGCTCTATCTGTCGCGCTCGATCAACGTTTCCGAGGGCTGCGCCGACAAGCAGCTCATGGGCAAGGTCGGCAGCGGCGGCCTGACGGTATCGACCGGTACACCGCCCGCCGAGCCCTACATCTTGCGATATCCGGCAAATCTGTTGTCGCAGTGGGGCGACGTGCCGACGTCGTTTGCATCCGGTGGTGTCGCATCGTGGACGTACGGCTCGACGAACGCCGCCATCGGCTATTCGACGCTCCTCACCGGCTCGCCGTCGACGTTGCGCCGCATCGCGACGAGCGACGCGACCGCCAGCGGCAGCAATCCGCAGTGCACGAATCACGCGTCGAGTGCGACGTGCGACTTGTTCACGCCGGGCTCGACGGCCGGCGACATCATCGACATCGCGGCGTACGCGCGCTTCGCAAACAAGGTGATCAACGGCATCGTGCTCTACGTCGGTGGTAACCAGCTGAGCAACTCGGCGACGTCGCTGCGCATCGTGCTCGGCTCGCTGATCGCGAACCCCGATGAAACGGTCTCGACGACGCCCGTCGACACCGAGGTCTCGCGCTCGACGCCGATCGTGCTGACGATCGATGGCGTGACGTCGGTCTATCAAGGCACGTACGTCAACCAAAACCCGCCGCCGTCGGTGACGAAGGCCGTCACGTCGGCGACGCTCTCGCGCTTCAAGTTCCCGTACCTCACGGGCCACCTGCGGCAGATTCCGATCGACGCGTACCAGACGACGCGCCGCACGTTCGCGACGATCGCCGCGAGCGCCACGTTCGACGCCGCCGACAACATTCCGACCGTGAATCCGGCCGGCTGCTCGACGAAGTTCAACGGCAGCTGCCGCACGGTGTTCACGACGAGCGTCGGCGGCCGGCTTCCCGATCATCTCGACTTCACGACGGGCAACGTCGCCACGCTCGGTCCGATCATGGCGCCGAACCTGACGACCGCCGAGCAGCAGACCCTGATCTCGCGCGTTCTCGCCGGCTATCCAAACGGCAGCGGCGGTTACATTCCGAAGCTCGGCGGCATCGATCGCTCGACGGTCGCCGTGATCCCGGAGAGCCCGATCGCCGGTGGCGCGCGGCCGACGATGGCGTACGTCGGTGCGACCGACGGCATGCTCCACGCGATCTGCGTGACGACCGGCAACGGCTGCGATCGTCCAGGCCGCGAGCTCTGGGCGTACATCCCGCGCAAGGTCCTCGCGAACCTGCGCACGAACGTCGTGCCGATTCAGGGCTCGCCGCGCGTGATCGACGCGTACGGCGACTTCTACAACACCAACACGAAAGTCTGGCGCACGGTCCTCATCTTCCAGATGGGCAGCGGCAGCATGAACAATCTCGCGACGACGCCCGCGGTCTACGCGATCGACATCACGAAGCCAAACCAACCGCGCGTTCTCTGGGAGTACAGCGTGTCGACCGTGACGTCGCGCAGCGAGTACGAGCTCGGCGTCGGGCTCACGGTTACCGCCGGTGCCGTCGACATGGGCGGCAACGTGACGAACTACCTCGTGTTCGCACAGACGAACAACGGCGGCACCGCCGGCGCAGCGAGCGTCACCACCGCGATCAATCTCGAGAACGGTGCGAAGGTGTGGCAGCACAATGCGCTCTATCCGGCGCCGCGCACGAACAACGACGAGCCGCTGCCGCTTTCGGGCGTGCCCGGCGGCGCGGTGGCGATCGATAAGAACGGCAACGGCAAGTACAGCGACGTCGTGCTCGGCACCCTGTACGGCACCGTGTGGCAGCTCGATGCCGCGACCGGAATCTCGCGCCACGGCGCGACGACGCCGCTCTTCCGCACCTCGACGGACTACCATCCCATCGGCGTGCCGGCCGCGATCTACTCGAAGAACGGCACGCAGTACGCGGCCTTCGCGACGGGCGGCTATTACGATACGGCGACCTCTCTGTGGAACGGCGTCAACGTCTCGCCAAAGCCGCTGCAATACGGATTCTCCGTGACGATGTCGCGCACCGTGGTTGGTGGCACGCCACTCAACGAGAACAGCGGTGGCACCGATGTGCCGATCAAGCAGAACTTCGCGCAAGACGTCGCCGGGTTCGCGCAGCCGATCGTCGTCGGTAACGAAGTGTTCTTCGTCGGCGACAGCACGAACATCAACGTCTTCGAGTACGGCACGACCGGCTCGACGACGGGCCTCGCGTATCGCTACGACTTCGGCACGAACACGGCGGGTAGCACTCCGGCGGCGGTCTCCGGCGGTGCTGCATCGCTCGGCAACAGCGGCGTGATCATGCTGTCGGGCACCGGCACGCAAGGCGAACGCCTCGGCACGAACGCCGCGGGCACGACGGGCACGGCGGTCAGCCAGGTCGCGACGGCGACGACGAAGCTCTTGCGCAAGCTGTGGCTGAGGACGGAATGAAGCCCACCACAGAGTCCGGCTTCACGATGGTCGAAGTCATGATCGCGGTGCTGCTCAGCGCGATCGCGGTGATCGGCCTCGTCGGGCTCTACACGGTGGAATCACGCGCGGCGACGATGTCGCGCCGCAAGACCGAAGCGGCCGTGCTCGCGCAGGATAAGATCGAAGAGCTGCGCACGATGGTGGCGCCGAGCGCGGCCGGAACGGGCAGCGAGCCCTACGTCGACGAGCACGGCAACCTCGGCAGCAACGCGACGCCGCCGTTTATTTTCGCACGCTCGTGGGAGCTCACCGCGCAGGGCATTCCAGCGGGCGAGTGGTATCGCATCAAGGTGACTGTGACGTGGGAGGGCGGTTCGGTGATCGTTTACTCGGAGCGGCAGGGCCGATGAGCGAGCAAGAGCAACAACGCGGCTTCACGCTGATCGAGCTGATGGTGTCGCTCGTGCTGTTCTCGATCGCGGTCGCCGGCATTCTTTCGGTCGCGGTCTCGATGACGGTGGGCATTCGCTCGCAGCGCCAGGTCGTCGCGGCGGAAGTCGCGGCCCGCGCGCCGATCGATTTCCTCGCCGATGCCGTGCGCGGCGCGAGCCCGGGCGCGTCCAACGGTGACATCAAGGACATCGAGACCTGCGCGAGCGGCGCGATCATCGTCACCGATAGCTCGATCGGTCCTGACCAGCTCGAGCTCGTGTATGCGTCGGGCGGCATCGTGACGTACCTCAGCACTGCCTATGCCAGCACCACGTCGACGACGATGAACGTCATGGATGGCACGCAGCTCGCGGCGGGCGATTACGTGCTCGTCGTCGATAACGTGTTTCAGACAGGTCATCTCGCGCACGTGACCGCCGTGAACGGCAACACGCTGACGATCGCGGCACCGAACTGCGCATCGCCGCTCGTGCCAAGCGCGTTCACGTATCCGCAGTATTCGGTCGTGATCCGCGCGCAGCGCGCGCTGTTCACCGTGTCGAACGATTCGGAGGGCATCCCGACCTTGTGGCTCGATCCCGATGGCCCGCTCGGTGCGCTGGAGAAGCAGCCGCTCGCCGAGGGCATCGAGGACATGCAGGTCGCGATGGGCATCGATACGAGCGGCGACGGCGCGATCCAAGAGAGCGCCTCTACGCCGCCCGTCGCGAACGATGACGAGTGGACCGGCAACGCGGCCGGCGACACGTGGCCGAGCGGCGCGAACTCGACGAAGATTCGCGCGCTGCGCATCACGCTCGTCGCGCGCACGACGAAGACGATCACGGGCGGGGATGCGAGTTATCTGCGCCCCGCTGCGGAGAACCACCCTGGCGCGAGCTCGACGGAGAAGGACTACTTCCGCCGTCGCGTGCTCAAATCGACGATCGAGATTCGCAACCTGGGAGGCTCGCCATGAGGCGAGACAGACAGCGCGGTAGCGCGATGCTCATCACGATGGTGCTGATCACGGCGCTGCTCGCCGGCGCCGCGGTTTTGATCTCGCTGCAGGCTGCGTCGAACCGTTCGACGGATCTCACGCGCGCCGGCATCAGCGCGCTGTATTGTGCGGAGGCCGGTCTCACGGCGACGCGCGCGATCATCGCGACGAACCAGCCGATCTGGAACAACTCGCTGGGCACCGGCGTCGAGCCGGCATGGCTGTCGGGCGTGAACCACGACGTCGACGGCGACGGTGTGGGCCCGGACTTCATCGTCACGCTCGAGGACAATCCCGACGAGCCAACCCCGGTGGCGACGACCGATAGCGACGGCCGTGTCTTCGTCGTCTCGAAGTGTCTGAAGTACCCCGATACGCCGCGGACCATCAAAGAGCTCGTGGGCTTCACGCAGCAGAGCAACTACTACAACGCGCAACAGGGTGGCGGCGCGGGCAACAACAACATGGTTGCTCCGTATTAAGATCGTGGTCGCGTGAACGCGAAGCTCGAGCAGCTCCTCGCCTACCTCGACCGTGACGATGTGTTGGAGGTCGTCGTGTGCACCGGTCGGCCGGTCTCGGTGCGCATGGCCGATGGCTTCCACAATGTCGGTTCGGCGCCCGTGACGATGGCGCAGCTCGATAGCCTCGTGCGCGGGTCGTCGTTCGTCGGTGTCGTCGAGGGACCGACGGGGAAGCCGAGCGAGATCACCGTCGGTACGCGCCGGCTACGCGCGGAGACCGCGCGGCGCGGCGAGGAGTTCATGCTGCGGTTCGAAACGGTGCGTGGAGGTCGCGTTGCTTCGCCGCCGAGCGCGACGACGATCGCGATTCCGGTGATGCGCGATGCGCCGCAACCGGCGACGGTCCCGATCGCGATTGTCAGCGACGCGCCATCGGAGCTGCCGGCGCTCGAGCGTCCGCCCGTCGAGGGCGTGCTGATCGACGAGCGGATCGACACGACCGTGATCACGCCACTCGTTCGCGCCGCGCGCCAATGCGGAGCGACCGATCTGCATATCGCCGCCGGCCGCACGGTGATGGTGCGCAGGCTCGGCGAGCTGATGCGCCTCGATCCGACGCTGCTGCCGCCGCCGGTCCCGACGGGCCTCGCGTCGGTGCTGTCGGCGCCGCTATCGAGCCCGACGGTCGAGGGCTTCCTCTTGCCGCTGCTTGGACCGGCGCGTCGCGAGCAGCTCGTCAAGAAGGGCTACATCGACTTCGCGCTCGACGTACCGGGCGGCGGTCGACTGCGCGGCAACATCGCGCGCCAGCAGGGTGGCCTGCGCGGCGCGTTTCGCCTCGCGGCGAGCCAGCCGATGACGCTCGAGCAGGCGGGCCTGCCGAAAGAGCTCGCGAAGGTCGTCACCCATCACCAGGGCCTCGTCGTGATCGCCGGTCCCAACGGGCATGGCAAGACGACGACGCTTGCGGCGCTCGTCGATCTCGTGAACTCGACGAAGCCCTATCACATCATCACGATCGAGGATCCCGTCGAGATCGAGCACGGGCGCAAGGCGGCCGTCGTCACGCAGCGCGAGGTCGGGCGGCACACGACGAGCTTCGTCACCGCGCTCAAGGCATCGCTTCGCGAAGATCCGGACGTGATCGTGATCGGCGAGCTGCGCGATCGCGAGACGGTCGAGATCGCGCTGACCGCCGCGGAGACCGGCCACCTCGTGCTCGCAACGATGAGCACGCCATCGGCGGCGAAGACGATCGATCGCCTGATCGACATGTTTCCCCATGATCAACAGAACCAGGCGCGGACCTCGATCGCGGGCGCGCTCAAGGCGGTGATCGCGCAACGTCTGCTGCCGGCGCGCGGCGGCGGGCTCGTGCCGGCGATCGAGATGGTGACGGGCGTGTTGCCGCTCGCGACGCTGATCCGCGAGGACAAGCTGTTCCAGCTGCCAAACCTCATGCAGCGCGGGCGCGCGTTTGGAATGATCCGCTTCGAGGACACGCTGCTCGATCTCTTGCGCAGCGGCAAGATCAGCGAAGAAACCGCGCGCCAGTACAGTGCCGTGCCGCTCAAGCCATCGGTGCCGCAGCACGCGCAGACCCAGGCGATGGGTCGCGTCGGGCGCAAGGAGCCCACGTGATCGGCCAGCTCTTCGATCGCCTGCTCGAGCGCGGTGGGTCCGATCTGCACCTCACGCCGGGCTATCCGCCGATGCTGCGCATTCGCGGCAAGCTCGTCGCCGAAGGCGAACGTCCGCTATCGGCGCGCGACCTCGAGCAGCTGCTGATGCCGATGCTCGGCGCGTATCAGCGCGAGCAATTCCTCGCGACGGGCGATCTCGACTTCGCGCACGCGCACGATCGGCGCGCGCGCTTTCGCTGCAACTTCTTGCGCAAGATGACGGGCATGGGCGCGGTGTTTCGCGCGATTCCGACCGTGATCAAGACGCTCGACGAGCTCGCGGTTCCCGCCGGCATTCGCAAGCTCGCCGATATCCGCGCCGGTCTCGTCCTCGTGACCGGCCCGACGGGCAGCGGCAAATCGACGACGCTCGCCGCGATGATCGATCACATCAACCGCACGCGACCGGGGCACATCCTGACGATCGAAGATCCGATCGAGTTCGTGCACCAGCCGCAGCGTTGTCTGATCACGCACAAAGAAGTCGGCGAGCACGTGCCGTCGTTTCTCGATGCGATTCGCAGTGCCGGCCGCGAGAATGCGGATGTCATCCTCGTCGGCGAGCTGCGCGGCGCCGAAACGATGCGGGCCGCGCTCCAGCTCGCGAGCTTCGGCATCTTGATCCTCGCGACCGTCCACACGAACTCCGCCGCGGCGACTGTCGATCGCTTCGTCAACGCGTTTGCGGCCGAGCAGCAGGATCAGATCCGCGGCCTGCTCGCCGATTCGCTCGCCGGCATCGTCGCGCAGCAGCTGCTTCCGCGCGCCGATGGCGCTGGCCGGGTCGCCGCCCACGAGATCCTTTTCGGGAACATCGCGCTCGCGTCGCTGATCCGCGAATCGAAGACGCAGCAGATCGCAAGCTTCATCCAGCAGAACGTCGGCGAAGGCATGCAAGCGATGGATTCTGCGCTCGAACGCCTCGTCACGAGTGGCGTTGTCACAGCGCAAGACGCCCTCGACAAAGCACTCGACAAAGATGCGTTCGCGCGGATTGCCGTTGTCGCGCGTCAACTCGCACCCGAGTTCCGAGCGGACCTCTAACTGAGCGCTCGGGCTCACGCGGGGCACGCGGGCACACTTGCCGCGCGCCGACGGGTAGAGAAAAGTTCGCGTGTATGCGTTACGTGATCGGCTTAGCTATTCTCCTCACCGCCTGCGGTCCCCACAACTACAACTATGCGTACGAGAAGGAACCCGACCCACGCAAGGGCGAGATCATTCTCGGCGTCGGCGACATCGTCGGTATCAACGTGTGGGATCAGAAGGATCTCAACACCGAAGCGATGATTCGTCCCGACGGCACGATCACGATGCCACTCGTCGGTGACATCCGTGCATCGGGGCAAACGCCGACGACGCTCAAGGAAAAGATCAAGGCCAGCCTCGCGAACTTCATCAAGCTCGGTGGCGGTAACGAGATCACGGTCGCGGTCAAAGAGCGCAAGAGCTATCGCTTCACGGTGCAGGGCGAAGTCGGCCGCCCGGGCCTATACACCAACGATGATTGGGTCACCGTCTCCGACGCGCTCGCGCTCGCCGGCGGTGTGACGCGCTTCGCGAAGCGCAGCGAGATCGTCCTCATGCGAAAAGATTCACAAGGCAATCGCCGCTCGATCCCGCTCGACTTCGATCTGCTCGCATCGGGCAAGCGCCCCGACATGAATATCTGGGTGTTATCGGGCGACGTCATCTACGTGCCGTAGGCACCGATCCTGCTCTTAAACAACATGTGCTCGCGCGCCTCATATTGTTCGGGCTGATCGCTGCGCGCGCGGTTGCCTCACCGGTGATTCATTCGAGGTCTGCGGCCGAACATCGCGATGTGTTGCGCCGCGAGCTCAGGGTCGCGTTCGTCGACATCGCCGACGGCTACACACTCGATGCCGCGCTCGTGCGACTCCAGAGTGTCAACGTCGGCAACGACGTCGAGATCCGCGCCGAGCTTCGCGGCCTACTCTCGGAACCCAATGGTCGCATCCGGTTCTCCGCGATGACACGCGCGACCGCTCGCGGCAGAGCGCGCGACCGCGGCTCGCTCGAGCGCGACGCGATCGCGGCCGTTTCCGCTCAGCTCGCGCACGTGCTGAACGCTCGCTGCAGCGCGGTCGCTATGGAATCCAGACCGCAGCGCCGCAGGAACTAAACGCCAAGCCGCCAAGCCGCCAACGAGAGCTGGTTATCGGAAGAAGCGACTTGGATCGGGAGTTTATTGAACGCCGAGCCGCCGAGACGCCGAGATCAGATCGGAAGCGAGAGGGTTGGATCGATCACTGCTTCGTCTGACCAACCCTTCCTCTGATCTGATCTTGGCGGTTTGGCGGCTTGGCGTTTCAAATCCTCTTCGCGCGGTCGCTATGGAATCCAGACCGCAGCCCCGTCGACGAGCTTCTCCACGAGGCGTGGAGATAGCGCGTAGGGACCGCTGAGCTCTGCGCGGTAGAGCGAGAGCGGGCCCTTCGGCAATTCGACCGGCACTTCGTCGGCAGCAACGTCTTCGGGGCCGTGTTCGGCATCGACGGGCTCGCCGGATGCCTCTTCTTCCTCCGGCGGTGCCTCTTTCTCCTTCTTGCCCTTCTTGCCCTTCTTCTTTTTCTTCTTCGGCTTGTCGCTGTGCTTGTCGCGGTTGCCGAGCAGCAGCGCATATTTTCCATCGGGCGCGATCGAGGCTGCGGTGTAGCCGCGCCAGCATTTGTACTCACCGCCAGCGGCAAACATGATGCACGCGCTCGATCGATCTTGAACGAGGACCCATCCGCCGTCGTGCGACCACTCGACCGGCACACCGCTTTGGATCGTCTTGCGCCGCGCGCCTTCGCCGTCGAGTGCGAACACCATCAAGAGCTCGGCCGGTCTCGTGTTCTTCGAGCCGCGCTTGCCCTCGTACAATTCGCTGGAGTAGACGCCGACCGCGTGCGTGCCATCGGGGCTTGGCAAAAAGCCGCGCAGCGGTGATTGCTTCGCGACTTGCTTCTTCGTCTTTGGATCGGCGGGCGATGCGGTCCACACGGCTGTCTTGTCGGCCCACACGAGCTTGCGATCGGCACCGACGCCGGCGATGCGACCGCCCGCAGGAACATCGACGGGCGTGACCTTGCCGGTCTTGAGGTTGACGATGATCGAGCGGCCTTCCTTCGCGCGGCAGAGCACGCACAGCCCATCCTCGCCGAGCTGCGCCGGGCCGGCGTCGCATGGCAAGTCGGTCAGCGTCTTCGTCGAGCCGTCGAGTGGCATCCACGACCACGTGCCGCCGACGTCGGCGAGCAGGATCTTGCCGGCGGCATCGGTGCGCAGCGCGCGGACGGCGGCCTTTGCGGGGAGCGTCGCGATCGTCGTCTCGGTCTTGCCGCGCGGGTCCGCTTTGAGGAGCGCGGTGCCGCGCGCGAACACGATGTTGCCATCGATGTCTTCGGCGGGGGCTGCCGAAACCGCGGCCGAGGACACGAGCGCGGCGACCAGTACAAGCGTCGCCACGCGGTGGATCATTTTACAAGCTCGAGGGCACGTTCGGCCCGCTCGGTCAGCGACGTGACGAAGCGGCCCTTGCCGGGTACATCGAGCAGCACGACATCGCCGAAGCGCGGGAAGTGAACGTCGAGCGCGCGACCACCGCCGTTGACGGGGCGTGCGTCCTTCTCGAACTGCTGCTTCGTGAGCGGCTTACCGTCGATGAACACCTCGGAGAGGAATTCGAGCGGCGCGATCCAGCTCGCACCATCGCGCTGCATCTTGTCGCGGATCGCGCCGGGCAGATTGTCGGAACCGCGGACGACCTGATCCCAATCGCGTTTGCCGAGCGCGGCCGCGACATCGAGATCGAAGCGCTCCTGCGGAAACACGAGCACGATCTTGCCATCGATCTCCTTCGCGGCGATCGGTGGACCCTGCGGTGGCGGCGGCTTCGGCGGCTCGACGGGTTTCGCTGCGGCCGCGGGCTTCGCGGCCGGCTTCGCGGGCTCTTTCTTCGCGGTCGAGGAGGGCGCGCCCGGGATCATCGAGAATGTGTCGGCTGCGGCGAGCTGCTGCTCCATCAGCATCGACTTGCGCTGATCCCACGTGCCATCGGCCTCGAGCACATCGACGACGACGACCTCACCGCGGCGCTCGAACGACACGCCGTTTAGGCGCGCGAGGACCTGCTGATCATCGAGCTCCTCGAGGCGCTTCTCGTACGCGATGAGCTTCGCCTCGAATTCTTTCTGCGAGAGCGGCGTCGCGCGGCGCTTGCCATCGATATCGACCTGCGGATCGAGCGCCCACGGCAGAAGGCAGATCGCGCGCAGGTCGCGCACGTTGCGCGCGACGATCACGGCATCGCCCCAGCTGCCGAGCGCGAACACGCGACCGAGCCGCACCGGCAGCTTTTGACACGTGTTGATCAGCGCTTCCTTGAACGGCCGCAGATCGACTTTGATGAGCGGATCGTTCTGCGGATCTTTGCGCGGCGTGGTCGCCTGATCATCGATGATCATCAGCCGGCGCTCGCCGCGGCGGCGGAACGGCATCGATGGCGATAGCTCCATCTCGGCGCGTGGATCGAGGCGATCGACGTCGAGCAGCTGTTTCGTCTGGAGCAAGTCCTCGCCGCCGAGGCCATCGATCAGCGTTTGCTGATCGATCGCCGCCGTGGATTGGAACATCAGGTCGGTGACGATGCTGTCGAGCTGGAGCATCTGGGCGCACCAATCTATAGATAGCCGCTGCGCTGGCGCAAGAGCCACTCGAGGCCAAGCAACCCCACAATAAGAAACAGCAAACCCGGGCGGCTCCACAGCTCGATATCGGTGCGCCGATCCACGCGCACGATTCGCGGTGGATCGAGCTTCAGCCGGGCGGGCAATTCGTCGACGGTGCCGAGCGCCGAGCCACCGGTTGCGCTCGCGATCGACTCGAGCATCGCCGGATCTCCGACGGGGCGATCGAGCTCGGTGCCGCCCTCGCGGACCAAGAAAATATCGCTCGCATCGACCTGCCGGCCCGCAATCTTGGCGCTGCCGAGCACGCGATAGACGCCGGCGGTGAGCCCGCCGAGCTCGTAGGTCGCGGTGCCGTCGTCACCGACGGTGAGGTTGACCGCCTGCACCTGCTCGGCGGTCGCCGGGTTCGCGCCGCGCTTGACGACGAGAGACACCGCGCCTTTCGCGAGTGGCTGATAATCGCGGCCGAGCAGTCGCACCGTGACGCGCACGGGCGCGCCGGGCACGTACTCGACGGCGTCACTGTCGACGTGCAGGTTGCGCAGATCCGGATCCTGGATCAGCCAGCGGATCGAGTTCTCCCACAGCTTCGTGTAGTGGCGGCCGTCATCGCCGGGCCGCGCTGCCGCGACGAAACCCCACTTCCACAGCGTATCCGTCGTGAACGCGAGCGAGCGACCCTTGCCGTATTCTCCGGCAACGATCGTCGGCATCGGTTTGCCGCTCTTCGTCTTGAGCTTGGGATGCACGGCGAGCACCGTCGCGTCGGGCTTCGCGCCGGCGATCAGGTTCACGCCTTCGAGCGGAGGCAACGCTTTCCACGCGGCGAGATTGTCGGTCGCCGAGTAGCGCAGCGATGTCACCGGATGCATCTGGCCCGCCGCCGTCAGCTGCGGCTGAAATTTTTGCGTGTCGAGGATCGGCCCGGCATCGAACGGACCATAGAGCTCGACGGGCAGCGCCGCAGCGACGGGCGTGCCGTAGTAGCCGCCGGATGTAAATGATTGCTCGCCGCCGAGCATCGCGAGACCGCCGCCGCCTTCGACGTAGCTGCGAATGTTCTCGAGGTAATCGCCGATCCCGTAGGGCAGGTACTCGAAGTTCTGCATCACGATCACGTCGAACGAAGGCAGCTGCTGCTCGAACAGCTCGCGCGTCGGAAACGGGATCAGCGACATCTCGTCGTTGGGCACGAGCGAGATCGAATCCTGCGTGCGCAAGATGAAGAACGAGATCAGATCGACGTTCGGGTTGCTCTTCAGCATCTGGCGCAGCGCGCGCACATCCCACGATGGCGCGCCGGCGACCTGCAGCACGCGGATCTTGTCGCGAATCACCCGCACGACGAAGCTGCGCGTGTTGTTCGTCGTCACCGCTTCTCCCGGCGCGACGGGCACGCTGATCTCGTAGACGTAGCGCCCGACGCGCGGCGGCGTGACCTCGAACGACACCGTGACGTCGTGATCGCCGGCGGGTAGATCGACGTACTTCTCGCGCAGCGGCTGGCCGTCGGTCGACAGCGTCACCGGGACGCGGCGCGCGCCGAGGCCCGTCGTGCGCACGAGCGCTTCGATCCGCACGACCGTGCGCACGAACGCGAACTCATCCGCCATCACGCGCGCGACGGCGACATCGCGCAGCCCCTTGCGCGCGGCCCATACGGTATGGACGCGCGTGTCGAGCGAGCGCAAGAAATCGCGGACCGCGCCGTCGCCGATATCCTCCTCGAAGCCGCCGGTCGCGGCGCCGTCGGTGATGAGCACGATGCCGGCGAGGTCGCGACCTTCGTAGCGGCCGCGGACGAGCTCGAGCGCCTTGCGGATCAGCGTCGATTTGCCCTGCGCCTGATCGGCGGCGAGTGCTTGCAGGCTCGTCGAGCTGAGCGTGTCGGAGAACGTGTAGTAGTCGATCTTGTGATCGCGCTCCCACGTCGCGAGTGTCGATTTCGATGCCGCGAGCATGCGACGCACGCGCTCGATGCGCGTCGGGCCGCGGGGGCTCTCGGCGAGCGACATCGATTTCGAATCGTCGATCAAGACGGCGATGCGATTGGGCTCGCGCGCGACCTGGCGCAGCTCGACGGCGGGCTCGAGCAATACGATCATCGCGGCCACGGCCGCTGCGCTGCGCAGGCCGATCAGCAGCGCGCGTCGCCACGCCGACGAACCGCGCGTGCCGCGCCACGACAGCGCGATGATGCCACCGACGACGATCAGCCCGATATAGAGGCCCCACCGCCCGTACGGCGAGAGGAACACCCAGCGGTACTCGTTGAAGTCGGCGGCCTCGGGCGCGGCGAGATATACGGTCAGCGCGATCAGCGCCTCGCCGGCGAGCGCGCCTAGCGACGCGAGCGCGCCGACGCCGAGCACCGCGCCGACGCGCGCATGCCCGCGTCGCACCGCGATCGCCGTCGCGATCACGAGCACGGCCGCTGCGATCGCGATCGCGATGCGCGCATTCGCCGAGAACAAGACGATGTTCATTTCGGAGAGCTCGCACCATCGTCGGGCTTCCAGCGCCGACGCTTCATGATGAATGGCACGTGGACCTGATCCGACTTGTAGTCGAGGCACAGCGTGTACATCACGAGGTTGATGCCAATGCGGAACGCCAGCTCGCGCTGCTTCTCGCCGCCGGGCTCGCACGGAAAATCGTAGTTGCCGAAATCGTCGCGCGCCCACGCGCCGGCGAGATCGTTTGGAATGTACGCGACGACAAGCCGGCCATCGCGAATCACGCCTTCCATCGCGGGCGCGAGCGCGAGGCGGCCGACGGGCTTGTCGAGGAGGTAGAACGATTTGTAGACGACGTGATCGGTCGGGATGATCTCGAGGCTCTTCGCGGGCGGCGGAAAGATCGCCGACACGAGCTTGCGCGCCGAGCTCGCGTAGGCGCCGTCGGTCGAGCCCTCGGCGCTGTCGATGAGCAAAAAGCCGCCAAACGTCAAGAACCGGCGCAGTGCTTCGATGCCGGCGGTGCTCGGCAGCTCGAACGCGCGCTCGCCGGTCAGATATAGAAATGGCGTTTCGTGCAGCGTATCCGTCGCCGGCGTCACGACGGCGGGATCGAGCTCCATGTCGACCGACGTGCGCTTTTCGATCTCCCAGCCGAGGCGGCGCAGCGCGCTCGGCCGCGGATTCCACGACGCGCCGGTGCCGAGCTGGAGGTGGCCGAACCGGAACTTCGACGTACGGCCGATCGCGGCGGCACGCCGGGCCGTCAGCAGTGCGGCGCCTGCCGCAGCCCCAGCGAGTAGCTGCCTCCGGGTCAGCATCCCGACTACCCTAGCGTCGTGATAGCGTCGCTGCAATGCGGGTGATTTTGGGGCTGCTGCTTTTGGCGGTATCGATGCCGGCCTGGGCGCAAGAGGCACCGACGACACCGGCGCCTGCGACCGCGCCGGCTGCGTCGGAGGAGCCGCCGATCACGTTCCACAAGGGCCAGTTTGGCCTGTCGGCGCGGCTCGGGCTCGGCGTTCGCGGCATCGCCACCTACAAGAATACGATCTGGTGCGGCGCGACCGACCCCGAGGGCGAGTTCATGAACTTTGCCTCGGTGTGTACCGGTCGCACGCCGTTCACGATTGACTTCGAGGCGGCCTATGGTGTCGCGAACAGCATCGAGCTGACGCTCGAGCTGCGCGTCGGCATCGAGCGCGATCTCGGCGGAACGCCGACGGCGCAGGGACCGTTCCCGCTGCGCCTCGCGCCGGGCGCGCGCTTCTTCTTCAGCGAAGCGAAGCGCTCGAAGCTATTCGTGCAGCCGGAGCTCGTGTTCGACTTCACCGATTACAAGGACTACAGCAACGTCAGCCGCGGCAACGACTTCGGTGTGCGCGCGCTCGAAGGCTTCTGGCTCGATCTCCATCGCGCCTACGGCGTCTACATCTGGATCGCCGAGAGCGCCGAAGTGTTGCGCTGGCTATCGTTCACGTTCGAAGGCGGCCTCGGCTTCCAAGGACGGTACCCCTGAGCTTCGCCGACCACTTCTCGACGATCGCGAAGCGCTACGCCGAGTATCGTCCGCGCTATCCGCAGGCGCTTGCCGATGCGCTCGCCGCGCGCTGCGCGGGCCACGATCTCGCGTGGGATGCCGGCTGTGGCAACGGCCAGCTCTCGATCATTCTTGCGAGCCACTTCGATGACGTGATCGCGAGCGATCCATCGCAAGCGCAGCTTGATGCCGCCGAACGTCATCCGAAGGTCGACTATCGGTGCGCGAAAGCCGAGCAGAGCGGCATCACCGATGCGAGCGTCGATCTCGCCGTCGCCGCGCAAGCCGCGCACTGGTTCGATTGGCCGCGCTACGTCGCGGAGGTCGGGCGCGTGACGAGGGCAGGCGGGCTCGCCGCGCTCGTCAGCTACGGCATCATGCACCTCGACGCGGAGGCGGGCGAAATCCTCGCGCGCTACTACCGCGACGATGCGGGCCCGTTCTGGCCGCCCGAGCGCGTCCACGTCGAGAACGGCTACGCGCACCTGAAGTGGCCATGGCCCGCCGTCGAAGCGCCGCCGATCGACATGACGGCGCAATGGACGCGCGACGAGCTGATCGGCTACGTCGCAACGTGGTCGGCGACGGTGAAGATGGTCGAGACCGCTGGGCCGGCCGCATTCGATCGACTGCGCGATCGTCTCGAGCAGGCGTGGCCGAGCAACGACAAACGCACCGTGAGATGGCCGTTAGCCATTCGGCTCGCCCGCCGCTAAGTGGCAAGGTTCACACGCGATGCTGATGCGCTTCTGCCATGGCCCCGAAACGATCCGGCTCGGTGATCTCGAGGTGCGTCGCCTCGGCTATGGCGCGATGCGCCTGCCCGGCAAAGATGTGTGGGGCGAGCCCGAAGACCCAGCGACCGCGCATGCGGTGCTCCGGCGCGCGATCGAGCTCGGCGTCAACTTCATCGACACTGCGTGGTACTACGGCCCGCTCGTCGCGAATCGGCTGATCGTCGAGTCGCTGTATCCGTATCCGCGCGACCTCGTGATCGCGACGAAGCTCGGCGGCAAGCGCCTGCCCGACAAGAGCTGGACGCACGCGATGACGCCCGAGGAGCTGCGCACCGGCATCGACACGGATCTGTCGACGCTCAAGCTCGAGCAACTTCCCGTCGTGCATCTGCGCTGGATCGGCGATCGTTCGCCGATCTCGTTTGGCGAGGCGCTGGACGTGCTGATCGAGGTGCAGAAGACCGGCAAGATTCGCCACCTCGCGCTAAGCAACGTGACCGTCGAGCAACTCGAAGAGGCGCTGAAGAAGACGCCGATCGTCGCGGTGCAAAACCTCTTCAACCTCTCCGGTGTGACGGCCGGCTTGCCGTCGGCGCCGAATCCCGAGGCCGTGCTCGCGGCGTGCGAACAACGCGGCATCGCGTTTTTGCCGTTCTTTCCGCTCGGCGTGGGCGCGCTCGCCGGCGGCGGTGGCCATCTCGAAGGCATCGCAAAGCGCCTCGGCTGCACGCCGGCGCAGCTGTCGATCGCGTGGCTTCTCGCGCGCTCGCCGGTGATGCTGCCGATTCCGGGCACGAGCAAGGTCTCGCACCTCGAAGAAAACGTGGGTGCGGTGCACGTCCCGCTCGACGACGCGACGCTCAAAGAGCTCAGCAGCTCGCGCTAAGTGCTGCTCGCGCTGCTTACGCTCGGGATTGGTGCCGCCGTCGGATTTGGCGCGTGGTCTTTGTCGGAGACGCAACGCATCCGGCGGCTCATCAAGCGTGCACGCACGTTCACGCTCGAAGCGCTCGGCGAAGGTCGAGCGGGTCGCATCATCGGCACCGCGCGCGTGCATCGGGAAACCGTCGTCGCACCGCTGACTGGGCGAACGTGCGTCTACTACATCGCCGAAGTCGGCGTGCCCGGTGGCGGCAAGGCGAGCGATTGGCAGACGATCGTCAGCGAGGAGCACGGTGTGCTGTTTGCGGTCGAGGACGCGACAGGACGCGCGCTCGTCGATGCCGCCTCGGCGCGGCTCGCGCTCGATTACGATCTGCACGCGCAATCGACATCGCTAGACGAGCCATCGGAGTTGCAACGCGCATTTCTGCAGCGCCACCGCTGCGATCCGACAAACCGTGCGCTGTTGTATCGAGAAGCGATCATTGCCGACGGTGAAACCATCGCGGTGCTCGGAAGCGCGACGCGCGAGCTCGATCCCGACGCGTTGCCTACCGAGGCCTACCGCGGCAATCTTCCAACGCGCCTTCGATTCACGAGCTCGCGTCGCCATCCGCTCGTCATCAGCGACCACGCGTCGACGACGCGAATCACGCGGCCGACGGCATGATCGACGCGAGCATGCCGCTCGACAATGCCTCGACGCTCAGCAGATCGCGCACCAAACTCTCGGCTTCGCCATCGGTCAGCTGCAACCGGCGCTGCAGCACGAGGCGCGTATTTTCGCGCACCCGCACCTGGCCGCGTGCGATCCATCGCGCTGCGGTCGCGCGGTGAACGTTGAAGAGGCGGCCGATCTGTTCGGCGCCGAGATTATCGAGATACGACAGTCGCAGTGCTGCGCGCTCGTTGCGATCGAGCGCTGCGAGTGCAACGCGCAACGCGCTTTGAAATTCCTCGTGGTACTCGGAGCGGGCGCGCGTCAGCGTGCGTTTGTCCATCAGTGCTTCGCGAAGCGCGCAGATGCGCACGAATGCGGCGAGCGAGCCACGCGCAGCATATTCGGAGATGCGCGCTCGACCATCGGGGACTCCGAAGATCAGCTTGTCGCGTACGCGGCGCTGGATCTCCATGATGAAGATCGGTGAGCGATCGATGCGCACGAGTGCGCGCGGAATCTGGGTGACGCATATCGCCTCGAGGCGCGCCGCGGCACCCGGCACACCGAGGATCACGGCGCACGCGAGATACAGATCGCTCAGATAGTTCTCGTCGAGCCCGGTGCGCGCGGCGAGAAACTCGATGAAGGCCTCGGGGGCGACGTCGAGGTCGGGATGCCCGGCCTTCGCGCGCTGGAATACCTGGCGGAGCTCGCGCTCGAGCTGCTCATCGGCTGGTTCAACCAGTCCCCGGATTTCGCGGTACCGCGTGGCGAGAGGAAACATGGCGCGCCCTAAAGCAAGCAGCGTTCCCTGCACGCAACGCGGACTTAGCCGCGCGGGCGTAAGCTAGCCCCCGGCGCAAACCAAGCCGGCAAGGCAACCTTCCGGCTTGGTTTGTAGCCGCTTCACATGCCGCGCCTGAGCGAGAGCACGGCGATTGGGTGTGTGGGCCGCTTTGCGAGCGCGAAGTATGCCGTTGCGAGCAGAAACGACAGAGCGACGCACCTCATAAGGAGGCGAGCCGCGGGGCGTGCAGCGGTCGCGGCGAATCGTCTAGCTGTAACAACGTCACTGCGCGCGCAGCTGCGCGAGCGCGCGATCGAGGCGGACCGCACCGGCGAGGAGCGGCGCTGCGAGGTCGCCCTTCGCGTCGAGGCGCGCGCGCAGGGCGCGCAGCGTGAACGAGCGCGGATCGAGCGTCGGCGATAGCTCGTCCCACGCGAGCGGCGTCGAGACGGTGGCGCCATCTGCGGCGCGCAGCGAGTACGGCACGACGAGCGTCTTCGCCATGAACTGCTT
>Ga0070698_100002483_pt1 | contig 20323 bp, 27 predicted proteins | sample KBSK1502metaG_FD_65477 | JGI IMG/M metagenome (GOLD analysis project Ga0070698, IMG submission 65477) | Corn, switchgrass and miscanthus rhizosphere microbial communities from Kellogg Biological Station, Michigan, USA - KBS K1-50-2 metaG | ecosystem: Host-associated > Plants > Roots >...
CCTCTCCCTCATATTCCTCTCCCCCTTGGGGGAGAGGCTAGGTGAGGGGGCATCGAAGGCTCCCTCCATTCCCCCGCCTGTCCTGCCTGTCCCGAGCGAAGCCGAGGGAAGCCTAGTCGAAGGGCCGGCGCCCACTTCCATACCGGTTCGCGGCAGGTCATGCATCAGCAACGCTTGGCCGATGTCTGCTTTGCAGCGCACTATACATCGCGCCAGGTCCGAAAGTGGACCCAAACGCGAAGTGCCGGCCGGGCCCGGATATGTCTGATGTTGAGGGCAGACCGGACCTGAGGCGGACATCACGAAACCGACGCGACTGACCCATCTCGGACATGTACCCCGCAGCGCCCTTCCGCAGCGTCGTGCATGTACCGATCCCTGTTTTGCATTAGACTTTACCGATCGTTCAGAGAGGTCCCGCCGTGTCATCAGAGCGCGTTGAACGCAAGCTGGCTGCTATCCTGGCCGCCGATGTCGCGGGCTACAGCCGACTGATGGGCGTGGATGAGGCGGGGACTCTTGCCCAGCTCAAGACCCATCGCCGCGAGTTGATCGATCCTAAGATCGCAGAGCACCGAGGGCGCGTGGTCAAGACCACCGGCGACGGCATCCTGATCGAGTTCCCCAGCGTGGTCGAGGCGGTGGGCTGCGCCGTTGAGATGCAACAGGGCATGGTGGACCGCAATGCCGATGTGTCGGAGGACAAGCGGATCACCTTTCGCGTCGGCGTCAATGTCGGCGACATCATTATTGATGGTGACGACATCCACGGCGACGGCGTGAATATCGCTGCGCGGTTAGAGGCGATGGCTGATCCTGGGATGGTTTGCTTGTCAGCCGCCGCTTGGGAACAGGTGAGAGGCAAGGTGCCGTTCGGCGCGGACGATCTCGGCGAGCATCAATTGAAAAACATCGAGCGTGTTGTGCGAGTGTTCCGCATCGCAAGCGGCGCGTCCGCAACGGTAACAAGGAAGCCGCTTACGCTCCCCGACAAGCCATCGATTGCAGTGCTGCCATTCACAAACATGAGCGGCGACCCAGAGCAGGAATACTTCGCCGATGGCATGGTCGAGGACATTATAAGCGGGCTCTCGCGCATCGGCTGGCTGTTCGTAATCGCCCGAAACTCCTCATTCACTTACAAGGGCCGAATGGTCGATGTGAGGCAGGTGGGGCGCGAGCTGGGCGTGCGCTATGTGCTCGAAGGCAGCGTGCGCAAGGCCGGATCTCGCGTGCGCATCACCGGGCAGCTGGTCGATGCTACAACCGGCGGTCATATCTGGGCAGATCGCTTCGACGGTGCCCTCGAAGACGTGTTTGATGTGCAAGATCGCGTGACCGCGAGCGTCGTTGGGGCCATCGAGCCCCGGCTCCAACAGGCGGAGATCGAGCGCGTCGGGCGAAAGCCGACCGAGAGCCTGCAGGCTTACGACTACTTCTTGCGCGGGATGGCCAGCTTCCATCTCTTCGCGCGGGACAGCCTCCTGGAAGCAAGAAGGCTCTATCAACGCGCGACAGAACTCGATCCCAACTATGCCTCCCCCTATGGGATGGCGGCTTGGTGCATTCTGCAGAGCCGGATAAACGGCTGGTTGGCCGATCCCGAACACGAGATCGCGGAAGGCGTGAGGCTGGCGCGCCGCGCGGCAACTCTAGGCAAGGACGATCCGACGGCACTGTGGTCGAGCGGATGGAGCCTCGCCCGTCTCGCCGGTGAGGTCGAGACCGGGGCAACCCATATCGAGCGCGCTCTCGCTCTGAACCCGAACTCGGCGGCAGCCTGGACCGCAAGCGGATGGGTGCGCATCTATCTCGGGGAGCCGACCAACGCGATTGAACGCTTCGAGCGAGCCATGCGGCTCAGCCCGCTCGATCCGTTCGCCTTTTCCGCCTATTTCGGCACGGGCTTAGCGCATCTCCTCGCCCGTCATTCCGACGAGGCCGTGTCCTGGATGAGGAAGGCGAGCCAAGAGCAGCCGGACTGGGCGGCGGCATGGCGGGTGGTAGCGGTTGCCTATGCCCTATCGGATAGGATCGTGGAGGCGCGCGAGGCAATGACCCGACTGCGCGAGATCGATCCCACTTTGCGGTTGAGCAACCTTGCAGAACGGATGCCGCCGTTCCGGCGGCCAGAAGACCTCGCCCACTACACCGAAGGCCTGCGCAAGGCGGGGTTGCCGGAATGACCGGTTATCGCCTCCGTTTAGGCGCTGGCGAAACTTCGCAAAGCGGGGCTTCTCAAAGGTCGGAATGTCACCTTGCTGAGGTCCGGAAATGGCACAAAGCGGACCTCCCGGAATGTCCGCTGTTCGGTCCATATCGGCGCAAGGCAGACACGAGTAAGCCCTCCCTTAGGCGTCCTGGACCCGTCTCTGTGACAGCAGAGCTAGCAGCCCATTTAGCACCTGAATCCGACCGCTCGAAAAAATTGAATCAAGGCGCTTGACTTCCAGGCGCAACGTTGTGGCCTATCCCTGCCGACACTCATTGAGAGAGGTTCGGCACGATGGCCCCAAGCGGCCCCTTCATTCCGAAAACACTTGAAGACGACACGTCGTCCAATTCCGATCGTGACCGCCGGGCATCGGTCACGATTCGGAGGGCGCCGGCGGTTGAGGGAGTGGGGCTCTGCCGATTCCTTCACTCCCGCCGCCGGCGCCCACTGATTGCAGGACCGCTCAAGCGCGCTGCAGGAGTCCTCAACTGCGCCGGCGCTCCAAAAAAAGTTCGCGAGGCGCTTGACTCCCGGGCGCAATGTTGTGGCGTATCCCCGCCGACACTCACCGAGAGAGGTTCGGCAGCATGACCGCAAGCGGTCCCTTCTTCCCGCCAACGCCTGATGACGACGGACCTGCGCGCGCGGCCCGCGAGCAGCGGCTCCGCCGCGCGCGCGAAGTCCTGTCGGACGCCGGCTGGCTGTTCGACGACTTCGTCAACGCCGAGATGCGCAAGGTGCTGGTGAGCAAGCCCGACGAGCGTGAGGTGCGCGAGGAAGCCCATCGCCGCGCCCGCGTGGCGACCGAGATGAAGGCCGGACTGGAATGCCTGATCGAGCAACACGAGGCCGACATGCGGCTGCAGGAGCGCCGCGAACGAGACAAGGAGAAGAGACATGGACGGTGAGCAGGAAACCATGATGCCGGAATCGGCGGACATGGAAGAAGCGGTAGCGCTAATGGATCACGCTTCGGAGCAGGAAGAGGGCCTGGAGCCTCCTCCTTCGACGGAGGCTTCGCAGGATGAGGAGCTCGCGCAGGAGAGCGAGCCCTCCGAAGCCGAAGGCGAAGGAGGGGAGGCGCCCGAATTCTGGAGCGCTGAGGACAAGGCCACCTGGAACGCGATCCCCGCCGAATTGCGGCCGGTGCTGAAGAAGTACGAGCAGCAGCGGGTCGAGTTCGCCAACGAAAAGGCGCGCGAGGCTGCCACCGTACGCGCCCAGGCGACCGCAGATGTGCAGCGCGCCAATGCGGCGGCCGACGAGGCCGCGGCATGGTGGCGCCAGCACGGGCCGGCCTTGCAGAAGGCCTTCGCCGACAAGTGGTCGGCCATCAACTGGAAGGAGCTGGCCGAGAAGGACCCCGCCGAATACGCGAAGCTCAACGAGCAGCGCCAGCAGGAGCAGGCGGCGGTCGTCGAGGCCAACCGGCGCGGCCAGGCCGAGATCGAGGCCGCCAATGCGCGCGCCGAGCAGGCGCTGCAGCAGTTCAAGCAGGCCGAGCACGCCAAGCTCGCGGCGAAGCTGCCCGACTATTTCGGCACGGCCGAGGCCGCCCGGAAAACCTACGACGAGCTGGGCAAGTTCCTGTTCGCCAAGGGCATCCCGGCCGACCGCATCAGCCAAATCCACGAGGCCCCGATCATCGAGCTTGCACTCAGCGCCATGCGCTTCGAGCAGGCCCAGAGGCATGCCCTGCGAAGCCGCCAAAGCGGCGAAGCAGGGAGCACCCGTAACGCAACACCGACCCGCGTCGCTCCCGGACCGGCATCAGCGCCTTCACAGGCGCGCGCCGGCAACCGCAACGCCGACGCGGCCCGGCAAGTGGGCGAGCGGTTTCACAAGAGCGGCGGCACCTCGATCGCGGACGCGGCCGAGCTGATTCGCCTCAACGGACTCTAACCCTAAGAGCGCCTCAGAAGGCGCAGAGGAGGCTGCCTTGGCGGCACCGACCAACACCCTCATCACCAACAATGCCGTGGGCAATCGCGAATCGCTGCACGACATCATCAAGATCCTGAACAAGGACGAGACGCCGTTCCAGAGCGCCATCGGCTCGGGCTCGGCGGAAGCGACCTACGAGGAATGGCAGCTCGACGCGCTCGGCAACGCCGACACGACGAACGCCCAGCTCGAAGGCGACGACAGCACCGCGGCGGCGATCACCCCGACCACGCGCGTCGGCAACCGCACGCAGATCCTGAAGAAGCCGTTCACCATCTCCAACACCCAGGAGGTCGTGAAGAAGGCCGGCCGCGACAGCGAGATCAGCTACCAGACCGCGCTGGCCGGCCGCCGCATCAAGATGGACCTCGAGGCGATCGTCTCGCAGAACCAGGCCTCCAACGCGCAGGCCGGCGCTACCCCGCGCCGCATGGGCGGCTTCGAAAGCTGGCTCGTCTCGAACGTCTCGCGCGGCGCCACCGGCACGTCGGGCGGCTTCAGCGCCGGCAACACCGTGGCGCCGACCGACGGCACGCAGCGCCCCTCGACCGAGGCGTTGCTCAAGACCGTCATCAAGTCGGCCTGGAACGGCGGCGGCAAGCCCACGCTCCTGCTGATGGGCGCGACCCAGAAGCAGAACTTCTCGGGCTTCACCGGCATCGCCACGCAGTACCAGGAGCCCAAGAACAAGATGGCCACGGTGATCGGCGCGGTCGATCGCTACGTGTCGGACTTTGGCACGATGAATGCCGTCGCCAGTCGTTACATGCGCGGCCGCGAGATCGGCGTCATCGATCCGTCGCTGTGGCGCGTCCTGTGGCTGCGCAAGTGGAAGAAGGAGGAGCTCGCCAAGACCGGCGACGCGCGGAAGTTCCACATCGTCGGCGAAGTGACGCTCGAAAGCCGCAACGAGGCCGGCAGCGGCATCGTCGCCGACCTCACCTGATAGGAGCACTCGCCATGACCGACACTCCCACCGCACCCGAAACCCAAAGCGAAACCCAGGCCGAAGCGCCCAAGGTCCCGCCGATCGCCGAGGTCGTCATCACCGTCGACCACGTCTACCTGCCGATCGACGCCACCGGAAATGTTCCCATCGACTGGGCGGTGTCTAACGTTTCGACATCCAAGGTTTTGAAACGCACCCGATTGCAGGTGCCGGACGAGCTGGCCCTGCTGCTGCACAAGCAGGACCAGGCGGAGATCGTCAAATGAGCCAGCAGCTTCTCGGCTGGGACCCGCAGACCGGCCTCGCGCAGTGGTGGCTCGAGGACGGCGAGGGCAACTGGGCGCAAAAGGCGTCCCAGCAGGCCACGCCCATCCTCGACCTCAACAAGGAGGCCGCCAACCACTGCAATCCGTACAACGCCGAGCGCGACGTCCGCCTGGTGGCGCGCATTCCGCTGATCATCGTCGCCAAATGGCGCAACGAGCTCGGCGTCGACTACTGGAACCCCGACCACCAGGCCAAGGTCGACGCGCTCTTGAACGATCCCGAATGGCGCTGGCTGCGCACTGACAAGGGGATGGTGTGATGGCCGCGCAGATCACCACCTACGGCGGCCTGAAAGCGGGCGTCCTGGCCTGGCTGGCGCGCACCGGCGACACGCTGCTCGATTCGCGGTTCGACGACTTCCTGCTGAACTGCGAGCGCCGCATCTACTACGGCCACGCCACCGAGGATGCCGGCAATCCGCTGCGCTCCGATCCGCTGCGCATCGTCGAGATGGAGACGGTCGACCCGGCCTTCGCTCTCTCCGCGGTCACGCCGCAGCCCGCCAGCTTCCTCGAGCTGATCTCGGCCCAGCTCAACAGCCCCAACGCCCCGCTGCAGATCGTGGGCCAGCGCACGATCGACGGCTACGCCTCGTCGATGCCCGACCAGCCGCGTCTGATCGCCATCAGCGGCACGAATTTCCGCGTCTTCCCCGATCCCGGCGCCGGGACTTACTTCGCGACGCTGCGCTACTACCAGAAGCTCGCGACGCCGGCCGGCGCCGTGGTCAACGCCATCCTGACCAACAGCCCCGACGTCTATCTCTACGGCTGCCTGGTCGAGGCTGCCATCTTCACCCAGGACGAGCAGGGGGCGCTGCGCTACCTGCCGCTCTACAACGCCAGCGTCGCCGGCCTCAACGCACGCACGCAGCGCATCACCGCCTCCTCGGTGCCGGTGATCCGCCTGCGCGCGGGGATGGCGCCATGACCGACCCTGGCTACACGGCGGCCTCTGCTCCGGCCGCATTGCGCGACGCCTACACGGCGCTGGAGCCGGATCCCAACGCCGACTACGGCACGGTGCTTCCTTTTGCGCGTGACCGCACGACCGGAGAAAAGCGCTGGGCCATGCCGTCGATGGTCCGCGACCTGCTGGGCGGTTGGCTCGATCTGCTGGCCGGCGTGGATACGGGGGAGGTTACACCACGGGCAGCGATGCAGATTGGCCTTGGCGGTTTGGGTGCCGGTGGCGCACTCGCGCCGCGCGGAGCGTTGGCGATCGGCGGCGCGAGAAATCAGCTGGCGGAGGATTTCGCCGGCCGCATGGCCCAGGCCCGCGGCATGGGATTCAACGTCGATCGTCCTCTGTTTCATGGGACCCCGGCGCCGGACTTTCCGGCGTTTGCGCCGCTTCCTTCGTGGGAGGCGGTTCGAACGGGTCGGGCACCAGGTATCTGGACAGCGGAGAATCCAGAGGTCGCGGCGAATTTTTCAGCTCCAGAACTGCGCGAACGAGTTCTTCTGGCGGCATCGCCGGGGAATCCGGCGTCTCCGGAAAGCACACCACGTATTTTACCATTGTTCGGCCGCTCCGAGAATGCGGCGCCGCCATTGACACTGGCGCCCGGGGATCGATGGGGCGACATCAACCGCACGATCGCTGACTTGTTCGCCGGCGGTCACGATGCCGTTCAGTTGCGGAATTATAGAATGTTTCCGGAACTGGGGCCACAGAGCATCTGGGGCTTTCGCGATCCCAACCAGTTGCGTTCCTGGTTCGCCCGCTTCGATCCCAACAAGCGCTCCAGCGACGACCTTCTAGCCGCGCGTGCGGTGCCGGGTTTCAACTTTGTGCCGCCGCCGCAACCCGGCTTCAACGTCATGCCGCCGCCCGAGCCCGGCATGCGCATTCCGATCAAGGCCGGCCGCTCGGCGGCGGAGATGGAATTCTGATGGCCCCCATGATCCCCTTCGCCGAATGGCGGCCCGACATGCCCGATCTCAGCGAGTGGGCGCGCGAGGCGCTGAACGTCATCCCGGCCGAGGAGAGCTATCGGCCGCTCAATGCGCTCTCCAGCGTCTCCAACGCCTTGACGGCGCGCGCCCAGGGCGCGGCCTGGTTCCGCGGCACCGCCGGCGCGGTAAAAATGTTCGCCGGCGATGCGACGAAGCTCTACCTGCTGTCGGGCACCACCTGGAGCGACGTTTCCCGCACCGCGGGTGGCGCCTATTCGCCCGGCGGCGATGGCACCTGGCGCTTCACCCAGTTCGGCACGCTCGCGATCGCCGTGAACGGCGTCGACGCGCCGCAGAAGTTCGACCTCGGCGTCGGCGCCAACTGGACGGCGCTGGGCGGCAGCCCGCCGATCGGCACCTATGTCTGCACGGTCAAGAACTTCGTGCTGATGGGCAAGATTGGCAGCACGCCGCAGCGCGTGCAGTACTCCGGCATCGACAACGCCGAGATCTGGGGCGCCGTCGCGGCCAACCAGGCCGGCTTCCAGGACCTGCCCGACGGCGGCAATGTCACCGGCCTGGTCGGCGGCGAGCTCGCGGTCATCTTCCAGGAAGCCGCGGTGCGTCGCATGACCTACGAAGGCGCGCCGGTCGTCTTCCGCATCGACAAGATCGCCAACGATCTCGGCTGCAGCGTGCCGGGCAGCGTCGCCGGCCTGCTCGACCGCGCGTTCTTCGTGCACAAGTCGGGCTTCTACATGGTGCAGGGCGGCCAGGCGATCACGCCGATCGGCCGCGGCAAGATCGATCGCACTTTCTGGGCCGAATTCGACGAGACCAACCAGTTCCGCTGCAGCGCCGCCATCGATCCGGTGCGTGGGCTCTACATCTTCGCCTATCCGGCGAACGGCAACGGCGGGGTGCCCAATCGGCTGCTGATCTACAACTGGACCACCGAGCGCTGGGCCCACGCCCAGGTCGCCTGCGAGCTGGTGTTCGGCGGCGTCAGCCAGCAGGGCTACACGGTCGAGCAGCTCGACCCGTTCGGCACCGTCGACACGCTGCCTTACTCGACCGACTCCTCGTTCTGGACCGGCACGGTCTCGCTGCTGCTGTTCGCTTTCGACACCAGCCACAAGAGCGGCTCGTTCTCCGGCCCGACCTTGGCGGCGACGGTGGAGACCGGCGAGTTCAATCCCTCGGCGATGCTCGGGACAGGTCCCGGCAACGGCAAGCGCACGGTGATCCGCGGCTGCCGGCCGCTGATCGACGGCGGCAGCCCGCAGATCTCGCTCGGCTGTCGCGAAACGCAGCAGGTGGCTGTAACCTACGGTCCCCCGATCGGGCTCACGCCCGCGGGCTTGGCGCCGGTGCTGCAGAGCGGGCGCTATTTCCGCGCGCGCGCCACCATGCCCGCGGCCACGACCTGGTCGAACATGCAGGGCATCGACGACCTCGACGCCCGGCCGGCAGGTGGCCAATGAGTTTGCCCGCGCTGCCGCCCGAAGCCGACACCCGCTCGATCACCGAGCGGCTGAACGTGCTGATCCGCGACTACAACCAGCAGCTCCGCACGCCGCCGGGCGTCATCCTGCCCTTCGCCGGCGCGACCGCTCCCGACGGTTTCCTGCTCTGTTACGGCCAGGCGGTGTCGCGCAACACCTACTCCGATCTCTTCGCCGCGATCGGCACGACCTATGGCGTCGGCGACGGCTCGACCACGTTCAACGTCCCCGACCTCCGCGGCCGCGTCGCCGCCGGCAAGGACGACATGGGCGGCACGGCCGCCAACAGGATCACGAACGGTGGCTCGGGGATCGTCGGCACGGCTCTGGGCGCGGCCGGCGGCGCGGAAACCCACACGCTCACGACGGGCCAGATTCCGCCGCACAACCACACTGTTGTGGGCGGCGATACGACGCCTGCCTCCTTCACCAGCCGGGCCGGCCAGGGCGACGGCAACAACAACTACAACTGGAACACCAGTTCTGCCGGCGGCGGCGGCGCGCACAACAACACGCAGCCCACCATCATCCTCAACCACGTCATCAGCACATGACCTGCGGCGGCATCCTCCTCAGCGATCTCCACCTCGTGTGGCACGAGCTCTGGCCGTTGCTCGAGCCGGCGGTGAAGCGCTCGCCCGACAAGCCGGACGTGCTGGCGCGCCTGATTGCGCGCGATGCCCAGCTCTGGGCGGTCTACGAGGGCGCCACGCCGGTGGCCGCGATCGTCACCACGATCCAGGTCGCAACGGAAAAGCGCTGCCTGATCTGGCTGGTCGGCGGCTCGCGGCTCGGCGAATGGGCGGCCGATTTCCTCGCCAAGGTCGAGGCGTGGGCGCGCTCGCTCGGTTGCGTCGCGCTGTGGGGCGCCGGCCGCAGGGGCTGGACGCGGATGGCGGAGAAATTCGGCGGCAGGAGCATCGGCATCATCGACGGACAACTCGCTTGGGAACGGAGGTTTGCATGAGCGGCGGCCAGACACCGAGTCAATCGAACTCGTATCAGACACAGCAGACCACGAGCACGAGCGAGCCCTCGCCGTTCCTCCAGCCGTACCTCAAGCAGCTGGTCGGCAACGTGGGCAATCTGCTCGACAAGAATCCCAACGCGCCGGCCTACTATCCGGGCCAGACAGTGGCGACGCCGTCGGTGGCCACGCAATCGTACCAGCAGACGCTGCGCGATCTCGGCACCAACGGGCTGGGCTACGGCATCGACGCGGCGAGCCGGCAGAACGCCGCCGACACGCTCGCCGGCAAGTACCTCGATCCGGCCAACAATCCGTGGCTGCAGAAGTCGCTGGCGGCGGGCTTCGGGACGCAGAACGAGCAGTTCAACAACACCGTCTTGCCGAGCCTGCGCAGCCAGTTCGCGGCGGCCGGGCGCACCGGGGCGAGCGAAGACTTCGACACGACGATGCGCGCCGCCAAGGATCTCGGCCAGACACAGGCCAATGCCGCGGCGAACGCCGAGCTGGGCGCCTACAACAACGAGCGCGGCCTCCAGCAGCAGGTGCAGGGCATGCTGCCGTCGTTCCAGGGCATGGATCTCGCGCGGGCCTCGGCGCTCGGCCAGTCCGGGCAGGGCATCGATGCCTACAACCAGGCGCTGATCGACGATCAGATCAAGCGCTACACCTACGACAAGACCGCCAACCTCAATTATTGGAGCGACATCGCCCAGCGGATGCTCGGCATGTATCCCGGCGGCACGACCAGCGGCACCGGAACCAGCTCGGGCTATACGCAGTCCATCCAGGGCACCAATCCGCTTGCAACCGCGCTCAACGCGGGGATGAAGGGCGTCGGCATGCTGCTGCCGTTCCTGCCCGGCTTCGGTGCATCTGACGAGCGGCTGAAGACCGACATCAGGCCCGTCGGCAGGCTGAACGACGGCCAGAACGTCTACAGCTATCGCTTGCGCGGCAGCCCACGCACGGAGATCGGCCTGCTGGCGCAGGAGGTCGAGAAGGAACACCCCGACGCCGTCGCCATGCATCCGGCTGGCTTCAAGATGGTCCACTACGGCCGTGCCACGGCCAATGCCGCACCGGGAGGGCTGATGTGATGGTTCCAGGCTTCAACGTTCGCGACGGCGGCCCCGTGCAGCCGGTCAACATGCAGCAGCTTGCGCTCGCGGGCTTTCGGCCGCCGCCGGTCATGAGCATGCCGGGGCTGCCTCAGGCCCCGCAAGCCGGCCCGACGCCGGGCTTCAACGTGGACGATGCCGCGGGGCTGCTCAAGGCGGCGCTGGGCGCGTTCGGCAAGGACGACCCCGGTGCCGCCGCCCAGGCGACGGCCAACGCGGCCGACGCCAGCGTGCAGGCCAATCCGGGAACCAGCATCGCAGGCATGCGAGCGGGCACCAATCCCGATTTCGGCATCGTGGCGCAGAGCATGATGCCGCCGCCGGATGGCAGCAGCGGCGTCGGGCTGCCCACGCGCGTCGATTTCCTCACCGGCCTGTTGACCAGGTTGGGATTGAGGTGACGGGCCATGGCTCAACGATCTCGTCGGCCGGCAGGAGCATAGCATGGACATTGCAGCCAACAATTGGACTGAAACCGATGGTAGCAATACCAGCGCAGCCCCCGACGGGGCGCCTGAGGGCATGGCGCCGTCGGGATTGAACGACGTGCTGCGGGCCCACCAAGGGGCGATGAAGCGCTGGTACAACTGGACGATCCCCAAGGTCACAGCGGGCACATCGACCGCTTACACCCTGACGTACGGCGTGGCACCGGGCGCCCTGGTCGACGGCATGACGCACCTGGTGCAGTTCCACGCCGCCAACGGCAATCCCCCGACGCTCAATGTGAACAGCCTGGGCGCGATCCCGCTCTACTATCATTCGTCGGGAACGTGGCGGCCGGTCCCGGCGGCGCTGTGGGATACGGACGAGATCTTCAAGGTGGCCTACCATGCCAGCAGCGGCACCTATCGCGTGCTGCGGCCGGGCGCGGAGAAAACCGGGACGGTGAAGGCCTTCGCGGGCCCGACCGTGCCGGGCGGCTATCTGCTGTGCTTCGGCCAGGCGATCAGCCGCACCGCCTATGCCGGCCTCTTTGCCGTGCTCGGTGGCACGCATGGCAATGGCGACGGTTCAACCACCTTCAACCTTCCCGATTTGCGCGCGCGGGTCGCGATCGGCAAGGATGACATGGGGGGGCTCGCTCTCGGGGCGGCTCGACGGCACCGTGCCGCGCGCCACTCTCGGCGGCACGCTGGGCAGCCAGTACAACACGGCGACCACGACGGTGAGCGGCACAGCGGCGGGTTCGATCTCCGTCGGCGTGACCAAGGGCGGTCCATTTGCCGACGCTGCCGGCAGCACGGGCACAAACATGCTCTATGACGCATCGACGCTCACTGCGAGCGGCAGCATCAGCGTACCCGTGGGAGCCGGCGGCACCTCCGGCGCCTTCTCGATCATGCAGCACGGCATGATCCTCAACCAGATAATCGCGATCTAAGCGATGACTACGTCAGGGCTTTTTCTCAATCCGAAGGACGTCACGGTCCGCAGCTTCGCCTTTGGCGTCCTTGATGGGTGCGGCGCCGGCGGGGCGGTGCTGTGGCGCATCCTGCTCCAGACCGCCGCACTCGGGCCGCAGTGGATCGGCTTCCAGGAGCCGCTGATGGGCTCGCCCGGCAACCTCTTGGAGGTGATCACGCTCACCGCCGTGACGGGCCTCATCTATGTCAACGCGCAGGGCTACACGGAGTAGCCATGGATCCCGCCCTGAACGCCATCATCGGACCCTGGGCCCAGTTGGGCATCGTGGGCTCGGTGACGTTGGCACTCGGGGCCACGGTCTACCTGCAATGGCAGCATATCAAGGCGGTGACGGCGGCGCATCTCGCCGACGTCAAGGCCTTCGGCGAGAAATACGCCGACGTGCTGATCAAGAAGAGCGAATCGGACAATGCGCTCGCCAATGCCATCGAGCGCATCGGCGATCGGATCAAGCCATGAAGCCGCAGCCCTGTTTCGAGCCGCCGAGACACCTCGAGGAGATCGCCGAGCTCGCCGAGCGGCGCAAGCGCGAGGCCATCGCGCGGCTGAGGGAGAAGCTGGGCGAGGGCGACCGTTTCGAGCAGGCCATGCGCGACTCGGCGCATTCGCATGCGCCTGTGATCGACGCCGACAAGCGCGCTCTGCAGGAGAAGGGAAAATGAAAAACTCAGACGCCGGCATTGCCCTGATCAAGGAATTCGAGGGCTGCGAGCTGGTCTGCTACGCCGATGCGGTCGGCGTGCCGACGATCGGCTACGGCCACACGCTCGGGCTGACGCAAGCCGATGTCGGGGTGACGACGATCACCCAGGACGAGGCGGAACGCCTTCTACGCGAGGACGATCTGCCGCGCTACGAGGCCGGCGTCTCGGCCGCGGCGAAGGTCCCGCTCGAGCAGCACCAGTTCGATGCCCTGGTGAGCTTCGCCTACAACTTGGGCGTCGGCGCGCTCGCCGGCTCGACGCTGCTGCGCAAGCTGAACGCCAAAGACTATGGCGGCGCCGCATCAGAGTTTCCCCGATGGGTGCGCGCTGGCAACCAGGTGCTACCCGGCCTGGTCAGGCGGCGCGCCGCCGAGCAGGCGATGTTCGGCGGCGGGCAGGAAAGGGCGGCGGCATGAGCATCGTGACGAAGGCCGCGGAGACTGCGGCAGAGGGCGCCGTCGCCAGCGCTGGTGGCTTCCTGAGCGGCTTGAGCTGGCTGCCCTGGGCCATCGCCGCCGGCTCTCTCGCCATCGGCGCCGGCGGCACGCTCTGGTATCGCGCAGAGTGGAAGGACTGCCAAGCCTCGGTGGCGATCGACGCGGCCAAGGCCGAGGAAAAGGTCCGCGCCTAGAAAGACGCCGACGCCAGGTTCACCCGCAGCCTGGCCGAGCAACTGAAGCCGATCACGGATGCGATCCAGGAGCAAACGAATGCCACGCAAATTGCGCTCGCCAAGGTCAAGAGCGACCCGAATTGCGCTCACACTCCTGCTGCCAATGCTTTTGACGGCGTCGTGCGGCCAGGTGGTGTCGAAGCCCGTCCTGGTCAATCGCGACCCGCCAGGCCCTGACCTGACCGATTGCCCCGAGGAAACGCCGCCCGAGGTGTGGCCGTTCCCGGATGAGGCAGCGCGCTACCGCTGGTCGGCGGCGGCGATCGGCGCCGGCCGCGAATGTCGCGAGGTGCTGCGCAAGGCCAAGGACTGGATGCTGAAGCCGCCGGCCGATCGGGTGAGGTGATGGGCGGTCGGCGCTTCCCCGTCCCCGTGGTGCTGGCTTTGGCTGTGGCTGCTGCCGTGGCGATGTACGCGGATAAGGCGCGCGCCGACAGTGCGGACGCCAGCCTGCTGCAGGCGTGCGTTGATCCGGTCCTGGCGCCGGCCGAGTCGAGCGACAACGAGCTGGCGGCCGAGCGGCTGCGGGTGGCGAAGGCCTATCTCGACGGCAAGGCGCGGCATGCGGCGCTGGTCGACAGAGTGAAGTGAAGGCCGATATGATGGCCGGATGGGTCTTATTCGGCTATTTCTCGCCTTGGACGTAGCGACCGATCACTGGCGAGTTATCATGTTGCTCCCACTCTCGATCGAGCTCGATGACAAGTGGAAGTTTGGCTTCAATGCTAGCTTCGCGGTGATGTTCTTCTATGTAATCAGCGGCTTCTTGATCACCTACACACTCAATCGAAACTACAGCCGCGATCTAGCCGGCGCCGGCAGGTTCTTCATCAACCGCTTCATCAGGATCTTCTCGCTCTACTGGCCGCTGGTCGCTCTTTCGTTTTTGGTGTTTGGTGGGGCCTGGGAGAGCTTCGCCGCCGCATCGCTACCCGACAAAGCGACGAGCCTGTTCTTGATCGGCATGGACTGGCGACTGGCCTTTGCCTCATATCCAGAGCAGCATTGGGAGGCGGCGATCACGGTCATGCATCAGGCCTGGACGCTCGGCGCCGAGTTGACGTTCTATCTGCTGGCACCGCTGCTGATGCGGTCATGGAAAATCGGGGCTGCGCTGCTGGTGGCATCGTTCGGGCTGCGCGCGGCGTTCGTCTATTCATCCGGCGTCGATGTGCAGGAGCCTTGGACCTATCAATTCCTCGGCACGACGCTCGGCTTCTTCATGCTCGGGCACCTGGCCTGCCTGGCCGGCATGCGCTGGCGCTCGCTGGCTCAGCCGGCGATCGGCCTCCTGCTGCTGGTCTGCTCGTTCGCCACCATGCTTTACGCCACGCCCTGGATAGGCTTCGATACGACGCGATTTTGGGGCGCCGTGTTGCTGTTCGCCTTGGCGTTACCGGGGCTCTTCGAAGCGACCAAGGGTATTCGCTGGATGAACCTGCTCGGGGACTTGTCCTATCCGGTGTATCTGGTCCACACGGCCGTGCTGGTCCTGCTCGGCCCTTGGCTGATCAGTTTTGCTTTGCCGCTCGACGTCATGTCGAAGACCGAAGCCGGATGGCTATCGGTTGTCGCCTTCCTCGCGGTGACCATGCTGGCCGCCGCGACAGTCCACTGGCTGCTCGAGGTGCCTGCGGCGTATGCAATGCGCCGGCTGAGCGGCTGGCGGAAACGACCGGCGCCGCAAGGCGTTTAACCGCGATGCCCAACAAGCCCGAAACCCTGGCCCGAGCTCGCCGGCATGACGGACAACCGGCCGACGCAGTACCGGATGCCGAGCGCGATCGCCGGCGCGGCATGCGGCGATCTCGTCCGCATTTTCCTGGCATTCGTGGTAGCCGCCGAGGCAGGATTAGACCATCGGTCGGCCGTGAGTCTCGCCGGTAGAGTGCTAGCACCAGCAGATGTCACACCGCTAGATGTTGGGCCCCTTCGTATTCGCCAATTCGCGCTGAACCGCGGCGTCATACTCCCGCACGATCTCCTGACCGAGGTCGGCGAACGCGAGTGCCCTCAAACGCAGGATTTCACGAAGGTCTTTCCAGACGCCCGGCGGCACTCTCGACTTGCCCTTCGCCATGGCGTCCACGCTGTCGGACCGAATGCCGAGCATGGCAGCGAATTGTTCTTTCCATCGCGGGCCGTCACCGCACAGTGACGTGCCGCAGCGGGCGAAGAGCGCGGCGGGGATGTTGTCGGTTGCGGTGGTGATCATGTCGTTCGGCCCTCCTTCGGCCTGGCTGGACGGGGCCATCCCCCGTCGCTGACACGGTGAGAATAGGAGGGGTGCCGGTGGATTGCAACGGCGGAACTGAGGCGAAACGCGCGTGTCAACGGCGTGCCCAGCCAGCCTGGTGGAAACCGGGCCGAGTGCTTTGTAGAGATCGGCCTGCCGCTGGATACGTCGGCGATAAGCTGTCGATTTGCAGCAACGCGATTAAGTAGGGTCAAGTGCACAGAGCAGTGGCAATGGCTGTAGGAGCGATGGTGTTCACCGGCCCGGTGATGGCCACAGGCTACATGTCTGGCAACGACCGCCTTGGCAGACGGCGCAGGCGCGGTTACGCAGATGGCGGCGCTGCCCAAGTAGCTGAACGCGCCGGGTTGGTGATATCGTCGCCAGTCAATGCGACCCTGATCGGAGGATGGTGATGCGACAACTGGCGTTGGTCGTTGTGTTGTTGAGTATGCCGGCCTTCGCTGCCGACTACACGCCTTGGACGAAGGACGAGCCCGGCGCTTCGCCGTCGATCGCGCAGACCGTCGAAGGGTATTGCTGCCGGCATTGCCGACCGAATGAACAGCCGTGCGGCCGCACCTGCATCGCCGCGAAAGCTATCTGCAAGGAGAAGCCGGGCGGATGTGCCTGCCCTTCGACCGCGCCCTGATGGCCGCGCCACGTCAGGCCGGGCCGAGTGCCTTGTACAGATTTCACCCACGGTTTCAGGCCGTTATGGGGTATCGCTAGCCGGCGCTTGGCCAAACGAGTCAGCCGATCCACCATTGTTCGGAAAATGCGACCACGCACGACGCGGCAGAGGGTGGCCTTGCGCAGGCGCGTCGAACGCGTGCAGGCTAACTCATTGAAACAGTGGCGGACCCGGCGAGATTCGAACTCACGACCTCTGCCTTCGGAGGGCAGCGCTCTATCCAGCTGAGCTACGGGTCCACGACGGGCCGGACCATAGCGGAGAGCCCCGTTGCACGCAACGCAGACGCTTTGGACCTGTCGAACGGACGCCCCGCAGTCGCCCGTCAAGCAAGATACTGGCAAAGCTTCCAAGCCCAAGGCATCATGGACGGCTCCACCGTAGCGGGATTCAGGGCGAGCCGCGGTAAGTACGTGCAGAAGACTACGCAAGCTTGGTGTTCCGGAATCGAACTCGATGCAGAACTTGAACCACTGTGATGTGATCGCGCGCTATCCCGAAGTTCAGAGCGACCGACATGGACTGTCTTTCCCGAGCCAAGCCGCACCTTCGGAAATTGCCCGCGCGCTTTCGTGTTTCGGCGTCGTCATGTTGCGCGACGCTCTTTCAGCAGACACGCTGCTGACAGGCGCGGAGAGCTTTCGTCGCTTCACGCACTCGTTGGGCCGCAAGAGCCGGTGGCCAGGCCGGCTTCGGCTGGGAGGCGACGAGCGGCCGGATGCGCAATGGAGCGGTGGCGAAAAAGATAGTGGCAGTTGGCACAAGCTTTGGGTTGTCCGCGATGGAAACCACCGGCCCGCTGCCGCCGTGATATCAGCACTCCTGAAGTCGTGGGCATGGCCTGTCGTCGAGGAAATCAGCGGCACCACCGACATCGCTATTCTTCTGCGGGCGTCCATGGCCAGGCATGGGATAGATAAGCATTTGGGTGTTGGTGCCCATCAAGATGCCAAGGTCGTTGCGCCCGACATCCCTTTCTCGATCTGGATACCGTTCCATGATGTGACTCCGGGACAAAATTCGGGCCTGGGTTTCGTCGTGCAGCCGCCAGATTTCATCCTTCCGACCCTTCCACACAACGATGTCGGCTCGGATTACGTGCTGAGAAGGCTGGAAAAGGTCTGGCTGCCGACCTATCGGGCGGGCGACATGACGATCCACACCAAGTATTCACCGCATTTCACGACGGGCTACGGCACGCTCTCGGACCGCTATAGCCTCGAGATCCGGGCGATGCCGCGGGATACCGCGCCGTCCGACCATCTGGACCCCGCCCTCTATATCGGGCGTCGAAATGGCGTCCCCACGATCACGGGCACCCAGTGTCTGCCGGATACGGCCGCACGGGGCTTCCTTGCCTCTTCAGCCAGGCTCACGAAGACAAGACGTTCGCTGGGCGCACAAATCAGATCTTCCCTGACAGCCTCCACGCGGTGACCACTGTTCGGTGACCAGAGCTTCGATCACCAAGTTTTTCCGCGGCCGTTCCATCCCGAAACGGGAAAGTCGCTAGACCCGCCGCGCGCCCTCGCGCGCATAGGCCGCCGCCGCGCGGTCGATCAAGGCCTTGCGGTCGATCTTGTTGGTGCCGGCCAGCGGCAGCTCGTCGACGAACCACACCGCGCGCGGATGGGCGTAGGCGGGGCCGTTGTCGAGCGCGAAGCGGCGCAACGCGTCTTCGCTGGGCCGCGCGCCGGGCTTCGGCACCACGAAGGCGACCGGCAGCTGGTACTTGATCTCATCGGCCACCCGCACGACGCAGACCTGGGCCACGTCGGGATGGCGGCCCAAAAGCTTCTCGACCTCGCCGGGATAGACGTTCTCGCCGCCGCACTGGAACATGTCGTCGGCACGGCCGACGAAGAACACGAAGCCGTTTTCGTCGCGGCGCATGACGTCGCCGGTGTCGTACCAGCCGTCGATCAGGCGCTTCCTGGTGTCGGCCGCGCGGTTGAGATAGCCCGTCATCAGCGCCGGCGTCTTGATATGCAAGACGCCGTGGTCTGGATCGCCGCCGACGAACTTCATCTCGATGCCCTTGCGCGGATAGCCGAGCGCGCCCGGCGGCTTGGCCATGCCGTCGGGATGCGGACCGAAGCCCAGCGGGCCCGACTCGGTCGTGCCCCAGCTATTGGCCGTCTCGGCATTGGGAAAGAGACGCTGCATCTGCAGGAAGAATTCCGCCGTCGCGGGCGCCGAGCCGGTGACGGCCATGGTCACGCAACTCAGGTCGGCCTTGGCCAGCTCCTCGGTCTCGCGCATCACCAGGGCCAGCATGGTCGGCACCGAGGTGATCATGTCGATCCGCAAGCGGTCGATGGCGCGGATGTAGCCCCTGGCCATGAAGGCGGTCATCAGCACGATGGTGCCGCCGTTCAGCATCACCAGCTTGGCGCTGAACAGGCCGTTCATGTGGAAAAGCGGCGCCGCGATCAGCGCCTTCCTACCCTCGATGGCGGGCCGCTGCTCGGGCGTGGCGCCGGTCGCCCAGAGATAGCCGCCATGGGTCAGCGGCACGCCCGTGGGCAAGCCGGTCGAGCCCGAGGTGTAAAGCACCATCGCCACTTCGTCGGGCGCCATGTCGAGCGGCGTGAAGGCGCCGCGATCGAGCAGCGTGTCGATCTGCTCGGTCGGCACCGTCGGCACCAGTTCGCCGACCAGCGGTGCGCGCTCGGCGTCGGCGACGGCAAGCTTGATGGCGGAGTCCTTCATGATGTGGGCCACGGTCTCGCGCGGCAGCTTGTGGTTGACGCAGACCGAGACCAGCCCTGCCGCCATGGTCGCCATGTAGAGCATGAGATAGTCGGCACTGTTGGCGGCGACGATCGCCACCGCCTCGCCACGCCGCAACCCGCGCTTCGACAGCCCGCGCGCCAAGGCGGCGATGCGCCGGCGGCCCTGGCCGTAGGAGAGGCGGAACTGCTCGTCGCCGTCGGGCGAGACCTGGATGATCAGCGGCCGATCGTCCGGCGCGGTCGGATCGAGGATGGCGGCAAGGTTCTTCAGGCTCACGGTATTCTCCGGTGAAATTGCGAGCCGCCGTAGGACTGGTCGGTCGGCACGATTTCCATATAGCTCACATCCATGCGCTGCGGCGCGCCCAGCACGAACATGACGGCCTCGGCGATGTCGTCGTCGGGCTGCGGGCGGTCGAAGCCTTCGTAGAGGCGCCGCCGTCCTTGCTCTCGGTCCTCCAGTAGCGCGAGATGCACGCCGGTCTCGACCCGGCCCGGCGAGATCGTTGCTCGGCTCCCCCAGCATGAGGCTCGGCAAGGCGGCCGAGCTGGTCGAGACGGCCGTGCCCGAGGCCCTGGCGTATTACGCGTTCCCAGAAGAGCACTGGCGGCGCATCCGGACCAACAATGCGCTCGAGCGCATCATGCGCGAGATTCGTCGGCGCCACCTGTGTGGTCGGCGCCTTCCCCGACGGCAATTCGGCCATCAACTTGGCGGCTGCCAGGCCGCGCCATGTCGCTGGCGCACGCTGGTCGACCAAACGATATCTGAACATGGAGCTGCTCAGGCAGCGCAACGCCATGATCGCTTAACCGGAGCAGGCCAGCGACCAAAAGTGCGAAAGATTCTGGACACTACCAATTCATTTTCAACGACTTCGATCTTCATCACGATCCAACACTTTATGAATCGTCCGGAAGCGTCGC
>Ga0070698_100002484_pt1 | contig 20319 bp, 19 predicted proteins | sample KBSK1502metaG_FD_65477 | JGI IMG/M metagenome (GOLD analysis project Ga0070698, IMG submission 65477) | Corn, switchgrass and miscanthus rhizosphere microbial communities from Kellogg Biological Station, Michigan, USA - KBS K1-50-2 metaG | ecosystem: Host-associated > Plants > Roots >...
TTGCTATTCGTGTTTTTCCCCGATAGCTTCAGATCAGCTGGCTTGCGTTATCAGTTTAAGGAACAACCGCCACCGCCGCCCGCTGAGGCGCCGGAGCATTGAGCCACTCTTTTATGAATACGCGCATGAAACTAAAACCCGTAATGTTGGCGCTGGTGGCTTTCGCTCTTCTCGCGGCATTTAGTACGACGGCGTTAGGGCAGTGTTCGATGTGCCGCTCAGCTCTGGCCGGTTCAAGCAATGCGTTCTTTGTTCGCAACTTCAATATCGGCGTGCTGGTGCTGCTGGTTCCGCCGGTGACGATATTCTGCTCGATCTTCGTAGTGCTGAAACGTTACAAAAAGACGGATGATGAAGACGAGGGAGACCAGCAACCTTGAAAAGCGGATATCACCTAAGCGCGCGGATTTTGCTGCTGGCCTTTTTGGTCGCGCCCGCGCTAGCCACGCCGGTCTACAAAGCGGGCGATTGGGTCGTTATTTCTCCGCCCGATGAAGGCTTCTCGGTCCAGCTTCCCGTGAAGCCGGAGGAACAGACCGACCGGAATACGATTCAGTCGAGTACGTATAAGATGCGCCTCTATACCAGTAACGATGAGGCGAACGGGCTGGTATACATGGTCATAATGCAGGAGTTTCCTAATCTCTCCAGCGTCCTTACACCTGCCGTAAGACTCGACAAATTTATGGAGGGTTTTAAGGAAGGCTTCGCCAAGTCACTAGCCGATTCAGCCGGTATGAAGGTTGATCTACAAACTGACCGGGATCTTAGTTTGAAGGGCGCCGCCATTGGACGACAGTACATTCTTTCACTGGGAGAAACGCGTGGGTTAATGCGAGCGTTTGACGCCAATCCGCGTACCTACGTTCTTATGGTGTTAGGCGGTGACGAAAAAAAAGCGGAAGTAAACCGCTTCTTCGACTCATTCGTACTCAAGGCCGCTCCGCCGCCGATACCGCAGCCGGTGACCCCAAATAAACCTGAGTAGTTAAGGCTAACCCTATGGCTGAGGAGAATCTCCTGCGCATCGACGTTGAAAAGCGGACTACTCGTGGCCGGGTCTGTCCGCGTTGTGGAGGAAAGATTATTCCTTCCGATCGAGCTGTCTATCAGAATGCAGCGGATCCAACCGGGGCGTACCCTATCTGGCAATGTGAAAGGTGTGGCTACGAAGAAATGTCTGAACGAAAGGCGCCTGCAGGCAAGGCTAAACACTGACGAAAACACCTTTTGGGACTGATTAAATGGAAATGAGCGAGACAGGATTTATGAAGCGTGAAGCGACCTTACTTAACCTGGTTTGCATTATTGGCGCACTTGGCTTTGTGGCGTTAGCAGTCGCAAATGCGTTGCTGTCTCCAAGTTTTCTGACCACCGACAACCTGTTCGTTACCATGGTCTGTCTGTTGATGGCTTTGATGTTTGCCGTCAATCCGTTGCTCTACCTCAGAGACGAAGGCAAGCTGCCGATTCCGTTTCAAAAACGCGGGGCCCTGAAAGCAGCGGCGGATGAATGGGGCGCGCGCGCGCTTCCGCCATCGGCGCCGCTACTCGATGCCAAAGGCCGCGCGGTCCCTCCTGACGTCAAATCGATGGTAGCGAATATGAAGCAGAAACAGCCGTAGCCTGGAACTTGTCCCTTAATCCCACCGTGAATGAAATTGATAAACGCGTTTTGAAAAGCTTTGAACTCTGGAAAAGAGAGAAGCTTGATCTGCATACTCTCTTTGAAGCCGGCGAGAACGATCCCGAAGCGCGCACCGCAGTTTTCGACTCGGTAGAGCGTTTGGTAAGAGAGGGCCTGCTTCGGGAAGAGGGTAATGATTTCTATTCGCTCACTGAGCAGGGAAAGAAAGCAGTGATGAGTGATGAGTAATGAGTACCGAGTGAGTTGAGCCGTTTAAATCTTGAGCTTTTACTCATCACTCATTACTCAGTACTCATCACTCCTGATCGTGTTTCCGAATGCCTGAATACATTTCATATCTTCCGCACATCAATGCGACTCTTAATTCAACCAGCGCGCTCTTGTTGCTAGCCGGTTTCAGGTTTATACGTCTCGGCCGCATCCAGGCCCACCGAAATTGTCAGGTGACGGCAGTACTAACATCAACGCTCTTTCTCGTTTCCTATCTCACTTATCATTACTTTCACGGCGCCACCAAATTTTCCGGACAGGGCCTGGTGCGTCCGTTGTATTTCGCAATCCTGATAACGCATACAATTCTGGCGATCGTCATCGTGCCGTTGATACTCGTTACTTTGTACCGGGCAGCGCGGGGAGATTTCATCAGGCACCGCAGGATTGCACGTTGGACACTGCCGCTCTGGTTGTACGTCTCGGTAACCGGCGTAATCGTCTACCTGATGCTTTACCAGATCTATCCTTCGTAGTGCTTGGAGCTTTGGAATCTAACCTGCCAAGTGATTGGCTAACCGCCAAGGCGCCAAGATCGCCAGGCGAAGAAACAGTTTGAAGGTCTTGGCGATCTTTGCGCCTTGGCGGTTAGTAACCTTGCACTTGAGCAGCAATGTGACAAAGCATGAAGCTGGCAATTTTCGATATCGATGGCACGCTTACAAATACGAACAGCGTTGACGAAGATTGCTTCGTTAAGGCTTTTGCTGAAGCCCACTCTATTGATGACATAGCCACAGATTGGGCGGCGTACCCGCACACAACCGACTCCGGAATTACGCAACACATTTTTGAAGAGAAATTTGGTCGTGGTCCCGAAGAAACGGAGTTGAGCAAATTAACCAACTGCTTCGTAGGCATGCTTAGCGAGCATTACCAAATTGACTCCACGAGCTTCGCTGAAGTCCCCGGCGCAGCTGCAGCCCTGAAGGCGTTGAAGCAGGATTCTGAGTGGGCAGTTGCAATCGCCACAGGTTGTTGGCGCGAATCTGCTTTATTAAAGTTGAGAGCTGCGAACATTGATGCTGAGGGCATACCAGCCGCCTATGCTGAAGATGGTTTATCGAGAGAAGACATCCTGAAGGCAGCGGTATCGCAATCTTTAGTGCAGCATGGGGTGAGCTCTTTCGAAAGAATTGTCAGCATTGGCGACGGTCAATGGGATGTACGCGCAGCCGGTCGCCTTGATTTTGCATTCGTGGGTATTGGCGCTGGTGAAGCGGCTACGAGGCTGCGGCAAGCGGGAGCCAGCCATGTGATGGCAGATTTTTCTGACTACGATCAACTACTCAACTTCTTGATGGAAGCACAGATTCCCACACTGGATTATTTCAACGCAGCATAAAGACGCTTTGAACACGCGATGATCGAGAACCTGGAAAGTTCGGACGCAAGCGTGGTAGCACCGGCGGTCAAACGCGTGCGTGCGTCCGGTCCGATTCTGATTCTGGCCGTCCTGTTCGTTGTTGCCTCTTTTCTGACGTGGTACTTCACCTGGTTTGGTCGTGATCTTTCTGATTCGGATGTTTCAAAGTTTTTGCTAGATGAAAAGCATCCGCGACACGTACAACATGCGTTGCTGCAAATTCAACAACGCATTGAGCGCGGCGATCCGGCGGCGAAACAGTGGTACCCGCAAATCATTACGCTAGCGGGTAGTCCGGAAACGGAGTTTCGCCTGACGGTAGCGTGGTTGATGGGTACGGACAACCATTCGGATGAGTTTCATAACAGTCTCAAGAAGCTGTCAGCGGATCCCGAGGCAATCGTCCGTCGTAACGCGGCATTGGCTCTTGTCAGGTTTAACGATGCGGGCGGGCGAAATGAGCTACTTGCGATGTTGCAACCATTCACGGTAACTTCGCCCGCCACCGGCGCACTGCAAAGCAGCCTATCGAGCGGCGCCCAAATTAGTCGCGGCGCCTTGCTTGGTCGCATTCTGCAACCAGACAACGCAGTCGTTGAACTGCGTTCACCGTTAATTGGCAAAGTCGATCGGCTGCTCGTGGCGAGCGGCTCCAGCCTTGCAAAAGGTGACGCTGTGTTGACGATCAAGTCTGACGAGCAAAGCGTTTGGGAGGCGTTACGCGCGCTTTCCGTGGTGGGCCAGCCGGAAGATCTTGGCCTGGTCGAAAGTTACGCCAGCGGCGCTGAGCCGGTTAGCGAGCGCTTGAAACAGCAGGCCACCCTAACGGCGAAGGCGATCAAGCAACGTGCTCTGGAAACGAAATAGTTCCCGAAATCTTTAGATCACAAAACGAAGGAAGGAATGAGTTACTGCGTGCAAAGCGGAAGCGGTCCAGTCAATACAGTTTGCGAACCACTGGTCTGACATTTCCGCACAGCCTTAACTAGAATCCCCCATGCTTACACATCTGAGCGTCTTTTTAATTACGTTATCTGGTCTGATCCTCGAGGTTGGACTCACTCGCATCTATTCCGCCAGCATATGGTACCACTTCGCCTTCGTAGCCATTTCGGTAGCGTTACTTGGATGGGGCCTTGGAGGTTTCACCGTACATGTGTTGAAGCGAACCAGGCGACTGTCAATGAATACCGCAGCCCTGGTAACTCTGCTCTATGCCGGAGCGATCCCTCTTTGCCTGTGGTTACTGGTTCGGTTTCCGTTCGAGCTTGACCGGTTGCCCCTCTACTTCTTAGCGCCTCTACTCCCGTTCTTCCTGGCCGGCATGGCGCTATCTATAATTTTCGATTTAAACCGTGCCTCCTCGGGTTCACTTTATTTTGCGGATCTGGTGGGCGCTGCACTGGGTGCCGTTTTGGTCACCGTGCTCCTCTTCGCACTTGGCGGCGAGGCCGCTTTATTGGCAGCGACGATTGCTCCTGCGATCGCGGCACTGTGTCTGTCCTTTGTCCCAGATCCAGCAACATCGACTGCGAGCGAATCGCCTGATACGAGACAGAAGCGAATCGGCCTACTGCCACGTACAATTCGTTTGGTAGCGATGGCTGGTGTTGTTCTAACGGTGGTTGCCGTGGTTTCAGCCGTCAGGTTTGGGACATTTCGCGTCGTGCCGGGCACGACGAAGGCCATGCGTAACCAAATGGACGCGAACCCGCAAGCGCACATTGCCCAAACCGGATGGAACGCCTACTCGCGAATCGACGCTGTTGAAGGTGTCGCCCCCAGGCATGTAGCACGTCTCTATATCGACTCGGATGCCTGGACAAGTATTTATGAGTGGGATGGCCGCCTCGAAAGCGCTCGCGACCTGCGTGACTCTTACCGGGCCCTTCCGTTCCGGTTAACTCCCAATGCTGAGACATTGGTTATCGGTCCCGGAGGTGGTGCAGATGTTGTCTCCGCCCTTTCCTCCGGCAGCCACAAGGTAACCGCCGTTGAGTTAAATCCGCTGATGCTTAAATTTGTGCGGAGCTACGGCGCGCGTGCAGGAAATATCTACGACCGGCCCGACGTGGAAACAATCCAGAGCGAAGGGCGAAATTTCATCAGTCGCACCGACCGAAAGTTTGACATCATTTTTATGGGATTCGTTGATTCGTGGGCTTCCGTCGCATCAGGAGGTCTGTCACTTTCGGAAAACTATCTGTACACGGCGGAAGCCTTCCGAGCCTACTACGACCATCTCACTGACAATGGAATCCTGGTGGTGCTCCGCTGGGAAACCGACATTCCCAGGCTCGTGACGAACACTGTGGCGACACTTGGAGCCGACGCGGCGGGAAAGCGAATAGTTGCGTTGATGGAAGCACACGGAGCGCCGAATGAGCCGAAGCAGATGATCTTCATGCTGCGCAAGCGTCCCTTTACCCAGGCTGAGACCACTGATATTTCGCAGAACTGGACGCTGGCGACGCCTGTCATCCTGCCGGGTGTAACTGCGCCGCCGTTGATTGGCGATGTGCTGGCGGGAAGAAAGACTTTAGCCCAATACGAAACGGAGTCGCCGCGTTTTGTTAGTCCTGTTTGGGACGACAGTCCATTTTATTTCGCGATTGAGCGCCCTTTCCGCATGCCCGCGGCAATTGCTGAACCGCTTCTGAAGTGGTTGCTCGTTCCCTGCATTGCCATGCTCGCCCTCTTTGCTGTTCTTGGCAGACCGCGACGCGCGAGTGTTGGGGCATATGCCGGGTCTGTGGTCTACTTCGCGGCCCTGGGCTTTGGCTTTATCGCAGTCGAGTTAGCACTTTTGCAAAACGTCACGCTGCTGGTCGGCCATCCGATTTTTACGCTCTCGGTGTTGCTCTTTACGCTGTTGGCAATGGGTGGAATTGGAAGCGCCTTTAGTTCGCGCGTGTCGATCACCACGGCCTGCATCGCCGTAGCTGTAATTGGAGCTATTGAAGCTACAACTTTGCCGCGGCTGGTGCCGATGCTGCTACCGCTTCCACTATGGGCGCGAATTGGAATAGCCATGTTGCTAATCGCGCCGCTGGGGCTCGGAATGGGCATTCCTTTTCCTCGCGGCCTGCGCGAGACGGGTCGCGGATCCCTTCAGGCGCCTCCGTTTTATTGGGGCCTAAACGGCGTCATGTCAGTTATCGGTTCGGTGACGACCGTGTTCGTTGCTTTGATGAGTGGTTTCCAGGCTGCAATGTTGATGGGCAGCGCTTGCTATGTGGTTGCCGCTCTGGCTTCGCGTCAGGCGTTCCGTCAAACGCCAAGCTGAGGATGTTTTTGTGAACGTAAGAGCAATGTTCTGGCTCCAGAGGAGCCAAATGTTTATAGATTTCGTGGCTAATACTGTCTAGCGCTCCAGCGGAGCGCAATGTCCTGAGTATGTCTAACAATATATCTCGCTCCGCTGGAGCGAAGAACTTTATAGACTCGGGGTGTCTATAAACATTCGGTCCCTCCGGGACTAAACTGCCTAGAGTTTAGAAGGTTTGTACAAGAAACGAGAACTTGCGAATTAGGCAGGCGGAGCAGGCGGAAGATCCGGCAGCGTAATACCGTGCACTGCTTCCCAGTCATCGGTCGGCACCATCTCAATCGCATCCCAGGGGCAGCCGTCGAGAAATGCACCGTCCGGTCCCTTACTAATGCACTTCTGGCAACCGATACACAGATACGGATCCACCTCAATTCGTCCGAATGGCGGATGATCTTCATCCGGTACCCAGAACATGCACGCTTCGATCGGACAATACTCGATGCAAGCAGGCGAGCCGGCGCAACCGGTACAGCAATCGGTGGTGATCGCAAGAATTCTTGGTCGCTTCTTGCGGGCAGCCTTGCCGTCGCCCTCTGACATTGGGCGATGCTTTTCTACGATGTCGAACAAGTGTTAATGATGCCCCTTTGCGAGATTGATGATGCCCGACTCTAACATAGCTCTGCTGATTTCCTCAACGATTTGTGTCGGTAGTGTGATTTGCTTGCTGCCCAACAGCTCAAAGGTTTACAAAGGTTACAACATAACCCGAAGAGCTTAAGGAGGCACGAGCATGGAAACGGTAGCCGGAATTTTTGCATCGCGCGCCGCAGCGGAACAGGCTGTCAGAGAGATCAATGACCTGGGAATTCCAAACGACAGAATTGCGTTGTTGACGCCGGGTATGAGCGACCAAAGGGTTGAGCGTGCGGTACCCACTGACGACACCGAACAGCCAGGTATGGGTGCAGCAATGGGTGGAACCGTAGGCGGAGCAATGGGGGTTGCCGGAGGCGCGAGTTTGGGCGCAGCTGCCGCCAGCTTGTTGGTTCCGGGTGTGGGCCCCGTAATCGCCGGCGGAATTCTTGGTGCTGCAATTCTGGGTGCCGGTGGAACGGTAACGGGGATCGCCGCCGGCCAGGCGCTCGAGAAAGAACTGGAGGGCGGACTACCACACGACGAGATATATCTTTATGAAGACGCACTGAGGCAGGGACGCTCGGTTGTGGTGGCGTTTGTCGATGATGAAGGGGCGATATACTCCATCCGCAGTATCCTGGCGACTTCAGGAGCGGAGGGTATTGACGAGGCTCGCGAAAATTGGTGGATCGGACTTCGAGATGCTGAAGAGGCGGCATACGAAGCTGGCGGCCGGGCTTTTCAAACCGATGAAGCCAGCTATCGACGTGGCTTTGAGGAAGCATTGAAAAGGCGTGGCAAGGACTCTGAGGCGCCGAACGAGTTCATTGCTTCACCTGTAGGAGCGGATAACGAGGCCTTTCGATGCGGCTACGAGCGCGGTCTGACGCATCAAAAAGGCTTGCGGGAGAAATACAAGGTTTGAAAGATGTGCTGCTCAACCTGGTTGTGCTGTTCGGAATACTCGGCTTGAGTGCGATCATCACAGCCTGGTTTGCACGCACGATGTACATTCGTTGTTTAAGCTGCGGTACACTCAACGCGCGGCGACGTACGCAGTGTCGCGCCTGCCAGAAAGAACTGTAATGGCGCGTTCCCGGTTTTTGCGCGCCCTCATTTCGTTTGCACTGCTGATACTTTTCCAGACCGTCACCATGTCGCAAAATCCTGATGCCACGGTCCCTGCCGAATGGCTGACACACGCCGAGAAAACGGATTATCGCGAGACACCTCGTTACGCCGAAACCATTGAATACTCAAAGCGGCTCGATCAAGCGTCACCGCTAATAAAGTTTCAGAGCTTCGGCAAGAGTGGGGAAGGACGCGAATTACCCCTGTTGATCGCAACTGAAGGGGGCACGTTTACACCCGAGGCAGCCAGGCAGGTTGGTAAGGCCGTGATCCTCATTCAGGCCTGCATTCATGCAGGTGAACCCGATGGTAAGGATGCCGGACTCGCGTTGTTGCGGGATATTGCGATTACAAAAACGCAGCCGGGGTTACTCAAGAATCTGGTCGTGCTGTTTATTCCGATTTACAACACCGACGGACATGAGCGAGTAAGTCCTTATAACCGGATAAACCAGAACGGCCCTGCGGAGATGGGTTGGCGTACGACCAGCAGCTATCAGAATCTCAATCGCGACTACATGAAAGCAGATACCCCCGAAACGCGCTCGTGGTTGTCGTTATGGAACCACTGGAAACCGGATCTGTTTATTGACTGTCATGTTACTGACGGCGCTGATTACCAATACAACATTACTTATCAGCATGAGCATCATGCCGGCGTTGCGCCGAGTGTGCTGGCCTGGGAAGAGAAGGTAATTGACAAGCGAGTAGCGCCGGCAACTGAGGCCGCCGGAAACGTAGTTTCGTGGTACCTGGAGTTCATTGATAACCGTGACCTGCCGAAGGGCATTCGAGACTTTAACGGCAGTCCACGCTTCTCGACGGGCTATACGCCTCTTAGAAATCGGCCCGGAATTCTTATCGAAACGCACATGTTGAAGCCGTATCGCCCGCGCGTCATCGGCACTTACGATTTTCTGAGATTTGCGCTGGCGGAGGTCAGTCGAGATCCGCAAAGCTTGCTGAGTGCGGTCAACGAAGCCGATAAAAAGACATTGGCTGACGGTCGCACATATGATGCGTCGCGCAATTATCCCATCGACTTTGAATTAAGCGACAAGAGTACGCCATACAAATTAAGAGCGGTTGAATCCCACACGGAGCAGAGCGATATCTCGGGCGCGCAGCGCGTCATCTTTGGGACCAGCCCACTCGAGCTGACCGTCCCGCTGTATAGCGATTTTCGCGTGAAGAAGTCGGTGGCGCCGCCGCTCTACTATATCGTTCCCAGCCAATGGTCGAACGTAATCGAGGTTCTCAAAGCACACGGCCTGACGCTTCAGACTACAAAAGCACCGGCCACGATTGATATTGAGAGTTATCGCCTTGTTGACGTGAAGTGGGCTGGAGGTCCTTTTGAAGGACGACTCATGCCGTCGTTTAAGGTCGAGTTGGTGCAAGAGCGACGAACGTTTCCGGCGGGATCAGTCATTGTTCCGCTGGCCCAGGAAGCAGCTAAGGTTGCAATTAACCTCCTTGAACCGGAGGCGCCAGATTCTTTAGTCCATTGGGGGTTCTTCAATGCGACGTTTGAGCAGAAGGAATATGGTGAGGATTACGTAGTCGAAACGCTCGCGCGCGAAATGCTGGAGAAGAATCCTGCGTTGCGGGTGGAGTATGAAAAGAAGCTCGCCACTGATGCCACCTTCGCTGCCAATCCGCACGCCAGACTGCAGTTCTTCTATCGCCGGTCACCTTATTGGGACAAACAGATGAACCTCTACCCGGTCGGTCGCATCGTCAAGGAACTCTAAGTTTCAAGTTCCAAGTTCCAAGTTTGAAGTTCAAGCTCCAGGTTTCAAATTCTGGTTTTGGATTCAAATTTCAACTCATTGCTTACGTTTGAACTTGGAACTTGGAACTTGAAACTTGAAACTTGAAACTTGAAACTGCTCTACTGTGTTAACGCATCCGGGTGTTCTGAAATTTCCTCAATCGTACGACTACGACTCCGAATGGTGACTACGGCCACGCCGGCAAAGATCAGGGCGCAGGCCACGATGGTCCTTGAGTTCCAACTTTCACCTAATACGAGCGGTGCGAGCCCAAACGCCAGCAGCGGTTGCAGGTAAATATAGACTGCGACGACGCTGGGCGGCACTCGTGTGATAGCCCATGAGTTTAGGTAATAGGCACCGACAGTAGGAACAAGAATGATATAGGCAACCGCCAGGAACAGCCCGGGTGAAATCGCTCTTAACTCTTGAGTGTTCCAGGAGTAAAACGCAATGGGTATTGCCAACAGAGCGGCTATTTGAAAGATCCAGGTGATCACATTGAGGGCGCCATACCGTCGGAAAAGATTTCTCGAGACGGCTATGTAAGCGCCGTAACAAAAAGAGCTGGCAACGAGCAGTAGGTTACCAAGCGTTGTTTGGGCGCTGAAATCTGCCCGCAAAGGATCGACCAGGTAGATAACGCCCGCTGCGGCAAGCAGGATGCCCAGAAAATGTCGCAGCGAAGCCTTGTCGTATCCGAGAGCTATGCTCACGACCAGCGCGAAGACGGGTATGGTAGTTATTAGTAATGTCGAGTTGATCGCAGTTGTAAGGGACAAGCCTTTAACAAAAATGAATTGATTAAGGGCAACTCCCAGTAAGCTTGAAAGAACCAGCCAGGCAAGAACCCGGCGGGGCAGTTGCGGTAATTCGCCGAACTTTCGTTGTAGCAAACTAAAGATAAGGGCGGCGCCAAATATTCGAAAGCAGACCAGGCTGGTGCTCGACATCGATCGCATTGCAACCTTGCCAAGGATAGGCCAGCTGCCAAACATGAGTTGCACCGCCAGCAAAGCCAGGTGAGGTGCGACAGGTCGATCCTTGAGCGATGAGTTTGACGTCATTGCAAGTGCGATTAAGAAGTTGGGCCGCAGCAAAAAAGGATCGGCAAGTCCGATCCTTTCCCAGGGGGTGGCCCAAATAGTTTATCAGTCTCAGACAACCAGAAAGAGTGGATTCTCAAGAATCTTTTTGAAAGTTTGCAGGAACTTCGCTCCGGTTGCGCCGTCAACTACCCGGTGGTCGCAAGACATCGTGACGCGCATCATTTGGCGAATGACGAGCTCGTTATTTCGCACCACCGGTTTTGCCGACATCGCGCCAACCGCCAAAATTGCTGCTTCCGGCGGGTTAATTATGGCCGTGAATTCGTCGATACCGAACATTCCCAGATTGCTGACGGAAAAACTCGCACCCAGATATTCTTCGGGCCGCAGCTTGCGATGGCGAGCCCGTTCCGCCAAATCGCGAGTCTCAGCGGAGATTTCGCTGAGTGACTTCTGATCCGCAGCGCGGATAATCGGAGTGATCAGTCCTTCCTCAATCGCCACTGCAACGCCGATGTCGGCGTGTTCATAGTATCTGACCACTTTGTCCTGAAACGAGGCGTTGACCTGGGGGTGCTGCATTAGCGCAGCCGCGGCAACCTTAATGATGATGTCGTTAATGCTGATCTTCAGTTCCGGATCGAGCTCGTTTATTCCTTTACGCATTTCAGCCGCACGATCCATTTCGATCTCTGTGGTGAGGAAGAAATGTGGAACCGGGCCTAACGAAGTCACTAAACGTTTGGCTATTGTGCGGCGCATCTCGCTGGCCGGCTCGTCACGGTAAGCTGAGGCTTGCGCGGTCGCTGATTTCTGGAATGGGCTGGCCTCAACTGCACGGAGATGTCTGGTCGGCGCTTGCGCCATGGCGGTTGTGGACTTGCCGCTAATAACTTGCTCGACATCGCGTTTGATGATTCTGCCGCCGGGACCGCTACCACTGACGGAACGTAAATCAATTCCCGACTCCGCCGCCATACGCGCTGCCAAGGGAGAAACAATCAGACGTTTGCTCGAGGAGTCGGAGGGTTGCGCCGCGTCCTTGCTGCCATTTCCAGAGGCGTCTACGGCGATGCGAGGGGGTTCCGCTTCAGGGACAGCAGCGAGTCCGGCTTCAGGCGCTCTCGATCCTTTTGCCGGCTCAGTAGGAGCGGCGGCCTTCGTCGATTGACTTGATTCGGCCTGAGCTGTCAGCGCGGAAATGTCTTCGTCAGGTTCACCGATGATTGCGATCAACTGCCCGAGCGGTGCGGACTCGCCTTCCTGAATCAGAATTTTCCGCAACACTCCGCTACCGAGTGCCTGCATTTCCATGGTTGCTTTGTCAGTATCAATTTCGGCGAGTGGTTCACCCATCGACACCTTGTCGCCCTCTTTCTTCAGCCAGCGAGAGAGTTGTCCCTCTTCCATCGTCGGCGAAAGCTTGGGCATGATTACCTGAGTTGCCATTCACGTTGGTCCTTTGTTAGTTGTCCCTGGTCCGTCGTCATTTTCTTTATCCGATGACAGCCACGCATCCGAAAAGAGATCCGACGGACAACTGACGGCGGACAACTGACTCGCTTTTACAAATATGCAACTTCGCGAACCGCAGCGACAATCTGGTCGACATTGGGGATTGCCAGATCCTCAAGATTCTTGGCGTAGGGCATTGGCACGTCGGCGCCTGAGACGCGTTTGACCGGAGCATCGAGATAGTCAAAAGCTCGCTCGTTGATTTCTGAGCTAATCTCTGCCGCAACTCCGCAGAACGGATGCGACTCTTCGGCAACAACCACTCGATTTGTTTTCTTTACGGATTCGATGATCGTGCCGATGTCCAGCGGCCGAATCGTGCGCGGGTCAATCACTTCACAGGAAACTCCCTGTTGCTGCAAGATCTCGGCAGCCTTTAAGGCAATGGGAACCATTAATGATCGCGCCACGATGGTGGCGTCCGTCCCTTCGCGTTTTATGTCCGCGACGCCCAGGGGAATAGTAAACTCCGGATCGTCAGACACTTCACCCTTCTGTCCGTACATTCTCTCCTGCTCAATGAAGATCACCGGATCGTCATCTCGAATCGAGGACTTCAGCAGACCTTTCGCGTCTCCCGGCGTGGAAGGCATGACCACCTTCAGGCCGGGGAAATACGCAAACCATGACTCAAGTGCTTGTGAATGCTGGGAAGAAACCTGGAATGCCGATCCGCCTGGTCCGCGGAATACAATGGGAATTTTGAACTGCCCACCCGACATGTAGAGCATCTTGGCTGCGGAGTTGATGATTTGATCAGTCGCCAGGATCGAGAAGTTGAAAGTCATAAACTCCACGATTGGCCGTAGTCCTGCCATCGCTGCGCCAACGCCGAGTCCCGCGAAACCCAGTTCTGTTATGGGTGTATCGATAACGCGCTGAGGACCAAGTTCTTCAAGTAAACCTTTGGTAACCTTATAGGCGCCCTGATACTCGCCGACTTCTTCGCCCATGAGAAAGACGTCTTTATCGCGCAACATCTCCTCGCGTAGAGCTTGATTGAGCGCCTCGCGCATCGTTACCAAAGCCATTTAGTGAGTTCCTCTTGTCGCGAATCTCGTCATGAACTAGCGTCTGCCTGCATCGATGGGACTAGCGTAAACATCGGTGTACAGTTCCTTCGCATCGGGGAAAGGGCTCTCTTCAGCGAACCGTATCGACTTCTCAACTTGTTCCTTAACCTCTGTTTCGATCTTTTGAAATTCAGAATCAGACAACACACCCTCTTCTTTCAAGCTCGCGGAAAAAAGCTTAAGTGGGTCTCGTTCCTGATGCCGCTCGATTTCGGCGCGGGTGCGGTAGTTTCCAGGATCAGACATTGAATGTCCCATGAAACGATAGGTGCGAACCTCGAGTAGCGTAGGCAGATACTCCTTACGGGCGCGTTCGACCGCTCGCAGCGTCGCCTCTCGCACAGCCAGGACATCCATGCCGTCGACAAACTCGGACGCAATATCGTAAGCATAAGCCTTCTGCGAAATATCATGTGACGACATCGCTCGCGCCAGTGAAGTGCCCATCCCGTATTGATTGTTTTCGCAAATGTAAATGCAGGGAAGTTTCCAAAGCTGCGCCATGTTGAGAGACTCGTGAAAGGCGCCCTGGTTGACTGCCGCTTCGCCAAAATAACAAAGGGTTACCTGATCGGTGCCTTTATATTTCGAGGCGAAAGCAACTCCGGTTGCCAGAGGGATTTGTCCGCCCACAATAGCGTGTCCGCCAAGAAAGTTTACTTCCTTGTCAAACATGTGCATCGAGCCGCCTTTTCCCTTTGAACATCCGGTTGCCTTGCCGTAAAGCTCAGCCATTACTGACTCTGGCGACATGCCCTTGGCGATTGCATGGGCGTGTTCACGATAACTGGTCAGAACATAGTCATCTTTGCGGATTGCGGAAATAGAGCCGATGGCAACAGCTTCCTGCCCGATATAGAGATGGCAGAAACCGCCAATCTTGCCGGCGCTATATATTTCGGCTGCCTTCTCTTCGAAGCGACGAGCCAATAGCATCTGGTGGTAGATATTGACCAGCGTTTCGCGATCAAGCTCAGCGAGCCGGCTTCTTTGTGCCTCTTTGACGTCCTGGGATCGCCTCGGAGCTCCCGATGCCTCAGAAGACTCTTCATCCATCACACCAGTGGCGGTCGTATCTTCAGCACCCACACGGGAGGACTCTGGCGTACGTTTTCTCATGTCGTAGTTTGACTTTGCCACGGAACGCTCTCTTGAACTGCCATTATGGCCGGTTAAGTTCAGACTTCGTCGTCTTCAAAACAGTGGGAGGGATTATACGCGAGGATTGTAACGACGCGCAAAACCAGTCTCCTCCAGGAAAAGTGCGTCGATACCTCGCGGGGCCAGTCCATAGGCGGACAACAAAAAGCGCACCTCGTAAACGGACGAGGCGCGCTTTCGGAAAGGGAAGTACAGCTTACCTGAAGGCGTCGATCGTGTTAATGGGACTGTTGGCGAGGGTAATTACGGTCTTACGCAGGTGCTTGTTGCTTTGCATCTTGCGGGCGGCCGCCGTCAGCAGTTCTTCTGTAGTTTCGCCTTCTTCAGGATAACAGGCCACACCGATGCTGAGACCAAGTTGCACCACCGTGCCGGTGCGTACTGAAAACTTTTGCTCTTCAACCGCATTGCGGATTCGTTCACCAATGTCAGCAGCCATGTGTGTGGACGCCATGGGCATAATGGCGACGAATTCATCTCCCGCATAGCGGGTCAGGATGTCCATTTGACGTAGTTCTTTTCTGATCACTGCAGAGGCGCTGGCCAACACTCGATCACCAATTGCATGTCCATACTGATCGTTGATGCTCTTGAAATCGTCGATATCCATACTAACCACAGCCAACGATTCGTTAGTCATGCGCTGGCACTCCGCGATTCGCTGCTCAAGCATCATGTAGAAGCCGCGGGCGTTTGGTAGCTCAGTAAGCGGATCGGTGAGGGCACTTTCTTTCGTCTTCTCGAAAGTTAGAGCATTGTTGAGGGCACTGGATGCATGCTGGCAAACAGACTCAAGCAGTCGGACATGTTCCGTGGTGTAAGAGCTCCGGCTCTTGGAATAAACCGTAATCGCTCCGAAAGCGCCATCCTCGCGCAGCAAAGGCGAAACGAGGACGCCGCGATAGTTCTTGGCGATCTCTTCAGGGACTCCCACCAAATCTAGCTCAGGCGACGCGTTACACATGGAGCGAGCGTTCGCTATAACCCAGCCGGTGATGCCTTCGCCGACAGTCATTTGCCGAAATCTAAAACTTTCCGCATCTTCGCCGGCTACGTGAGCCGCCGCGGCCTTACCGGATTTTTCATCAACCACAAAAATAATGCAGGTATCAAACGGTACGATCGCCCGCAGTTTATTCGAGACGAGCGTAACAGTGTCGTTCAGATTTAGGGAGGAACCGATGGTCTGGGCAATCTCATGAAGCGCAAAAACCTCTCGTTGAGCTTCAGAAATCGTCCTGAATCCGACGTCGTCGTTGACCTGTGTTCCCAACACGTTGGAGGCCAACCCGGCATCCGGTCTTGTCTTGGTCAGATAATCGAGGACAGCGACTTCCGAGTGGACCTGCTCCTGAATGTCCTCGGCGGCAATGAGTCGGTCGAATTCTTCTACGTGCTCAATAAATACTTCCACCACGCGAGGATCAAATGCGGTTGTCGACATGTTTCTCAAAAGGGCCAGCGATTCTTCGCGAGTCATTCCCTTGCGGTAAGGACGGTCACAGCGAGTCGCGTCGTAAAAATCCACGACTGAGATGATTCTCGCGACCAGAGGTATGGCTTCGCCGCGTAATCCCTTTGGGTAGCCACTACCATCCCACTTTTCATGATGGTAGCGAACGATGTCTTCAACTGGATAAGGAAAGTTAACGCGCCTGAGAATGTCACCACCTACAGTCGGGTGGATTTTCATCTTTGCAAACTCTGCTTCGGTAAGCTTGCCCGGCTTGTTCAAAATGTATTCGGGTACGGCCAACTTGCCAATGTCATGAAGCAAGGCTCCGGCAAAAAGGGCTTGCAACTCTTTGCCGCCAACATTGAAAAGCCTGCCCATCTCTGAAGCATAGATTTGTGTTCGGCGGACGTGGCCGTGAGTCGTCTGGTCTTTGGCATCGATCGCAATCGCCAGTGACTCAATTGTGTTCATGTGAATCTTTGCCATCTCCTCGATGTGCTTGCGCTGTTCGGCCTCTGCACGTCGCACTTCACTTAAACGCTTTTCATTGAACCGATACAAGAGATGTACAAGACCAGTAATCAACAACCCCAGAAAGATGAAGGGTAGGCCCGCGCCGTGCAGCGCAGCATAGAAAAGGACGGCGGAAGCGGCGCCCGCGACCTGAGTAGTTAAAGTCCAGACGATGCTTTCTTGAGAGGGTAGGACTGGAGGCTCTCCGTCAACGACCTTGAGGAAGTAGACTGTAGCCAGCGTGCTCAACGAGTATTGCAGGACTGCCAGGATGCAAAGCGGCACCAGGACAGCATTCACCGTGAGAGTTTGACCTGCGCTTAGAAGAGACTCATCCGCAAAGATGGGCACCAGCACGCCGTAGCAGGACGCCGATACGAAAGTCGAAATAACCGCTATTGCGGTTGTAAAGAAAGATTCCTTTTTACTTGAAAGCCCGTAGGTGGAGACAAAACCAACAATAGCAGCGAGCAAGGTGGCTGGTCCTGCGGTGTTTGCAGGTGGCACCGCATAGAGAATGATGGCCAGGAAGACAAAGGCATCAGCCACTGACTTTCGGCTTTGACTGACACCGACTGTGCTTGTTATGGAGACTGTGAAACGACTGGCCGCGAGCGTCAGGCCCAGGAGCACTAACCATGAGAGCAATCCGGCGCGTGACAGGATTGGCAATCCGAGCGTCGATATCAGGGCAGAGCAAACTAGTAATGCCCCGAGAGCCGAGATCCCAATCAGGAAAGCTTTGCTTTTCCAAGTCCTTTTGTCAGTCATTTCGATGAGAAGCCCCCACTCGGCAGGATTTATGAGCCTGGGCGCGAACCAGCTGCTTGTGGATTCGTTGTGAAACTATCAGTAACCTGGAATGTAGTGCAGAGCCAACTTGGTTGGGCAAACGCCAACCTTGTTTAGCACGCAAACGATAACTTTTTCAGTAGGTTACGTCAAGTACGAATGATGGTTCGCGCAAGTCAGTTTGATGGGAGCGAGCAGACGATGTTAACAAGTCGCGGTCAGGCTGATGGAACTTTAGGCGAAACCCGCTCCGGCTCGGTTGTTCAGCAATTGTGAGGCCAGTTCCCTGGGATCTGTTGTTGGAGTCTTGCAGGCGAAATGTTCACAGAGGTAGGCCGTGGCTTTTCCATCGATTTGTGGCCGCTCGCGGACCAGGGGAATAAGGTCTGCCGCCCTGGTAGGGCCGGGAAGGACTGGCGCGACAATCTTGTTAGGCAGATAGCTGCTCCAGATCTCGGCCAGCAGGGCTTGAGTTTCTGGTTTATCCAGGTTTCCGACCAACGCGATCTCCTTTGGGGTACCTAGATAGAAATCGAGCGCGCAGAGCAATCGACCAAACCCAGAGGGGTATCGCTGAACTGTTGCAGCCATCAAGCGTAGGATAGTGCCTGCCCGTCTTTGGTAGTCGGCATTATCGGTCAGTAGTCCGATCCGCAGCAAAACCTCCGCCGCGACTGAGTTACCAGATGGAGTGGCATTGTCAAAAAAATCTTTGGACCGAACAATAAGGTCTTCATGACTCCGGCCAGTATAGAAGAACCCGCCATCTTCATCGTCCCAAAACTCATCGATCATGGTAGTCGTCAGGCTCAGGGCTTCTTCGAGCCACTGCAGCTCTCCACTAGTCTCAAATAATGTCACTAATCCACTGATGAAAAATGCGTAGTCTTCCAGGTAAGCATTGAGCTTTGCATGACCGTCTTTGTAAGTTCTTAATAGCAGTCCGTCGCCTCGCAGGTTGTCGAGTAAGAACTGGGCATTCTGCCTCGCAATCTCCAAATAGTCCGGTCGCTTGAGAACTGCCGCGGCTTCCGCAAAGCCCGCAAGCATCAAACCGTTCCAGGCAGTTAGAATTTTTTCATCTCTGGCGGGCTTCACCCGTCCTTCCCGAGCTGCAAACAGTCTTTCGCAAGACCTGGCAAGAGCTTCAGCGAGCTGCTCTTCCGTCACTTGCTGCGAAGCTGCAACCGCCGGCAAGTCTCGCGTGATGTTAAGAATGTTCTCTCCTTCAAAGTTTCCCGCGGCCGTCACATCGTAGTAAGCCACGAAGAGAGCGGCGTCGCGTTCGCCGAGCAGTTCCGTGATTTCACTCTTGCCCCAGACGAAAAATTTCCCCTCGACACCTTCAGAATCTGCATCCTGGGTCGAATAAAAGCCGCCGCCGGGGTGCCTCATTTCACGCACGACGTAATCCAGAATTCCCTCCGCCACCGTACGTGCAGCCGGATCATGACTAACCTGGTAATAGTGCAGGTAGAGGGAGGAGAGCAGAGCGTTGTCATATAACATCTTTTCGAAATGTGGCACTAGCCAACGCGCGTCTGTGGAGTACCGATGAAAACCACCGCCGAGTTGATCGCAGATCCCGCCTTGAGCCATTTTCCGGCAAGTGTGCTCGACTATTTGTAATGCCTCCGGGTTCGCGGTTCGATAATAGGTGTGAAGCAAAAACTCCAAACTCATTGCCGGTGGAAACTTCGGCGCGCCGCCAAAGCCGCCGTTCGTTGAATCGTAACCTTTGATAATCCCGCGATAAGCAGTGTCCAGTAGCTCGGTTGTAAGCAGCTCGCTTGATTCGAGCGCAGTAGCCGCGCGTTTCAGCTCGCTAAGTACTGATGCGGCCGTTTCCTGAACATCTTCCCGGCGCTCACGGTATGCATCAGCAACGCTGATGAGCACCCGCGGAAAACCCGGCATGTTGTAACGATCCTCAGGAGGAAAATAAGTTCCCGCATAGAACGGCAACCCTTCAGGCGTTAGAAATACCGTCATCGGCCAGCCACCGTGATGTGTCATCATCTGCACAGCGCTCATGTAAATCTGGTCAAGGTCGGGTCGTTCTTCGCGGTCAACTTTAATGTTGACGAAGTGCTCGTTCATCAACCTGGCGATCGCCTCGTTCTCAAAAGACTCATGCTCCATCACGTGACACCAGTGACACGCAGAATAGCCTATGCTTAACAAGATTGGTTTCTGCTCGCGGCGCGCAATCTCCAGGGCTTCTTCGCCCCAGGGAAACCAGTCGACCGGATTGTGGGCGTGCTGCAAGAGATATGGGCTGGTCTCGTTGATCAGGTGGTTTGTAAATGCGTGTTCAGTCACTAAAAACTCTCAACTTCTCTCAGGATTTAATCGATTCTACAGTGTGACGCAGAAAGCTCGAAGTTCCAAACGAGCTGACTTACTGCGTACATCAGGATGATATTTCAAGAACACTGACAGCCCGCTGAAAGACTTATTCTCGCGATCAGTCCTTAAACCAATAGGGAGTTTGCTTGGTCCAGGTGTTACCGGGATAGTGCTGATGCAGGAAGTCGTAAGCCGCTTTCGACCACCTGCCCGTCTGTTTATCCGTGCAGCTGTAACGAGTGGATTTAACCGCCAGGTGGAGCGCTTCGGGAGCGCGAGGATCGGCAGGGTGCCGGGTGGCCCATTCGATA
>Ga0070698_100002485_pt1 | contig 20317 bp, 17 predicted proteins | sample KBSK1502metaG_FD_65477 | JGI IMG/M metagenome (GOLD analysis project Ga0070698, IMG submission 65477) | Corn, switchgrass and miscanthus rhizosphere microbial communities from Kellogg Biological Station, Michigan, USA - KBS K1-50-2 metaG | ecosystem: Host-associated > Plants > Roots >...
GTACGCTGCGGCATGCCGATCTTCTTGAAAGTTAACCACCAACCGGAGAGCCGGATGCAGGAAATCTGCCAGTCCGGTTCGGAGGGAGGGGCAAAGCTTTCCTTTGTCCCTACCCCTATTGTAGCCTGGGCTGAAGGCCCGGGATAGGGTTAAAGGAGGAGGGAGCTCCGAAGGTGCGCGGAGAATCCATCGGCGGCCCTCTCTTTCACGCTTTCAGCGCTTCCTTTTTAAAAATCGTGTCCTGGGCCTGCAGCCCAGGCTTAAATCTTTTCTGCGCTTCGCGCCTTTCCACTGTACCGCAGCGATTCGGCCCAAGGTCCGATGGGCCCCCAGACTTAAATCTCGACTCGCCGGCGTCTTGCTACCGACCTATAGTGCCCGAACTGAAACAAATCCTTCGTCCGCTGCCCAGGCTAGCCAATTACGCAACGGTTTTCCGAAAGGCTCGCACTCGATCTCAACGATGTCGCCGGGTTTGGTCTGAAACCCTTGCTGACAGCTCAATATGCTTGCACCGAAGAAATGGACGTGGACATCACCGGGCCGGCGAAACATTGGATATTTGAAATGATGATGTTCCAGGTTCGCGATCGAATGGCACATGTGTTCTTCGCCGGTCAGCATTGCGCCGCTCCAAACCTCCTTTTCGTCTCGCCGAATGCGTACCGTTCCAACTAAACTCGGCGGTAGTTCACCTAGGTATAGCTCGGGACCATAGGAGCAGACGCGCAATTTTGAGTGTGCGAGATAGAGATAATTCTGCCGTTCCAAAGCATGATCAGCGAACTCGTTACCGATCGCGAATCCCACCCGGACTGGAGTCCCTTCCGGATCAATCAGGTACAACCCGGTTAACTCTGCTTCTTCGCCGCCATCATTGGCGAAGGCCGGTGACATGACCATCTGCTCCGGATTTACGACGCACTGGCCATCTCCTTTGAAGGCCCATTCAGGTTGCGCACCGACCTCTCCCAATTTCGGTTTGCCTCCTTCGTACCCGAGACGGAACATCTTCATCGAATCAGTCAGTTGGTCGGGGTCGCCAGCTAGCTTTGCGTGCATCGCATCTCTCGAATTGGCGCTTCCCAGGTGAGTGAGACCAGTGAGTGAGACCCAGCATCGAGCCGGATCGGGATGGTTAAACGGTACGATCACCCGTCGTTCCCGAATGACTTGATCGTAGAGCTCGGTTCGGCCGGACAAATGCTTCGTAGCCAATTCGGCTAGTGTGCCTCCGGCCCGAATCGCTTCGTTGGCAAGTTCATACACTGTGTAAAACCGATCCAAAATCCGGAGAGTCGATTGATCATCGCTTGGGCTGCCGATGAATCGATTGCCATGAACATCTAGGAATTGAACAAGATTCATTATCACATAATTTTGAAGCTAGAATTTAGAAGCCCGGTCTGGTTTGCGAATCAACTTTTTCCGAGATTTTGGACTCGTTACCCGATTCGATCGAATCCGTGGTTCGTGTTTGGTATTCCGTGCTTGATGTTCTGGTGTCGCTCGCCCGTCGCGGCGTTGCCGATTTTCTGTGTTTGGGCGGAGTATCTCCGGCACTATCCGTGATGGTTGCAGGTCCAAGTCGGCAACGGCTGCGTCTAGGATTTTCAGAATCGCGGCCCGGGCGGCGTCAGATCGGCGCAAGCGAACTGCCTCCACCACCTCCCCGTGCAGGTGAAGAGCCTGTTCATGGGCTGAACCGAGGTGGGTGGTTAACTCGAACAATGCACGCAGCGCCGCGCGAATCACGCTGGCCAGCTGGATAAGCACGCGGTTGTGGCTACCGACCAGAAGCGCGGTATGGAAATCCAGGTCTGCTTCCGAACATTGATGAACGTCATGGGTGGCGTTAGGCGGTAAAGAAGCCTGCATGCGCTGGTAGGCTTCATCCAATCTTGCCAGGTCGCCTGGGTTTGCGCGTTGAGCGGCCAGTTCGGCTGCAGCCGGCTCGATGATAAACCGCGCTTCCATCAGCGAATGGACAAATCGTGGATCGTGGAATTCAGAACCCGCCCAAGCCAGAAGATCGGCATCCAGCATATTCCATTCGTTGGGATCGAGCACCTGGGTACCGACGCGGCTGCGGCTACGAAGCAATCCCTTCGATTCAAGGATCTTGGTCGCTTCCCTGATCACCGTGCGGCTGACGCCGTATTGAGTGCACAGCTCCGATTCCTTGGGTAGGTATTCGCGCGCCGAGATTTCCCCGGATAGGATGCGACGGGCCAGGGTGGCCACGACTTCTCGTTGAACCCGCGGTTTCCGCTTGGGAAGAGCTTTGTTCGCAGTAGCGCGTTTAGTTTTCATGATCAACCGCGAACCCGAAAAAGTGATTGGTGAGAAGTGACAGGTGATCGGTGAGGGCGAATCCTGGCCGAAGCCAAAAATTTTGAGGAACCGCTCATTTTTGGAGAACAGAGCTGCGCGGTATCAGAATTAGTTGCGCTGGAACGCTTTCGGCGATTGGGAAATGTTGCGATCTCGGTCACGTCTCGGCCTCACTTGCTTTGCTAACTTCTGTTCTAAAACCATGAAATCAGGATAAACCACGAATGGACGCGAATTGACACGAATGGATGCAAAGTAAACAAACACCGAAACGGGGCCGACATCGAGCGCATTCCGATCAAATCCGTATTGCTTCATGCGTATTTGGAGCCTATCCGCCATCGTCTGGTTTAATTGGGCTGATTTCGCCACAGCTCGGCGCAGGCGGATCTATTCGTGTCGATTCGTAGTTTTTATCGTCGTTCTTTGCGGTTACGTAGCGGGGTGCGGCGAGCATCTGCGCTACTGGTCGTATATCAATCGTCCCATTAAATCATATGAAATGATTGACACCGCCAAATTTTACCTCCTATGTTCGGGGCGTGGCCAGCGAGATCTGGCCCAGCTAAGCATCCCCCGGGCGTCATCGGCTTATATGTGGCCAAAAGGAGAGAAAATCCTTCCCCATTTTCTGCGTTGTTCTTGCGGGCAGCGAGGCCGATGCCGTTCCGCTCACGACAATATTCAACGCGTAAAATATACGCTCCCCCCAAAGTGAAAAGAAATCTGACGAAAAATACGTTTCTCAGCGCTCGGGTACTGACGATAGTCAGTGGTCTGTCGCTGTTGTGCGGCGTCGCTGTGACGGCAATTGCAGCGGGTCCGCAGGTCGTCTCCGGCCCTGGTACCGATGCCGACTGCCTGAAACCATGGAGTTCGGACACAAAGTATTTCCAATGGCCAAAGAAGGACGGGCCCTATCGGATCGCACTGGTGAACGGGTTTATTGGAAATACCTGGCGCATCCAGATGATCAAGACGGCCAAGGCTTATGCCGAAAAGGCCGACGTCAAAAGTCAACTGAAGGAGTTCAAAGTGGTCTCGACCGGTGAAGATCTCGCCGCCCAGATCGCTGCGGCCAATAACTTCATCGACTCTGGCTATGATGCTGTGATCGTCAACGCGCTCAATCCGGCTGCGTTCGCGCCGGTGGTTAAGCGGGCCAATGCCGCAGGTGTCGTACTCTTATCATTTGATAACGTGATCGAGTCACCGGATGCGATCACCGTCAATGTCGACCAGGTTGAGCTCGGTCGACTGGCGGCTCGTTGGCTCTTGAAAGAAATCAAGGCGGACAGCGGCAAGATCCTGGAGGTACGCGGGCCGTCGGGTAACTCGGTTGACCGCGACCGCCATAATGGTTTTCACGAGGTACTCGATAAGTCGGGCAAGAAGTTTGAGGTGATCGAAGTGGTAGGGAAGTGGGATGACGGGACGGCTCAGAAGGTCACCGCCGATGCGATTGCGGTGCATAAGCAGTTCGCGGGCGTCTACACTCAAGGCGGTTCCACCGGCACGGTTCAAGCGCTGATTGATGCGCATCATCCAATGATCCCGGTGTCGGGCGAGACGGAAAACGGGTATCGCAAGTTATGCGCGAAGTACGCCGACCAAGGGTTACATGGCTCCTCGGGCGGCACCGGTCCAGCCCAGGTTGCGGTAACCATTAAGTCAGCGATTCTGGCGCTGCAGGGTAATCCGGTCCCGCAGTCGATCAGTTTGCCGGTTTCGTATGTCGAATGGCCAAATATGAAAGAAGGTCAGGACTATTATCCAAGTCTCCAAGATAACTTCTTCGTAGGAAACTCGTTTCCGGCCTGTAGTATCGGGTTCACCGCGGAGGAGATAATGGGCAAGTCTGAGGCCAACCAGTGACTTCTACAGGAGCGCGCGAAGAAAGATTCTAAACAAAGAGATCGCAAAGAGGGGATTCCGGATTGTACCAAGACCCTAACGTTGTCGAAACGATGCGGCAATCGGAGCTTTATTGTGGATCGAGGAAGGATCACCTTCTTTGAGGTCTCTGTGATCTCCTGTTAAAAATCTGTCTTTGCGATCTCTTGTGAACGTTAGTTCGTATACCGGTACAGGTCCCGTATTCCGCATGGAGGGAATCTCGAAGCGCTACGGCGGCGTCCGAGCGCTCGAAGACGCGCACCTCGCCTGTTTGCGCGGTCGAATCCATGCTGTTCTCGGCGAGAACGGAGCAGGAAAATCCACTTTGATTAAGGTCATGGCCGGGGTCGTCCAGCCCGATTCTGGTGTCATGGAACTTGAGGGCCAGCCCGTTGCGTTCCGCAAACCGGCGGCAGCGACGGCCGCAGGCATTGCTTGTATTTTCCAGGAGTTGTCGCTAATCGCTGACTTGTCGGTCGCCGACAACATTTCCATTACCAGTCCGCCGACCCGGCTAGGCTTAATTAATCGCCGATCTCAACGTCGCCTGGCCGAAGCGGCACTGGCCCGAGCCGGGGCCGAGGACATTCATCCGCTTTCTCCCGTTAAAGATCTGCCGCTATCGCGGCGGCAGATGGTTGAGATTGCCAAGGCGCTCGCCCGTAATCCGAAGATCCTGATACTCGATGAGGCGACGTCGGCATTGACTGCTGCAGATGTCGCCAGAGTTTTCCGGGTCTTGAAACAGCTGCGTTCGGAAAACCTGGCCATCGTCTATATTTCGCACCGCATGCACGAGATCGCGGAGCTTGCCGATGACTGCACGGTCTATCGCAACGGAAAATACGTGGCGACTTTCGAAGCTGGAACCAAGAGCGACGAGGCGATCGTGCAAATGATGATCGGGCGGGAATACAAGAGTGTGTTTCCGCCGAAGCCGTCCCCCAAGAGCGACGGAGTGCCGGTGCTCAATGTCAAGAACCTCTCTTGGGCAGGACGGCTAAGAGAGATCGATTTGTCGATCAAGCGGGGGGAGGTAGTCGGTCTCGGCGGACTCGACGGACAGGGACAACACGAGTTTCTGCTGGCTCTATTCGGGGTTTTGAGGGGCGTTTCTGGCACCATTGAAGTTGGCGGCAAATCCGTCTCGCTGAGAAGCCCATGCGCCGCCAAGAGAAAGGATGTCCGCATGGCGCTGATTCCGGAGGACCGAAAGACCGAGGGATTGATGCTACCGATGTCGGTCCGCGATAACCTTTCCTTTGCTGCAATCGAGCGATTCTCTCGCTTTGGCCTGATCAGGCGCAGTACCGAAGAGGAAGCGATAAACGAGATCATCCGGCTCCTGAATATTCGCTGTGACGGGATAGAAGGACCGGTGGGCTCACTTTCCGGTGGGAATCAGCAGAAAATAGTCATCGGCAAATGGCTGATGACCGAGCCGCGAATTATCCTCCTTAACGATCCGACTCGGGGAGTTGACGTCGGTACGAAACAAGAGCTTTATCAAAGCCTGCGGCGGCTGGCCGACCAGGGGGCCGCGATCTTATTTTATTCCACGGATTACGACGAGCTGATCGGCTGTTGTGACCGAGTTCTGGTTCTTTACGGCGGCGGTGTGATTCGCGTTTTGGAGGGGGATGCAATCACCGAGCGCAATCTGGTCGCAAGCGCGCTCAATTTACCGGTGGCCGAGGCGAAGAGCGGGCTGACAGCGTCAATGGAGGTACGGTCAGCAAAACCTTGGGAGGGATCGCGCCTGTCCGACGTAGCCCCTGATCCATCGGATTCGGAATCAAAGCGTCCGGCGACGTCGGATCCTCGTGCACCGCGGATTGCGGGGATCCGACGTCGCCGAGTGGATGTTCCTTCCGCCAGAGAGAACGAAGGCTATTTCGGACAGGCGCAATCCGTCCTAGAGACAAAGGTCAGACGGAAGAGCGACTGGCACTTTCACATCGCCGCTCAGCGCAGAATTCTTTTCGCGGTCGCGCTTTTCCTCGCGATGTTCACACTTTACGTAACCAAACATCCGGGCGGTTTTAGCGCGAGAATTCTTAATACGGCGGCTAACAAAGGCGTATTGCTTGCGCTGGTCGCGATGGCACAGACCATCCCGATCCTTACCGCCGGCCTCGACCTTTCGGTTGGTATGGTGTTCGTACTTACGAACTGTATAGCCTCGACCCTGGTGGTCGGCTCACCGCTTGAGACAGCCTGCGGAGTGGCAGCAGTCCTATTTGCGGGAATCATCTGTGGTGTGATCAATGGCGCGATAGTCGTGTTTGGCCGGTTGCAGCCCATCATTGCGACGATTGCTACCGGAGCGATCTACTATGGCTTGGCCCTTTGGTTAAGGCCTGCTCCCGGCGGCACAATCAACACCGATTTTGCTGACGCTGTGGTAGGGTCATTGCCCGGTGGCATTCCGGTTAGCTTGGTTCTGCTGCTGGGTGTGGTGGTCTTCTTTTGGCTGCCCTATAAGCGCTCGGTTCTGGGTCGCGCTGCCTATGCCATAGGTTCTTCCGAGCAGGGCGCCTTCATGTCTGGTATTCCAGTCGGGCGAGCCAAGTTCTTGGCTTATCTGATGGCCGGTGTCCTTGCCTCAATTGCCGGCCTGCTGTTGACCTGCATTACCTACTCTGGCGAAGCGAACACGGTCCTCGGCAGCACCTATACGCTGAACTCGATCGCCGCGGTTGTGCTCGGCGGAACCTCGCTTTTCGGTGGCTCCGGTGGTGCCATTGGCTCGATCTTCGGCGCGTTCGTACTGAGAACCATCGGCGACCTGCTCATCACTTTTGATTTGGATCCCCTTTGGCAGCCACTCTACCTCGGGGTTGTTCTGCTCGTTGCGGTCAGTCTCAGTTCCTTCCGGCTACTTCGGATCAAGAATAGGCTTGATATTTACCTCGGAGGCTGATCGGCGATGCCAGCCCGGATACTCAAGCATATCGACCCAATCGTGATCGCCGTCTCCGGTTGCATCATCGCGCTGCTGCTCGTCGGTTCGTTCTACTCCTCCAATTTCCTTTCTCCAGAGTACCTCTTGCAACAACTGCAGGTGGCTTCTTTTCTCGGCATCATCGCCTCCGGTCTGATGCTCATCATTCTGCTCGGTCAGATCGACCTATCGATCCCCTGGGTGGTGACCATTGGCGGCATGATGTCGACCACGGCAGGCGGCTGGGGCCAAGTGGGAACCACGCTCGCCATTCCGATCGGCATAACGTGCGGTCTCTGCGTGGGTCTGGTGAACGGAGTGGGGGTCGCTTATCTTCGAGTGCCCTCGATGATCTTCACCCTCGGCACGAATGTTCTCGCCCAAGGGCTCATGATCGTCCATACGAGTGGTTACGCGCCGCAAGATCGTGCAACTCCGACTATGCATTTCATTGCGGTGGGACGGTCGCTATTCGGCGTTCCCAATGCGCTCTGGGTATGGGGAATCGTTGCGCTCATCGTTATCGTACTGTTGACCCGAACCGTCTTTGGCCGTCGGATTTACGCGATCGGCAACCGCGAATCCGCAGTCTACCTGTCTGGCGTCGATACGCGTCGAGTGATCCTCATCTGCTTTGCCATTTCCGGGTCCTGCTCAGCGCTTTCTGGTGTGCTCTTAGCCGGCTACTCGACTCACGCGTATCAGGCAATGGGTGATCCCTACCTTCTTCCGGCGATTGCGGCCGTAGTTTTGGGAGGTACTAGGATTCTGGGGGGCCGCGGCACCTTTCTCGGCACGATCGCTGGGGTGATCTTGATAACCCTTCTGCAGTCGATACTTTCGGTGATGCAGATGCCAGAGGCTGGCCGTCAGATCATTTACGGAATTGTCATCATTGCGATGTTGCTGCTGTACGGGCGGGAGCGCATTGAACAATGAAATGGAGAAGGCCAAACGCATGAGGGCAGTCGTTGGTAGGGCGGGTCGCTCCGCGACCGCCGAGTCAGGAACGGAGTTGGACCCTGGTCGGCGGAAGAGCGTTACCGGAAACCGATTGATGGGTATGATCCTTGGGCCTAACAACAGGATGGCTCATGAGTGGCTCGGCGGTCGCGGGGCGACACGCCCTACCACGTGCGGGAACGCCGTATTTCACTAACGGTCACGTCACTAAATGTATGTAAATAAGTGAGTTACGATGATTATTACAGAAAAACATGAATTAAACTTTAAGAGGTGTTCCCAATGACGGAGCAATCAAACGGATCTTTTCGTTCACAAGCTTGGTTCGGAGGGACCAGTCGCGATGTGTTCATTCACCGTAGTTGGATGCGGAATCAGGGATTGCCGGATGATGTCTTCGATGGGCGCCCGGTCATCGGCATTTGCAATACTTATTCGGAGCTCACGCCGTGTAATGCTCATTTCCGTGGGCTAGCCGACAAGGTGAAGCAGGGGGTCCTGCAAGCGGGCGGGGTAGCGTTCGAATTTCCCGTCATGTCGCTGGGCGAGTCAAACCTGCGACCTACTGCGATGCTGTTTCGGAATCTGGTCAGCATGGATGTAGAGGAGTCGATTCGAGGCAATCCGATCGATGGCGTTGTTTTACTGACTGGATGCGACAAGACTACGCCCTCGTTACTCATGGGAGCGGCCAGCTGCGATCTTCCCAGCATCGTGGTATCCGGCGGACCGATGTTAAACGGCCGCTTCAAGGGACAAACTATCGGATCTGGAACCAGCGTTTGGCAGTTCTCGGAAGCAGTGCGCGCCGGACAAATGACGATGTGCGAATTTTCGGAAGCGGAAGCCTGCATGTCCCGTAGCGCCGGCCATTGTATGACGATGGGAACGGCTTCTACGATGGCATCAATGGTCGAAGCCCTCGGTGTGGCCCTGCCACACAATGCGGCGATTCCCGCGGTTGATTCTAGGCGAGGTGTTCTCGCCCAGATGGCCGGGCGTCGGATAGTCGAGATGGTCCGGGAAGATTTGCGACTCTCCAAGGTTCTTACCCGCGAGGCATTCGAAAACGCAATTCGCGTGAATGGCGCGGTAGGTGGATCAACCAACGGCGTCATTCATCTCCTCGCGATTGCGGGGAGAGTTGGCGTCGAAGTAACTCTTGATGATTGGGACAAACTCGGCCGAGAGGTTCCCACCATTGTGGATTTGATGCCTTCCGGGCGTTTCCTCATGGAAGATTTCTACTATGCGGGAGGTCTTCCGGTAGTTATGCGCAGGCTCGCTGAGGCCGGGCTCCTCCATTCTTCCATCAAAACCGTGAGCGGCAGTACGGTTTGGGAGAATGTTCGGAACGCTGAGTGTTACAATTCCGAAGTTATCCGGCCGCTGTCCAAGCCGCTCGTTCGTTCGGGCGGCGTTGCCGTGCTACGAGGAAATCTGGCTCCGGATGGAGCGGTGCTGAAGCCCTCCGCTGCCAGTCCGCACCTCCTGAAGCATACGGGCAAAGCAATCGTCTTTGAGAACATTGAGCATTACCATGAGCGGATCAATGACCCTGATTTGGGGGCTGACGAAGACTCGATTCTGGTTTTAAAGAATTGTGGACCGCGAGGTTATCCAGGGATGGCGGAGGTCGGCAACATGGGATTACCACCGGCGCTACTAAAGCGCGGAATTACCGACATGATTCGTCTATCCGACGCGCGGATGAGCGGGACCGCTTACGGCACCGTGATTCTACACTGCGCGCCGGAAGCGGCGGTGGGGGGCCCGCTCGCCTTGGTGCACGATGGAGATGTCATCGAGATAGACGTTGAGAAGCGGATTCTCCATTTGCGGGTGGACGAGGCGGAACTGGAACAGCGACGGCGCGCATGGGCCCCACCAGAACTGCCATCTGGGGGTTATCAGCGGCTGTACTGCGAACGTGTGATGCAGGCTAATCTCGGCGCCGATTTTGATTTTCTGATTGGTACCCGTGGCCATGAAGTGCCGCGACCGTCGCACTAGTTAGAACGCCGTCATCGCCGACATCGGCGGGAACGCCGACATCGCCGGGAGCGGTGAAAGCGCGGCTCAGGAAAGCCTAGGACGTAGCCCTAGGAACAGAAATAAAAAGCGTTTAGCGCTGAAAGCGAGTGACAAGATGGAAACCACAGGATGTCTTTCCAGGCTGGAAGTTGAACCGCGCTTTCAGCGCTTGCTCCATTGGGGACCCGAATTCCTAGGGCCACGCCCAGGCTATCTTGAAGCGCGCCTTCGGCGCTAAGACTTGAGCGAACGCGGCATACTCCTGAATTCTGTCTTCTAAATTCTATATTCTTATTCGCCATGCTTCTCTACCGAACCACCAAGGGCTTTTTGCTCAATTCGAACGATCAGTACTTCACCGTCCATGGCACCGATTTCGACGAGCTTTTAAACCTACCCAATCTCTATGATCATCTGGTTGAGGTTTCGCGTCGGGGGCCAGCTGCAGAACCACCAGCTCCTGAAGACATTCTGGCGCCGGTCGGTACTCAGGAGATCTGGGCGGCCGGCGTTACCTACGAACGAAGCCGTGAAGGACGCCAGGAAGAATCAAAAGAAAGCGGAGCAGCAGTATTTTACTCCAAGGTATACGAGGCCGAACGCCCCGAGCTTTTCTTCAAAGCGCCCGGATGGAGAGCGATCGGACCAGATGCCAAGATCCGTGTTCGCAAAGATGCCCATTGGAGCGTTCCAGAGCCGGAGCTGGTCTTGGTCATCAATGCCGATCGACAAATTATCGGATATACTTTGGGCAACGATGTTTCGTCTCGCGATATCGAAGGTGAAAATCCGTTGTACCTGCCGCAAGCCAAAGTTTACGACGGCAGTTGCGCGATCGGGCCCGCCATCTGGATCAGCAACCACTCATTCGATCGCAACACTGAAATAACGCTAGTGGTCGAACGTTCGGGTAAACCTGTCTTCCAAGGCACCGTGCGGCTGCTGCGCATTCGCCGTGAGTTTAATGAACTGGTGGAATATTTGTATCGGGAACTCAGTTTTCCGGTTGGCGCTTTTTTGTTTACTGGTACCGGGATAGTTCCACCAAACGATTTCACATTGTTATCGGGAGATTCGGTCAGGATCGCCGCCGCGCCCATCGGCGAACTCGTAAATGAAGTTGCGTAGAAGAACCGCGAATGGACGTTGCGAATCGTGAACCACGAATGGACACAAATGGACGCGAATAAAGAGGCCTTTAATTTAAACAGAGATTAGCAAAGTTATGCAAAGGCCGAAGAGTGATTGCAATATTTCCGCTCGCAAGGACCTGCCTTCAGTGAAACGAATTCTCCCGCAAAAACAGTTCTACCACAAACAGCGACCAGGAATCGCTGGCTTCGTTAGCGTCGATTTGCGTCCATTCGTGGTTAAAGGATCTTCTTTATGATGTCGCTGTGTCCATTCGTGCTCAGAGGAGCTTCTGTATAGAAATCGCTTATGAAAGATTCCTTAGCTGCCTATTTGGATCTGGTTGCCGGCTTTCGCGCGCCTGGCGCCAAAGAACGCGCGACGTTTCTTCGTCGGATTGGAGAACACATCGAGACGCTGGGCGACGAATTGATTCAAGTTTGCCATGACGAGTCTGAGCTCTCGATTGATCGCCTGAGGGGAGAACGCGCCCGCACGGTCAATCAACTCGCGATGTTTGCCGATTTGATCGAGGAAGGATCGTGGGTCGACGCGCGTATCGATACTGCTCAACCTGAACGCAAACCAATTCCGAAAACCGATCTTCGTCGGATGCTGGTACCGCTCGGGCTGGTGGCGGTTTTCAGCGCTAGCAATTTTCCGCTCGCGTTTTCTGTGGCCGGCGGCGATACCGCTTCGGCTTTTGCCGCCGGTTGTCCGGTCGTTGTGAAAGGACATCCGGCACACCCTCGCACCTCGGTTTTGGTGGGGGACGCGATTGCTCGAGCCATAACAGACACCGGCATGCCCAAAGCATTTTTCCACCTGCTGACAGATAGCTCGATCGAGGCGGGCACGAATTTGGTTACTCATCCGGCCATTCGTGCAGTCGGGTTTACCGGCTCGACTCGGGCTGGACGCGCCCTCTTCAATCTGGCGGCTGCTCGTCCTGACCCGATTCCAGTGTTCGCGGAGATGAGCTCGCTGAATCCTGTTCTGATCATGCCTGGGGCTCTGCGCGAACGCCGGGCTGAAATCGTAAATGGTCTGGCTGGTTCGGTGACTCTCGGGGTTGGCCAGTTTTGCACCAAACCGGGGGTAGTTCTGGGCGTACACGGACCGGACTGGGAAGAGTTTAGCCGCGCACTTGGTGGAGCACTCGCCAAAGTGGAACCGGCGCCCATGTTGTATCGCGATATCGAGGAACGATTGGCTGATTCAATTCGGAAGACGCAAGCTTACGTTCGGGTAAGCCAAGCCGCGCATCTTTTGAGAGCTACCGCCCAAGAATTTCGAGAGAACCATGCGCTGCAGGAAGAAATTTTTGGTCCGGCTACTTTGCTAGTGGAATGCACCGATGAAGCGGAACTATTGCAAACCATCGAATCGTTGCCGGGACAGTTGACCGCGACGATACATCTCACGCCAAACGAAGAGGAATCGAGCCGAGCATTTCTCGAAGCGTTCACCGAAAAAGCAGGGCGCATAATTCTCAATGGCTATCCTACCGGGGTCGAAGTGTGCGCGTCGATGCAGCATGGCGGTCCCTACCCGGCGACTACTGACTCCCGATTTACTTCGGTCGGCACAGCAGCGATCCATCGGTTCGCGCGACCGGTATGTTACCAAAATTTTGCCGAGAAGCTATTGCCCCTGGAGCTACAGAATGTGAACAAGCTACGGATCTGGCGGCAGATCAACGGACGGTTTACGAAGGATGATGTGGGGCGCGTCTAACGAGGTAGGGCGTGTCGCTCCGCGACCGCCGGGTCAGTGTGCCATCACCTTGTTAGGCCTCAGAAAATGAACGCGCATAAATCTCCGGTGAGGGTCTTCCTTCCGGAGAGGGTGCAATTCTGTCCTCGATTCGGCGGTTGCGGAGCAACCCGCCCAACCTTGTTAGGCGGTTGCGGAGCAGTGCGTCGCTTCCCCGAGCACCCAATGCCACGGTTCGTAGATAAAACCATGCTGATTATCCCGGGTGTACGGCATAACAAATCCAAAATTTGCGGCATTGGAGGTAAGCCAATGAAACGCCACGGTGTTTTCAAAGTCCTTCATCAGATTTGGATGAGTGGGGGTTCCTATATCGAGAGCCAGTCCGGTGTGATGTTGGCTGAAGCCGGGCGCAGCGTTTACGGTGAGAATCGTGTTGAGGTCCATGCCCTTCCGCAGCTTCTGTTCGATGATTTCGCATTGATGATTTACGCTGCGAAAGCCGGAGATGAGCAGTAGTTGAATCTCGTCTTTGGCCGCAGCGCTCTTCATCGCGTGCCATTGTAGCGCAGCTTGGGGCGCCAGATAGTGTTGCCGTTCGTGTCCGCCGAGCGGAACAAGATCCGATGCTTCGAGGTATGGAGTGAGCTTCCGAAGTGCGCCGTAGTTGGATGGAATCTGGAGCGCAAGGTGAATGGATTCAATACGACGAAGATAATCTTGATTAATGAGCATGCCAAAATAGTTGCGAGTTACAGCTTATTGGTTGGCCATCAACCCCGCAACCCCGTAACCCGCAAACTTGCCCAACCCTACCATCGTTGATGGACCAGTGGCCGAATCTGATCTTGATAGACACGCGTGAGCGCCTCCATTTGAGCAGCCGTTAGTGCCGGTAACTCCGCGGCTTTAATGTTCTCAAGCACTTGACGTTCGTTTCTTGCTCCGGGAATCACGCAGCTCACTTCGTGAAATTCAAGAATCCAGCGCAACGCAAAACTCGCCATATTCACATTCGGCGGGACCACTTGACGCACTGTCTCTACTGCGGCCAAAGCGACATCGAGATCGACACCGGAAAAGGTCTCTCCGCGATCAAATTGTTCGCCGTGTCGATTATAACTGCGATGATCGTCGGCTGCGAACTGGGTCTCCTTGGTTATTTTGCCGCCAAGTAAGCCGCTCGCGAGCGGAAGCCGAACCAGGATTCCGACATCGCGCTTTTGCGCCAGCGGAAAGAAGAGCTCTTTGGGCCGTTGTCGGAAAATGTTGAAAATGATTTGCACGCTGGCAATACCGGGAAACTCGGTTGCCTTGATCGCTTCTTCGATCTTTTCCACGCTAACGCCATAATGCAGTATTTTACCGGCCTGCTTTAGCGCATCGAGCGCGGCGAAGACTTCCGGGCGATAGTACACATCGGTGGGCGGGCAATGGAGTTGCACTAAATCTAGCGTTTCGCGCTTCAGATTGGTCAAACTTCGTTCCACGAATGCGGTGAGGTTCTCCTGGTTGTACCCGTCGGCGGTATGAGGTTGAAGTCGTCGGCCCGCCTTAGTCGCGACGAACACCTTTTCACGGCGTTCGCCTAGCACTCCGGCAATCAGCCGCTCGCTTCTGCCATCACCGTACACATCGGCCGTATCAAAAAAGTTGATCCCGTTATCGATTGCGGTGTGTAGCAGTCCAATGGCATCCTTTTCCGAGACTGAGCCCCAAGATGCCCCGATCTGCCAGGTGCCCAAACTTACTTCTGAAACTTCAAAGCCGGTTTTGCCAAGTTTACGATATTTCATTGGTTTCAATAATAGAGAGATATTCGTGCGGGAGTGATGTTCTGCACTGTCGTTCGTTGACCTTCGCTGTCGATCGCTGAGGTTCGTTGACCCAATGATCGATGATCTTCTGGAACATCGACTAGTGCAAAAAGTAAAGTGTCCGACCGCAAATGCGCAATTTCTCGCAAAACGCGCACGGATCCTTTCGCGGTTCAGCCAGTGATCTCGCGGATGAGTCCCGAGGCAAGGAACCCTCCATCCACCGCGATACATTGGCCGGTGATATAAGCGGCCGCGGGAAGACAGAGGAATGCAACCAACCCTGCCACCTCTTCCGGCTCCCCGACACGACCAAGGGGGGTTTGACCGACGATGCTGCTTCTGACGCGTTCATTCGCCAAAAGGCTCTCTGTCAGATCAGTTTTGATGAACCATGGAGCGACTAAATTGACCCGGATTTGGTCCGGAGCCCACTCCACCGCAAGGATTCTCGTCAACTGTGAAAGCGCGGCCTTCAGAGAACCATATATCGCACCGGTTCCGACCGCGACTTGACCTGCTACCGAACCGATATTGACGACCGACGATCCGTGCGCAGCCTTCAAACAAGGATAGAGCATTCGTGTGAGTTCCCAGATTGAGCCGAAATTCATTCGCATGAGGTAGTCAAATTCCGCGGAATCGTAATCGACGGCTTTCTTGCGAATATTGGTTCCAACGTTATTAATCAAGATATGCAGGGGGGCAGATCGACTGTCCGCCCACTGTTTGATCCGACGAAATCCTTCGGACGTGCTCACGTCGGCGGGAATACCATCTAATTTGCGGTTCTTGCGAGCTGCGTCTTGCTGAAGCCGTTCAATGTCATTGGTTTGACGGGCGACAATCGTCACGGCGGCTCCGAGTTCCATCAGTTCTTCCGCCACGGCACGGCCGATCCCACGGGTTCCTCCAATTACAACTGCATGGCAGTCTTTCAATTTCAAGCGTTCACTCATAAACTAAGCTCTCTTTGTCCCGAGTATTTCGTTAGTGTCCCAACCGAAGCATTAAACGATCTATGCCTAAATCATTTGCCGACCTCGACGAGCGCGAAGTTCTCGCTTTGGCCATCTCCCTGGAAGAAGAGGATAGCCGAATTTACCGAGATTTTACGGAAAGAACCAAAGAAAAGAATCCTGAGATCGCTTCAGTTCTACAATCCATGTATGAAGAGGAGTCTTCTCATCATCAACGATTGGCGGAACTATATCAGCTAAGATTTGGCGATCACATTCCGTTCGTCCGCAGACAAGACGTCAAGGGTTTTGTGAAACGAAAACCAATTTGGCTGAACCGGATGTTGCGGCCGCGACGGGTGATTGCCGAAGTCATGGGAATGGAAGCAGAGACACGACGCTTCTATCGGGATGCGTGTAATAAAGTAAAGTCGGCCGAGATTCGCAAGCTGCTTGGTGAGCTAGCAGATGCCGAAGAGGATCATCAGGATCTTTTGGTGGAGAAGTGGAAAGAGAAAAAGAAATCGGGTGTTCTCTCCAAAGAACCAGTGTCCAAGGAAGATAGCCAATAGCCGATGCCCTAGCGGCTGATGGCCACGGAATTGGGTCCGGACCCCGCTGGGAAGGGCGAATCGACTACGGGCGTCAAGACACCGTTTTCATCGATCTGATAACCGGAGATGTTGTGACTGAACTTGTTCGCTACGTAGGCAAACCGGCCGGTTGGATCTACTGCGATGGAAACGGGCTCGGTCCCCGCGCGGAATGGTGAACCGGGAATCGGTGTTAGGGCTCCGGCGGAAGCGATCCGATAAGCCGAAATGCTGTTGCTGACCTGATTGGTCACATAGCAGAACTTACCGGTAGGATGTACCGTCACCGAGACCGGCTCAGTCCCGGCGCGGAACGGTGAACCGGGAATCGGTGTTAGGGCTCCGGCGGAACCGATCCGATAAGCTGAGATATTGCTCCCGCCCTCATTTACGACGTAAACGAACTTGGTCTTGGGATCCACCGCCACGGCAAAGGGTCCAATGCCTGCGCTGAAAGGCGAACCCGGGATTGGCTTCAGGCCGCCGTCCGAATTAATACGGTAAACCGAGACGTTGTTGCCCACCTCATTCGCCACGTAGATAAACTTGGCAGCGGGATCGACCACCAAAGAACGGGGAAAGCTTCCTGCGATAAATGGGGAACCGTGAATTGGCGTCAGGCTACCGTCCTGACTGATGCGGTAAGCGGAGACATTGTTGTCGGCCGCGTTTACGACGTAGGCAAACTTGCCCGCAGGGTCTATTGCGATTTGATGGGGATCGCTTCCGACGGAGAACGGTGAGCCGGGGATGGCTATCAATGCCCCACCAGAAGCGATCTTGTACCCGGAGACGTCGCGGCTGCTTTCATTTACTACATAGGCGAACTTCCCATTGGGATCGACCCCCACGGAAGAGGGCAGATTCCGGGCGGCGAACGGCGAGCCGTGGATGGCGGTCAAGCTCCCATTTAAACCGATTGTGTAGGCGGAGACATTATTGCTGCCGCCCCCGTTGGCCACGTAAACGAAGTGGCCACGTAGCGACGGAGCCAGCCAGATAAAACTGGACATCACCACTAGCAAGGCATTACCGCAACCCTTAGACGCTGACGACGATCTTTCCAATTTGTTCGTTTGACTCCATATAGCGATGCGCCTGAACAATCTCATCGAGCTTAAAAGTCTTGGCGATAATCGGTCGGAAAGTGCCATCAGCCAGTTTGTCGATGATGAACTTTTTTGCCCGACCTTGACGTTCCGGATTCGTGTTGATTTCGAACAACGTGTATCCCCGAATGTTGAGTCCTTTTCTGATCGCTGCGAACAACGGGTAGGGAGTCGGTTCGGGAGCCAAGGCGCCATATTCGATGATCATCGCGGCTTGCCCGGCAGCTTTCGCCAGCGTTTCAAGGCCGGGACCCGCCACGGGATCGAAAGCGAGCGCAAATCCTTTTCCATTGGTGATTTCGTGGACCCGCTGAATGAGATCTTCACTACTGGTGTTGACCACAAAATCTGCGCCCGCGTCGGACAGGGCGGAAGCTTTGGCATTATTGCGCGTTGTGGCAATAGAAATGGCGCCAACCGCCTTGGCGGTCTGGATCGCTGCCAATCCTACGCTGCTGGTGGCAGCGGTGATCAGTAAATGCTGGCCCTCTTTCAATCTGCCAATTTCAACTACGCCGTAAGCGGTGATGTACTGCATCCAGATTGATGTCCCTTCCAGCGGCGAGAGATTGTCGGGATACCGCGCGAGTGCGTACGCCGGCAAAACGACATATTCGCCGTACGTACCGTACTCCGTCATCCGGAATGCCGGAATCGAACTGACTCTATCGCCGGGTTTGAGCCCAGTTACTCCCCGTCCGAGCGCCTCAACAATTCCCGCTGCTTCGTAGCCGATCAATGAGGGGAAATTTGGCTGATCCAAGTATTGACCCGAACGGAACATGACCTCGGCGCGATTCAATCCAATCGCTTCGACCTTCAACAGAACTTCGCCTTCTTTTGGCTGCGGCTTCGGTAACTCTTCCAGTTTCAGTACATTGGCATCACCGACCTCGTGAAAACGAACGATCTTTGGCATATCGAGAATGACGAATAGCAAATAGCAAATGGCAAATAGCAAAGTAGCCGCAGCCCGACTACGCCGAGCCCACGGCGCGAAGGTGAGCAATGAACGATTTGCGTTAACGCTTGGTTTTCGGAAGCTGTCGCAGGTAGGGCGGGTCGCTCCGCGACGGCCTAAGGAGCGGCGAGCCTTGCCCCGTTTAAGCCTGATCATGTTGTCGCCAGAAACGCCTCGGTGTTGGTCTCCGGTCTGACGAGGTCCAATCATGTCGTGGGTCAGCGGTCGCGGAGCGACCCGCCCTACCTGCTGCGACATTCCCTTGCGTAATAGTCTACGAGCGACAGGTCTTACCGGATTGCCTTCCCAGCAGTGCGCAGCTGGCTTCGATACTTCACAAACCCTTTTTTGAGCTCTGACGAGAATCCCTGTTTTTCGAAGAAACTGTGTGCCTCAGAACGCTTGCTGTTGCTGAGCAACATTATTTTCGAGCAATCCGCCTGCAGGCAGAAGTGTTCCGCATACCGCGCCAGCATCGTTCCATAGCCTTTGCCTTGCTCACTTTCATCTATGACGAAATTCTCGAGGAGCGCATACGGTTGATACCGATACAGTGGATCCAAGCAGAGGGTCAAAAATGCGCTTCCGCAGATCCGATCGTTTATTTCCAGAACAAACAGAAAATTATGAGGGTCAGTACGTATTTGTTCAATCAGATCTTCTCTGACATCCATCGTCGTATCTGGAGCAACTGAACAAACGAGTTGATGATAGAGGTGAGATAGAGCGGGAACGTCCTTAGCTTCGGCTTCACGGATCATATGCAGGTGAGAGAATACGGAATACGGAGTAGAGTAGGTGAGCAAGCCTCTCCAATTGAAACCGATCGTTTGGATGGTGGCAAGCTGTGAACCCGCAACCTGTAACCAACCGGGACATGAAACCAAGCGAACAGATTCATGAGGCGGCGATGAGTTGGGCCGGCGTGACAGCTCGGCCTCACCGGTTTGGTGGCACCGAGTATCGTTTAGGAGGTAGAGAGATTGGCCATATTCATGGGGACCATCTCGTGGATATCCCTTTTCCCAAGAGCGTTCGAAATGAGTTGATAGCGGCGGGCTTGGCCGAACCGCATCACATTCTGCCGAATAGCGGCTGGATAAGTTTTTACATCAAACGAGACGATCAGGTGGAACCGGCAATCGCCCTGCTCCAGCGGTCGTATGATTTGGCGATTGCGCGCAAAGAAACGCATTAGCAGGGAGGGGCGTTGCTTCCTCATTCACCAAGGCTTCAGCGGGAAAAGTGCGACGCCCGCGAATGATCCACCGACCAATGCTCGGAGGGCGCGCTGCTTCCGACTTCGCCAATTTGTCTGCCTAGTTCTAACCAGGGAGTGGGGCTTCGTCGGACACGTGCAGCGCCCGGGAACTATCCAGTGCACACCGAGGAATCGAGCCCTAACGATCCGGGAGAGCTCTCACGTCAGGGATAATTCCCGGGAGCCGCAAGCGACTCCCCTCCGACCGTCAGGAACACCTTAGCGAACTCCCCGGCAAAGTCCGCCGGCTCAACTCGGCCGCGGACAGAAGGACCAGGGTAGTGAGTCCGAGCGCGCAAGCTAATCCAGTGCCCGGAGAAAGCGCTTGCACGGTGCTACCCAGAAGCGCAACACCGACAGTGCCACCAACCTGACGCGTCGAATTAAGGAGCCCGGAAGCCAGACCAGAGTTTCCCGGTGCGGACGAGATCAGGACGCCGGCGGTCATTGCCGGCATGATTGTACCCATGCTGATGCCCAGCAATCCGAGGCCGATTGGGATCGGCCAGAATGCCCCACTCAAGGCACTAAGCGCGAGTACGCCGGATCCAATTGCGGCCAATGCCAACCCGAGAGAAATGCGTGACCGTAAGTACGGT
>Ga0070698_100002486_pt1 | contig 20303 bp, 19 predicted proteins | sample KBSK1502metaG_FD_65477 | JGI IMG/M metagenome (GOLD analysis project Ga0070698, IMG submission 65477) | Corn, switchgrass and miscanthus rhizosphere microbial communities from Kellogg Biological Station, Michigan, USA - KBS K1-50-2 metaG | ecosystem: Host-associated > Plants > Roots >...
GTCAGGTTCTTGGCCCGCTGCGGCACGCTCGCGTCCGTGGACCTGAAGGCGGGGGCGAACGGGCTGTCGTTCCCGATTGCGGCGTAGCCCTTGAACAGGGCCGCGAGGATCGCCGGGCGGTCGAGGGTGTAGGCGATGGCCTGGCGCACGTACTTGTTGTTGAACGGGTGCTGGTCGTTGCGCATGGACAGTTCGCGGTGGGTGCTGGTCTTCAGGCTGATGATGTTGAAGCCCCCAGTCAGCAGCTGCGGGCTCGCCGCCACCGAGAACTGCCCCTCGACGTCGATCGCGCCAGCCTGCAGCGCCGCCGTCATCGGCGCTTCTTCGGGGTAGAAGGTGAAGTCGGTTCTGGCGGGCAGGGCCTTCGGGCCCCAGTAGTGCGGGTTGCGGACGAACGCGGCGCCCACGTTGGGTGTGTAGCTCTCCTTGATGAACGGCCCCGTCCCGATGAACGAGCTCTGCCAGTCCTTGAAGTTGTAGTTGTTCGGGACGATCACCATGTTGTAGTTGTCCGTTGAGCAGAGGTACGGGAAGTTTCCGTTCGGCGACACCAGGTTGAACGTGACGGTGGTGCCACTGCTCTTCACGACGCCATCGGGAAGCAGGACCCCGCCGAAGGCGGACAGGGCGTTCGCGGTGTTCTTCGGATCGCACTGGGTCTTGAAGGTGTAGACGACGTCATCAACGGTTAGCGGGCTCCCGTTGCTGAACTTCACGCCCTGGCGGATGGTAAAGGTCCAGGCGGAGGCGTCCGCGTTCGGCTTCCAGCTCGTCGCAAGGACGGGGCGCAGCACGAGTTGCTGGTCCGCGAGGCACAGGTACTCACCGGTCTGGGCGATCATGTCCTGGCCGCCCTGGTCGGCGATGGTGATCGGATCGATGGCACCGGTGGGCACGAGAATTCCGGCCCGGATCGTGGCCCCGGACTTTCCCCCGGTAGTGCCTTTTGTAGTGGTGCTCGTAGTACTCGAGGACCCACACGCGGCGATGACCGCGCCGATGGCCGGCACTGACAAGCCGACGATGGTCCCCCGCCTGAGGAAGTCGCGGCGCGTCAGCCGCCCGGCCAGGAACTCGTCGATGACGTGGTTCTCCAGCTCCGTGGATCGCTGCCGAACCCGGTCCAGCCTGCGGCGGTCGACGTCCATCGTCGCTCCCCTCGATCCCAGCTCATCTCAGGAATGGATCCATGGATCCTCAAGATGCTAACGTCGTGGAGTAGGGCGCGCAAGATCGCTCAAAGAGCACTCACAAGCAGGGAGAACGAGCCGGTGGCCCAGGATCTTGGCGCGCGTGGCAGGGCTCCTGGGCCCGACCCGGTCGTCCCGTCAAGCCTCACCGACGAGATCGTCCTGCGGCTCGAGAAGGCCATCCTCGAAGGCGTCTACCCGCCCGGCACTCATCTTCTGCAGGATGAGCTCTGCGAGCGATTCGGCGTAAGCCGCACGCCGGTCCGGCAGGCGCTGCGGGACCTGCAGGCGCGCAACCTTGTGGTCCTCGTACCGAACCGGGGAGCCACGGTTCGGATCCCCAGCCGCCGGGACGCCCAAGAGGTATATGCCGTGCGGGCGGAGCTCGAAGGCTTTGCGGCCGAGCTGGCCACCATGCGAGCCGACGCGCGCCTCGATCTTGAGCTCGCCGGGGTGGAGGCCCGCGTGGGCCATCTCGCCAGCGCGCTCCGCAGCTTCAACGAAGCCGCGCTGCCGGCGGTTGTCGAGCTCCAGCTCGCCGTTGGTGAGTTCCACAGGGTGCTGCACCGGGCCTGCGGCAACGACCGGCTCGTCGCGACGATCCGGCACGTGGAACGCTCGTTCCCGATGGAGTACGTGACTCTGGCGATCGCGAACGATGCTGATTCCCAGGTTCTCAACATCGACGAGCATCAAGCCATCTCGCGAGCCATCACGGAACGCGACGCAGACGGCGCCCGCCTGGCGATGAAGAGCCACGTCCTCCATCTCGGTGAGAAGGTAATTGGCTATCTCGAGGAGCACCGTTTCTGGGAGGGACCGCGTGACTGAGAAGCCGCAGCTCGAGGACACCGGCGTCAGCCTCACGCGGCTGCGTGGCGAAAGGCTGGACCGGCTGCAACACACGATGCGGGAGCGCGGCATGGCGGTCTGCGTCTTCTTCCACCCCGCGAACATCCGGTACGCGACGGGGGCGTCCATGATGGACGTCTTCTGCGCCGGTATCTCCACCCGATACTGCGTCGTCCCGGCGATGGGTGACCCGATCCTCTTTGAGTGGGAGATGGGTGTGCCCTACTCGTCAAAGATCGTTCGCGACGTCAGGGTGGCTGGCTGGTGGCAGTTCACCGGGACGCGCCGCGTGGAGGCGTCCGACCGCATGGCCGCCGAGGTCCGTGACGTGCTGAGCGAGCTTGGCGTGGCCGGCGAGGACGTGGGCGTCGACCGGCTCGATGTGGCCGGGCTCCTTGCCCTGCAACGGGCGGGCCTGCGGGTCGTCGACGCCAGCCCGGTCACGGACCCGGCCCGTGAGGTGAAGACGCCCGAGGAAGTGAACGTCATGAGGGCCAACGGCGCCATCGGCGCCGCGATGATGGCCGAATTCGAGGCTGCCATCACCGAAGGCGTCGCCGAGTACGAGCTGTTCGCCCAGTTGTCGGACAGCCTGCTCCGCAGGCAAGGAGAGGTCGTCTTCTCCCGCCTGGTTGCCTCCGGCCAGAACACCAACCCATGGGGATCGGAGGCGCACGGCAAGCTGGTGCAGAACGGCGATCTCGTCGCGGTCGACACCGACGCCGTCGGGTACGAGGGCTACCTCATTGACTTCTCGCGCACATTCGTGTGCGGCGAGGCTCCCCCTAGCAGCGAGGCGGTCGAGGCCTACCGGGTGGCCCACGAGAGCCTGCTTTCCATGCGGGCGGCGCTCCGGCCCGGGCTGTCGTTCCGGGAGTACGCGGCGAGCGTGCCGGCCATTCCCGAGAAGTACCGCCCGCTCCGCTACGACCTGATGGTGCACGGTGCGGGGCTCGAGGACGAAGGGCCGATCATCTACTACCACGGCCAGGGAGACAATCCCGAGGACGAGTACATCCAGGAGAACATGGCGCTCTGTCTTGAGTGCTACATCGGCGCCGTCGGCGGCTCCTGTGGCGTGAAGCTCGAGGACCAGTTGCTGGTGACCGCCGGTGGATCGGAGCTGCTGTGCCCTTATCCGTTCGACCCTCGCCTGCTGGGCGCCGGGCACTGGGGCCCCTTGCCCTAGAACAGCTCCTTGCGCATCAGGGTGCAGACGGTCTCGTAGCGGACGATGGATCCGTTCGCGTAGTCGACCCCGCCGAGCGCGACCGGCAGGCCAGACGGCGGGCAGACCGCCAGATAGTCGACCTCGCCGCTCGCGACACGGTCCAGCGCCCTGGCGACCCCCGCGATATTGCAGGCCCCTCCCGACCAGGCACACGACGGCAGGTCAGCTGGGGTCAGGTCCCGAACCGTCAGCCGCAGCACAAGCTCCGGCATGGCTATCACCTCCGCGCAGGGCCGGACTCGATGCTAGACGCGGGCGGCCAAGCGGCGGTGGGTTCCGGTCGGTGAAATTCGGTTGGCGGCGCGCTTGGGTTCGCGGGAGGCTGCTGCCATGGGCTCGGTCACGTGGGGCCAGGAGATAGCCGAGATCTACGACAAGACCTACGCGGCCAAGTTCGAGCCGTCGGTCCTTGGCCCTGTCCTCGACCTCCTCGCCGGGCTGGCCCGCGGCGGAGCCGTGGTGCGCGCCCGCCGGCCGGTGCCCATGACCCACATCATGCGTCTTCGACGCCGCGGCCACCGGGCAGGTTCCCACCAAGGCCGTGTTCGAGGTGCGGGACGCAGGGATGCGTGGGCCGGATAAGCCGCGGGATGAGGGATCCGGAAGGCAACGAGTTCTGCGTCGAACCCGGCTAGACTGCCGCGGTGGGCTGGCTGGAATAGTCACCCCGGGGCACTCTTACCGCGCTGAATGAGCGAGGACGATTCATGGCTGACCCTCCCGGCGAACTGGGACGAGCAGAAACGACCGGTTCACCCGAAACCGCAGATGAGCCCACCGCCGGTCAGCTGCGTTCCGACCGGTTCCCCGGGCCCATCGACCGCGCTGAGGAGCACCTGTTTCATTTCCGCCAGATTGCCGCGGACGAGGAGAGGCTTATCGACCTCGGTCAGCAAGAGGTCGACGGGATAGTGGCCGCGCTCAAAGACCGCACCTCAGCCGAGTTGCCGGGCATCGACATGAGCGCGATAAAGCAGGTTGACCCCGATTTCGACGACGAGGCCTTCCGTACTATCGCGCGGGAGACGTTCTACAAGGTCCGCGAGGCGAGAGGCCTGCAGAACCCACAGGAGTCGGCAGAGCTGCTCAGCCCGCAGATGCAAAGCGAGTTGCAGAACACAATCTCGGGAGACGTCGCCTCCCATCGGCACCATCTGCTGCCGTTTCTCTGGGTCAATGACGTGGTCATCGCTGGCGCGCAGGTAGCCGCCGGCCAGGAGGAGATCGACGTGCGCTTCTCGATCTCCGCCGCGGAGGAAGACGTAGAAGACGGCACCGGCCAGATTCTGGCGGGCGACAACACCGAGCACTCCTGGGAAGAACGCTGGCGATTCACGCGCAACCCCACGGTAGACACCTCCGCCAGCGATGAGCGCCACGAAATCGCATCCGCCCGCGCCGACCAGTGGATGGTTGCCCATCAGGGCTGGTTGGTCACAGAAATCGCGAGACTGCCAGCCAGCTAACACGACGGCAATCCCGGGACTGACCGGCCGGATTGGTCTCCTACTTCAGCGTGCCCAGGAGTTCCCGGCAGGCCCGCTCACATCGCCGGCAGGCCTGCTCGCAAACCCGGCAGTGCTCATGGTGGTTGGCATGCCGCGCGCACTCGTCGCCGCAGCTCCTGCAGACGGCCACGCACGCCTCCAGCAGCGGCCTGGTGACGCTGGCGTCGCTGGCCGTCTGGCGGGTCACGACCCCGAGGGTGGCGGCGCACACATCGGCGCAGTCCCAGCACAGGCGGATGCACGTGACCATCTCGGCCAGGTCCTGCTCACGCAGGTCATCGTCGGCGTCGGCGATACAGGCCTGGGCGCAGTCGCTGAGCGCGTCGATTGTGGCCGCCAGCACACCGGCGTCAGCGGTCAAGGTTCCTGGGTAGGCGTCCAGCAGTTGCCTGGCGTAGCTCATGGCCCCTCCGTGGCGTTGACAGCGATACGGGCAGATCTTGAGTCTTGACGATCACTTCCGTCCGCGCCAGCCTTGTCGGAGTGCTCACTGGGGTCGAGGGAGGGGCTATGGCGTGGCGGCTTGAGGGGACCTATTTCGAGTCATGCTCGTGTGATGAGATCTGCCCGTGTACCTGGTCGGCGCTGACGGCGAAGGCAACCCTGGACCGGTGCCGGGCGCTGCTGGCATACCACGTCGATTCGGGCGACATCGACGGCGTGGACGTCAGCGGGCTGAGTTTCGCCCTGTTCCTGGACACGCCGCCGGTGATGACCGATGGCAACTGGCGGGTCGGCGTCTACCTAGATGACGCCGCGTCCGACAGCCAGGCCGAGCGGCTCGGGGCGGTCCTGTCCGGGCAGCTCGGCGGGCCGCCCGCGATGCTCGGCCCGCTGATCGGCGAAATGCTCGGGGTGGAGAAGACGCCCATCGTCTACAGCGAGGACGGCCGTGGCCACCACGTCCGGATCGGCGATGCCATAGACCTGGGCGTCGAGGACTTCGTCGCCATCGAGGGCCATGATCCGGTTCAGTTGACGAACGTGTTCCACCCGTCGAACACGACACTGACGGTGGCGCCGGCCAATGCCGCGCACCTGTCGACGTTCGGGATCGACTGGGGGCGTGAGGGGCAGAGCGGCTTTTCGGCGCCGTTCTCCTGGGCCGGGTGACCGGCGCGTTTGTGATCGCGGACGGCGGCCAGGCGCCTGGCGTCACGGACGTGATCACCGGCCTGGAGTTCAACGGCGTCCACTACAACTGACTTGGCCGGCGCGCCCCGGCGCGTTCTGAGCTAGGGGAAAGGTCAAGCAGCGGGGCATTACGGCTGCTGGCGAAGCTGGCCCAGCAACTCGCACAACGCTTCGGCGACCAGGCCCGGGTCCGTCAGCGGCGCGAGGTGGTGGCTCACCCGTTCCGTCACCGGCCAGCCGGATTCCCGCGCCTGGGCAGCCTGATCCCGGTATGCCTCGCTCAGTTGCAGGTAACCGGCGGGGGCATCGGGCCACTGCGGCGTCTGCGGGTGAACTTCGTCGAACATGGCCAGTGGCAGCGGGGGGCAGCCCGCTATGAAGCGCTGCCGCACCTGTATATCTGGCAGAAGCTCGGCGAGGGCCTCATCACCCCACCACTTCGGCCACGGCGGCAGCCAGCCCTGGCCATCAGTCATCGCCCCCAGCTGGGCGGCCAGGTTGGGCGGCACGGTCTCCATCCAGGTCTGCCCGGGAATCGGCAGGCCAGCATCGACGAAGAGGTAACCGCGAACCTGTCCGATGATGGCGCCGGCCGCGGCCAGTAGCGGCCCTGCCCCGCTATGGCCGATGAGAATCGCGGGCTGGCCGGATGCGCTGGCGGCGATCACCTCAGCCTGGCGCGAGCAATACGGCGGCCGTTCCGTAACGGTGCCAGTGAGGTCGGGGACGCCCACCCGGTAACCACGCCTGGCCAGGTCAGCGGCGACCAGATCCCAGGTTGCGCGCCCGACCAGCGGGCTATGAACCAGCAGCAGCCGAGCACCCATGCCCTATTCGTATCAACGTCGACCAGACCGGCACCGCCGCCACCCCGCAGGCCCCCTACGCTCGAGTCATGCGCCTGGTGTCGCTGCTGCCGTCGGCGACGGAGATCGTCTATGCGCTGGGGCTGGGTGACCAGCTCGTCGGCGTCACCTTTGAGTGCGATGAGCCCGCATCCGCCCGGGTCGAGAAGACGGTGGTGGTCGGCGGCCTGGACACCCGGGGCATGCCACCACGCGAGATCGACGATTACGTCCGCGGCCAACTCGCCGTCGGCGGCAACCTGTACACGCTGCATGAGCGGGCGCTGGCGGACCTCCAGCCCGACCTGATCCTGACCCAGGACCTGTGCCGGGTCTGCGCGCTGCCGTCCGGGCAGGTCGAGGCCGCTCTGGATTACCTTGGCTGCCACGCGCGGGTGCTCTCCTTGGACCCGCGCTCGCTGGAGGAGGTGCTGGACTCGACCCTCGCGGTGGGTCAGGCCACCGGCGTCCCCGATCGCGCCCAGCGCCTGGTCGCCGGCCTGCGCGACCGGCTGGCCCGCGTGGCAGCCCTGGTCGCCGGCCGACCGCAGCCGAAGGTCGCGGTCATCGAGTGGGTGGACCCGCCGTTCACCGGCGGCCACTGGGTGCCTGACCTGGTGTCCGCGGCCGGGGGAACGCCGGTGGCGGCCCGCCCCGGCGAGCCTTCCGTCGCGGCGAGCTGGGCCGAGGTCGCCGCCGCCGCGCCGGACCTGGTCGTGGTAGCGCCCTGCGGGTACCACCTGGCCGGCGCGGCCGAACATGCCCGCATCGCGGCTGGTGCGCTGCCCGGCCTGCCGGTTTGGGCTATCGACGCCGACGGAATCATCGTCCGCCCTGGCCCCCGGCTGGTGACCGGCGTTGAGGCGCTCGCCGCGGTGCTGCACCCCGGTACCGCCGGGCCCGCACCGCCCGGGACGATTCAGCGGGTCGCTTGAGGGCGTCCCAGGCGCGGCCCGGCCTGCCGATCTGGCCCCGTCAAGGCGGTCACTGGGTGGTCGAGCGCTCCGGCCGGATCGCCACCGCGATACGGTCCGCCGAATCCGGCGGTGGCCCCTGCGGCAGGCCGTAACGCTCGGCCAGGCGGACGAACTCCGCTCCCCCGGGATCGGGAATGATCCGCTCGACCCGGCCACGGATCTCCAGGTACCGGGAAGGCCGGTCCGGGTCGGTGATCGACAGGGCGACGGCGGGCTGAACCCGCCAGTTGCGGTTCTTCTGCCGCCTGGTGGTTGTAGTCAGCCACAGGTACTCACCGTCGAAACGGAACCAGGTGGGGTTCACCTGCGGAGTGCCATCGGGCCGGACCGTGGCCAGGTGCGCATACAGCGGCCGCTCCACCAGGTCGGCCAGCGACTCGGGGATGACCTGCGCCGGTGCTGACGGGTCCGCTGCTCCCTGTGCCATCGACGGCTCCCTCCATCCTAGGACGAATTAGAACACGTTATAGTGAAGCGCCGTCTGCGCGACAACGGGGGGCTGGATGCCAGCGACGAGAACAGGTATCGCCGCCGCTGCGGGAACGGCCACCGAGGCTGAGTTCAGCTCGGCGGCTCAGCGTGAGCGCCGTCAGCGGATCCTGGACGCCACCCTGGCGCTGGCGTCCACGGGAGGCTACGAGGCCGTGCAGATGCGGGCGGTTGCCGACCGGGCCGGCGTGGCACTCGGCACGCTGTACCGGTACTTCCCGTCCAAGATTCACCTGCTGGTGTCGGGCCTCGCCCGCGAGTTTGAGCGAAACCAGGAAGAGCTCGACCGCATCCCGATCCCGGGGAGCACCCCATACGAGCGGGTGCTGTTCGTGCTGGGCCGGATCACCCGGACCATGCAGCGGGAGCCGATGCTGACCGAGGCGATGACCCGGGCATTCATGTTCGCGGACCCGAGCGCGGCGGCCGAGGTCAGCACGGTGGCCCGGCTGATGGAGCGGATGCTCACCAGGGCCATGCACGAGGGCGACCCCTCCGCCGACGAAATAGCGATCGCCTGGTTGCTCGGCGATGTGTGGCTCTCCGCCTTGGTCGCCTGGGTGACCAGGCGCGCGTCCGCCGACGACGTGAGCCACCAGCTCGAGTTGGCCGCCCGCCTGCTGCTGCGCTGATCGGCAGCTCGTGACCGATCACCCCGCATTCCGGGCCGATGCGGCCCGTTCGGTCCGCCTCTTCCGGGCATTCCGCACCGAGCGGGTGGCGCCGGCCGCGTATTACACCGGCCTTGCCCGGGATGCCGTCGCCCAGCTCAGCCACTACGTGGACCTGAATGGGCAACTCGTGGCCGATGTCGGCGGGGGGCCCGGGTTCTTCGTGCGGGAGTTCCGCGAGGCGGGCGCGCTGGCACTGTGCCTCGACACCGACAGCGGCGAGCTGGCCGCGCTGGGCGCCCCCGGGCCCGGCAGCGTGCTCGCCAGCGCGCTGCGCCTCCCGCTCGCCTCCGGGACGGTGGACGTCTGTTTCTCCTCCAACGTGCTGGAACATGTCGGGGACTGGCGGAGCATGCTGGCGGAGATGGTCCGGGTGACCAAACCGGGCGGCGTCATCTTCGTCGCCTTCACCAACTGGCTGTCGCCGTGGGGCGGGCACGAGACGTCGCCCTGGCACTACCTCGGCGGGGAGCGGGCGGCACGCCGCTACCAGCGCAGGCACGGCAAACCGCCCAAGAACCGCTACGGGCGCAGCCTCTACCCGGTCTCGGTGGCCGGCGCGCTTGCCTGGGCCCGAACAGAGCAGGGCGTGGTCCTGGCCGACGCCGTGCCCCGGTACCTGCCGGGCTGGACCAGGCCGCTGCTGCGGCTGCCGGTGCTGCGCGAGTTCCTCACCTGGAACCTGCTGCTGGTCCTGCGCCGCACGGACTAGGCGCCGCGGCAGGCCCGAACGGCGCGACCCCGGGCTGGCTGCGCCAGCGGCGCGGCCGCCGCTGCCCGCTCGGCGGGTCACGGGCGGCCGCGCCGTTATGCCGCTCACCGCCCGGCTGCCACCGCCTCGGCCTGGTGGACCGGTGCCACCTGGGCGGCCGGCGCGTTCTGTGCCTGGCCTGGCCGGCCCGGCAGGGCCAGTCCGGCGAGGGCCGCGGCCAGGGCTAGGCCGGCGGCCGCCGCGATGGCGGGCGCGAACCCGGCGCTGAACGCGGAGGCAGAGGTGTAGCCGCCCGCCGAGGCGAACACCGCGGCCAGGATCGCGACGCCGAACGAGCCGCCCAGCTGGCGGAACATGGTGAAGCTGCCCGATGCCTTGCCGATGTCGCCGCGCGGGACCGAGCCGACGACGGCCTTGGTGACCGCTGGCATGGCCAGGCCAAGCCCGGCGCTGGAGATCATCAACGGCGCGAGCATCGCCGTGTAGGCCATCCCAGGGGCGGCGATGACGGCGATCCAGGCGAACCCGCCAGCCAGCAGCAGCATGCCGGAGACGACCAGCGGCCGCTCGCCGATCCGGTCGGCCAGCCTCCCTGCCCTCGGGGCGATCAGCAACGGCGCCACGCCCCAGGGCAGCAGCCGCAGCCCGGCGCCGAGGGGGCCCTGGCCGAGGCCGGCCTGCAGGAACTGGGCCATGAAGAACACCGCCCCGGTGATCGACGCGTTCATGAGGAAGATCACGGCGTTGCCCACGGAGAAGCCCCGGATGGCGAACAAGCGCATCGGCAGCATCGGCGCGCGGGCCCGCAGTTCCCAGCCGGTGAACGCCACGGCCAGCACCGCGCCCGCCGCGAGCGCCCCGGCGACTTCGGGGCTGGCCCAGCCGGCCGAACTGCCCCGCACCAGGCCCCACACCAGCCCGAGTGCAGCGCCCGTGCCCAAAGCCACGCCGGGCAGGTCCAGTGCTGCCGGCGGCCCGTAGCTCTCCTCCAGGCGGCGCAGCGCCAGCGGGATGGCGCCCAGGCCGATCGGAACGTTCAGCCAGAAGATCCACTGCCAGGCGATGCCCTGGGTGATCGCGCCGCCCAGTACCGGCCCGACCACTACCGCCAGGGCGGTCACCGAGCCGAAGATGCCCATCGCCCAGCCGCGCCGCTGCGGCGGGACCGCCGCGTTCAGCAGCGCCAGGGCCAGCGGCATCACCATCGCCGCGCCGACGCCCTGTACCGTGCGCGCCGCGATCAGCGCGCTTGCCCCGGGCGCGAGCGCGCACGCCGCCGAGCCGGCGGCGAACACACCCAGGCCGATGGCGAAGACGCGCCGCCTGCCGAACCGGTCACCGACCGCGGCCGCGGTCATCAGCAGCACCGCGAAGGCCAGGGTGTAGGCGTTGACCGTCCATTCCAGTTGCCCGATCGAGGCGCCCAGCTCGCGGCGGATCGTGCTCAGCGCGGTCGCGACGACCAGCAGGTCCAGCACGACCATGAACGACGCCACCGACGCCAGCGCCAGGGCCCAGCCCTGGGCGCGGGTCACCGCGTGCCTGCTTGTGGTGTCCACGTGTCCTCCAGGTTGGCGTTGTGGTGCTTGCTACTGGTGGAGACACCGCGGGCAGCCGCGAACTGGCCGGTGACTTTCCGGCCCGGCTGGTGTCGTTACCTTGAGGACCTGGCCTAGGGACCAGCGATGCGAGGATGTGAAGGTGGCCACGACGGTGCTGGCCCGCGCCCGGGCGGGCGACGGGGAGGCGTTCCGCGAGCTCACCGACCCCCACCGGCACGAGCTGCAGCTGCACTGCTACCGGATCCTGGGCTCGGTCCAGGACGCCGAGGACACGCTGCAGGAGACCCTGCTGGCCGCCTGGCGCGGCCTTGACCGGTTCGAGGAACGTGCGTCGATACGCAGCTGGCTCTACAAGATCGCGACCAACCGGTGCCTGAACGCGCTGCGCGACAAAGACCGCCGCCCGGCGGCCGCTGCCAGGTCCCAGTGGTCTGCGCCCCCGCCAGAGCCCACCCGCCGGACCGAGCCGCTGTGGCTGCAGCCCTACCCGGACGCGCTGCTCGATGACCTGCCCGACACCGCACCCGGCCCGGAAGCACGCTACGAGACCAAGGAAGCGGTGGCCCTGGCGTTCGTGGCCGGGCTGCAGCGGCTGCCGCCCCGGCAGCGCGCCGTCCTGGTGCTGCGGGACGTGCTCGGCTACCCCGCGGCGCAGGCCGCCGACATGCTCGCGGTCAGCGAGGTGTCGGTGAACAGCGCACTGCAGCGAGCCCGCGCCACGCTCGCCGCCCAGCTTCCCGCCGCTGGCCGCGACGGCGCGCCCGCCCCGCGGTCGGCCCGGGAGCGCGAGCTCACCGGCCGGTTCACGGACGCGTTCGAGGCCGCCGACATCGAACGGCTCGTCGGGTTGCTCACAGACGACGCGTTGCTGACCATGCCGCCCGAACCGCTGGAATACCGGGGTCCTGCCGCGATCACGGAGTTCTTCCGGAGCCGGGCCTGGTGGGGCACGCAGGCGACGCGGCTGGTACCCACCCGCGCCAACAACGAGCCCGCGTTCGGCTACTACCTCGCCGACCCGGACGAGCCGGTCGCGCGCCCCCATAGCCTCGTCGTGCTCACGCTGGCCGGCGACAAGATCTGCGCCATCACCCGGTTCGGCGACGACAACCTGTTCCCCCGCTTCGGGCTGCCCCCGACCCTGCCGCGCTAGCGCTAAGGGCGCGTCAAGAGTCATGCCGGCGGCGTTAAGAACGCGTCAAGATCGGCGGCATTCCCGGTTTTCGGCGGTGAACTGGCAAGAGATGGACGATTCCCGGGAACCTGTGCGACGCCGCGGGCTGGCGGCGCCGCTCGCGTTGCCCGCCGGCTTCGCCGCGCTCCTGGTCGTCGGTGCTGCCGCCGCCGCTACGCACGGGGCGGTGTCGGCAGGCTGGGTGCTTGGCCTGGCCGCCGCGATCGTGCTGGCCGGGTCCGGCGTTGCCGAGCCCACGGTCGCCCTGTTGCTCGGCGCGATCGGCTGGCTGACCGTTATCGGGTTCTCCAGCCCGCCGTACGCCCAACTACAGCTCACCGGCTCGCGGGCGGGAACAGCGGCCCTTATCCTCGCCGGCTGCGTTGTGATCGGGGCGGGAGTAGGCGCGGGCGTGCGCAGGCTGGCGTCATCAGTCACACTGTGGATTGTGGACGTACCTGGTGAGCGGCTCGGTGCGGACGACCTGATGGCCGGTCCTGCCGACGATGCGCTCACCGCTGGCCCGGCGGCCAGCCCGCACGGCGGCAGGCAGCAAGCCCGGCCCGCCATGGGCGGACGCCCCCGTCGCCTGCCTGATCTGACCGGCGGCATCAGCACCCGCAGGCTGGTAGCTGCCGGGGCGCTGCTCGTCGGGGGGCTGCCGCTGCTCACCCTTGCCCTGTCGGTCGGCGGCCTGCACCTGGACCTCGGCGACGACCTGCTCGTCTACCTCGTCGCGGTGGTCGCGGTCGCGGTGGTCGGCGGGTTCTGGCCGGCTGTGGTCGCCGCCGTCATCGCCAGCCTGCTCGTCAACTGGTACTTCACGCCACCGGTGCACACACTGACCATCGCAGACGGGACGAGCTTGCTGGCGCTGCTGCTGTTCGTCACGGTTGCGGTGACCGTGAGCAGCGTCGTGCACCTGGCCGCGCACCGCGCCAGGCAGGCGGCCCGCAGCACCGACGAGGCCGCTGAACTGCTGGCGCTCGCCCAGACCGTGCTCGGCGGTGCCGATACGCCGGCTGCGCTGCTCGACGACCTGACCGCCAGCCGCGGTGGCCGGGCTGAGCTGGTGGAACAGGTGCGGGGTCAGTGGCTCCGGGTCGCCAGCAGCGGCGCCGCCGGCGACGGTGAGCCGGCCATGCGCGCGCAGGCCCGCGCCGACCTGGTCCTCATCCTGGCCGGCCAGACCCGGCCGGTGACGGAGCGGCTGCTTGACGGCCTCGCGGCGCAGGCGGCGGCCGCGCTCGACCGGGACCGGCTGCGGACCCAGGCCGCACAGGCCGAGGCGCTGGCCGAGGGCAACCGGATGCGGACGGCGCTGCTCGCCGCGGTCAGTCACGACCTGCGTACCCCGCTGGCCTCGATCAAGGCGAGCGTCAGCACGCTGCGCCAGACGGACGTGGAGTGGACGCCCGCCGACGAGGCCGCCCTGCTCGCCACCATCGAGCAGTCCGCGGACCGGCTCGACGCGCTGATCGGCAACCTGCTGGACATGAGCAGGCTGACCACGGGTTCGCTGCAGCCGTTCCTGCGGGCCACCGCGATCGACGAGGTCGCCCCTATCGCGCTGCGCGGCCTGGACGGTGGCACCAGCATGCGGCTGAAGGTGCCCGACGGGCTGCCGCTCGTGCACACCGACCCGGGCCTCCTGGAGCGGGTGCTCGCCAACCTGTTCGCCAACGCTCTCGCGTACTCCCCGCCTGGCCAGGCTCCTGAGCTGCGCGCCAGCGCGTCGGACTCCTGTTTGCTGCTGGAGATCGTCGACTATGGCCGCGGCGTGCCCGACGAGCTGAAGGAGCGGATGTTCGAGCCCTTCCAGCGGCTCGACGCCCGCGGCGGCGGCCCGGCCGCGGGGACTGGCGTCGGGCTCGGACTGGCCGTGGTCAAGGGCTTCCTTGACACCATGGGCGGCGCGGTCGAGGCGGCCGACACACCGGGCGGCGGCCTGACCATGCGAGTCAGCCTCCCGACCTCCGCGACGCCGGCCAGCCCGGCCAGCGTGGTGGCCGACTCGTGACTCGGGTGCTCGTCATCGATGACGAGGCGCCGATCCTGCGCGCGCTGCGGATCAACCTCACCGCGCGGAAGTTCGAGGTGAGCACCGCGGCCGACGGCGCCTCGGGGCTGGCGGCGATGGCACGCGACCGGCCCGACGTGCTCATCCTCGATCTTGGGCTGCCGGACATGGACGGCACCGACGTGATCAGGGGTGTCCGTGGCTGGACCTCGACGCCGATCATCGTCCTGTCCGCCTGGGGCCAGGAGAGCCAGAAGGTGGCCGCGCTGGACGCCGGCGCCGACGACTACGTGACCAAGCCGTTCGGCATGGACGAACTGCTCGCGCGGCTGCGGGCCGCGGTCCGCCGGGCGTCTCCGGCGCCGGACGAGCCGGTCGTGACCACCGATGACTTCACCGTGGACCTGGGGGACAAGCGGGTGACGCGGAACGGCCAGGACGTCCGGCTCACGCCCACCGAGTGGCAGCTGCTCGAGGTGCTGGTCCGGCACGTCGGCCGTCTGGTCACGCAGCGCCAGCTGCTGGCCGAGGTGTGGGGGCCCGGCTACCAGAACGAGGCGCACTACCTGCGCGTGTACGTGGCGAACCTGCGCCGGAAGCTGGAGCCCGACCCGTCGGCGCCGCGCCACCTGCTGACCGAGCCCGGCATCGGCTACCGGTTCCGCCCTTAGCGCGCCGCCTAGCCCTCGTCAGCGATCGCCGGCCGACGGGCGCAGCTCGTAGGTCGGGTTGTAGATGGCGCGCTCGCCCCGCAGGCTGGTGAGCCTGCCGTGCACGACGATGCGCCGGCCCGGCTGGATGCCAGCAATCTGCCGGCGGCCCAGCCAGATCAGTGTGACGTTGCCGGTGCCGTCCCACAGGTCGGCCTCCATCGTCAGGCTCTGCCCGTGCGGCCGCAGCGTGACCGCGCGCAGCATGCCGGCCACGTTCACCACCTCGCGATCCACGCTCTCCGCGATCGGCGTGCACGGGCTGTCGGCCACCTGCCTGATATCGGTGATCTCGGCCCGTAGCTCCGCGGCCTGCAGCGCATCCCGGCCCGCGGTCAGCCGCCGCATCGGCTTGGCGGCCGGCTTGCCGTCGGGTGACCGGCCGTCGGGTGACCGGCCGTCGGGTGACCGGCCGTCGGGTCGCCCGGCCAGGCGCCCAGGCCTGGCCGTCGCACCGGCCGCCGCCGGGGTGCGGGGCGTGTCGGCCGGCCGGCCGGCCGACGCCATCGCCCTGGTCGCGGACTGAAGCTGATACGGCACACTAGCCACGACCACGCCACGCTGGTACAGCAGCCGCGCCTTGAGCCGGAGCGCGCTCTGGTTGTGCAGGATCTGCTCCCACCAGTGCCCGAGCACGTACTCGGGGATGTAGACGGTGACGATGTCGTGCGGGCTCTCCCGGCGCAGCCGCTTGACGTACTCGATGACCGGCCGGGTGACCTCGCGGTAGGGCGAGGACACGACGGTCAGCGGCACCGGCATGTCGCGCCGCTCCCATTCCTCCTTGAGCCGCTGCGTTTCCGCGTCGTCCACGTTGACCGTGATCGCCTCGAGCCGGCTCGGCCTGGTCGCCCTGGCGTAGGCGAGCGCGCGGAGGGTGGGCCGGTGCAGCTTCGACACGAGCACGATCGAGATGTTGCTGGACGGCAGGGTCAAAGCGGCGTCCTCGTCCGGCGTCAGTTCCAGCGCGACGCTGGCGTAGTGCTGGTGGATGCCCCGCATGGTGAACCAGATGACCACCATCGCGGCAATGGCGATCCACGCACCCTCGGCGAACTTGCTCACCACGACGATCACCAGGACGGCGCCGGTGACGAACGCGCCGATCGTGTTGATCGTCCGCGACCGGATCATCTGCCGCCGCCGCTTGGGGTCGGTCGTGGTGCGCAGGTTGCGGTTCCAGTGCCGGATCATGCCGGTCTGGCTTGTGGTGAAGGAAACGAAGACGCCCACGATGTAGAGCTGGATCAGCCTGGTCGGCGACGCGTTGAACGCGACGATCAGCACGATGGCGAATCCGGAGAGCAGCAGGATGCCGTTGCTGAACGCGAGCCGGTCGCCGCGGGTACGCAGCTGGCGCGGCAGGAACCCGTCCTTGGCCAGGATCGAGGCGAGCACGGGGAAGCCGTTGAACGCGGTGTTGGCGGCCAGCACCAAGATCAGCGCCGTGAACAGCTGCAGGAGGTAGAAGAACGGTGACGCTGTGCCGAACACCGCCACGCCGACCTGAGCGATGACGGTCTTGGGCACCGTGCCGGCCGGCACGCCGAGCAGGCTGCCAGGCTCGCCCGCGTGCACGTGCGCGGCCAGGGCCAGCGCGGTCACCCCCGCGAACATGGCCACCGCGATCCCCCCGAGCAGCGCGAGCGTGGTCGCGGCGTTCTTGCTCTTGGGCTTGCGGAACGCCGGCACCCCGTTGCTGATCGCCTCCACCCCGGTCAGCGCCGTGCTGCCGGAGGAGAACGCGCGCAGCAGGAGGAACGCCAGCGCGAAGCCGGCGAAATCGCGGACCGACTTGACATGGTAGGAGGCACTCTCGGCGCGGAGGTGATCGCCGAGGGCCAGCCTGGTGACGCCCCAGACGATCATCAGGCCGACCGTGCCGACGAAGCAGTAGGTGGGGATGGCGAACGCGATGCCGGACTCCTTCACGCCGCGCAGGTTCAGCACGGCGATCGTGGCGACGACGAGCACCGCGATCAGGGTGAGGTGCCCGTTCATGGCTGGGAACGCCGAGGCCAGGTTGGCCACGCCGGCCGAGATCGACACCGCCACCGTGAGCGTGTAGTCGACCATGAGCGCGCTGGCGACGGTCATGCCCACCCGGGTGCCGAGGTTGGTGCTGGTGACCTCGTAGTCGCCGCCGCCGGACGGGTAGGCGTGCACGTTCTGCCGGTACGAGGCGACGACCACGAACATCAGCAGCGAGACGGCAAGCGCGATCCACGGGGTGTAGGCGATGAACGCTATCCCGCCCACCGACAGGACGATCAGGATCTGCTCGGTGGCGTACGCCACCGAGGAGAGCGCGTCGCTGGCGAAGACCGGCAGCGCGATCTTCTTCGGCAGCAGGGTGTGGCCGAGCCGCTCGCTCTGCATCGGCCTGCCGACCAGCAGGCGTTTGGTGATTCCCAGGATCATGGCCACGAGCGCATGCTAGGCCGGCGGGCCGCGCAAAGTACACCGCCCGGGCCCAATTACTCGGCGCGAAACTAGAGCGACGGCGGTCGTTCGGGGCGCCGGCCCGCTACAGCGCAGGGTCCAGGGCGGGCTCTGGTTCGTCGTTGCCGGCCGTCTCCGGCTGGCCGCGGCGCCCCAGCCACAAGAGCACGATCCCTGCGATGAGCACCGCGATGCCGGCCAGCCCGGCAATCAACGGGATGATGCTCTGGAACCAGCGGAGCTCGTTACGGCCGGACGCGTCGAGGTTCACGGCCTGGCGCACGCTCGGCGGGGTCATGACGATGTCGCCATTGAACAACAGCAGGCGCTGCCTGCCCGTCGCATCCTGCAGGGTTATCTTCTGGTCTTGGTTGGTGTCCAGCACGCCGCCGGTCTGCGGATCGACCCAGTAGGTGTTCGTCGCGGTGTAGTACTGGGGAAGGGTCACCAGCGTGTGCTTGCTGCCCACGAGTGATCCGGGCACCTTCTGGGAGCCTGACTGGGTGGGCGGTAGAGCGCGTTGGGCAGGTACGTCAGGGTGACCGTCCCGGTGGTTCCGGCGGGCAGCACCCAGGCCTGCTTCCACCCGTCGACCCGGACCGGCCGCAGCGTCGTGCCACCCAGGCTCGCCTGCCAGCCCGCGTTGAAGTTCTCGTTGACCACCAGGTAGGAGCGCGTCGGCGCGCCCACCTGCAGCACCCGCCGGGCCGGCGTCCAGGACCGGACAACGGCCGAGCCTGGCGCCGCGCCGAGCCCACCGCTGCGCAGCGCTCCGCCGGTGCGGGTCAGCACGACGTCCTGCACATCGAAGGCGTCCCTGACCGGTTCCACCACCCGGTCGGCCCCCGCCGCGATCGTGACGGCCGAGCAGGCGGTGAACGCCATGGGGCGGCCCGTGAGCAGGTCGGCGAACGTCCCGGATACCCGGGTCGCCAGCACCTTCCCGTTGAGCTGGATGACCGGCCCCAGGCCGCACGGCAGCCGGAACGGCCCCGAGGGCGTGACCAGCGGCGGCATCCCGGGGATCAGCACGTCGGAGATCTGCAGCGGCGCCCGCAGCGACGTGAAGCGGAACGTCAGCCTGCTGGTGCTCATCGGCGCGAAGCGCAGCACTCCCCCGGGACCAACCCAGCCGCCGCGGGCCTGGCCGGCGGACCCGGCGAGCAGGACCTGCAACGGGCCCGCCGCGCCGGGCGGGCGCGTGATCGTCACAGCACGCACCGTCCGGGGGCGCGCCCAGCCGATGGTGAGGATCGGCTGCGCGTCGGTTGGACTCGCTATCCAGGTGGTCGCCGGGTTTCCGTCGAAGGCGGACCAGGGCTGGTCCTGCGGGTTCCGGGTGTACCGGGACGACGCGGCCACCCACGGCTGACCGGGGTCAAGCCGCAGGTACCGGGTGACCAGCAGGGGGGAGATCAGCACCGCGGACCCGGACAGGGTCGCCGGGCCCGCGGTATGCGCGCTGAACCCCTGATCGAAGCCGTACTGCTCTTCGGTAAAGCTGCCAAGCGCCGGGGAGCACACCCACCGCTGGGTGCTGAGCATGCACGCCGACGGCCACGGCTGGGCCTTGGCCAGCACCACGGCAGCCGGATCGGGGGCCGGCAGCGAAGGGGCGACGATGGCGCGGCCGGCGTGCACACCGGGCACCGAGATCTCCTTGATGCCGACCTGGGCCCCGATGGCCGGGCCCGGCCGGGCGGCGACCCGGGTGACCGTGATCCTCAGCCAGCCGGTCGCGCCAGGGGGCACCGGCAAGACCTGCGGCTGGCCGGTGACCTGCACCGGGTCGGTGCGCTGGCCCGCGGCGGTCGTCACCGCGACCTGCGTCACGGGCGGCCCGAGCGCGGTGCTGTCGGTGAAGGCGACCTGGATGACCCCGGGGTCGGCCGGGGAGTAGAAGCCAAGCTGGATCCACTGACCGAGCGGCCCAGTCCAGCTGCCCGACTCCCACATGGTGCGCATGGTCCCGTCGATCGCGGAGTACGGCAGCAGGCCGGCCGCCCACTGGCCGGGGATGGCCCCGATGTCGGCGGCGGACGAGGACGCGGTCACGTTCCGGATGCCGTAGTAGCCCGCCACGGCCTGGTACCTGGCCCAGCCCGGCTCGGTGTAGTCGCCGGTCGCCTCGAACGTCGGCGCGGCCTGCTTCGCGGTCAGCGTCGGCGAGTAGTTCGTCCGCAGCTCGCCGAAGTTTCGCACCCGCCGCCGCAGCGAGTCAGTGACCACGGAGGCTGCGGCGGGGAGCCCGGGGGAATCGGAGTTGAGCAGCACCGGCCGCTCCCCCAGCAGACCCGCATCGGCCAGGGTGAGCAGGGCCTCGGGGGCGCCGTACACGCGCAGCGTGCCAGCGGCCGGCTGCACGGTGGCCACCGGCTCGGCCCCTGCCACCTGGTAGATCTCCACCGGCGGGTAGGGCCGGTCGAAGTTCGTCGCCGCGTCGTCCGGCGCGGCGACGCCCACGGCCTGGCCGAACTGGGCCACCTTGGCGATGCCCGGCGAGGTGGCCAGGGCCTGGCTGATCCGGGCCGGCCAGGCCCCGGCCAGGCCGGCCCGGATCAGGTCATTGCGAACCAGCACGTACCGGCCGAGCCCAACGGCGGGCCCAAGTCCCGCGCCGGCCATCCACGAACGGAGCCGCGCCCGCCAGGTCCGGGCCAGCGTCGCCGCCCCCTTCACCTCACCGTGCGGGAGCGGGCGCCCGCAACTGACGGTCGAACGTTCCAAGCAGCGTAGCCCGCCGGCAGCCGGCGCTAGCCCGCGGGCGGAGCCGGGATACCACCCGC
>Ga0070698_100002487_pt1 | contig 20303 bp, 15 predicted proteins | sample KBSK1502metaG_FD_65477 | JGI IMG/M metagenome (GOLD analysis project Ga0070698, IMG submission 65477) | Corn, switchgrass and miscanthus rhizosphere microbial communities from Kellogg Biological Station, Michigan, USA - KBS K1-50-2 metaG | ecosystem: Host-associated > Plants > Roots >...
GCCTGGACTTCTCCGGCGCGATCTACAGCCTTGACTCGGGCAACCAGGTTTTCGTGCCTGCCTTCGCCGCAGGCGGCGGCTTCGGCATCGACGAGCTCACCGGGTTCCCAGACGTAATACTTGTACCGGATGCGGCCACGTTCCGAATATTGCCTTGGACCGACCGCACCGGATGGATGCTCTGCGACGTGTACTTCTCCAGCGGCGAGCCGATGCCGCTGGACGGGCGCGGCCTGATGCGCCGCGCGCTCGGTGACCTCGGCGAGGCCGGCTACGACTTCCTGGCCGGCATCGAGATCGAGTACTACATCGTCAAGCTCGACTCCGACCGGGTCACGCCGGAGAACGCCGGGTTCACCCCGCCGCCGCCCGAGGTGAGCATCTTCGAGCGCGGCTACCAGTACCTGTCCGAGGTGCGGCTGGACAGCGTGACCGGCACGCTTGAGGCCATCCGCGACGGCCTGGCCGCGGTCGGGCTGCCGCCCCGCTCGATGGAAGACGAGTGGGGTCCCGGGCAGATGGAGTTCAGCTTCAGCCCGATCGGCGGGCTGGCCGCCGCCGACGCGGTCGTGCTGCTGCGTTCCGCCGTCAAGCAGATGTGCCAGCGCCGCGGCCTGCTCGCCACGTTCATGTGCCGCCCGGGCCTGCCGAACTTCTTCTCCTCCGGCTGGCACCTGCACGAGTCGCTGCTTTCCCGCCAGGACGGGCGCAACGTGTTCAGCAGCGCGGACGAGGCGCTGTCCGGCGAAGGCCGGCAGTTCGTCGCCGGGCTGATCGAGCATGCGGTGCCGATGACGGTGTTCGCCACCCCGACGGTCAACGGCTACAAGCGTTACCGGCCGTACTCGTTCGCCCCGGACCGGGTGTGCTGGGGGGAGGAGAACCGCGGCGTGCTGATCCGCGTGCAGGGCGCGCCGGGTGATTCCAACAGCCATGTGGAGAACCGGATGGGCGAGCCCGCCGCGAACCCCTACCTCTACATGGCGGCGAACATCGCGGCCGGGCTTGATGGCATGCGCAGGAAGCTGGACCCGCCCCCGCCAGTCGAGGCAGATCCATATGTAACGGAGGCTGCAATGCTCCCGACATCGCTGGCCGGCGCCGTCGGTGCGCTGGAGCAGGACGTCTTCTTCCGCGAGGCGTTCGGCGACACGCTGGTCGACTACCTGCTCCAGATGAAGCGCGCGGAACTGGCCAGGTACGACGCGGCTATCGCCGAGAACCCGCCCGCCGAGGGCCAGGACGTCAGCGACTGGGAGATGCGCGAGTACTTCGAGTTCTACTGACCACCGGGAGCAACGAGCCGCCGCCGGCGGACCGGCGCCGCCCGGACGAATGGCAGCAGCGCGGATGGGACTTTGCTGCGGTTACAACGACAGTAGATTCCCATCCACGCTGCTCGCGGCGGGCGCCGGCGTCACCCTGCCCGGGTCGCGGCGGGTTCCTCGATCAGGCCGTAGGCGATCGCCTCATCGACGGTGAAGAAGCGCCCGCGGCTGGCGTCAGCGCGGATATCGTCCACTTCGCGGCCGGTGGTCTCGGCGATCCGCAGCCACAGCGCGCCGAGCATGGCCCGGGCCTGCTGTTCCTGCGCGGTGATCGCGGTCGCCGCGCCGTCGTAGCTCATCCTCGGCTCGGACAGCGCGAACACCGCGTTCGGGTAGGCCCGCCGGTGGCTGCACGCGGCAAGCACGCCAAGCGCGGGCCCGCTGACCCGACCAGCCGCGTACGCCAGGACCGGGACGCGCAGGGTCTCCAGGACGCCGATGACCGCCAGGGCCGCGGACAGCTCGGCGTCCAGGCCCTGCAGCTCCAGCCGGATCGGCCCGTCACCCTCGGCGTCCAGGGTGAGCAGCTGGGCGCACAGCCGGCTGGCTGCCTCGCCGTCGAGGTGACCGTGCGCCATGACGATGCGCTGCTCGAAGAGCCGCTCGTACACCCGCCCGGGCCACTGCTGCGGATCCATCCATACCCGCACGGGCGCCACGGCCGGGTACGGAAACGGGGCAGGGCGCTCCGGCGGCACCGGTCTCTCCGGCGGCACCGGCCGTCCCGGCGGCACCGGCCGTCCCGGCGGGAGCGGCCTTTCCGGCGGGAACGGCGGCCGGGCCGGGAAGGAGCCAGCTAGCATCGGAGTCACCCCGATCCCCCCTGCCGCGGCATATCCGGCTGCCCGTCTCCCAGCTGCCAGGTGATCTCGCTGCCAACGGCCGCGGCGTATCGCTCAAGCGTCGAGGCGCGCACGTCAGCCTCCCCCGCCTCGAGCCGGGCGACCGCCGACTGCGAGGTGCCCATCCGGGCGGCGACCTCGGTCTGTGACAGCCCGGCCGACTGGCGCTGCTCCGCCAGGCCGGCCACCAGGCTGCGGCGCTGCCGGGTCATCCGCCGCAGCGCCATCTCGCGGAATCCGGGCAGCAGCGGCAGCTCGCCGGGCCCGCTCTGGTCATCATCCATATCTCTTACGATATCTCAAAAATGAGATCTCGTAAGAGATATCGCTGACGGCGGACGCCAGCCGCGGTGCCCGGGGCCGGAGACCTCCGGACCCCGGGCCGACTCAGATGCGGCAAGCCAACTCGGCCCAGCCCGCACGGAACGACGCTGAGCCGAGTCCGCGGCCGTCAACCGGCTTGCGCCCGGATCAGCGCCCTGCCAGGTTGCCCGATTGCGTCCACTCGTCGCCGCATCTGCGCAGAAGCCCGCTACCCAGGCATAGCCCGCTACCCAGGCATCCGGATCTGCCGTGCCCGGACAGCGCACAGGCCTGCAATGGCCTGCTTCAGCGTGTCACAGCGACACTACAGCGTGTCACGGCTAGCGTTACCGCTGCCGAATCCGCAGCCGCCGCGCCAGATCCCTGGCCCGGCGGCTCGCCCCGGGCACCGGCTGGCCGGCCGGCCAGCGGAAAGGAACCACAGCCGGGCACCGAGAAAGGAAGATGACATGGCCTTCATGCAGATTATCGAGTTCCGTACGTCCAACCTTGACGCAATGGAATCGGTAGCCGCCCGCTGGGAGGAAGCCACCACAGGCAAGCGCACAGCAGGCCGGCGCATCCTGTGCCGCGACCGCGCAGAAAGCAACCGCTATTTCAACGTGGTGTTCTTCGACTCTTACGAGTCAGCGATGCAGAACTCGCAACTGCCGGAAACGCAGCGCTTCTCCCAGGAGATGATGAGCTTCGCTGAGGGGACGCCCACCTTCTACGACCTCGACATCATCGACGACCGTTCCTGACCGTAACGGACGTCAGCCCCGTATATGTCATGCCGCGGGAGGCAGGCGGCGGCGGCTCGCGCGCCGCTATCAGCCGGTGCCCGGCCGGGCTGCGCCGGCGAACCGGCCGCCTGGACTGCCGTCGCCGGGCAGGCCGGGCACGGCGGTGAGAGCCGCCGCCCACCCGTGGCAGAACAGCTGCCAGCCGTCGTGCACCTGCAGCCCGTGCGTCGGTGGGTCACGCCGCGGTGCCGGCTACCAGGGCGGCCCCCAGCCCCGGTAGCCGGCGCGGGGAGCCGCTGGCAGGTCAGCGGCTGCTGACGGCCGCCCGGTGACTCAGTTCTTCCTGATGGCCTGGCGCGCCGGGCCTGTGCCGATCCCGGTGACCGGGACGACCACGCCGGTTGTGCTCGAGACGGCTCTCGGCACGGCCCTTGCCTGCGTTCCTCGTCAAACCTGCATGGCTTCACCGGGGGTTCTGCGCGCCATCGCGGGATCGTCGCGCGGCGTTCACCCTCGGTCCGTAACGTTCGGCCGACTTTATTAGCTCGCGTGCCGTAACGTTCGGCGCGTGCGGGGACCGGGTCCTGAGGAGGAACACGTGACCAGTCACGAACGGCGAAGCCCTTGGCATGAGCGTCCCGACGGCCGCGATCCGGCGCCTGCACAGCGGGTCGGCCGGCGCACCTTCTTGAAGGGAGTCGGCGTGCTCGGCGCGGCCGGCGTCGCCGCGCCCGTCCTGTCAAGCGGCCGCGCACTCGCCCAGGTGACCGCCAGGTCCCGCTCAGCACAGGCTGCGGCGCTGGAGACGCCGCTGCGGCACGTCATCATCGACTGCCAGGAGAACCGTTCGTTCGACCATTACTTCGGCTTCGCGCCGTTCGCCGGCTCCAGCGGAGTCCCGTCCGGATACTCGCAGCCCGACGGCAGCGGCGGGAACGTGGCGCCGTTCGAGTTCACCAGCCTCACGACTCCGGACATCGGCCACTCCTGGAATTCCGTGCATTCGGAGTGGGATTCCGGGAAGATGGATGGCTTTTATACCACGGATGGCATCAATTGCATGGGTTACTACACGGCGGCAGAGCTGCCCTATTACTACAGCCTGTTCGACGACTTCACGCTCTGCGGCAACTACTTCTGCTCGCTCCTCGGCCCGACCTGGCCGAACCGTTTTTATCTCGCGGCCGGGACTTCTGGAGGCATTACGACCAACGGGGTCTGGGGCTACGGCGTCTTCGACTACCCGATCATCCTCGACCTGCTCGAAGCAGCCGGCGTGACATGGAAGGTCTACAACATCGGCTGGGACAGCGTGCCGTTCGGGAATACCGACAACGTCTTCGTCTTCTGGCAGCGATGGGCGCACGACCAGCGAACCCTTGGCAGCAAGGGTGATTACCTGAACGATCTCAAACTCGGCAGGCTGCCGCAGGTCTCCTTCATCGTCCCCAGCTTCGCCAGGGGTTGGGACGAGCATCCCCCGGCGGACGTGTCGGTGGGGATGGGAATCCAGCAGCAGCTCATCACGGCCCTGCAGGAATCGTCGGCCTGGCAGAGTTCCGCGTACATCCTCACCTACGACGAGCACGGCGGCTACTTCGACCACGTGGCGCCGCCGCGATTTGACGCCTACGGCGCTGGCATCAGGGTGCCGACGTGGGTCATCTCGCCGTTCGCCAGGAAGTCCCACCTGGAGACCACGGTTTACGAGCACACGTCAACGCTGAAGTTCCTTGAGACGGTGTTCGGGCTCCCGACCCTCGCGTCGGTGAATCACCGATTCGACGAATCCACCCCGGGCGGCCCCAACAACGAGGCCGCGGCGGGCAACGCGGCGGGGCCGCCGGCCCCGCCGCGGGACGGCATACCCGAGATCGGCAACCTCATGGAATGCTTCGCGTTCTGACGAAGCCGAACGGGCGGGCGGCCTGGCCGCGAAGAACGGCTACGGGCCGGCCGGACATGTCGCGTGTGCCATCACCGTCGGCACCGCCAAGCTCGCGGGTAGGGTTGGCGATCAGCGGAGTACGCGGCGGCACCGGGTGCGGTGCCCGAGACCGCCTGCTAGCCCCTGACCCAGAAGTCGCGATGTTCGAGGACGAGCCCGCTGGCGTCGAAACGCAGCAGCGACACGCCGGCCAGGTCCTCGGTATCGCCATCGACGAGCCTGGTCTGCGCGCTCCACGGAACCGCCGCCTGATCGCCGTCGACTATCGGCCTGCCAAACTGGCATTCGGCCGACTCTTCCTCCGCAAACACGCGGACGAGGTAGCCCGGCTCAGGCTCGCGGAACGGATGCTGCTGGCAGAACGCACCATCGGCGTAGAGCACCGTGATGGCGTCCGCGTCGTGCTCACGCCAGCCGCGCTCCCACACGTCTGCCCACCGCTGCGCGGCCTCTCGCGTATTCACGTGACAAGTCTAGAGAACTAGGTCCGGGCCCGGCGATCGACGCGCGGCGCACGGCTAGGGGCCGACCGTCGGCCGTCACAGCCGCGAGGGCACCAGGCCGCGAGGCCAGCAGGCATTGCCCTGACCACCTGACGCGGCGTTGCCCAGGACGAGATTGACCCGCCCAGCTACCGCAGCTCCGGCACCGCTGTCTGCGGCGGGACGCCGGCCTCCGGGGGGAAGGGGAGGCCGACGTCGCGCCAGCTTGTTACCGGCCTGCCGGGTGGTCGTGAGAGGCTTCCGGGTGCCTCGCCGGACGGCCTGCCTGGTTGATTTCCTGATGGCCGGCCTGGCCACCAGAGCGAGCCCTGCGGATCGGGACTTTCTGGTGATCCTGCGCCGAGCCGTCCGGAAGCGCTTTCTGGCTTTGCACGCGTGCTTCCTGAAGGCCGGGCTGGTCCTTCGCCTGGATTCCCTGGTGGCCCGGCTGCCGCGACGATCCGCCGGCCGGACGGGGGGCTGGGACGCCGTGGTGCGGGGCTGGCGCACCGAACGTGACGTGCGCCAGCTCCTGGATCGGCGCGGGCAGCGTTCCGGCAACGGCGGCAGTGCCTCCCAGAGCGGTCACGCATGCCGTGAGGGCCAGCGCGAGCCTGGCCAGACTGCGGGCCGCGGGCACGATTCCTGGCCGCGCACCGGCGCTGCGGCAGCCGGCCAGGCTTGTCGCCCGGGCAAACGCCGCCACGGCAGCGGCCTCGTCCGCCAGCTCCCAGTCGATGGCGGGGCTGGCGGCGATCTCCAGCAGGCGCGCCAGGGCCTGCTGGCCGACAGGGGCCTCGGGGCCAACGCCCCGGCCGGCGAGCAGCCCCTCAGCACTCGCCGCGTCCGGCAACTGGCGAGTGCTGAGGCGGGGAAGGTTCGGCATCTCGGTGGGAGAACCGCCGGACTTGCTTATCGCGTTACACCCTGCGCCCGGCCAGCTGACACCGACAGCCGGGCGGCAAGAGTCCGCAGCCCGCGGTGCGCCGCGACCCGCACCGCGCCCGGGCGCTTACCGACAATCCGCGCGACGTGCCCGACGTCCAGCCCGGCGACCACCCGCAGCACGATCACCTCGGCCTGTTCACTCGGCAAGGTGGCAATGAGTGCCAGCGCGGCCTCGGTGGACAGCCGCTCCAGCGCTGTGGCGGCGGTATCCTCCACGGCCGGCCGGTCCAGCTCCCCGGCGTCGGCGGTCAGCCGCACCGGGTGGCGGCCTGCATACCGGCGCAGGTCGATCACCCGCCGACGGCCCAGCGTGAACAGCCAGCCACGGAACTCCGGCTCGCCTCCCCGGAACCGCGCCAGCTTCCGCGCGACTTCCAGCCATACCTCGCTGGCCACATCCTCGGCGGCGTCTCCGGCGAGCATCCGCAGGTAGCGCAGCAGCGGCGGATGGGCATCGCGCCACAGCCGGGCAAACGCCCTCTCATCCCCCAGCGCGGCTGCCCGCAGCACACCAGGGAACTCTGCCTCCAGCACACCGGCGACACTACGAGCATCTGGCCAATCAGGAGGCAAATCCCAGTATCTCAGCATCGCGGAGCTGGATTTCGGCCATCCATACGCGCTCGAACAAGCCCACACTCCAGCCGGGAGTGGCACGGGCACGAGCCTGGCAAGACTGCGGCATAGCCGGCCGCGCGTGTCGAGCATACGGGGAGAAATGCGACACACGCGGCCGGCTGTCGGCGGCTGGGAAACGCTGGTCAGTGAGGCCCGCGTCCAGCGCGCTGCGACCTCGCGTCGCAGGGCCCTCCCGGCATGACGTGTCGATGATGTGGACACCAGCCCGCAGGGAAAATGGGCGGCGGGAAGCATACCGCCGCGCCGGTCCTAGGCTTGGCTGGTGGCGAAGCGTGACGGTCGCATGGCCCGGGTCGCAGCCGGTAGTCAGCCACCTGCTGCCGCTGTCCGAGGCCGCGCAAGCGCATCGCATCCTCGAAGGCAAGCATGCGGGCGGAAAGGTCGTGTTCACGGTGCCCGGCTAGCCCACCGCGCCCGGAGCGCTACGGCCGCGTCGCCGTGTTACTCAACATCGCCGGCAACAGGCGGGATCATCTCAAGCCCGGCTTGGCCAGCCGGTGAACTACCGTCGCGGCGAACTCGCCGTGGCCTTGCAAGCGCTGGCACGCTAACCGATCGTGATCCATGCGGTAGCGGCGGCTGGCTGACCCTGGCGCACGCAGATCAGGCTCAACGGCCCGCTCACGAGGTCGGCCACGGCAAACCTGCCTCGCTCATCAGCGTCGACCCACGCATGCTCTGCCTGGAGTCCCCGGCGCAGCTGGATTCTGGCCGTCCCGGCCGGGATCAGCTGCCCGATCAGCTGCCACCGCTCGGCGCGGTTGCCGGGCTCGATCTCGATCTCCACGCTGAGGGATTCGGCGTCGAAGACCACCAGCCGCGGCCCGCCGTCCGCGCGCAGCTGGGACCTCGCTGTGGAGAACTCGGAATCGGAGGTCAGCGCTGCCAACTCGGTGTCGATTGTCCGAAGCCCGTAGCTGCCCTTGGCCAGCTCCACGGACCAGCCTGGCGCTGTCCCTTGCCGGCCGAGCATCTCCTGCAACGCGGCGAGCAGACCCTCATCGTCGAGACCACGCAGGTGGCTAGCCGCTTCAGTGCCCTCGCGGGCCGGGGGGTCCTCAGCGCTCATGGGCCGGCCCTTTCGTGTCGATACGCATCTCCGCTCGGTTCCCCAGGGCCACCAGGATCGCCTCCGCGCCTCCGTCCCATCATGAGATGCCGACGCCTCCCCTAGATACCACCGTTGTCAAGTAGTTTTCTGAGCTGGCTCAGGCAGCGCGCCCGAGTCGGCCCGAGACTTCCCACTGGCACCTGGAGTTCCGCCGCGACCAGCCGGTAGGACGGCGGCCCTTCCTCGGGATCGACCACCAACGCCCGCAGCACCCGCTGGCACCACTCGCTGAGCCGAAGGAACGCCTGCCAGAGCGTGGCGCACTGATCGGCCGCCAGAACTGACCGGTCGGCCGCCGCGACGCCGCCGAGCAGCCGGCCCATATGCTCCTCCTCGACCGGCAGGTAAGACCGCGAGCGCCGCAGGAAGGCCAGGCACTCGCGCCGGCACGTGGTAGCCAGCCAGCCGGCCAGCCGCTGCGGGTCGCGGATCTGATCCAGGTTCTCCAGCAGGCGCAACCATGTCAGCTGCGAGACATCGGCGGCATCTTCGGCACTCATCCGGTGCGCACGGCAGACCGACCACACCAGCCCGGCATACCGGTCCACCAGCCGCTCCCAGGCCTGCGCGTCGCCGACCGCCGCGGCCTGCACCCAGCCGGGAACGGGATCGTCCGCGGCTCCCGCCGCGATCGTTCCGGCCTCGGGGTACACATCGCTCGGCATCGTGACCTCACACTCCCAGCGCCAGGAAGGAGCAGGCGGTTGCCAGGGTGACTGGGTCGCCGGTCGCGACGGCGGCCATCCGGGCCAGCCGCAGCGCATCGGGGAGACCGGCACCCCCGGCCACGTGCTCGTGCAGGTAACCCATTATGCCCGGTGTGACCCGGTCGCTCACCGGTACCACGGCTGCGGCGATGCCGACTGTCCCCATCGGCATCATGCTGCTGGCCAGGCCGAGCAGCTCGTCGGCTCCAGCCGGCGCCGCGCGGCCGGACTCGCAGCTGGACAGCACCAGGCGATGCGGGGCCCGGCCGAGGCTCTCCAGGTCGTAGACCGTCAATGGGCCGTCATCCAGCTGCAGGGACGAGAAGAGCGGGTTGTCGGCACGGAACGTCCCGTGCGCGGCGACGTGCGCAAGCCAGCAGCCGTCAAGCGCCGTGAGCACGCGCCCGGCAGTCGCCGTGCCATCGGCGAGGACGGTGGCCGCAGGGTACCGCTCAGCCAGCAGCGCCAGCTCGGCCTCGGCGGCATCCAGCCGGGGACCGCCGACCAAGGTAACGGCGCGGCCGGCCGGCTCGGGTGCGGAGACGGCGCGCAGCCACGCGGCCGCGGAAAGGTTGACGCTGACGGACCGGGTCCGCAGCGCTGGCAGCAACCCCCAGGGGATTGCGTTCAGGCGGCCGGGCGGGACGATGACGACCCGGTCTGAGTTGAGTTCGGCCGCCGCCGGGCCGAGCAGCGACGCCTCGAGCAGGCGAGCGGCATCGGCCAGCGCCTGAGCGGGGGAAGGTACTGGCCGCCCGTCGGCCAGCCGCCGCAGCAGGAAGCGCGCGAAATCCACTTCACGGGCCGCGTCGCCAGCGCGGCCGACGGCGTGCACCCGGATTCCCGCTCGGCTGACAGTCAACGCCTGCAGGACGCCGTCCAGCTCGACAAGCTCGACGAGGACGGAGCCGTCCAGCGCGTCAAGCAGCGGGCGCAAGGCGAACGGCCGACCGCGCGCCGATGTCGCGCCGGGGGTTCGCAGCACGCGCGCGCGCACGGCGGCCTCGAGCCGAGCACGCTCGCGTCTGGCCGCCGCGGCCTGCGGCGCCGCGATCACGTCGCGATCCAGCTGACGGGATGCCTCCCGCAGCGCGGACAGCTCCCTGGCGAGCGCGCCATCCCGCGGAGGCCTGACCGGCGTCACGGCCTGGACGGTGGCCCGCCAGCGCTCGCTCCAGGCGAGCAGCCGCTCGCCGTCACGCCGCCGCAACGCGGCCTGCTGGCCCATGGCGGCGAGTTCCCTGCCGTGCGCCGTGACGGCGGCCCGCAGCTCGCTGGCGCCCAGCGTGTGCTGGTGTTCCTCCAGGATGTCCAGGCCGCGCCGGCAGGCGGACAGCATCGCAGGCTCCCGGCCGCGCAGCTGGCAGAGCAGTGCCTGGGCGAGCCATCCGCGGCTCCGGGTGAGCGGCGGGCCGGACCGCCGGGGCCGGGCCGCGGCGGCTAGGTGGATCTCCGCCTGGGCGGGAGTGCTCCGCTGGAGTGCCATCTGCCCGGCGAGCAGATGCGCCGCCGACGACTCATCCGCGCCTATCGCGTCCAGCTGGCGGGCAACGGAACACGCGAGGCGGTAGACGCTCGTGCTCGTGTCGCCGCCTGCATGGCGAGCCCGCGCAAGCACCAGGCGGGTGCGAGCCGTCCATCGTTCCCGGCGCTGACGGCGGAATAGCCGTGCTGCCTGCTCGGCTCGATCCCGGGCTGCTAGCGGATCGCCGTCGGCCAGCGCTGCCGTCGCCGAGGAGTACAGCAATTCGGCGAGCTTCACGGCAGGAACCGCCCGGCCCAGGCGCCGGGCGGCATCGTCTGCCTCTGCCCACGCGTCGGAAGCCAGCCCGGCTGACAGCAGGACGGCGCAACGGTCGATGGCGACGTCCGGCATGGGGGTCCCCAGCTGGTCGTAGCGCCGGCCAGCCTCGGCCAGGTATTCCAGCGCCTCAGGCACGTGACCGGACGCGGCCGCGACGAGGCCGCGGTTGTGCCGTGCCGTGGCGTACTCCCACTCCTGCCCGGCCAGCTCGTACTGGCGCTCGGCAGCAAGGAACTCGGCATCCGCCCGCCGGGTCTGGCCCGTCGCCAGCAGGATCAGGCCGCGATGGGTGCGTGACCGGGCCTCCCAGAGGGCGTCCCCGTGCCGGTGCAGGATCGCCACCGCCCGGTTCAGGTCGCAGAGCGCCTCGGTGTGCCGGCCGAGGATGGACAGCATGTCCGCGCGACGCATCAGGACGCGGCCTGCCAGCACGCCCTGCGCCATGCGCACCGCGCCGTCGAGCTGGGCCATGCCCCGGGTGGTATTCCCGGCCAGCGCCAGCGTCAGGCCGAGACTCGCCCGGACGTCAGCCTCACGCTGGGCCTGGCCGCTGGCCTGGGCCGCATGCAAGGCACGGCGTAGTTCGCCGAGGCCAGCCTCGGCTTGGCCGAGGTCCCGCAACGAGATACCGGCCGCCTGATGCGCGATCGATGCCTCGGCGGCAGCGGCCGGCGGCCGGCCGGCGAGCACTGCGCGCGCCTGCGCCAGCGCCTCGGCGGGCCGGGAATGCGCGAGAACGAGGAGGTGATCGGCCCCAGCCGTATCTGGGGAGGAATCGCCATCCTCTGACATGTATCCATGGTAGAGATCAGAACTGCCATATTGGCGCTCTAAATGGGAGGGATTTCGATGGCGAAGGGCACGAAGGGCAAGCCCGCGGACGACAACAGGATTCCGCTCATTCAGGTCAGGCACATCATCGAAGAGTTCGGCGCGGAGGTCGAAACGCAACCCCCAGGGTGGGCAGGGGGCAGGAACCCGAATCCGATCGAGTTCATCTACCGCCGGGGCCACCTGCTCATCCGTGACCGGGACGTGCGGAGACTTCCTGACATCGACGTCCCCGGTGAGGTCATCCGTCATCCGGTTCCCGGCCTCGCCCTGGTCCAGGTGGGCCTGCAAGAGAACCTCGTCGATACGCTGAGCCGCATCGATGCCCGCCTCGGCCCCGGTGTCGCGGCCCCTGATCACCTGCTGTCCATTACCCCGGGAACCCACTGCCCGGCAACGGAACCCGGCGGCGTACCTCGTGACGCTCCCCCCCAGCCTGCGGTGTCCACCGACAGCTGCGACGGCCGCGGAGTCCTCGTCGCCGTGGCTGACACGGGTCTGCTAAAGAGCGCGCCGAAATTGCATCCATGGCTTCGCGGGGTGACGGGCACCTTTGAGCCAGAAACCGGACCAGGGAAGCGGCACTACATTCCGAGATACACCGCTCACGGAACGTTCATCGCCAGCATTGTGCGGGCGATGGCGCCCCGGGCTGAGGTGCAGGTCGCGCGGATCTTCGAACGGGCCGGCGCGAACTTCGAGTCCGAGGTCGTCGAGGCGCTGTACCAGGTGATGGACTCGGCACCGGACATCATCAGCCTTTCGGCAGGTACCCACACGTGGCTAGACCGCGGCCCGCTGAGCTTCCGGTTCTTCGTCGATGGGCCGCTCCGCGAGCGCAGCGGAACCGTGCTCGTCGCCGCCGCAGGCAACGACGGGCTGGACTGGAAGTTCTCCCCCGCGAAGATGAAGGGCGTGCTCTCCGTCGGCGCCCTGGCCGCGAACGGATCCGCGCGAGCCCGGTTTTCGAACCACGGCAACTGGGTCAAGGTTTACGCGCCTGGCGAGGATCTCGTGCACGCCTACTCCCGTGGCACGTATCACTACTACGAGGCCAAGAAGCCCCCGGGACGGCCGAATCAGAAGTTTTACGGCATGGCGAGCTGGAGTGGCACGTCATTCTCGACGCCGGTGGTGGCGGGCCTCATCGCTGCCCGGATGTCGGGCACTGGTGAGACGGCCCGCGAGGCTGCCGGGTCGCTGCTCACGCTGGCCCGCGCCCAGGCACTGCCCGGCGTCGGACCGGTTCTGCGCCCGGGCCAGGCCTGCCTCAGCCTGAGCCAGCAGCTATGCGCCGGCCTGAACCGCCCGCCGGGGTGCCGCGGCCGCTGCTGTTGCTGAGTCGGTTGCGCGGGAGCGTCAGCCCGCGCGCGTTAACGTGCGGAAGAGATCGACGGTCTCGTCGCTCGGCGTGATGCCGAGGTCCGCATCGAGGCGTGCGGTGCAGCGCTGGAACTGGCGGGCCACCATGTCGCGCTGCCCCCTGCGGGCAAAGCAGCTCATCAGCAGCCGGTGGGCGGACTCGCGGCAGCCGTCCTCGCGGAGCAGCCGGTCCAGCGCATACTGGGCACGGTCCAGTTCGCCGCGCTCCACGAGCAACGTCGCGAGGCGCTCAAGGACCTGGAGGAACAACTCCTGCAGCGCGGTTCGCTCCGGCAGGAACCAGTCGGCTGCCGGGTCGCCGTCGAAGAGCGGGCCGGCGTAAGCAGATACGGCGCTTTCGAGCACGGCTACCGCGTCGATCGAGGTGCCGGGGTCCTCGCCCCGGCGGCCACGCTCGGCTGCAGCCACGAAGCGGTCCCGGTCGACTTCCCAGGCCAGCGCCCGGTTGAGCGAGTAGTAACCGTCGCGGTACATGATGTACTTGGCCCCCGGGTTGGTCGCGCCAAGGGCTCGCCGCAGGCCGTAGACGCAGACATTGAGGTTGTTGCGCGCGGACGAGTAGGTGTGCCCAGGCCATAGCAGTTCCATCAGAACTTCGCGGTGCACAGGCCGACGGTGCATGAGCAGGTACTGGAAGAGCGTCCTCGTGCGCTGACCGCCCCAGGAGGTAACCTGCGCGCCTGCGACCTGCACGTCAAGCTGCCCGAGCACCCGAACGACGACATCCGGCTGGCGTACCTCATCCGGTACCGGATCCAGCGTCGCCAGCGAGCCCGGCATGGCAGCGAGCTGCCCGGAGTCTGCATGCTCCGGCGAGCGCCAAGGGCGGTCAGCGCCCAGCAATGACGCGGCCTGCCAGCCCACCCGGGAGGCCGAGTCGCGGTGCAGCCCTGCGGCGGCCTCGAGCTCGTCGGCAAGCTGCTGGTGCTCGAGTCCGAGGCGACACAACGCTCGGGCCCGCCGCACGGCGGTAGCGGGCAGCTGCGACGACGGACCCGAGTAGGCGAGGTGCAGTACCCGCATCGCGGCGGACAGCTCGTCGTCCTCTTGCAGGACTGCGGAGCCCGGCAGTTGCTCACGCGCGGCCAGCCGGCCCCACGGCCAGAAGCGCGCCCGGCGGCTGCTCATATTCACCTCCGCGGCGAATCGGTGCGCTCGTGATCTTGCTAACCCTGCGCCACTGATCCCCCGCTATGCCCGAGGCCCGGCCCCGCATGGCAGATACCTAGCCGCGTACTCCGTATCCGCGCTAAGCGTCTTTTTATCGTCGGCCACCCCGGTGACGTTACGTTCACCCAGGGGAACATGCCGCGGTGCTGACGATCTGGGCATCGCACGGCAAGGCTGCGGCCGCCGTCTTCCCGCTGCCCGGCTTTGCGTGCCGCAGCGCCGCTGACCGCGTTCCGGAAGTCCGGCGCGGCGGCCCGCGTTCCGGGAGCCCAGCGCCGCTGACCGCATCCTGACAGCCGGACGTATCTGAACGAAGCTTGGCTCGCTCTGTCCTGGCAGGGGGGAAATGTCTCCCTGCATCGCCGGCAATGCCGACTGATCTGCAGGGCAGGCTTGGTGCCGGCCTGGCCGCCCGGGTGCGGAGGTGGCGCATGAGCGCCATCCTTTACGGCAATCTCAGCGTAGAGATCGCCAGTAATCGCGGGGCGCGGATAGAGCGAGCGACGCTCCGGCAAGCCGCTACTGACATGCTCCGGCCGCAGCGTTCGGAGGCGCGGCCTGGGCCGCCGATGCTCGGCCGGGAGCGGGAGTCGGCCGACGCATTCGCTGCCATCGGTTCGGGGCGCCCAGTCGGATTCCAGGCGGCCTGCGGTTATGGCAAGACGACGCTGCTTCAGCACATCGCCGCCGCCGCGTCCGAGCGCGGCGTTGCAACGAGCTGCATCTATCTGCGGGCGGAAGGCAACCGTGTCGGGGATCTGCTTCAGCGGCTTGTGGCCAGGCTGTACAGCTCGGACCGTCCGGTCAAGCTGACCCCGGAGCAGTGCGCGCAGTTGCTGGGTCAGGCCAGTGCCGTCATCGCCATTGATGACGTATCGGCCGGCCCGGACCAGGTCGGCTACCTTCTCGACGTCCTTTCCGGTTGCCGCGTCGTGATCGGCTCGGCCAGGCCGGTCCTCGGTCGCCGGGGCAGCTCGCAGGACCTGACCGGGCTGTCCGACGAGGCCGCGCTCGCGCTGATCGCCAGCGACCTCGGCCGGCCCCTCAGCAGCGAGGAATTGCCGGCCGCGCGTCGCCTCATGGCAGCCGTTGACGCCCAGCCGCTGCGTCTGAGGCAGGCAGCGGCGCTTGTGCGAGAAGGCAGGCATTCCGTCGACTCCCTTGCCCGCATGGCTGAAGGTGACCCCGGCGTCCTCGACCGGCTCGGCATCAGCGCGCTCGCCGAGCACGAACGGCGTGCGCTAGCGGTGCTGGCCCTCGCGGCCGGCGCCCTGCTACCCGCGGACGTTGTCGCCGCGATCGGCCAGCTCGCCTACCTTGGCGAGTGTCTTGAGCTACTGGGCCGGCGGGGCCTGGCAGAGCAGCGCGACGACCGATTCGGCCTGCCCGTATGCAAGGCAGGAAGTTACCGCCAGATGCTGCTGAAGGACCTCAACCTCGCGGCATCGGCACGCGAGCTCGGCACCTGGCTGGCCGCGAAGGACCCCGCAACGACGGAGTCTCAGTCAGCCGCAGAGGCGGCGCTGGCCATCCTGGAGTTCGCCGCCGAACGCGGCGACTGGCCCGCCGTGACCCAGCTGGCCAAGGCCGCCGAGCCGGTCTTCTTCATCGCGGGGCGGTGGGAGGCCTGGCACCACGTCCTCAGCGCGGGACTGGAGGCGGCCAGGGCGACCGCGAACAGCACCGCCGAAGCGCTCTTCTCCCACCAGCTCGGCAGCCTGGCGTTCTGCCAGGACCGGCTGGACGACGCTGTCCGGCAACTCCGGCACGCACTGACCCTTAGGGAACAGGCCGGCGACCGCGAGGGCGCCGAGCTTACCCGCCACAATCTCCGGCTGCTTAACCCGGCGCCCCTGCAGGCCCGGCCACGCGCGCCGCGCCGCGTCCTGCGCCCGCTGGCCGGCGTCCTCGGCGCGGTCGCGGTGATAGCGGGCACGGCCGCGGTCGCGGGCGCCATCCGGGATGGCGGACCTAAGGTCAGCCCTCCAGTCACAGCGGCCACCAAATCGGTAACGCCGAGCACGACCCCTGGCTCGAGTCCAGTCACTACACCTGGCTCGAGTCCAGTCACTACACCGAGTTCCAGCCCGACCTTCAGCAGTCCGGCAAGTCCGGGCAACAGCGACGGCTCAGCTCGGCTCGTTCCCGATGTTGTCGGCAGGTCACAACCGGTCGCCGCCAGCATGCTCCGGAGGGCCAGTCTCAAGGTCGGCGGCCAGACACAGCAATGCTCGGACACCGTCGGGCCAGGCCGGGTCATTGCCAGCATGCCTCCGGCGAACACGCCGGTGCGGACGCGATCCGCGGTCAACCTGGTTGAGTCTTCCGGATCGTGCCATGTGGTCGTGCCGGACGTGACCGGGCAGACCCAGAGCGGCGCGACGGCCACCTTGCAGGGGCAGGGGCTGACGGCGAGCTCTGCGACCACCACCGCCTGCGACGCGAGTTCGAACGGCACCGTGCTGAGCCAGCAGCCCCAGGCAGGGCAGTCTGTCCTGACCGGTTCGACCGTCAACATAACCGTCTGCAACACACCGGTGATCGTGCCGCTGGTGATCAGGAAGACTCAGGATCTCGCAACGACGACCTTGCAGGACGCCGGCCTGACCGTGAATGTTATGAGCACCTCGCAGTGCGACGCGAGTCTGTACGGCATCGTGGTAAGCCAGAGTCCTTCGGCCGGCACACCGGTCCCGAATGGTTCCCCGGTGACCATCACCGTGTGTGCGGCGTCATCACAGAGTCCGGCACTATCCAAGAACGAGCGGGGGGCTGCGTCGTGACGGGATAACGCAGGTCTGGCCGCGGGCCGGGCAGCCTGCCGCCAGTCAGCGTAAGCAGGCTGTGCCGCGCCGCTCCGGCCAGGGCCGCAGGCAGGGCTATGCCAGAGGTGTTGGCCTCATCGACAACGATGGCGTTCTCCGGCAGCGTCGCGGCGATCGCTGTGGCCAGGCTCTGCAGTGTGAGCGGTCCCGGTGCGGCAGGCTCCGCGGCGGCGGCCGCAAGGACGGGCTCGGTACGCGCAGCGACCAGCGCGGCGAGCCGCTCCAGCGCGGTCTCGACGTCCTGCGTCCGGTCGGCAAGCTGCAGCACCGAGCAGCCGGCTGGTACCAGGTCGCCGCTGCGGCCCGGGTAGGCGAAGAACGCGACCGGGGACCGTGCACCGGCCAGGATCAGGTGGTCGGTGCCCTCGAGCTGAACGTCGGCCTGCTCGGGAAGGTAGGGCAGGCGGGCCACGGTCGGCAGGCCCGCGCCGCATTCCATCCGCGCCGGGAAGGTCTCGGCAAGCAGCCGAGTGCCGGTCGCTGCCCCGACGCGGCTGGCAGCCCGCAGGCCGCGCTCGGATAGTGCCCGCCCGCCGAGCAGCAGCACCGACCGCGACGTGCCCAGGACAATGCTGGCCGCCATGCCGACCGCAGGTTCAGTGACCGGGTCCGGCTGCGGCGCTGGCCGGGGCTCGGCGATCACCCCGCCGGTGCCCCAGGAGACGTCAGCAGGCAGCACCAGGGTGGCGACCTGGCCCCCGTCGCTAAGGCTGGCCGCCACGGCCCGGATCGCGTCATGGGCCACGTCGCGGGCATCCGTCGAGGTCCGGACCCAGCCGGACACCGTGCGCGCGACGGCCTCTATATCGGACTGCAGCGGAGCGTCGAAGCGGACATGCCCGGTGGCATGCGCCCCGACGATGCACACCACCGGGGTGTGCGCGCGGCGGGCGTTGTGCAGGTTGGCCAGGCCGTTGCCCAGGCCGGGGCCGAGGTGCAGCAGCACGGCGGCCGGGCGCCCCGAGATGCGCGCGTACCCATCGGCCGCGCCGGTCGCGACCCCCTCGAACAGCCCGAGCACGCCGCGCATGCGCGGCACCGCGTCCAGCGAGTGCACGAAGTGCATCTCCGAGGTGCCGGGATTCATGAAGCACACGTCAACGCCCGCGCCGACCAGGCTGGCGATCAGGGCATGGGCCCCGATCATGGGGGCGTTGCCCGCGGCGGCCGGCTGATCCGTCATGGCTGGCCGGAGTACTTCGCCGCGCCCCCCGGCCGCACCTTCCGCGCGACCGGGGGCCGGGCGCTCAGGGACATCGAGCAGGACGTCAGGCAGCCGCAAGGCTCACTAGTCAGCTCCACGGGAACGGAGAGTTGCTGACGGGGTGAAGCTTGCCGGTGCCGTAACGGGAGAACCGGAACGGCTCGAGCAGCGCCTGCTGCTCGCCGAGCAGTTCCCTGGCCACCAGCGCGCCCACGCCGATCATCTTGTAGCCGTGGTTGGAGTCGGCGATCACGTACGCGTTCTGGCAGAAGTTATCGAAGACGGGGAAGCTGTCCGGGGTGAACGCCCCGATGCCCCCGGAGGGTTCGTTGCTGTAGAGGTGGCGCTGATTCTCGAACCGCTTGAGGCAGTGCGCCAGCCCGGAGGTCCACATCCGGGTGAAGTCCTCGCCCACGACGAACTCGGGGCTGGCCGGGCCGTAGGGGTCGACCGCGACCTCTCCCGCGGGGCGGTCGACGACGTAGGGCGCGCTGCCGCCCTGGACGCCGCCGAAATTGAAGTCCGGCTTGAAATAGATGCCCCACATGGCGTCGGTGATGAGCGAGCCGTCGATGTCGTCATACAGCGGGGCGTCGGAATCCACGTGCACCACCGGCGGGAAACCGCCGGCGCTGGTCGTGAACGTGCCCGGATCGACCCCGAGCGTTCCCTCCTGCAGCGCCCAGTAGGTCCACATGGGCCGGCCGGGATGGACGGTCCCGCTGGGGTCGGTGACGTCGATGCGATCTGGCAGGCCGAGCATCGCCCAGAAGTCGCGGATCCATGGCCCGGCGGCGACGATCAGCATGTCGCAGGCAATGGTCCCGCGGTCCGTCTCGACCGCGGTGACCGCGCCGCCGGACAGCCGCAGGCCGGTCACCTGCGTGCCCGGCTCGATCCGGACGCCCTTGGCCCGGGCCTTGGCCTCCAGGCCTTGCAGTGAGCGCTTGTTGTTGGCGTACCCGCCCTGCTTCTCGTGCAGGACCGTGGTCGCCCCGGCCGCCTGCCAGTCAGGGAACATGTCGAGCAGGTAGGCCCGGCAGGCCTCCTCCCCCTCGACTAGGACGGAGTCGTATCCGATCGCCTGCTGTTCGGTGTAGATCTGCACGACGTCGGCGTGCATGGCCTCGGGCGCGGTCTGCAGGAAGCCGACGGGGTGGTAGGAGAACGCATCCGGGTCGGATTCCCACACCGACACGTTGTGGGCCATGAGCTCGCGCATGGCTGGCTGGAAGTAGTTGTTGCGGATCGTGCCGCAGGCAATGCCGGACGCGCCCGCCCCGACACCGGTCTTGTCGAGGATCAGGATGTCCCCGCCATTGCCGGTGCCGCGCGCCTCCAGTTCCCTGGCCAGGTGCCAGGCCGTGGAGAGGCCGTGCATGCCGGCGCCGACGACGACGTACGGAACATGTGCTGGTGTACTCACGGCTCATCCCCTGTCATATCAATGGTGGGGCTAGCATCTCGGGTCATCAGGCAACGGGTCAAGATCGGCTACGTCGAGCGCACCCGCAGCAACCTGCAGTGCCGCCGCGGCGCGGCTGGCGCGTCCCGATGCGGCCAGGTCCACCGCCCGCGCCGCTGCGACCGACTCGCGAGTACCAGGTGCGGCTACAAGTTGGGGGCGTACTCCCGGTAGCTCTGGGTGATGCCCGGGGCCGAGCCGAGGAACGAATGCCTCGACATGTCCGGTGAGTAACGGGAGGCGGGCGGCACCTGGCCTACCGCCTCGGCCATGGCCCGCACGTGATGCGGGCCGGCGCCACAGCAGATGCCGAGGTACCGCACGCCGAGGTCGAAGGCGGCCGTGGCGAACTCGCCGAGTTCGGCACGGGTGCAGGTGAAGGGATCGAGCGCGGTCGGGAAGGCCTGGGCCCCGCCGCGGGCGGGATCGCGCAGGGCCTGCATCGAGGGTTGCGCCTCGTTAGTCCGGTAGGGCACCGGAAGGGCCGCGACCGGACACGACACGGCCTCGCGAATCGGGGCCAGCAGCGGCAGCATGGTAAGCGGGCCGCGAATGCAGTTGAGGCCG
>Ga0070698_100002488_pt1 | contig 20301 bp, 13 predicted proteins | sample KBSK1502metaG_FD_65477 | JGI IMG/M metagenome (GOLD analysis project Ga0070698, IMG submission 65477) | Corn, switchgrass and miscanthus rhizosphere microbial communities from Kellogg Biological Station, Michigan, USA - KBS K1-50-2 metaG | ecosystem: Host-associated > Plants > Roots >...
TTCGCAAAGTCCTGCACCTGCGGAGTCGTGAGTCCCACACAACCATGGGAAGCAAAGGTCCCGAGTTTCGCCACCGGCTTGCCACCGTGAATCAGCGATGGCCCACCGATGGGAATTTTGATCGGGCCGAGCGGATTCAACTTGCTGCCCGCTTCGACTTTTTCGCCGACGCTCACGTTTTTCATCTTTGCGACCCAGGGTTCGTCAGGCGGTGTCCACGTTGGATTGAAAATAATTGTGCGCGCTTTGCGCAGACCGGTTGGCAAAGGAAACTGCGGATACCCGATCCCGATCTTGTAAGACTTAATCAGCCGCCCTGCTTCAAAAACATCCATCCGATAAGCAGGCGCGTTTACGACAATCCGAGAATCGCTCGGCACCTGATTAGGCACCGTGCCGTTAATTGAAACTGGCTGAGTGACAGTCTTATCCGGCGCGCTTTCGTTGTCACTGCTCCATTGCTCCGCTATCAAAGCTTCGAGTTGCTGCGCTTTTGCTGCTCCGATTAGCGTCGTGATTTTTTCTTTCGCGGCGGTACGCGCGCTGGCCGTCTCTCCCGGCGACGTGCCGGCATTCGCTTCGCTGAGTTTGGCTGTCTCTGAATGCGCTGCTTCCTTCAACTTCGCGATTTGCTCATCCTTGAGTTGCAAACGGCTTTTGAGCAAATCCGAAAAAGACTCGTTCGTCAAAAACGCGTCGAGCACCGGAAGAGTCAGCGCCTTAGTGTCTGACGCTTTTTCGCTCACCGGCGTGGGTGACACAGTTGCCGTCGCCGTAGGCGAAGCTGAGACGTTTGAGTTGCTGTTGACACGATTTGTCGGTTCGACCACGCACCCAATCACGAGCACGCAATTCGCTATGAAAAGCATCGGCGCCAGATATCGTTTCATTCTTTTCACTCCCCCTGTTCATTTCGTGAGCGGTTTCATTCGGCAATGTGTGTGCCGGGCGATCAGACTCTCTTAGCGCCTTCCGGTTTTCTTTGCGCCTTTGCGTGAAATCATTCCGACGCGCTTTGGTTCACGCAAAGGCGCAAAGAAGAAGTCGCCTCCATTCGTTGGACGATAAGCGAACGGTGCCTTACGAACTTCCGTTCAGATTCGAACTTGCGTCCCTACTTCCGCAGCAGTGGATAGGGGTTGATGTTCTTGCCGTGCCAGAAGTCTTTCGGATCAGAAATCTCGGCAATCGAGAAATGCAGGTGATAGTTTCCCGCGCCGGCGTTTCCAGTATCCCCAACATAAGCGATGGTCTCACCTTGTTTGGCGAAATGGCCTTCGGCCAGGCCATCGGCATATCGGTCAAGGTGTGCGTAGTAATAGACGAATTTTCCGTCAGTGCTCAATTGATAAATCGTAGTGCCGCCGCGCTCACTCTGAAATAGTTTCACAATTGGCCCGTCCGCCGCGGCCAGGACTGCAGTCCCGCGCGGAGCGGGAATATCAATCGCGTCGTGCACGCGTCCTTCCGAACGCGATTCAGAAAAAGTGTCGCGCAGCTGGTCGGGCCGGACTCCCGCGAGTGGGACCATTAATCCGGGAGGTGACTGAGAGGGCGCGCTGGGAACAGTCGGGACAGGATTGTTTTGTGAAGGAGGGATGACCTGCGCAGTTGGCTCAGGTACCGCAGAATTGTTCTGGGACTGAAAGGGAGTTGGCGACGCCGATCGTTGGGATTTGGACCAGGTAGCAACGTTTGGCCGGCCATTTTTAGAAGTCCGATTCAGCCGCGCTACCAGCGTGGCGAGCGCCGCCATGATCGCCACGGCGGCGAGCAGCGTTCGAGTTCGCCGATGCCTTGCCCATTTCATCCAGTCACTTCGTTAGGTAACTTTCGCAGCATAAGCGGCAATGAGTCGGGGGCGCAACCATCTCAACAAACTGTCGTATCAGTGTCCTCGCTTCGTAGAAGCGAAAAGTTTATAGCCGGGCTAGTCTTGTTAGCTCAGCTCCATAGGAGCGTAACGTTTCTCTGTTGCGCTCCTTCGGAGCGCCAGAAAATAAATCAACCGGCTGGTACTATAAACATTTTGGCTCCTACGGAGCCCGGCAACCTATACACCTTGTGAACGGCCACTTGATCGGAGCTTCCTATAGTATGATGGCGCGCGCGAAACCGAGTCTCCATATCGGCGACGAAAACTAATCCACGATGAAGATCACCGTAGTTGTCCCGGTCCGCAACGAAGAGCACTCCATTCGTCTTCTGCTTCAGGGCCTGCTCGAACAAACACTGGCGCCGGCTGAGATCGTAATCGTGGACGGCGGTTCGACCGACGCCACGCAGCAGATCGTTACGGAACAATCCCGGCAACACTCACACGTACACCTGATTCGTGAAACGGATGCGCTACCGGGAAAGGGTCGCAATGTTGGGGCAGCCTTTGCTTCAAATGATTGGCTCGCCTTCATCGATGCCGGGGTATCTCCGGCTAAAGATTGGCTGGCCAGGCTCGCCGAAGCAGTCATTTCTAATCCTCAAGCTGACGTCGTCTATGGATCGTGGGAACCGGTGACCGACACTTTCTTCAAGGAGTGCGCGGCCATTGCGTACGGCTACGTTCCCACAGACAAAGTCGACGACAGATTCATTCAATCGCGCGCAGTCTTCTCTTCGCTCCTGCGTCGTTCCGTCTGGCTGTCGGTCAGGGGTTTTTCGGAAGAGTTGAGATCGGCCGAAGACCTTCTCTTCATGAAGCGCATCGACGACGCAGGCTTCAAGGTGTCGTACGCGCCGCAGGCACTGGTTCGTTGGAACATGCCGCCAACTCTTTGGCGCACCTTTCGCCGCTGCGTTACTTATTCAAGACACAACATGCTGGCCGGTCTCTGGAAGCAATGGCAGGCTTCGGTGTTGGCGCGGTATGTCCTGCTAATAATTTTTGCCGTGATTTTGTTTGGACTGACGAGATGGTGGCCCATCGTCACCGTGGGCTTGCTTCTATTGATGCTGTCAGCCCGCGCAATCGTCGCGTTGTGGAGAAACCGTTTTCGCTATCCGGGCGGCGTGGTTCGAAATAGCGGCCGAGTTTTGTTTTTGGTTCCGCTTTTGGCGACGCTTGATGCAGCAACGATCTCTGGCGTGGCGGCGTGGCTGGTGATGAAGAAACCCCACTAGTTTTCGCAGCTCCATTCTTAAGTCCCGGAGGGACCAAATGTTTATAGAGCCAAGCGCCCAAAGGACTCTCAAGCTCCGGAGGAGCGAAACGCTTTGGTTTCCTGAAAAGCGCGTTGCGCTCCTCTGGAGCTAAGAGCCTTCAGGCGCCTGAGCTATAAACATTTGGCCGCTCTGCGGCCAGGAAACGATTGGGGTAGAACTCTCGGGACCCGACTAAAGTCGGAACTCTGAACGACTTGTTACTCACGCCGGCCTACGCGCCAGATAGTATATCCAGGGGGAGTTGCGGTCGCTCTCAGTTGGGTTGCCCTCCATGTCGTAAGCTTCGACCTCAGCAAAGCCCGTTGCTTCCAATTGCTTCACTTGCTCCGCGAGACTTATGTAGTAAGCCAGCAGCGAGAATCCATGCGCGGTATCGTTAATGATCGCGTAATGGTCTGTTCGAATCTCGTGCTTCTTCATGCGGTAATGTTTGGGCAATTGAAACAGCGTGTAGAGACATGATTTAAAGTGATTCAGATCGTATCTGCCTTCCTGCCAGGGCAGCTTGTCAAAGTATTTGTAATCACGATTATGAGTCGAGAACATGAACAGGCCGCCCGGCTTCAACACCCGGTGAATTTCTCTGAGCAGGCTCATCCGGTCGTCGTGGATCATGTAGTCAATCGCGTTGAAAGAGAACAGCACGAAGTCAAAAGCTCCATCGTCAAACGCGCGCAGGTTCCTCGCGTCGCAACAGAGAATTTTGGCCGAGGGAAACTTTTCCTGCGCCAGTTCCGCAGAGCGGGCTGTGTAATCGATGCCAGTGTAGTTGCTGCTTATCTCGAGTAAAAACTTTGTGGTGCGGCCGGCGCCAATACCAATGTCCAGGAGCTTCTTGTCCCGGATAACAGGCTCGATCTTTTTCAGAATGGCCGCTTCCGGCTTGAGAATGAAATCGAAATCCTCGTACCAATCGACCACATCATCAGCGGCATAGGCCGACTTGTTGATGTCGTCAACGATGTCTCTTTCGTGATCCATTGATTCGTGTCAGAAGCCCGCGCGTTAGCAAGGGCTTGGATCCGCACGTGCCCTCGCTGACGGGCCGGGCTTCCGACACGCATGAACTTAAGCTACTGGCCCGTCGCGATCACATTACCAATATTTTTCTCCCGCAGCATTCTATTGAAACCGCCAAGATCGCTAGTCACAACCTCATCCAGTCTCTTCCGCAGCGCCGCCAACTGCGTTTCGAACATCGTTTGGACTTCGACCTGCTGCGTGTTTGGTGGATAATCGCCGCCGCTGACGCCGCCTGCCAGATACGTAATCTTGCCGATCAACTTCCCCGGGTAACGCGTAGTGTCCTGGCCCTGGCCACTGTACTTGCGCTGAATCAAACTGTCTTCAATGTCGATCAGCTTCTTTTCCAGGTCATCCGCCGGCGGCTTTACAGAGGCATCGCGAACCAGTTGTCGAAGATTGTTAAGTTGCGCGCGAATGATCTCGATTTGGTTGACCATGTCGGCTGCCGATTCCAGATCTTTACGCAGATCCGACAGCATCGCCGTCTGTTTTTGAATGTCGGCATCGCTGCCGCCAGCGTTTGGATCTTTCAGAACCGTGAGCGGCTGGCTGAATTCGTGACCATCTACCGTTAGCTTCACGGTGTAAGTTCCCGGCGGCATCAGCATTGTCATGCGACCGCCTTCCGGCAAAGGCCGCCACCCATCAGCGTTAAGCCGAATGTCCGGGGCGTACTGCGGGGCGGTCCGGAGGCGAACCTCTTTCGATTGCTCGTCACGCAGGTTCCACCACACGCGATTGACACCGGCGGTGCGCGTACCGCGGATCGTCTGCACCGTCTTGCCTCCAGCGTCGAGAATCTTGATCGAGACTTCGCCGGCCGGCGCAGACTTCAGATAGTAGTTGATCGAGACGCCGTACGGCGGATTCTGTCCCGCGGTCGGATCGTCAGCCGAAGCATACGGCACTGTGATCCCGCGGAAACGATAAACGGGATGAATGGTGAAGAGGTGCGCGCTGGAGTTCAGCACTTCAGGTGTCAACTGTTGGATTGGCGTGATGTCATCCATGATCCAAAAGCCGCGTCCATAGGTCGAGATGACCAGATCGTTGAAGTGTTCCTGAACCGTAATCCAATAAACCGGCGCGTGCGGCAGATTGTTTTGCAGCGGCTGCCAGTTGGCGCCGTCATCATAAGAAACGTAAAGACCATTTTCAGTGCCGACGTAAAGCAGGCCCTGACGGACTGGATCCTCCCGCACGCAGTGCGCATAACTCAACATCGTGTGGGGAATGCCGCTGGTGATCTGCTTCCATGTCTTACCGTAATCCGTCGTTTTGTAAATCCACGGATCGCGATTGTTCACCTGATGACCGTCAACCGTGATGTACGCTGTGCCCGCGTTGTAACGGGAAGCTTCGATGTTGCTGACTGTGCCCCAGGAGAGCAGGTTCGGAATGTTCTTCGTGACGTTGGTCCAGTTCTTGCCGCCGTCCCGAGTGATTTGCACCAGCCCATCGTTAGTGCCGGCCCAAATCACGCCCGCCTCTTTTGGTGATTCAGCAATCGCGAACACGACACCCGCGTATTCAACGCCGATATTGTCTCCGGTCAATCCTCCCGAGAATCCTTGCCGGCTCTTGTCATTCAAAGTGAGATCGGGGCTTATCACTTGCCAGCTATTACCGCCATCAGTTGTTTGATGAACAAACTGACTGCCGACATATACCTTGTTATGATCGTGCGGCGAGATGGTCAGGGGCATCGTCCACACAAAACGATACTTGAGATCGGCAGCGACGGTGCCGCTGGCGTTATCGGGCCACACTTCTACGTTGCGCGCTTGTCCGGTCTTCAGGTTGAAGACTTCGACGATGCCGCCGACACTGCCGGAGCCGGAGGCGCTGGACCAGATGATGTTGTTATCGACGGGATCGGGGGTGGACCAACCGCTCTCGCCGCCGGCGATGCCGATCCACGCGCTGCGCGGAATCACTCCACCGCCAAATCCACCACCACCGCCGCCGCCGCCGCCGGTGCGGCTCGGCCCGCGATACGATGGCCCATCCTGACGATTGCCGTAAACGTAATAAGGAATCTGATTGTCGGTTGTAACGTGATAGAGCTGGCCATTGGGCAGTTGAATTCTTTGCCACGAGCGGCCACGTGTCACCGAGAGACTGACGCCCGCGTCATTGGCGACAGCCATGCGGCTGGGATTAGTCGGATCGATCCAAATGTCATGATTGTCCCCACCGGGGCTACTGGCAAATCCACCGCCTCCGCCACCACCGCCGGGGCCGGGGCCGCGCGCGATAGTCTCGCCACCGTCGAGAGAAACAGAATATGGATTCGTCAGGAAGTGGACTTCGTTTTCGTTGTCGGGCGACACTTCCAGCCGGAAGTAATAATGCGTGCGTCCGCCCATGGCGCGATCGTAACTAACCACTCGCCAGTTCTCACCGCCGTCATCGGATCGCCAGAGCTTCCCGCGATCGGTCTCTTGTCCTTTGAGAGGAACGCCGTCGCCAGTTTCGATCAGCGCATAGATGCGATTCGGATTTGAGCGCGCGATTGCCAGCGCCCACTTTCCAGTCATCCGCGTCGGCAATCCATGGCCGGCGATCTTTTTCCAGGTCGCGCCTTCATCGCGCGACATATAGAGGCCGCTACCCGGTCCGCCACTTTCCCTGCCCCAGGTGTGAATTTCCAGCGGCCACATGCCGGCAAACAGGACGCGAGGATTGCTCGGATCCATCACCATGTCAGAGCAGCCGGAGTTTTCATCCGTAAACAGCACGCGCTCCCAATGCGCGCCGCCGTCGGTGGTGCGAAACACGCCTCGCTCCTGCTGCGGCCCGTATGCGTGTCCGACCGCACAGGCCATGACGATGTCAGGATTTTTCGGATCGATCGCCAGGTGTCCAATGCGTCCGGTCTTCTCCAGGCCCATCAGCTTCCAGGTCTTGCCCGCGTCGGTGGATCTATAGATTCCCTGCCCGACTGAGATATGACTGCGAATCCAGGCTTCGCCCGTGCCTGCCCAGACGGTGTTTGGATCCGACGGCGCAACTGCCAGCGAACCGATTGAAGATACGGGCTGTCCATCAAAGATGGGATCCCAATGAATCCCGCCATCGATCGTCTTGAAGATGCCGCCCGATGCTGAGCCCGCATAGTAGACGTAAGGCTGACCGGGAACTCCCACGATCGAAGTCGTGCGGTTGCCCACCGGACCGATGTAGCGGTAACGCAGTGCATCAGTATTAGGCTGCTGAGCCTGGCTCAACGCAAAAATGAAAATGATCAGAATAAACACCGACGCGATTCGCAGGGTTCTAAACATAGTAACCTCCGTCTGGCTGTTGCTTCGATTCTTAAAGGCTGGACTCGTCTGGCGGAGATGCTTCTATCGAGAATCACGGCCAAAGTCAATAGGATTCTTGCCGCGCTTTGGTGTCAGATAGCCCGACCGTCGGAGGGCAACTCGAAGCAGTCAGGATTGACGATCAATAGACTGGCTCTCCCTGACGGCCGGGCTTCTGACACGTTGCGGCGCTTTCAGTGCAGAGCTAATCTAAGGATCGAAATGTTTAGAGTCGGGCTACTGCCCGCTTCTAAACAAGGAGTATTTGTTATTTATGGCAAACGAAAAGAAGAAAGCTCTGATAGTAGTCGACGTGCAGAATGATTTCTGCCCCGGCGGATCTCTGGCCGTCGCGAATGGAGATGAAGTTATCGCACCGCTGAATAAACTAATCAAAGAGTTTCTCGATCGCGGTGATCCGGTTTTCAAGACACGTGACTGGCATCCGGCCAAGGCGAAACATTTTGCGATCTATGGCGGAGTGTGGCCGGTTCATTGTGTTCAGAATACGCCCGGCGCTGAGTTTTGTGCCGGCTTGTCTGACGACCCGCGCATCACCATCATTTCAAAAGGAATTGATGAAAGCGCCGACGGTTATTCGGGGTTCGATGGCACGAACCTCGCACAAATTCTGCGCGAACAGGGAGTAGAGGAAGTTTGGGTAGGCGGACTGGCGACCGACTACTGTGTAAAGCACACCGTACTCGATGCGCGCAAGGAAGGGTTTGAAGTGAAGGCGCTGGCTGAAGCGATGCGCGCGGTCAACATTAATCCTGGCGACGGCGCTCAGGCGATCGTCGAGATGCGTGCCGCAGGAGCCGAGATCGCAGGCGATCCGGTGACCCTGACCGAAAGTTAACCACTCTCGAGGCTGTACGCGCTTCGCGCTCAGGCGGGCAAGGATGTCCGCGCTCCACTAACGGCAGCGACGCTTGCATTCATCTCTGACGTGCTTCGCCGCATCTTCGCAACTATGTCGCTGACGCTTGTAAGGTATGGCTTTGCAAATATCTTTTCGCAGATTATAGCGATCCTTACAGCGGTCCTTGCAGTCGTTCCTGCCGCTCGCTACCGAACTCGGGACAAACGCTCCCAGACAAACCAACAACATCAAACTCAAACGAAGAACAATCGTAGTCCGCTTCATAAACTCTTCTCCTTTTTCAGTCCAACTGATATTGCACGGCGGCAGTTGTAGCGCAAGATTGCATCTTGCGTGCGCTACGTATTCCGCTGTGCCGATAAGATTCCGCTCTGGGGTTTCACGGAACGCTGGAGGAGAGGACCCTAGGATACTACTGTTTGCAGCCATTAAGAAACCCGGGAAGTCGCGGGATTCTGGACTGCCAACTTCACGTGATATCATTCCCGGCTAATGGGCACGCTAAACATTGATCGCTATCATGCCGCGATGGGTGACGCATCTTACAAGGACGTCACGCGTGTTCATGGCAAGCCCCTCAGCGACATGTCTGCCACGTTTTATGTGACGCAGCGCAAGCTCCCGTTCGCCCCCGTGCTGGGTCATGAACGTCTGATTCGACTCCTCGTCGACAGTCAAATTGATCGACCGCGACTGCGCTTTCTCGAACAGGATCGCGGCGGGCTGCAACATTTTGCGAAAGCGATTGAAGACATCCAGTTTGCCGGCAGCATTCGCACCGTGCGACCCGGCACGATCATGTTTCCGCAGCAACCTGTCGCCGACATCACCGGAAAGTTCGGTCTCACCCAGGCGCAGGAGATTAAGTTCGAACACGCTTTCGATCTGCCGATGACGACCGCCAGCGTCGCGATGCAATTTCGGATGGCGGCAGGCGAGCGCTGGCTCTCCGATTTTTCGCTGCGGCGCAACGGAGACATCGAACGCGCAGTAGACATCGCGACGTACGCATTCATCGGCGGCTTTAACGACACCTCGAACATGGAAGCCGCGCACCGTCTGGACATACCAGCCGTCGGCACGGAAGCGCACTACTGGCAACAGGCATATCTCGAATACCTCTACGAACCCGAGATTGAGCCACGCACGGGCCAGCCGAAGCATTTCGAGCAGGTTGCTTTCGAGCGCTGGCTCGATGCGAATCCAAATGGCACAACGCTCCTGCTCGATACTATCGACGTTTATCTGGGCGCGGTTCATGCGGCGATGGCCGCGACTTCCAGCGAAGGTCGCCGCAAGGCCTTTAAAGGATTCCGAGTCGATTCAGGCGATCTCGCCGAGCTGGGCAAGTGGTGTCTGCGCTTTTTTGAAGCCAACGGTCTGAAGGGTTTGCGTCCCAATTTGACGGGCGATCTCGATGTCGAAAAAGTAAAGCGAATCGTCGCGTCATTCCCCGAAGCCGCGGGTTTTGGTATCGGCACTAAACTATCAAGTGAAGTTAAGAACGTGGCCGGCGTAATCTTCAAGGCCTGCGTGATCGATGGCCGTCCGACCTTGAAGGCCTCGAATTCGTTGGACAAGACAACGCTGCCCGGGTGCTTACAGGTTTTTCGCGGTCTGGATGCATCTGGAAATTACGTCGCCGACGTGACCGGCCTGGAAAATGAAGAAGTGGAAATCCCCGGCGCGGCAACCGTTGAACGGCTGCTCCAGTCCTTCTGGGAGAACGGCCAGCACTCGGCAATTCCCTCAATCGAAAAACAGAAAGCCTTTGTCGCCGATCAGATGAAACGTTTTAACGATCTGCAAAACTATCCCCGCACGCTCAGCCCAGGATTGACCAGGCTTCGTGACGAGTTAACTGAAAGGATGCTGGCCGACGGGTCGGGTTGGGAAAAGGTTCTAAGTCTGCCGGAAGAAATGCCGGAGGAGCTTACCCAAACAAAGTGAGTGGGCCGGTTTAGAGTTCAAGCTTCAGCTTGCTTCAACCAGCAGCCTGAAGGCTGAACTCTGAACTCCGCCCGCTCCCCCACTCAAAGATTTGCAATCAGTTTGATTATGCGCGTGAAGTTCTCGGCAACAGTAATAATCATCGTCTGTGTAATCCTGCTTACCCCCGGCGCCGCAAACGGTAAAGCCTGGAAAGGAATCGTGCCCCTGCACTCCACTCGCGCCGACGTGGAGCGATTGCTGGGTCCGCCGGGGCTCGATGATTCGGGCTACGATATCGACGATGCGCGAGTGTCAATTACTTACTCTTTTCAGGGCTGCCAGGAAGGATTGCCTGGTGGCTGGAAGGTCGCGCCAAATACAGTCGTCAGTATTTCCGTTTCGTCGATCGGGGAAGTAACGCTGTCCGACGTCCTGGTTGCCGGACGGAACTACGATCAGATTTATCGGGTGCATACGCCGCAAGCGGTCGATTATGTCGATGTTCAGGAAGGTGTGCGCTATGTAACGACCGAGGGCGAAGTGCAAACCATCATGTACTTCGCATCCGAAGCTGACGACAAGAGGCTTCGCTGCGGCGAATACAAATATGCAGCTCCGGTTCCGGTGGGCGCGAAGAACAAATTCGAACAGGTGCCGTTCGATTCGTATGGCAAGATTCCTTTTGAAGACGCTGAAGCAAGACTCGATGATTTCATGGCTCAACTCGAGAACATGAATGCGGGAACCCCTCACTATCGAGCCTTTGTCATTGTCTATGCCGGACGATCGGCCCATGCCGCGGAAGCCGCTATCACAGCGGACTGCGTCAAGAATTATTTGGTGAAAGTGCGGAAAGCCGATCCAGAAACTGTGATCGCCGCTGACGGCGGCTATCGCGACGAGTTCCAGGTCGAATTGTACATCATGCCCAACGACGCCTATCCGCCCATGCTGATGCCCACCGTGAGTCCAAAGAAAGTTGAGATACTGCCTGGCGTCTTAAATCCTTGCGCCAGGCAACCGGCTGACGAACTCTCAGGCACCCCTTAGCGGAGGCTTTTCAGTATGAAGCTGCAATCACCAAGTGCCCTCGTGTATACTTAACCTCTCTCCACCATCATTAAGGAGTTAACCTTAGTCGCTATGAAATTTCTGATCATCGCTTCGCTAATTCTGTGTCTTCCCTTTTTGGCCCTGGCACAAAAATCGCGGAAGGCCTTCGCCTACGATTACACGATTGACGATCTGCCGAACGGCCTGCGCCTGGTTACGGTGCCCACTGATTATCCGAATCTGGTGGCGCTCTACATCGTCGTGCAAACCGGTTCGCGCAATGAGCCTGAGAAAGGCAAGAGCGGCTATGCTCACCTTTTCGAGCACCTGATGTTTCGCGGCAGCGAACACTATTCGGGACAGGAACGTGATGCAATTCTGAAAAAGGCTGGAGCGGATTCAAATGCTTATACGACCGACGATCGCACCGTCTATCACGAGGTCTTTTCCAAAGACGACCTCGACAAAGTCCTTGAGCTCGAAGCCGATCGGTTTCAGCGTTTGAAATACCCGCAAGACGGTTATAAGACCGAGACCCGGGCCGTGCTGGGCGAGTTCAATAAGAACAGCGCCGACCCGGAAGAGAAAGCCTACGAAGTCCTGCGCGCGACCGCGTACAAAACCCACACGTACTCGCACACCACGATGGGCTTTATCGAAGACATCGAGGACATGCCGAACCAGTATGATTACAGTTTGCAGTTTTACGCCCGGTACTATCGCCCTGAATACACCACCATCGTTCTGGTTGGTGATTTGCAGCGCGACGCTGCACTCGCGATGGTGAAAAAATACTTTGCCGATTGGAAACACGGCAACTACGTCCCCGAGATTCCCAGCGAGCCCGAGCAAAAAGAGCCGCGCGACAGTCACGTTGATTGGCCGTCCGAGACTCTGCCGCTGGTTTACGTTGCGTTTCGCGGACCGGCGTATGCGGATGACAAGAAAGACAAAGCGGCGCTGGATCTGCTGGCGCCGATCGCCTTCGGAGAAAACTCAGACCTCTATCAGAAGCTGGTGCTGAAAGAGCAAAAGCTGGATTCCCTCTCCTACATTTTTGAAGATCGCTCCGATCCTGAATTGTTTCTGGTCGCGGCAAAACTAAAGGACGTAAAAGACACGGATTACGTGCGCCAGCAAATCCTGGAGACGTACCAGCGTTTTGCTAAACAGGCGGTGGCCAAAGACAAGCTTGATTCAACGCGTTCGCGGCTGCGCTACGGCTTCGCCTTGGGAATGGACAGTTCAGAGGCTATCGCAGGCACGCTGGCCAGCTATATTGGATTACGCCGCACGCCGCTAACGATCGATAAGTTGTTTGGGCTCTACGACACCATTACGCCGGAAGATATGCGCGCGATGGCCGCGAAATATTTTGTCGACAGCCACCGAACCATCGTCACGCTCAGTTCGAAGAAGGAGGTGGCGAAATAATGTTAAGTCGATTCCTAAACGCCGTTCCTTCCGGGCAACAGAAACCCGGTACCGAACCGCTTGCGGTAGCAAGTCGGTCTTTCTATCAGACTACGCGCTCGCTATCGCGAGCGGTTCTGTACCCTGCCTTGATCGCCGTGCTCGCCCTCGGATGCGCAACAATGCAACTAAACGTCATGGCCCAGCCGAACAAAGGAATGAATGCTACTCAAACCAACACCGTGCTCTTACCCAACCGCTCGCCGCTGGTTACCTTTCGCATCTTGTTCATGACGGGCTCGGCCTACGATCCGAAAGGAAAAGAGGGTTTGGCGTCGCTGACGGCGGCGATGCTCGCTGAAGGCGGCTCGCGCGCTAAAACTTATTCCGAAATCACCGACGCGATGTATCCGATGGCCACTTCGTTCCAGTGGCAAGTCGACAAGGAGATGACTGTCTTCTCAGGCAGCACGCACGCAGACAACCTGGACAAGTATTACTCTCTGATTCGTGAAATGCTTTTGGATCCAGGATTTCGCGAAGACGATTTCAAACGATTGCAGGAAGACGCGATCAACTATTTGAAGACTTCACTGCGCGGCGGCAATGACGAAGAGCTGGGCAAGGAAGTTCTCTACGCGATGATTTATCCGAGCACGCACGCTTACGGTCACCAGAACATGGGCGCGATTGGAGCGCTCGAGAAGCTGACGATCAAAGACGTCCGCGACTTTTACCAGACCAACTTTACCCAGGCGAATCTGGTGATCGGATTGGCCGGCGGTTACCCAGAGAAGTTTCCGGAACAGGTCCAGACAGACTTTGCCAAACTGCCCAAGGGCAGCCCGAACGGTTTGAAGCTTTCGACTCCAGCCCAGACATCAGGAATTAAAATCGAGATCGTTCAACGCGAAACTCGTTCGACCGCCGTGTCGCTTGGTTTTCCTATTCATGTAACGCGGCCAAACAAGGATTGGCCGGCGCTGGCCGTGGTGGCTTCGTACTTTGGCCAACATCGTTCCAGTAACAGCTATCTCTATCAAAGACTACGAGAAGCACGGGGCCTGAACTACGGCGACTACGCCTACATAGAATATTTCCCGCGCGGTATGTTTCAGTTTCAGCCAGACGCGAATCTCGGCCGCCAGCAACAGATTTTTCAAATCTGGATCCGTCCGGTAGAGCCGCAGAACAGCCATTTTGTTTTGCGCGCCGCACTGTATGAATACGACAAACTGGTGCGCGAGGGCATGTCAAAGGAAGCTTTTGAATCGACGCGCGAGTTTTTGTCGAAGTATGTAAATGTGTTGACGTCGACACAGGACGCGCAGCTCGGTTACGCGCTCGACAGCCGCTATTATCAAATTGCCGACTTCCCAACCTACATGCGTGAGCAACTAGCGAAGCTTACGCTGGACGACGTGAATCGCGCTATCAAGCAGTACCTAAAATCCGACGCGATGCGCATCGCGGTGGTGACCAAAGATGCGGCAGGCTTGCGTGATGCGCTGCTAAGTAACAAGCCATCACCGATGACTTACAACTCGCCGAAGCCAAAAGAGATCACGGACGAAGATAAGATCATCGAGGCTTACAAGATTGCTTTGAAGCCTGGCGATGTGACGATCGTGCCGGTCGAGAAGGTGTTTGAATGAGGAACTGTTTGACGCCAAAGGCGGGGGCGCTTGGATCACAGCTGCCCTAACTTATCCTTGCGGCCGGTCTGGCCCATCGCCGATAACCCACTGATCATTCACCGCCGCCCGCTGGCAAGGGATATTTCTTCTCGGTTGGTTTTGTTGCCGGCACGGGCGTCGATGGAGGATCATCGACGGATTCTTCCTCTACAAACTCTTCCGCACCGTGACGCGTCGGCGCCAACCTGCGAACTGCGCTGGTCACGGGAGCAGTAAACCGCGACGAGGCGCGCGCCAGGCGCCGCCATTGCGCGGTCGAACTCATATCGTCGAGCAATGAGTAAACGACCGGCGTGGCGATCAGGGTCAGCAGCAGTGACAACGATTGCCCGCCGATCACCACGATGGCGATTGAGCGTCGCTCTTCCGCTCCTGGGCCGGTGCCCAGAGCCAGCGGCGCCATGCCGGCAATCAGCGCCAGCGTCGTCATCAGAATTGGCCGCAGGCGATCGCGATTGCCCTGGATGATCGCCGCATTTCGCTCCATCCCGAGGGTCCGCAGATTGTTCATGTGATCGATTTGCAGAATCGCATTCTTCTTAACCACACCGAAGAGCACCAGGATGCCCAGCGCTGAATAAAGATTCAGCGTATCGCTCAACAACCACAATGAGAGCAAAGCAAAAGGAATCGAAAGGGGCAGGCTCAGCAGAATTGTGAGTGGGTGCACGGTGCTCTCGAACTGCGACGCCAGAATCATGTACATGAAAACGATCGAGAGCAGGAAGGCCCAGAGAAACTCCACAAAGGTTTTTTCGAGCTCGCGCCCGCGGCCGGCAATCGTGGTTGAGTAAGCCGGTGGCAGGTTCATTGCCGCCGCTGCCTGGCGCAAAGCCTCCAGTCGATCAGCCAGAGCAAAGCCCGGGGCTATGCCTGCGCGCACCGATGCTTGCCTCTGCCGATCGAGTCGATCGATGCGCGAGGGGCTGATGTCCTCTTTGATATCCACCAGCGTGTCCAGGCGCACCAATCCGCCGCGTGAAGAAGGAACGTAAAGACGAGAGATCGTAGCCGTGTCTTTTCGATCCTGTTCACTCAAACGCAACTGCACGTCATAGTCTTCATTGATCGAAGGATCACGAAAACGCGAAACCTGCTGGTCCCCACCCACCATTAAGCGCAGCGCCGTGGAAATGTTCGAGGTATCGACGCCCAAATCGGCCGCCCGATCGCGATTGATGTGGACACGCAACTCCGGCTTATCCAGTTTCAAGGTCGTGTCGGCGTCGACGATGCCGCCAATCTCTTTCGTTTTCTCTCGCAAGGCGTCGGCATATTTGGCGAGCTGTTGCAGCTCCGGCCCGCGAAAGACAAAGTCGATGTCGTTGTTCCCGCCCCCAATGTTAAAGCTCGGCGCATTGCGCACGCTGAAACGGAACGGAGCGTACTTTTGCAGGCGGCGCCGCACTTCCTGCATCACGTCACGCTGAGTGTAATTGCCGCGAAAGGCCGCCAGAGGATGGCCGGTTTTAATAGCGCTCCACAGTTTGGTCAAAGAGAAGACTCGTTCTTCATGCGGCGCAATGCGCACGTAAACTCCGCCCTGGTTGACCGCGCCCAAAAACGATCCGCCCGACGAAGAAAGAATCAAACGCACGCCCGGCGTCGTCATCAAATCTTTTTCGATCGCCAGCATCGCATCGTTCATCGCGTCGATGTTCGTGCCCTCGGGGCCGTTGACGTTGACGTCGAACTCGGCTTCGTCGACATCGGTGGGAATGTATTCCTGCTTGACTACGCGATACAGCGGAATACTCGAAAGCGCCACCGCGATTGCAATCACTGCAACGGCAAGGCGGTGCCTCATCGCCAGCCGCAGCAGCCAGGAATAAAAGCGATCGATGAATGAATAGAACCCGCGCCGCGAAGAAGCCGCAGACAGAGTATCGTGATGATGTCCGTGCTCTGAAGTGTGGCCGGCCGCGGCGTCTTCGGCGCGCAGCAGGCGCGCGCTCATCATTGGCGTCAAGGTAAATGACACGAGCAGCGATACCAGGACGGCCACTGCCGCGGTGATGCCGAACTGAAATAGAAAGCGTCCGGAGATCGACGACATGAACGAGACCGGAAGAAAGATGACCACCAGTGAAAAGGTCGTGGCCATCACCGCCAGGCCGATATCAGCCGTAGCTTCCTTGGCGGCGCGCATGGGCGTGATTCGCTTTTCTTCGACAAAGCGGAAGATGTTTTCCAACACGACGATGGCGTCATCGATCACGACGCCGACCATTAGTACCAGGGCCAGCATCGTCACGCCGTTGAGAGTGAAATTCATCGCGCGCATCATCGCGAAAGTTGAAATCACCGAACACGGAATTGCAATGGCCGCGATTAGAGTCGATCGCCACGAGCGCATGAACAAAAGGACGACCAGGCTGGCGAGGATGCTGCCAAGCACAAGGTGCCGCGTGATTTCGTGCAGCGCCGCGCCGATGTAGCGCTCCTGATCGCGAATCACTTCCATCTTCACGTCGGCCGGCAACTGGGCGGCGATGTGCGCCAATTGGTCCTTAACGTTATGAATTACTTCTACTGTGTTCGCGCCCGATTGCCGGCGAATCTCGAGCGTGACGGTCGGCACTCCGTTCAAACGCGCGACTGAGCGTTGCTCTTTCGTGCCATCTTCGACGCGGCCGATGTCCCGGATTTTTACCGGCGCGCCGTTGATGTTGGTCACCACCAGCTCTTCCATCTCGCGCGGATCGGTGTAACGCCCCAGCGTGCGCAGGACGAGTTCGCGTTTGCCCGTTTCCACGTTCCCGCCGGGAACGTCCGCATTCTGGCGCTGCAGAGCATCGCGCACCTGCGTGATGGGAATCTTGTAAGCATCCAGGCGCTGGGCATCGATCCAAATATTGATTGCGCGGTCGAGTCCGCCGGAAATAGAAACCTCGCCGACTCCACCGGCTCGCTCGAGCTGAACGCGTACGATCTTGTCCGCGTACTCAGTCAGTTCGCGAATCGAGCGCTTGCCTGAGAGCGCGATCGAGATGACCGGCGTGCTGTCATTATTGAACTTGGCTACTACCGGCGGTTTGGCATCTGGTGGCAAGTCACGGACGACCGTGCTGACGCGATCGCGCACGTCCTGCGCCGCAGTATCGATATCGCGGTTGAGATTGAAAGTTGCCAGGACGATCGAATTGCCCTGGACGGAAACTGAACGCAGGTTGTCGATGCCGTCGACGGTGTTGACGACCTCTTCGATGCGTTGCGAGACGAGCGTCTCCATTTCTTCCGGAGAAGCGCCGGGAAGGTTCGTGCGCACGCTGACGGTTGGGAGATCGACGGAAGGAAAGCGATCGACGCCGAGCTTGAAATAACTCGCCGACCCGACCACGACCAGCGACAAAACAATCATCGCGGCAAAGACCGGACGGCGAATACAAATTTCAGCTAGCTTTTGCACTAGAGTTCAAGCCTCTGTGAAACTCTGTGTTCCTCTGTGTCTCTGTGGTGAACCATGTCGGAGAAGCATTCACCACAGAGACACAGAGACACTGAGGACACTGAGGAAGCACAGAGAAAATCGCAAATCTAAAATCCAAATCTAAAATCTAAAATTCCGTGACATTTTGTCCCGACTGTAAATTTCCCGGATCGACAATCACGCTTTGACCAACGTTGACTCCGGCTTTGATTTCGATCCAGTCAGGACCGCGGCGGCCGGTCGTGACGGTTTTCTCAAGTGCCTTGCCGTTTTCAATCACGATTACTTTGTCGATCCCGGCAAACGTCACAATGGCGTTGCTGGGGACGGTCACCGCCGTGCTGGTCTGATCGGTGACGATCTCAGCTTTGACAAACGCACCCGGTCGCAGGCGGCCGTTGTTGCGCACATCGGCTTCGACGGCGAGCATGCGGTTCTGTTCAGTGATAGTCGGGCTCAACCTTTTGACATAGCCAAGGTAAGACTCGGCATCGCCTTCGACTGTGACCCGCACACTCTGACCGTTGCGTATGCTGTGCGACTCGCGCTCGGGAACATTGACCTGCAGGCGCAGCGGATCGATGCGCACGATGTCGACGATGGGTGCGCCAGCGGCCAGGTACTCTCCGGCACTCGCCTTCTTCTCCTGCACCACGCCGTCCATCGGCGCATAGATGATCGTGTCGGCGAGTTGTTGCTTCGCCAGCGCCAACTCTGAGCGTCTCTGGGCCAGCAGGCCCTGCCGATTTCTAATCTCTTCCAGTCCGTCCTGATAACGGCTCAAAGCAACTTTGTATTCTGAGTCGACGGTGTCGAACTCAGCCCGCGGGATCACACCTTGCTGAACCAGCTTGGCAGATCGATCACGTTTTAATTTTGCATCTTCCAAGACAGCCTTCGCCTGTCTGACGGTTCCGGTCTCTTCAGCCGACACGCGATCGTCTTTGCCATCGGGCGACAAACCGAGACGCGCGCGCGCCTGGGCCAGAGCTGCCTCGGACTGCTGGACGCGCAGTTTGTAATCCTGCTGCTCGACCTGCGCAATCGCCTGACCCTTACGCACCACGCTGCCGAGATCGATTGAGATTGTTTGCAACCGCCCGGGCACTTTGATGCCCACGGTTGTATGGTCGTAAGCCGCCAGGGTCCCGTTGACTGTGACGGTTTGGCCAATCGGGATTTCAGCTACTTTCGCAGTCTTGACCTGGCGCGCCTGGGACTTACTATCCGGGTTGGCGGCTTTTCCTGAAGTCGGGTAATCGCTCTTGCACGCGAGCGAGCCGAGGGCCAGCAGTGAAAGCAATCCCACGCCGGTAGTCCGGAACGTCCTGATTCTGAGATGCGGCTTCATTCGTTATTTTTTGGGGAACCCAAAGGACAGTCTAACATGAAGACGACGGCGGGTTTAGTTCGGTTACAGGCCTACTCACTACTGGCCCCGGTTAAGTCTATCCGCGACTTTCGGAAATGAATTCCTGAATTGCGAGTCGTCTGGCCCACCTGTGGGATAATCCGGGCAAGATCTGCTTGAAAAAAAGACTTGCGTCTGACGTTACGTCAGAGTTTAGGGTCAATCTGATTGAGAGGCCGGCGATGAAAAGCAGCAGCGAAAAATTGTTTCAAGCGCGCGCGTTCGCTTCACTGACAGGCGTCACGATCCGGACTCTGCACCATTACGACCGGCTCGGCCTGCTGAAGCCGCGGCGACACACGCGCGCAGGTTACCGGCTTTACGAGGAGAGCGACGTGGCGCGGCTGGAGCAGATCGTAGCTCTGAAGTTTATCGGGTTTTCTCTGACTCAAATTAAGAACATTCTCAGCCGGCGCCCGCTGGATTTACGGTCTGCTCTACGGCAACAGCGCGAGGCGATCACGGAAAAGCGGAATCAACTTGACCTGGCTATCCAGGCAATTGAGCGCGCGGAATATGTGGCTGGCGCTAACAGCCGGCCCGACTGGGAAAACTTCATCAAGATAATCGAGGTGATCAATATGCAGAACAATATGGACTGGAGCAAGAAGTACTACTCGGAAGAGGCGCAGCGAGAAATTGCAAAAAGCGCCAGGATGATTCCACGAGAAGTGATTGAACAGGCCCAACGCGACTGGGTGACTCTGATCAAAGAAGTCGAGCGCGCAATTCGCGAGGGCGAAGATCCAGCGAGTGAAAAATCACAGGAGCTGGCGGGCCGTTGGGGCGAACTGCTCAAAGGCTTCACCGGCGGTAACCCGGAAATCCAAGCAGGGCTTAACCAGATGTACGCGGACCGGGGCAACTGGCCGGCAGCGATGCCTAAGCCCTTTGGCGATGAAGTGCAGGCTTTCATGATTGAGGCGATAAAACATCGAAACAGGAAATGAGTGTGTCTTAGTGCCGTAGGCACGAAATGTTTATAGCCC
>Ga0070698_100002490_pt1 | contig 20294 bp, 12 predicted proteins | sample KBSK1502metaG_FD_65477 | JGI IMG/M metagenome (GOLD analysis project Ga0070698, IMG submission 65477) | Corn, switchgrass and miscanthus rhizosphere microbial communities from Kellogg Biological Station, Michigan, USA - KBS K1-50-2 metaG | ecosystem: Host-associated > Plants > Roots >...
GCGATCTTTTGTTTGGAAGTATTGTTTTGTGCGAACGAGTTTGTAAGTGAAAAGAAAAATAATAAAGGAGTTAATAATGCAAGTTTTAACCTCACCCTCTTATAAATTATTTTCATCTTTTGTAATGACATATTTTTCTACAAGAATTCTAATGTTCATTATTGAAGGAACTAATCGATCTAAGTCTCTCCGCCTGAGGCGGAGGACAGGGGGTTCTATTCCCACTCTATCGTTGCCGGCGGTTTACTGCTGATATCATATACCACCCGGTTGATGCCTTTTACATTATTAATTATTTCATTACTCACATGGGCTAAAAAATCATAAGGTAAATGTGCCCAATCAGCCGTCATTCCATCTACACTCGTTACTGCCCGCAATGCAACAGTAAATTCATACGTTCTTTCATCTCCCATTACACCAACACTTTTTACCGGCAATAAGATTGCGCCGGCTTGCCATACCGTTGCATAGAGATGATGATCTTTTAATGCTTTTATATATACATCATCTGCTTGTTGCAACAAATTCACTTTTTCTTCTGTCACTTCTCCGAGTATTCGTATAGCAAGTCCCGGGCCGGGAAAAGGATGCCGGTCGATCATCTCAGCAGGAATACCCAATTCTCTTCCCACCTTTCTCACTTCATCTTTAAATAATGAACGCAACGGTTCTACCAATTCAAGATGCAGGTGTTCGGGTAAGCCGCCAACATTATGATGCGATTTGATAGTTTGCGAAGGGCCATGTACCGACATGCTTTCAATCACGTCAGGATAAATGGTTCCCTGTCCAAGCAAACCAATGCCCTCGATCTTTTTTGCTTCTTCCTGGAAAATATCAATGAACAAACTACCGATCACTTTTCGTTTTGCTTCCGGATCGGTTTTACCGGCCAGCTCTTTGTAAAAAATATTTTTTGCATCAATACCCTTTACATTTAATCCAAGTTTTGCATATGTGGTCAATACATTTTCAAATTCATTTTTTCGTAGTACAGCATTGTCAACAAATATTCCATAAAGACGATCACCGATCGCTTTATGAATTAATGTGGCGGCAACTGTAGAATCAACTCCACCACTTAACGCCATTATCACTTTACGATCGCCTATCTGTTTTTTTAGTGTTTCAACTGTATCGGAAATAAAATGCGCCGGTGTCCAATCCTGGCTGCAACCGCAGATATTCACTAAAAAGTTGTGCAGAATTTTTTTGCCTTCAATGCTGTGATAAACTTCAGGATGAAATTGCAAACCATAGAGAGGAAATTGGTGAGTGGTGTCCCGATAGCTATCGGGAGGTGAATGGTGACTACCATTTCCTGATTGCCGATTTCCAACTGTCGACTGCCGACTGTGGACTGTTGACTGTTTAAATGCCGCTATAGGAATACTCTCCGTTGTTGCCAGCAACTCAAAACCTTCGGGCAATTCAAGAATTGTATCAGCATGGCTCATCCATACCTGGCTTCTTTCCATTACATCATGCAACAGTACATCGTCTTTTTGTTTGTGAAGCAGTGCTCTTCCATATTCCCGCTTATTGCTTTTTTCCACACGACCACCAAATCGTTTGGCAGTAAGTTGCGCCCCGTAGCAAACACCTAGTACCGGCACCCTGTCAACCATGAATTGCACATTCACATCCGGCGAATTAATATCGTTAACTGAAAAAGGCGAACCGCTCAGAATAATACCCTTTAGTCCGGGGTCATATTCAAAGTTTTTATGATAAGGAATTATTTCGCAGTACACATTGGCCTCTCTTACGGCACGGGCAATCAGCTGGGTATATTGGGAGCCAAAATCAAGGATCAGTATTTTTTCCGTCATGGCTGCGAAGATAAGAAACGGTTACTTGTTGCCGGAAGCTGGTTATATGTTGTTAGTTATTTGGATACCAGCTTTTGAGCCTTGATTGAGCTTACGTTGCGTCGCAATCCCTGCCTACCGGCAGGCAGGCTTTCATCGTTCTATTCTCTATTCAACACTTTAGGGTTTCTCACAGATACCACAGATTTACACAGAAATAAATCTGTGAGCATCCGCGCAATCTTGAGACTTTTGAAATCCAGTAACCTCAATCCCAAACCTGTTGTCATATAGTCGGTTTTCCAAATGGGAAAACTATTTATCTTCGGAATATTAAAACCAACACAATGAAAAAAATAGCTCTCTTCTCATTGGTCATTTTTGTATTTGCAAGCGGCTGCCGCGAAATAGCAGGCAGACGGGTAAGAGGAAGCGGTCATATTACAACTGAAAACAGAAATGTATCGGGGTTCAATAGCATTGATGTATCCGGCGCCATTGATGTTTATGTAAAACAAGATTCAAGCAGTTCAGTAAAAGTGGAAGCTGATGATAATATATTAGAATATATCGAAGTGCATACAGAAGGATCAACGCTTGAAATATACACTGAAGGCAATATAAGACTCAGACCAAGTAATAAGATAAAGGTATATGTTAGCAATCCTCAGTACAGGGAATTACAGGTTTCAGGAGCCAGCAGTGTACGGAGTGAAAATGAGATCACCTCAACTGATGTTCTTAGTTTAAGTCTTAGCGGAGCCAGCGAAGGAAGATTAGAATTCAATGCTCCAAAAGTTTCAGTTAACCTTACCGGCGCAAGTAATGCGAATATAAAAGGCAAAACAAAAGATTTTGAAGGTGGCGCATCAGGCGCAAGTGAGATCAGGGGTTTTGATCTGCTTTCAGAAAATGCAGATGTGGATGCAAGCGGCGCCAGCAGTATTGAAATATTTGCGAGTGTAAAAATAGCAGGACAAGCATCCGGCGCCTCCAGTGTAAATTATAAAGGCAACGCACAGGTAAATGTGGAAAAATCCGGCGCCAGCAGTGTGAATAAAAAAGACTAATAAAAAATAAGTTAATATAGTAAAACCTGCAATCTGCGGGGTTTTTTTGCGTTAATTTTATAGCTTAACCTTATACCTGGATCGCCCATGAAACAGTCCTCAAAACAATCAACCCTTACTTCAGTTAGTTACTTACTCGTAGGTTTTTTAAGTTTATTTATTGCATTCCCGATCTTTATTTTACTACATAAACAATTACCAGAGTATGACTGGCCGTTACATTCTGACAGGATATTACTTTTTCTTTTAGTGGTCGTATTTGTATTGCTGCTGCTAAGTATGTTTCGTCCTGTTATCAATTTTATTTTTGTTGGCTCATTGATATTATTGCTTTACGGCACATTCACTGATACATACGGATTTCAAAACCTTGCTACCGATTATAAAGCGATGTTCTCTGCAATAAAAACTAATTCCGATAATGAGAACATCATGATCCTTGATGATTCAAAATTTTATTACAAGGCTGATATATTAGCTGCTACAACAGATAAAGATTCGGAAGTAAGAGGCTTTGCGATAAGAGCGGCTAATGCAAATTTTAAAAAAGAGCAAAACCTTCATGAAAGATACCGCGACCTTATACAATGTTTTGGCGTTTTTAAAAAGATAAACCGTAACTGGAATTATGTGAATGACCCGGTAGGTCAGGAATACTTCGCCAAAGCCAGCGAGTCAGTAAAATTTCTTGCCGGTGATTGTGATGATCATGCTATCATGATGGTTGCCGCTATTAAGTCAATTGGTGGCAACGCAAGATTTGTAGCTACTACAGGTCATCTATATCCCGAAATTTTGATCGGTGATAAATTTGATCTGCAAAAGATAGATGACCTTATTAAGAATGTACTTTTCCCAATAGAAAGTAAAGGTCAGAGCCTGCATTATCATACCGATGCTGATGGAAAAATATGGCTGAATCTTGATTACACAGCGGCATACCCCGGCGGAAGATATTATGCAGAACCTATTCTTGGTATTTTGAAACCCAGATAATTTTTCGTCAGACGTGAAACGTGAGCCGTGAGCAAAACTCACGTTTGACGTCTCACGTTTCACGCCTTATAGGTTCACATACCTCACCATTATTTTGATATCCCTGTTTCTTCCTTTATCATCTGTGCAGGAAATTTTTACAGGTCCTTCATCAGGAACAAAAAATTGTTTTTCTCCCGGCGAACAGGCTTTATAGAATTTATTATTTATATACCAAAATACTTTGCTTACATCGGTGGCAGTTTTGCATGTTAACTGCAACGGCTCTTTATTTTTTTTACTTATTAAATATTCTGAGCCATTTGCAGGCGAAGTAATTGTTGGGGCATTGCCTTTGAATATTGTTTCGCAATCAGGATTATGCGGCGGGATTTTTTCATATGTAATTCTATGTTCTTCAAACCATGCCTGCATTTCAGGTTCTGTTATTTTATAAATTTTCTTTTTATACCCGGATTGTGGTGCACAATTTTTACAATAAGAGATTTTTTCATCCGCTGATACAAGCACTTCCCATATGTTGCTGCATTTTACAGTTGATGAAATAAGAGGAATGAAATAGTCCATCACCAAATTCGTGCAATGATCAGCAGGCGGCAACCCTGTCCCTGAACAAACCATTCTTGTATCACAATCTTTTGGTTGCGTAAACCATTCTTCATCGCTGTCGTAATCAATAGTATTAAAAATTTTGAATAATAACGGCGTGGCAGTATTTGCGCCACTTAGGTCAGGAACACCAACCCCTGAAAAATTTCCGACCCAAACGCCAACAGTATAATTTTTATTATAGCCAATACTCCATGCATCTTTCCTGCCATAACTGGTTCCTGTTTTCCAGGCGATCTTTGGCATCCGTTCAGTCGATTGCCAGTTCAAAGGAAAATCAGGGCGATTTACTTTTGATAAAATATCATTGATCATAAATGCCGCTTCGGGACTTACCACATTTACTTTTTTGTGTAATGAATCTTTATCAGAGTAAGAAGGAGAAAAATAAACACCTTCATTGGCAAAAGAAGAAAACAAACCGGTGAGTTCTTCCAGTGTTGTGCCGCAACCGCCAAGGATCATTGATAATCCAAGTTTGTTCCTGTCTTTTTGTATTTGTTTAAAATCACAGGCAGAAAGTTTTTGCACCAGTTTATCTTTTCCTAATAATCGCAGGCTTTTTACTGCCGGGATGTTCAATGAATGCTCTAAGGCATACTCCGCAGTCACATAGCCATTATACTTCTGATCATAATTCTCGGGTGCATAACCATCATAGTTCACAGCTACATCATTCATAACCATTTTAGGAGTAAGCAATCCTTCATCCATACACAAGGCATAAAGGAGTGGTTTCAGTGTGCTGCCCGGTTGCCTTATTGCTGCAGCCCCATTTACCTGGCCACCATCGGTTGTATCATTGAAATTAGCCGAGCCAACATAAGCAATTACATTATGCGTTTTATTGTCGATGATCACCACTGAGCCGTTATTTATATTCCGCAGCCGTTGTGCTCTTATATAATCTTCTACGATTTTTTCTGTTTTTAGTTGGGTATTCAGATCAAGATGTGTTTTATAATAATAGTCGCCTTTTTTAAATAATTTAATAGAAAGATGTTTTGCAAAATGGGGAACAGTATTTCTTGTTGCGGTCAGCGGTTCTGCCAGGGCATCTTCGATTTCTTTTTCCGTAAACACTTTATCCTTTGCAAATTTTTTTAACCAACGGTTTCTTTCCTGGACGATCAGGTCATTTGTTTTTCCCATTACCAACGAAGAAGGCCGGTTGGGTATGATGCTTAATGCAGTAATTTCAGCCAATGAAAGATGATCTGGGTTTTTTGAAAAGTACAAAAGCGATGCTGCTTTTACACCTTCGAGATTACCACCATAGGGGACAAGGTTCAGGTACATCTGTAAGATCTCGTCTTTACTGTATTTCCATTCTAATTGAAATGCCCTGAACATTTCTATCAGCTTGCTTCCTATGTTCCTCTTTCGCGGTTCCAATGCCCTTGCCACCTGCATCGTGATAGTGCTGGCGCCGCTGGTACGTTTCATCCTGAAAATGTTTTTAAACGTGGCACGAATGACTGCGAATGGATTTACACCCGGATGGTAATAAAAGTATTTATCTTCTTTGGCAATGATCGTTTTCCTAAGTAAAGGGGAGATCTCATTCAACTCGGTTTTCATTCTCCATTTCTGATCCTTTGTTAAGAAGGTGTTTATTACTTCCCCGTTCTTGTCAGCGATGATCGTTGAGTATTCAACTTTAGTTTTTAAAGGGAAAAGGAGGTTTAATAAAAGGAAAAGAATGAATAAGCACATGGCAGCTATACCAAGGCGTTTGAAAAAACGAGTGAGAAGTTGTTTATTGATGCGGAGTTTCATATGTGTTTTGTTGCTGTACCGTAGCGGTGCCACGGCTTCAAGCCGTGGCACCGCTACGAGATCGACCAGATTGATCAAAGAATATTGTTTATATCATCTATACCAAGTGCTCTATACGAATCTTCATAAAACGTTTCCATATTTAAGCCAAGCAATCTCATTGCAAGCTCTTTGTTACATAAAGTTCCATTTCGTTTACCACAATAATCAGCAAAGGATGAATATTCCCAATCTTCCATTCTCGCTACTAAATTAGCTCGGTAAGGATTTTGATGAATGTAATGAAAAACAGTTAAGTCATAATTTTTGCTTCCTTTCACAATTGGCTGTGCTTTGGTATTTTGCTGGAATAGCGATCCTGAAAATTGATTCTGTTTATTTATTGCCTGGGCATAAGAGCTTAACAAAAGTCGGATTCCTTCTGAAAGCACATTTTTGGCTTGATCACGAATTGATTTTGCAGCAATCGTTCTTTCGTCCGAATGAATAAGAAAATGAAAATGATTAGGCATAAGTGAATAAGAAAGAATATCACAGTAAGGCAGAATAAAACGTCTTACTTTTTTTAAAAAGAATATGTAATTATCAGGCTTGAAGAAAATCTTCTGTTGATTATTACCCCTGTTATAAATATGGTATAATTCGTTTTTAAAAAACTCCATAAGTATTTGTTTAATGGCCTTCTTGATCCGTGCCACGGCTTTAAGCCGTGGCACGGATCAAGAAGCAAGTAGCTTAACAATTATTTATCTACCAAAATTTGCAAATAAATTTTTCTTACTATTATCTTTCCATTCAAATTCTTTCAACCTGTATGGATCCCGCTGATTCGTCTCGCCCAGCCAGAGACATTCCTCCTTAGCTTTTTCACGATACTAATTTCTGTTTTTCCCTTTCTCGAAAGAAGAACAAAAGGGATAATTTTTACTACTCATTTCTTATTTAACTTATCTTTCAGTAACACACTCAACCAACAAATCTATATGCGTATCAAACCGGTTTTGGTAACTATAATCATAGTTACTATTTTTTTATCTGCCTGTAAAAAAAATGCAGTCAAGCTTGAATACACAAATGCAAAAGGCGAAGTGCCGCGGATCGGCAATCTTATTTTTCGTTTCGATAAATCTTTAATAATAGATTCCCTGCTCAATGTTTGGGATTCCACAGATTATATTTCATTTACGCCAAAGATACCCGGTCGTTTTCGCTGGGAAAGTCCTGATCAATTGGTGTTCTCTCCTTCACAACCTTTACAGCCAGCAACAACGTATACTGCAAAATTCAGCAGTGAAGTATTGCGGTATAGTAAATACAATAAAGTAGAAGAAGCCGATAACATAAGTTTCAACACACCTGCCCTTGCACTCGAGAATGCACAAGTGGTTTGGACCATGCCGGATGAAGCCACCCGCAATGTAATTCCTCAATTAGATCTTTTCTTTAACTATAAAATTGACCCGGCAAAGCTCAAAGAAAAATTATCAATAGAAGTTGATGGAAAAGAAACTTCGTTTACGCCACAAACAATTTCATCTGATACAAAAGTTTCTTTTCGTCTTGCCAGTTTTAAACCTGAGGACAGAAACTATCAAACAAAAATTACAATTGGAAAAGGTTTGAAACCGGAAGGAGGCACCAATTCAATTGCTGAATCGATCACAGAAAATCTTTCTATTCCTTCGCCCTATGTACTCGTTATTCAAAATGTAGAATCGGAGCATGATGGCACCGAAGGAACTATCCGGGTAACAACCAATCAGCAATTAGTAGAATCCGATTTGAAATCTTATATCAAGTTTGATCCTGTAATTCAATTTACAACTGAAGTAGATGAAAGCGGCCTGACATTACGCAGTGATAAATTCGATATTGAAAAAAGTTATACGGTGACATTTAAAGAAGGTATGCGTGGAAAGATCGGTGGTGAATTAAAAGAAGAGTCTCAACACCAGGTAGCATTTGGTGAGTTGGAGGCCGGGATAAGTTTTACAAGTAAAAAAGGAGTGTACTTATCCAAACGTGGCACAAAGAATATGGAAGTGAAGATCACCAATATTCCAAAAGTAAAACTGACAATATCGAAGATCTATGAAAGCAATTTGCTGATGATGGATCGATATGGATATCATCCACAAACAAATTCTGCCCGCTATAGCAGCTACGAAGATGACGGGGAATATTATGATGAATATGGAGGGGGAGATGCAACACTTGGCGATGTTATTTATGAGAAAGAAATTGATACCCGCTCATTGCCAAAAAGTGGTGGCGGAAAATTGCTAAACATTTCGCAGTTTGAAGACAGGCTTCCTGATTTCAAGGGTATTTATCATATACAGGTAAGTTCTATGAAAGATTATTGGGTAAAAGACAGTCGTTTTGTTTCTGTATCTGATATTGGATTGGTAACAAAAGAAGGAATTGATAAAATATTTGTGTTTGCCAATTCCATTAAAACGGCTGAAGGAATAAATGGCGTGAATGTTTCGGTGTATTCAAAAAATAATCAGCTCATTGGAACGGGTTCTACAAATAACGATGGAGTAGCCGAGATAGCCTACACAAAAAAAGATTTCAACGGTTTTCAACCCGCTATGATCATTGCAAAGACAGAAGATGATTTTAATTATTTACCATTTAGTTCTACAAGAGTAAACCTGTCACGTTTTGATGTGGGAGGAAGAAGAAATAATCCTTCCGGTTTGGATGCCTTTGTTTATGCTGAAAGAGATATTTACCGGCCAGGTGAAAAAATAAATTTTTCTGTTATTCTTCGTAATCGTGAATGGAAAAGCCCGGGTGAGATACCGGTAAAAATGAAATTCCTTTTACCGAATGGTAAAGAATTAAAAGAATTCCGTAAAACATTGAATGAAGAAGGCTCAGCAGAAGGTAGTATTGAAATGGCTATCTCCGCTATCACTGGTTCTTATACGCTGGAAGTTTATACTTCCAATGACTTGCTGCTTGCTTCCCAGGATTTTCGTATTGAAGAATTTGTTCCAGATAGAATAAAAGTAAATACAAAATTGGATAAACCATTTTTGAAAACAGGCGAATCAGCAACACTTTCAGTAAATGCAATCAACTTCTTTGGTCCGCCGGCAGCTAATCGTAAATATGAAATCGAGATCCAGACAAAGCAAAAATATTTTTCACCGGAGAAATTTGAAAAATTTAATTTCAGTTTTTCCAATGAAAAAATACCGATAAGTAAAGATGTAAGAGAAGGAACTACAGATGCAGAAGGAAATGCAAAAGAAGATTATTCAGTTCCGAAGGATTTAAAAAATGCCGGTGTTTTGCAAACTACTTTTTATACAACCGTGTTTGATGAAACCGGCAGACCGGTAAGCCGGGCATCATCTCTTGATGTGTTTACACAAGATGTTTTTTTTGGTATACAGTATGATGGATGGTGGTGGCATCCTTTGAATCAACCGGTCAAATTCACATTGGCATCGGTAAATAAAGATGGCAATTCCGTGAATGCAAAAGCAAGAGTGGAGATCATAAAAAAAGAATACAATACACATCTTGTTAATAGTGGCGGATATTTCCGCTATGAATCACAGGAAGAAATAAGATCAATAGAAGCAAAAGAGTTGACCGTTGGTGCTGCATCTTCTTATTCATTTGTACCAAGGATCCCGGGTGAATATGAATTAAGAGTTTCTATTCCCGGCGCCAGCACTTATGTAAGCCAGGAATTTTATAGTTATGGTGACTGGGGTTGGTCTGAAAATAATTCTTTTGAAGTAAGCAATGAAGGGAATGTAGATATTGAATTAGACAAAAAATCCTATTTGGCAGGTGAAACTGTTAGTGCATTATTCAAACCGCCATTTAGTGGAAGAATGTTAGTGACGATGGAAACAGATAAAGTAGTAAAATATCAATATGTAAATGTTGATGTGAATGATAAAAACCGGACGGTGAAAGTTGATCTGGCATTAACTTCAGATCATGTACCAAACGTTTATATCACTGCTACGTTAATTAAAGCACATGAGATCTCTGATCTGCCACTAACTGTTGCTCATGGATTTAAAAATGTAAAAGTGGAAGAGAAGAGCCGGAAAATGCAGGTGGATATTGTGGCAACAAAAGCTGTTCGTTCAAAAACAAAACAAAGAGTAACAGTAAAAGCAGCGCCGGGCAGTTATGTTACCTTATCTGCTGTTGATAATGGTGTGCTGCAGGTTAGCAATTTTGAAACTCCTGATCCTTACAATTTCTTTTACCAGAAAAAAGCATTGCAGGTAACTGCATTTGATCTCTATCCATTATTGTTTCCTGAAATAAGAGCCAAGTTCAGCAGCACCGGTGGTGATGGTGAAATGGATATGAGTAAAAGAGTGAATCCCATGCCGGCAAAAAGAATAAAGATCGTTTCTTACTGGAGCGGTATTCAAAAAGCAAATGGCAATGGTGAAGCAAGTTTCGAATTTTCAATCCCTCAATTCAGCGGTGAAATAAGATTGATGGCTGTTGCATATAAGGATCAAAGTTTTGGCAACAGTGAGAATACAATGACGGTTGCAGACCCGATCGTTATCAGTACAGCATTGCCAAGATTCCTGAGTCCTGGCGATACAGTCACAGTGCCGGTTACATTAAGCAATACAACTGCAAAGTCAGCAAATATCTCTGCTGCTATTTCTGTTGAAGGCCCATTGAAAATTATTGGTGGAAATAATCAATCTGTTACTATCAATTCAAAAAGTGAAGGCCGTGCTGTTTTCCAGGTGGCAGCTGATCCTTCTGTTGCTGTTGGTAAAATAAAAATTGCAGTAAATGGTATGGGCGAAAAGTTCAATGATGAAACAGAAATATCCATTCGCCCGGCTTCACCATTGCAAAAGGTTTCAGGCAGTGGTTCTATTGCAGGAGGTACAACACAAAAAATAAATATTGGTCTTAATGATTTTATTCCTTCGAGTATCGGTTATAAACTTGTTGTCAGTCGTTCTCCTGCATTGGAACTTGGTGATCATCTTCGTTATCTTGTCGAGTATCCTTATGGCTGTACAGAGCAAACTGTTTCTGCTGCATTCCCGCAATTATATTATGGAGATATCGCCGACCTGATGGGATTGAATCAAAAATTAAAAACAAATGCCAACAACAATATTCTCGAAGCAATTCGCAAAATAAAAATGCGGCAGACGTATAAAGGCGGGATCATGCTTTGGGATAATGATGGTATCGAGCATTGGTGGGCCACGGTTTATGCTGCACATTTCTTATTGGAAGCAAAGAAAGCTGGCTTTGATGTTGACAATAGTTTGATAGAAACAACACTTGCTTATATTAACAATCGTTTAAAGAGCAGGGAGACGATCAATTATTATTACAATCGTACTCAAAGTAAGATGATTGCACCAAAGGAAGTGGCTTATGGATTATATGTATTGGCATTGGCAGGTAAAGCCAATGTATCGGCAATGAATTATTATAAATCAAATCCCCAGTTGCTGGCATTGGATAGCCGTTATCTTTTATCTGCAGCGTATGCAGCAGCAGGAGATAAAAAATCTTTCAATTCCTTATTGCCTTCATCATTTGCAGGCGAAGAATCAGTGCCGCAAACAGGAGGAAGTTTTTATTCTGATGTTCGTGATGAAGCCATTGCATTGAATGCATTGATCGATGCTGATCCGGGCAATAGCCAGATCGGTATCATGGCAAAACATGTAAGTGATAAATTGAAAACCCGTTACTGGCTAAGCACACAGGAAAGAGCATTTGCATTTCTTTCTCTCGGTAAGTTGGCAAGATCAGCGAACAAATCTGATGTAAGTGCAGATATAAAAGTAAATGGTAAAACGATAGCAAAAGTTGATGGTGGCCAATGGACGGGTAACCAGGCTGCATTGAAAGGAACGAATATAGATATTGAAACAAAAGGCAGCGGACGTCTTTATTACTTCTGGGTGGCCGAAGGCATCAGCAGCAGCGGTGCATACAAAGAAGAAGATAATTATCTCCGGGTGCGGAAACGTTTTTATGATCGTAATGGCAGGTTGCTTACAGGAAATACATTCAAACAAAATGAACTGATCATTGTCAACATTACATTGGAACGTTCTTATTCAACCGATATTGAAAATGTGGTGATCACTGACCTGTTGCCTGCCGGTTTTGAGATCGAGAATCCACGGACAAAAGAAATACCGGGTATGGATTGGATAAAAGATGCTGCATCGGTAAGATCGCTTGATGTTCGTGATGATCGCATTCATTTCTTTGTTGATGCCGATTACACAAGGAAGAATTTTTATTATGCCGTTCGTGCCGTTTCACCGGGTATTTATAAAATGGGTCCTGTCAGCGCCGATGCGATGTACAATGGAGAGTATCATTCATACAATGGGGCGGGAGTGATTAAAGTGGTGCAATAGAAATTGTCATGCTGAGCTTGTCGAAGCATTGTTCATAAATTATAAAAGCCGGTTCTCAAAGCCGGCTTTATTTTTTATGAACCAAACTATATTGGTACTATTTAACTTCTGTTGCGTCGCACTCTTGTACGTTCTGTAATTCTATTCAGCAATGTTGATTACTTTTTTCTTTTTAACAAAAAAACATAACTCAATCCAAGATTATAATTAATAAAACTTCCCCTGTTAGCAATGATTGCGTTTTGAACGGGCCCGTTATTGATGCTATAGCTTACATCGTATAGTTCTACATCACTCAAACCATGATAATAATTAACTCCATAAGAAAATTTGATCCTTTTTTTAATTAAATGACTAAATGAAATACCTGGTTGAATTGTAACATAAGTCTTTTTATACTCGTCCCTCATTTGGTAGCTGTAACTTATAGCAGGATAGGTAGTTCCAAATCCGTTAGCACCACCATGAAAAATTATAAAGGATGGAACAATGCCTGCGGTAACATTTAACGAAATCTTTTTTGAGAAGTTAAAACCATACCCGACTCTAACCGGGATCATAAACGACCGTGATGCGTTTGTGCTCCAACTTCGATAAACTTGTTTAAACCGAAGTCCAAAAGAGTTTCCTTTCCAAAGAAAGGCGGCCTCTACAAAAAAATGCCTGTCTAAATACCCCCTGATCTTAGGTCCCCCGGTGCCATTGACCAGTCCATATTTTGCTTCTAAATTACCAGCAGGATCGCGGACAGTAAGATAATCAAGTGTTGGTCCACCTTCAGCTCCAATTTCGAATTGTTTGAAGAAACGTTTTTGTGCATTGATCGATAAAGTAAATAGTATGGCAAAAATCAGAAGAGCAGATATTTTTCTCATAGCTTATAGTTTTAATGTTGATCGATCGAAACTCAATGCAGGATCTTATAACGAAAATTTAAATACTATTATTTTCTTAAACGAAATGGTAAAGCGGGAAAAATATCGGAAGTTTACAGAAAGGATCTTTTCTTATCATCTATGAAAAAATTTTTGGTTCTCACTATAATTCTTATCACGTGTTTATCATTCCGGTTTTTTTTACTCCCGATTGATGAACCAGTATTTGTTCCGCCAAGCCAGCAAAGAACCGGCGGAGATTCTGCCAAAGGCTATCATTATCTTATCAACGGTGATTATGTAAAAGGTGGCGTACCGGAAATGGTTTTCAGAAAAACCATTGGCAAACCTGTTATTTATTTAGAAAGAGATGCAGCAAACGAAGGTATTCCTCATGATTACACTGCAGTAAAAGCTTTTAACGGAGAAATTGTTATTGCACCAAATTGTTTGCAATGCCATGCACAGGTTTTTGAAGATAAACTTTATATCGGTCTTGGCAATACATATGTTGATTTCAGCGACAGGGAAACAATGAGTGTAAAAAATTTGGAGAAAGCAGAAAAGATCTTAAAAACACTTACACCAAAAAAGTGGAAAGCGTCAGAACATTTTTTTGAGGTCGCAAAAATTATCGGCCCGCAATTGTATACAGAAACAAGAGGAGTGAATGCTGCCGATCGTCTTGGCGCTGTACTCGCGGCACATCGTGATCCGGTCACATTCAAATGGAATCCTGATGCACAACTTAAAATTCCCGAACAAGTAATTCCATCCGATGTTCCTGCATGGTGGTTATTAAAAAAGAAGAATGGAATGTTTTATAATGCTTTTGGCCGCGGCGACTTTGGAAGATTTTTAATGGCTTCAAATCTTTTGACCGTAAATGATACTTCTGAATCAGCAGAAGTGGATCAGCATATGCCCGATGTATTAGCGTATATCAATTCGTTGCAACCACCAGTTTATCCAAAACCAATTGATGCTTTATTTGCTGAAACAGGTAGAATTATATTCAATAATAACTGTTCAAAATGTCACGGCACTTATGGAAAAGATGGACAATATCCAAACCTTTTAATTCCGCAATCAACTATTCAAACAGATTCATTGCTGCAGGCATCCAATTATTCTAACCCGGAATTTATTGATTGGTTTAACAAAAGTTGGTTCAGCACTGGCGATCATCCTGGAAAATTGGTTCCATTCAAAGGTTATTTGGCTCCGCCATTGGACGGAGTTTGGATCACTGCTCCTTATTTTCATAATGGTTCAGTGCCATCATTGGAAGCTGTGTTGAATAGTTCTATTCGCCCAAAATACTGGTCAAGAGATTTTGATAAACCCCAATACGATTTTGAAAACCCAGGCTGGAAATTTTTCGTGTATGAAAAAGCAGATAGCAAGATAATTTATAATACTACACTGCCTGGTTATGGCAATTATGGTCATTACTTTGGCGATAAACTTTCTGCAGAAGAACGAAAAGCAGTGATCGAATACCTGAAAATATTGTGAGATGGTTGTTTTTAATTGCTCCACCCTTTAGGGTGGAGATTATAAATAAACATTTATTATTTAATCCCTGCCCTAAAGGGCAGGGCAATTCAGGACAGGATAATTCATTAATTGATGAAAGGTTTACACTCTCGGTTCCCAACCTTTCTCATATTCTCTTCTCCATAATTTCATTGCATCAGCATCGTTTAATATATGTCCATTCTTTGGATCACAATGTAAAGTTCGGCCGGTACGTTGAGCAATATTTGCCAAATGACAAAGCAAAACACTTTTATGTCCTTCCTCGATCGATGAATTCATTTTTACCTCTCCCCGAATGCTATCAACAAAATTCTGAAAATGAAAAAGATCCAGGTTACCCGTTGCACTCACTGTATTGGTAGCATCATTTTTTGTTGCTGATTTCACTTCCTTTACTAATTTATTATCTGCATCAAAAATTTTATAATCATCATTTCCATAATTTACCAATGTTCCTTTATCACCATAAATGACGAACCCCCGCCCGGCGCCTTCTACTCTCATATTGTTGCAGCTCCTTCCTTCCCATGTTATAGATTTATTATCTCCAAATTCAAATGTGGCTACCTGCGTATCCGGAGTTTGCCAATCATCTTTAAAAGCATAACGACCACCTGCTGATGTAACTTTTGTAGGATAGTCAACAGCAAGAAGCCAGCGACACATGTCTATTTCATGTGTTGCGTTATTACAAGTTTCTGCTGTGCCCCAATGCCAGAACCAATGCCAGTTATAATGAACAAGGTTATCCTGGTAATCTTTTCGCGGTGCAGGGCCTTGCCATAATTCAAAATCAAGAGTTGAAGGAACAGGAATTTTTTTGCCAATGCCAATTGATTTCCGATTATTAGCATACCATGCTTTTCCAAAATATGCATTGCCTATTATTCCTTCTTTAATTTCTTTTGCAGCATTAATAAGATTAGGCATTGAACGACGCTGATTACCCATTTGAATCAATTGCTTCGGATATTTTTTCATTGCCTGTATCAGTAATTCTCCTTCATAAGGATTATGACCGCATGGTTTTTCAACATATACATGTTTACTATGAGTAACGCCAAGTATGGCGGCAGGAGCATGCCAATGATCAGGTGCGGCTATCAGCAACCCATCAAAATCTGTTTTCTTTACAAGCTCACGGATATCTTTTATGATAGTAGGTTTTTTTGTTGCGTTAGCAAATGGCTTTAATCCGTTCGCAATTGCTTTTTCTTCCACATCGCAGAGATAAGCGATATCAACATTTGCAAGTCCTGCAAAATTTTCAGCGAGGTAAGCGCCACGGCTGTTTACACCCATCACAGCTAACTGCACTTTATTACTTGGTGCATTTTTTCCAAATACAGGAAAGTTCAAAAAAGTTATTCCTGCTGTTGCAAAAGAAGTGTTCTTGATAAAATCTCTGCGTTTCATGTGGTAAGCTTTGTTTGATTAAAGTTAATTATATCTTCATTGTAGCAATGCATTTTTGCAGATTTGATTTAATAAATGCATCTTTAAATGACGAACCAATGCCACCAGAAAAAAATATTTCAATAGTATGCAATAACCTTGCAGGTGGAGGCAGGGCTGTTGCTTTAGGAAAAAGAATTGAAGCAGAACTGCAAAACAGGAATATCAACCACACCTTATATATTGAGGATTGGCCTGAGAATTTTAATCGGTTTACTGAAGTTTGGGTTGTTGGTGGTGATGGCACACTGAATTATTTTATCAATAAATATCCTGGGATCAGATTACCGCTTGTGATCTTCAATGGCGGTACTGGTAATGATGTTCATTGGCTTCTTTATAAGAATAAAAACTTTCAAGAGCAACTACAAATTGCATTAACTGCCACTCCCAGGCCTGTTGATGGAGGAAGATGTAATGAAAAATATTTTTTAAATGGTGTTGGGATCGGGTTTGAAGGAGCAGTAGCTAAAACCCTGACTGGTAAGAAAAAAACAAGAAAAGGCAAAGCCGCTTTTATGGGAACTATTTTGCAAAAAGTGTTTTTCTATAGTTCAAAAAAATATAAAACTATAGCAGATGAATATACTGCAGAAGGTCAGCGATTACTTATAAGTGTAATGAATGGACACAGAGCAGGAGGGGGATTTCATATTGCTCCTTCATCAGCTATTGATGATGGCTTGCTGGATGTGATAATGGTTGATAAGCTTCATCCATTCCTTCGACTGCGATGGTTACCAGTAATTGAAAAAGGAAAACATCTCGGGCTTCCTTTCATAAAATTTTTCAGAACAAAAAAACTCGTCATCATTAGTGAACAACCAATGGATACACACCTTGACGGGGAATATTATTCCGCTAAAAGGGTAGCGATTGAAATACTTCCATCAAAATATTTATTCCGGTATTAAAAAATTGAAGCGTCCCGCCTAAGCGGGACGCTTCTTTTATGACTCTATCACTGTTTGCTCATTGTCATCACAGGTATCCCAGAGTCATAAGAAAGTAATTTGTTTGTGAGTTTATTCCACCATCCGGGTAATTTAAATTCTTCCATAGGATTGATCATGATAAGATCGCCATTTATCCTTTTAGCAAAATCAAGAGTGGTTTTTGCCAGGTTATCTCCTTCAAGAATAATTCCCTTTGCAGGAATTCTTGAAATGCTTTGAACAATTTCCAAAGCCTGGTTGATGATCTTTTCGGGGATATTATTTCCCCGGCGCAGTGTTATCATATAAATAGTTGATTTGAAACTGCGGGCCAGCATTGCAGCCATTCTGATCCTGCGAATTGATACCTCATTGTATAATGGCAGAATGATCTTTTTGAAATGATGTACAAGCCCGGTGGAACCAACTGCCAGCACCGGTACATTGGTTTTTCTTGCAAGCTTGTTGATCGATACAGAAGAGGCCAATTGTTGTAATAAATTATATTTTGATAAACCCATTACAACCATGTCCATTTCAAATTCTTTAATGTACTCAACCAGTTTGGAGGCAGTATTTCCCTCAAGGATACTTATTTCGATCTTGCCGTTGCCGCAAAGTTGGCTTGAGTAAGAAGTAGCCAGATCTTTGAGTTGATCATAGCTATTCATTCTGTCCACATGAGATTCATAAGGAGTAAATGAACTGAACATGTTTGAGTGAACAATGTTTACCAAATGAACATTACAATCCATTTGATTTGCCATTTCAATTCCCTTGGCAATAGCCCATTTATTTTTACTTGTGAAATCAACCGGAACAAGTATGTTGCAAAGTTTGTTCGACATAGGTGTTTGATTTGATCTTCAATTTGGTTTAAATGAAGTTTGAAACTTCATTTTATATTTTCAATACAATTTCAAATTGCAAGCCAAATAAACATGTTGTCACACGCAATCGCTGTTATTGTCACAATAGGGCTAATAATGCAACATAGAGAGATAAAATAATATTAATTATGTGGGAAATTATTTTTTAAAATATACCTGCTTTCCATTTACAATTGTTCTCAACACTTTCACATCTTTTATTTTTTCCGGGAGTATTTCAAAAATATTTTCATCTAAAACAACAAAATCAGCAAGCATTCCTGTTTTCAATGTTCCCGATTTATTTTCCTGGAATCCGGCATAAGCATTATTAGCGGTATAACATTTTAATGCTTGTTCAACAGAAATTTTTTGTTCAGGATACCAGCCATCTGGGTTTTTATCATCAAGTGTTCTTCGTGTAACTGCGGCATAAATTCCCTGTATTGGTTTTAATGGGGCCACAGTCCAATCGGAGCCAAAAGTGAGATTTGCTTTTGTATCCAATAAGCTTTTGAAAGCATAAGTTCCTTTCAGTCTTGCATCATCTAATCTTTTGTAAGCCCATCGACCATCATCAATAGCATGATAAGGCTGCATAGATGGGATCACTTTCAACTGTGCAAAACGGGGAATGGCTTGTTGTGTTAAATGTTGTGCATGTTCTATCCGAAAACGATGATCTGCTGAATTTCTTTTTTCCGCTTCTTCAAAAACATTTAAAATAAAATCATTTGCTCTGTCACCAATGGCATGTACGGCAATATGCAAACCGGCAGAGTCAGCAGACAAAACCCAGTTGCGCATGTTTATTGTATCAGTCACATTTAAACCAGATGTTTTCGGATCATCCAAATAAGGTTGGTAAAACCATGCAGTAGTTGAACCCAATGATCCATCCATAAACCCTTTCAATGCGCCCCAGCGAAGCATGTCATCACCTTTACCTTCTTTTTTACAAAAGGAATCCAATTTTTTCCATGTGCTTAATGGAACAAATGAATAAATACGCAGATCTAATTTTTTGTTTGCATAATTTCTGCGATAGGTAGCAAGATCGATCCATCCTCCATAGCTTGCCACGTCATGTACCTGTGTTACTCCATTTTCAAAAGCATGTTGTATAGCAGCTTGTAAATATTCATCCAGTTCTTTTTCTGAAGGATCGGGAATTACTCTGTATAGTAAGCTCATCGCCTCATCTTTTAATACACCAGTGTATTCGCCTTTTGCATCTTTTTTCATTTCACCACCAGGAGGAACTTTAGTGTTTTTATTTATACCAGCAATTTCCAACGCTTTTGAATTTGCCAATGCCATGTGGCCATCATACCGGTTAACAAAAACTGGATGATTGCCCGTTACTGAATCGATCCAGCTACGGGAAGGAAGTTCACCGCCCCATGCTTCATGATCCCAATCACCACCCAATATCCAGCGATCATCATTTTGTTTCTGGCAAAAATCTTTTAGTATAGAAATAAACTCTTGTGGCGTTTTCGCTTTGCGAAGATCAACTGCTGAGAGATTATATCCTCCACTGAGAAAGTGAGTATGATTATCAATAAAACCCGGTGTCATTAATTTACCACCGAGATCGATCATTTCTGTATTGCTTCCTTTGAATGATTGGTAATCTTTACCAACATAAATGATCTCATTTCCTTTTATCGCAATTGCATCGGCCCACGCATTTGCAGAATCACCTGTCCAGATCTTTGCATTGAAATAAATTTTATCTGCTGCTTCATCTTGCTTTTCATTGCAAGAATAAAAAAGAATTACCAGGGGAATAATAAACAATACTTTTCTCATAAGCAATATTTCTTAAAAATTATAAGTCCGTATTCACCACTCACCATTAACCTTCATGGTATCTCATGTCCTTTGCTTGCACGCCAAAGCATAAACCATTCTTCTCTTTCAATATTTATTTTAGCAGC
>Ga0070698_100002491_pt1 | contig 20294 bp, 23 predicted proteins | sample KBSK1502metaG_FD_65477 | JGI IMG/M metagenome (GOLD analysis project Ga0070698, IMG submission 65477) | Corn, switchgrass and miscanthus rhizosphere microbial communities from Kellogg Biological Station, Michigan, USA - KBS K1-50-2 metaG | ecosystem: Host-associated > Plants > Roots >...
GACTTGATTCAGATAAATCGGGATCTCAGGGAGCACGAAGAGGTGATCCAGGCCCGTGACACAGCGATGCAAATACCGAAGCAGTGAGTCATGGATCACCCGTGCGTCTGATTCCTCTTCATGCGGTATTGCTCCAAGACGGCGGCACACTGTGAACAAAGAGCTGAAGACATCCTCAAAAGTCGCCACGCGAGCATTAAAGTAATCGAGAGCCCTCTGCGCACTCGCTTTCCGAACCTTGATTCCATCAAACATCCAACCCTTGATCTTTTCTTCTTTGGAAGCGGGAGGCAGGAAAGTCAGAGCCAAAAAGTATTCACTCTCGAAATGGGCACCCTCGGATAAAAATTGTTCTCGGCGCTCATCGTCAATGATCTTGGTTATAGGATCAGGGAACTCTGCACGATCCGGATACTCTGGGGCCAAAGAACGGATGGTGTCGCAATGGATCATCCATCCACCGCCAAGCCTGAGAATCGAACTCAGCCGCGAACTGAGGACAGCCATCTCCTCGTGTGTGGCCGACGCCATGTCTGGCCCGCGAAACGTCCAGCCAGCGAGAAGCGCGCCATCCTGGAGCAGCAACACTCCGTCATCAATGACCGCGTCGTATAACAGCAGGTCCGCAAGTCCTATTGCGTGCCGACGATGTTCTGTAATCTGCAAACACTTACCTCTCTTACTGCAAATCCCTGCGGACTGAATTTCTCAGTTCCACCTCATCCGCGTTGTAGTTGGCGGGGCAGCAAGCCTGCTTTTGGCTGGATAGAACGTCCGATATCGAATGTGACGCACATAAACATGCCGCAGCAGCGGATCAACCTTGCCCATTCGGGCCAAAACCGCTACTGCGGCCAGCCACAGCACCAATCCGGCAACAATGCTCCACCACGTCATGACAGCAAAAATCAGCATCGCTGCCATAACACCAAAAACGAGCACCAGTTCGCGATCACCACCCAACAGCAGATGCGGGCGATTCGCGGACTGATGAAACGGTATTTCTCTCGGAGCATCCATCTGATGACTCCTAAACGCACGCTGAACTGACGTTAAAAAGCGTGGTCATAATGACGGCGCCACCGACAAGGAGTGCGATTGCGCAGACTGCGAAAACGCCTCTACGAGCAAATTCGTTCCACTCGCCCCCGAAAATTAGCGTGACCCCGATCGCCGCCAACGCAATGATTGCGATGAGTACCGCCACTGGCCCGCTGATCGAGTTCTGTAGTGTTTGGAGAGGAGCTTCCCACGGCAAACCCGTCGTGCCGGTCGTGGCAAACACCGGACTGGTTAAGAACAACATGACGATCCCCAACAGCGGGACTTGCTTGGACAGCTTTCTCATTGAATTCCTCCGTTCAGATTTGTTGCTCTGCGTTGCGGAGCAAGTGCAACGCAGACTTACGACTAATCAGTAGCCCAATCTCAGCACCAGGCTCACCGAGACCACGACAACTGCGACAATGCCAACCACCAAGAGCACAAGCTCGTCTATTCCAAGACGAGCAGCCGACGCGGCCACTATCGCCTCAAGCTTTGACACAATGTCCTCCTCACATGTACTCAAGCTGATAGCGGCCGTTCTCATAACCGAGGACGACTGCCACCTCGCGCACCTTCCGACCCGCGGAAATCTCCGTTTCTTCATCCACAAAGATCACCAAGTTCACCGCCTCGGCAATCAACTTCTGCTGCGGCGCGCTCGTAGCCTCAGCGACCAGGCTTTCAAGCCGGAGCAGACCACTCATTGCGTCGTTCGCATGAACCGTTGCTGCTCCCCCCGGATGTCCCGTGTTCCACGCCTTCAACATCGTGAGAGCTTCACCCCCACGAACTTCGCCAACCACAATGCGGGTCGGCTTCAGACGCATACACGCCCGCAGACAATCGAGCATCGTCACGTTTCCGACCGCAAGGAGCGTCACCGAGTTCTGTACCGCGCACTGAAGCTCAGGCGTGTCCTCAATGACCAACACCCGGTCCCTTGGTGAAACCTGTGTAAGCCAATGCAAAATTGCGTTTACCAGAGTTGTCTTCCCCGACCCAGTTGACCCGACTACAAGAATGTTTTTCCGCTGTGCCACAGCCTCGCGTATGACAGCGCCATGCCGAAGGCCTCGAACACTCTGCAAGAATTCATCTTTGTGGCGGCGGCGGTTTAGTTCGTCTCTGCTGTCCGTGAGGATGCCGGCTGATTCGTAGTCTTCGAGGGTGTAAATGGACCGGGGGCGCTGGCGAATTGCGAACACGGGGCGCCGTACAACAGGGGGCAAAATGGCTTCGAACCGGCTCCCGTCGAGTGGCAACTCCGTCTCCAAGATCGGCTGGTCATGATTGATGATCGTGCCTCGCATCGCCGCAACAGTGCCGAAGGCGCTCTGAGCTTGTGTGGCCGTCATCGTGCCAATCTTCGTGAAGTCACCACGAGTGCGCTTGACCCATAAAGTACTGTCCGGATTGAGGACGAGGTCTTCTGTAGTTCCGTCCTCTAGGCACGTAATCACGATCCGGCCTAGCTGCCGAGTGAGCTGTTCTCTTTGCCGGGCGATCTGTTCCGGGTCCTGCTGCATCGGCCACCGTCACCACTAAAGACTTGCCAACATATCTAGGCTGGTATATATAGCATTTCATAGCCGCGATATGGTCGGTATATATGTCAGCATTTAATACGCTCAAGCTAGGTTGTGTGTCAAGAGAAAAAAGAAATATTCCGGATCGAACTCAAGAAGCCGTCAGAAGACAGCTTGAAGCGATGGCCAGCGAACGCTTTGAGGTCGGCGTATTCGATGCGAGCACTGAACGAATGATTCTGCGCGTCTGGGACAGAGATACCGTTCTCAAATCAATTGCCTGGCTTCGCTACCAAAACAAAAATGGGCGAAACATTTACATTCGGCCTGCTGGAGAACACAACCTGTCGCTCGTAGACGACCTTAAAGGCACGGCGATTCAGAAAATGAAAAGAGAAGGGTTCGTGCCCGCCGTCCTCGTGGAAACATCACCTGGCAACTTCCAAGCTTGGCTCAATCATGGCAAACAATTGGAGCGGAGCCTATCCACAGCGGTTGCGAAGAGTCTGGCTACAGAATTTTGTGGAGATCTGGGATCAGCGGACTGGCGACATTTCGGGCGCCTTGCCGGATTCACCAACCGCAAGGAGAAATATCGGCAGCCGGACGGGGACTTCCCTTACGTCCGGCTTCGCGAGGCCAGCGGCTCGACCTATGCAAAGGCGGCCGGATTCCTCGCTGAAGTGCAGGCGAAGATCCGGAACGAAATCGTAGAGGTCGAGAGACGACGAAAACAGTTTCGGAACATGCCGCGACCCACGAGAGAGCATCCAAAAGACATAGACCACTTCAGAAGCGATCCGAAATACGGCGGCGCACACTCCCGAAGTGATCTCGCCTATGCAGTGTATTCCCTTGACCACGATATTCCGGAGAGTCAGGTTCGCGCTCGCATTGCTTCTCAGGCTCTCTCGTATTTGGGAAGTGCGGCACGTCAGCAGGACTATATCGAGCGAATCGTGCGGAAGGCCCTGAAGTACCTCTCCCGTGACACGTTGGGAAAATAAGGGTCAGAAGTCGGCTAACTTACGTCTTCCTGGCTGCCTTAACCCTCGCCCACCTTGCACGTTGTGCAGCGGCGATCTTGCGCCGGGCAGCGACAGACAAAGTGCGCCTCGCGGGAGTCGTGCTAGGCGCTTTTACCGCCTCTGATCCCTTCCGTAGCCTCGCCCATCTCGCCTGCTGCGCCCGAGCCATGCGCCTCCGTGAAACCGCCGACACGAAGCGCTTCGGTTGAGCGCCGTTGACCGCGGCTGTCGAGCCGTTTCGTGTAACTAACCCTAAGATAATTGAGATTGCCTCGTCCAGTTTCCCAACCTGTTGCTGTGCTTGTTTATATTCTTCCCGAAGCTGTCGAAGCACGTCGTTCAGATTTGCCATAGTCCCCCTTGAAAGCAAAACAGCGCATTGATTGTAGTAGAACGTCGAGACTTCTGTGGACGTAAGTAAGACTCTTTAGGATGCCCTACAAGAAAAGACGATTCTGGATCTCGGCTAATTCCACCGGCGTCGAGCATGCTTCGTCGTCATTGGCCACGTGATTGATTCGACTGCTTACAGGGTAGTAACGCATCAGCCCCGCATCATAGGGCTTCAACAGTTCCGCTGCAGCTCGTACGTCTCTCATGCCAGGATCGAGCCACAAGTCGTAGCTATCCGTATCAAGAATGACTGGCATTCGGTCGTGGACGGCTGCGGTCACCGCATTAGGTGTAGTGGTCAGAATCGAGAACGTCTCTAGCGCTTTTCCGCTTGGTCCTTTCCACCTGTTCCATACTCCTGCAAACGCGAACAACTCCCCTTCGCGAACTTCGAAACAGTATGGTTGTTTGGCGCTTCCAGTCTTCTGCCACTCGTAAAAACCGTCCGCGGGAATTAGGCACCTACGAAATTTCAATGCATCGCTGAATGGGGGCTTCGTATCCGCCGTTTCTGATCTTGCGTTGATCATCCTGGCAGCCGCAGAAGAATCTCTCGCCCATGACGGAACGAGTCCCCAGCGGGCTAGCGACAATTCGCGGCGGGGTTCCCTCGGATTCTGCCGGATGATCGGGACAGACTGAGTAGGGGCAACGTTGTACCGAGGCTCCCACTCTTGCTCCTCTGAGATGCTGGCAAAATGCTCTTCGATGATCTGCTTCCTTCGCGACAGACGATAGCGCCCGCACATGAGGAGATTATGCCAGACCGGGAGAATCTTCACTTCGCTCAGTTTACGAAGAAGGGTGAATTGTCAGTGTTATGGGGGAGTTATCTACAACTATCCCAAGATGAGGGCAGCCCACTGTTTTAGGTCAGGGCCTTCACGGCGTTGAATACACTCGCGAAAAGAGCCTTGTTGCCGCTCACGAATGTCAAATAGTCGTTGTCCGCTACGTAGGACTCCGGGTTAATTCGTGCGAGTTGTGGCCAGAAAAAATCGCCGAGCTTGGACCTCTCCGGTGGGTGCAAGGCGAAGCCATAGTTCACAAACACGCTTACGTGTCCCTGTCCTTGTGGCACCTCAAAGATATTCTCTCCTACGTGGCCAATGCCAAGGTCATTGGGATCACTGAAAATGTACCATTCGTCATAGTCAGCACGCGGTAAACTCGCGGCGTTTTGAACTTTGGGACTGTACGCGATATTGCCCCGGTTCGTCCAACCAGCAGCCTTCTCTTCGTCGGTCGATACTAGGGGCCCGCTATCAAATGAAGTGATGGCCACGTATTTCCCGAGAACGACATCCGGACAGACTTGCAGAAGATCAAACTGTTGATCTGTCACAAGCCATTCGTATGGGCCTTGTATTCCAACCGTAAGCATAGACGTGATTGTAGTTGAGCCAAGACGAAGGTCGTTCCTGCCTACACGCAAATTAAACTCCTTGACTCGTTCTGAGCATAATGTGGATGTTACGACAGTTGCGGACCGCAACTAGCGGGGACCTGCCAGGATAGCCGAGTTGGCGACAGATGTTACGATCCGTTGCTGGTTCTTCTCGCGAAGAGTGGAAGAAAGCTTTAGCTGAATCTGATACAGTACCGATCCCTCTTTCCACCACAGGTTCGCTGGGGCGCACGACCCGCCGCAGTTCACTGGCCTGAAAAATCCCGTAATACCAGTAGCCAACTTTACCTCGCGAACATTCCCCAGTTCCTCTGGAGAGTAACGGGGATTGTTGGTGGCCTGAAACGACGCGGCGAAGCCTGCATTCCTTGCGTCCAATTCGTAATAGAGGCTGACCACATACTCATCTGCTGTGGCCTTGTCCACGTTTGCGTGTTTGGCGTCACTGAAAGGTTTGGGCAGTTCAGTGGGCAACAGCACGCCTACTTTCGTCTTCGCTTTTACGCGATCCAGGACGGAAAGGAAAATATCTGGGAGAGACCCTGCCGCGTTTGCTCGAAAGGCGGTACAGAGGACGGTAGCGACGAGCAACCCCAAAAGAGGCAAAGCAGATACTTTCTTCATGCGGAAACTCTACCTCAACTCACGAACCCAGGCGTGATCACAAGCTATCGCTTTTTTTCGCCGGGTGAGTCCCAGCCCGGCCTTGCAACCCCGCAAATCAGCCCCGGACTGGGGGTATAGCCGTTTTTCCCGTCGCCACATCCTATTCGCAAATAGACTGGCACCCGCTACATTTTCCGCTACACTGCGGCCTGCTATGATTCCGTCAATGTCAGCCACCGACGCACAGCCGGTTACCCATCTTAGCGAACAGCCTCAGCCGCGTGCCCGATTCATCATCACACTCCAAGGGTCAAGATGGGATGTCGCGTACTACGGAATAGTCGAGTTTCTCCGGCCCCGTTCGATTTGGCGCGCAGCAGTGGGTAGCCTCGGAGTTGTCTGCCTCATCCTCATGGTTTTGGTTTGGGTAGTGACCGTGCCGGGAATCCCTAAAGGGTCTTGGATAGCATTTCTAATAGTCGCGCCGTCGCTTTTGTGGATGGCTACGGTCTCGGGTCCATCATTCGAGCTGGTATTTCCAACGGCGAAAGCCTCAGCGGAGCGGGTTATTGCAGAGCAGCAATTCGAGAAATCCCAAGCCCCCGAAGATGCCCTGGACCTTGACTTCAAACGGCTCAATGAGTATTACGCCATCAATCAATCTCAGGCTCGCTCCAGTTTCCGTTGGGCGAAAGCCTCCATGCTGTTCGGGTTTGCAACGATTATCGCCGGAATCTGGCTGTTCTATTTCCGTCCGACTCAGCCTGACAAATTCATGGCCAGCATTTCGGCAGCAACGGGCTCTGTAATCAACCTCATTTCGGGCCTGTTCTTACGGCTTCATTCGCAGACACAAGATAGGGCTTTGCATTACTACGAGCCTTTGGCGCGATTGCAGAGATTATCGCTCGCCATCCGTTTGGTTGACGCACACAAAGACGCATCAGAGCAAACTCAGGCTCGCAATTTAGTGATTCAAGAATTGCTTACGGGCGAGTCCAGCAATTTTACGCGGTTAAACACCAAGTTGAAACCGTAGTGAGGCTGCCGTAGGCACGAGGGTCTTCCCGCGATAGAGCCGCTCCAACTGCTCAACTTCGGTTTGCTTCGCTAACAGGACGCGCTGTGTGGCGTAACGGCAAAACGGCGCGGCTAAGAACCATTTGCAGAAAAACGGGACGACCAACAGTCCACGTCTCAATTGAAGAGAACCATATCCACGCCCTCGGGTGTGAGGCGCAAGATGAGCATGTCGTAATACCAAAGGAAAACTGAACACACCACCGAAGCGCTGAGCATCCAACCACTAGTCCAGAGGAATCTTGCGGGCCAATTCTGGTACCAGGCGGCGGCAAACGAGATGACGCAGCCCAGGAGCGTAAAACCTGCAATCAACCCTAAGAGGATTCGCACTAGCGGGCGAAAAGTGCGGAGAACGAAAAACAGGAGGACCCGAATGAACTTTGCCAGCACTGAGAACCCACGAATGGCATACCGAGCCGGCGGCTGAACTTCTCCTGTTACTACTTGACCCTCGATCGCTGAACTACTCTGTACTTCTCTCCAGCTCGCCATAACTGCACCGCCACATCAAAATATTCTTCCAATCATAATCCCAAAAACAAACAGTGCAACCGCACAAACGATTCCTACCGCAACCCAGCGGCGCACCACACTCTGGGAATGAGATGCACGAACTCTTTGCACGGTTTCGCTCGCCTCCAACTTCGCCGCCTGAATGTCTCGATGGATCTCGTCATGGATCGCGGCGGCCGCGGCCTGTACTTCGTTCTTCAGACGCGACGAGGCTCGCTGGTGCATATCCTTGAAAGATACGTCGAACTCGGCAACAAGCTGCCGAGAACGCCGTTCGAGATTTTCAAAACATGCTTCGAGCACTACCTCGCTGATCGTGACCAGCACCAGCGCCGGATCGTCTTCTTTGAGCAAGACGCCGTGCCGGGCTGCAACTTCGGCCGTAATGCGTTTTACATCGAGCTGCTCCATGGTTCGCCTTCACGACGCCAAGCTCATCTTCTCTGCTGCGCCGGAAGCCACAGCACCGGCGACCTTTCGCGGTTCGTCCAAACTCAAGGCATCGAGCTGTTCGAACAAGTCATCTCGCACAATTTTTAGCCGCTGTTTGGCCATGATGGAAAACTGCCCATTCCGGAGAGCCTCCGCAAACGTTAGCTTGCTCGCAATCATCTCTTCGATATCGCGTCCGAAAGTATCCTGATTCCGTCTTGCGATCCCCACCGACCCGAGGATTTTCTGCTCGTTGTCCCTGTAAGCCGCCATCTCTCGAAATGGCGAACCATCCTGCTGAATGTACCCAAAATATTCATTGAGCCACACCACTATGCTGCGCTCGTTCGTCGTTTCAGCGACCTCGGTAAAGCCGCTCAGAGTATCAGCCAGTGCCTGCCCACCAGTGATGACCGAATGAACCACGATCCGGCGCCCTGCGTTTCGCAGACAGTCGAAAACCTGATTCTCCAGCATGTAGTACCAAAGGGGAATGAACGTCGACGCCCCGCTGTCGACGATGAAAATCCCTGATTCGGTAAGGAGGCGTTCCAGCAAGACATCGAATTTCCGTTGATCGACCCGGCCATCGCGTAGAACTTCGAGCGGCTCAACGCCTAGCTCACGATACTGAGCAAGGGAATGATTGACCGGGTCGGCGTCTACAGGACATACCGTCTTCCCTCTTTCTCGGAAATACTGCACCATGATCGACGCCACAAGAGTTTTGCCGACCCCACCCTTCCCTTGCAGAGAAAGATGCAACGTTGTTTGAGGGTTACCTGCTTTGTTTGCCGTCATCTCTTTTCCTTCCGTGTACCAAAATGGCCAAATCCTGCGTACCTCGATAATGAAAACCGGGCCGTGCGGCCTCAAGGCGACGAATGTTGGCCAGAGGATCGAATCCGTCTGGTAGATTGCTCGCCACATCTACGTCGCCCTTTCTCCCGCTTGCGGCTGCGGCTCGAACTGGCTTCTTTCTGATGCGGCGCAAATAAAGGCAGAACTGGCTGTAGGTCAGATCGGAACGCTGCATCCGAATTCGCTCCCAAATTGCTTTCAGGTTGTAGCCAGCGGCCAGTGCTTCCTCGATCTCGGGGATCAAGGCCCGGACAAACCCTGTTTTGGTGAGCTGGACCTCGGCGGTGATCGTGCGGATTGCCTGTTTGGCGTGTTCCGTCATGAGAAATCTCGGCAGAATACAAGAATGAGCAATTCTGAGCATGAATATACATGTACCTACCATGTTTGTCAGCATAAATCAGCATTCGGATACAAAAATCAGCAGTTGTGAGCATCGGGGTTGGATTTGCGGAACAAATCAGCGCCTATCTTCACACACAACAGCGCGTATTGGAACATAAAGGAGTGTGTCACAGGTGGGCCGGGAAGGAGTTACAAATTCCTCTTGCAAACTGATTTATAGTGTGGCATATATCTCTACCATGGTGACACACTGTTGCTACAGCGGTAAGGAGGTTCGGCGATGCCTCTACGAGGTCTTAGGCTCTCGGAGGATCTAAAAACACGGTTGGAGCAGGTCAAGAAGCGGCGCGGCTATCGGTCAGTGAATGCCTTCATCCTGGAGGCGATCGAGGAAAAACTTCAGCGAATAGACGCGGTCGAGTCCGTCTCGGAGGCCGAGGCACGGATCGCCGCAGACTTCAGCCGGATCGTGCGAGAAGTTCGTTCTGTCCACAATACCCAACAGGCTCAGTACGCGCTGCTGGATGCTTTGACCAAGTACGTGTCAACGTGCGTGGTAGAGCCTCCGCAAGATCTGCTGGTATCGGCCAGGGCGCGGGGCAAACTGCGCTACGAGAAGCTGCTGCGCGAGGCTGCAAAGACCATAACCGGAGAGTGCGAGAATTTCCTCTTAGAAAGCGTAGCCAGTGCAGACTAGCGACAAAGAACGACCATTTCGCCTGCGGCCTCGTCGCCCCCTACCTGGCTCATCAGGCCAACGGAAACGTCCATGGGCGAGCGGCCTCGGAACCCTTTTGCGACTCGTGCGGATGCGCGGCTATCGCAAGAAGATGAGTGGAGGCTACGCGGGAAGTGGCCGGGCGCTATTGAGTCAGCGGTGTGCCGTGCGGGTGACCTATTCACGGAACAAGAACGCTGGCCAATGGAGAGCACACGGCCACTACCTGGCACGGGAGCGGGCGACCGAGAAGCATGAGAAGAAGGCGGCTGGCTTCAGCCGTTCCGAGAGGAGTGTTGATATTGCGCAACGACTCGACGAGTGGCAGAAAGCCGGCGATGAGCGGCTCTTCAAAATCATCGTCTCGCCCGAGTTCGGGGACAGAATCGACCTTGAGAGTCACACGCGACAACTCATGGCTCGGATGGAGCGAGATCTTCAAACCGAGCTGGAATGGGTGGCAGTCATCCACTACAACACCGAACACCCGCATGCCCATATCGCCCTGAGGGGTGTGGATCAGAGAGGCAAGTCACTCCGCCTTCCGCGAGAGTATGTGAAATCCGGAATCCGATCTCGCGCGCAGGATCTCATCACGAAGGAACTCGGCCATCGCACGATCGACGACGCAATTGAGGCGCAACGGCGCGAGGTTGACCAGTTGCGCTTCACTAGCTTGGACCGCGTGATTCAGCGCCAGAATCCTGACCAAGCCGACTACTTCATCGTCCGATGTGATCCCGCACAGCCTGCAGGAGGGAGTTTCTCCCGGATGCGAGAGCAGCACGTGGCCGCGCGGCTCTCCAAGCTGGAGCGGATGGAACTTGCAGAACACCTTGGCGAATCCCTCTGGCGGGTACGCGGGGATTTTGCTGAGGTGCTTCGGATGATCGAACGGACCAAGGACCGGCAGAGGGTGCTCGCAGCTCACGGCGCCTTAGTATCTGATGAGCGGCTGCCGTTCGCGGTAACTAGCTTGCGGGACATCACCCGCCTTCAAGGGCGTGTGCTCGCGCATGGCCAGGAAGAATACAGCGACCGCATGTACCTCATCATCGAGGGGGTGGACGGAAAGGTGCATTTCCTATACCAGACCGACGAGATCCAGAAAGCACGGGCAGAGGGACGGTTGTGCGTTAATTCCTTTACTCGGATCGAAAAGGACTTCTCAGAGGAAGGCAGGCCGCTACTTCATGTTGAGGACCTTGGAGATGCGTCCGAATTGCTACAGAACAATGCGTATTTACGCAACGCCGCGCTCAAACTCGTTCGTCAGGGCGTGACTCAGGTCGAACGAACCTGGAGTGGTTGGCTGGGAGAATATCAAGACGCAATTCGGCACCATCTCTCTAGAGCAACGGAACAAGAATTTGAGCGCCGAGATCGCGGATTGGCGCGTTAAAGAACCGTCCATAATCCCACGGTGACAATTGGCGGTCACTTTCCGGATCGCCGACCATCCTCCCGCTAGACGTACAGGAAGGGCGTTTCGCAGTACAGATGTGGACACGCTTTAAAACTTGCATTCCGACCTGCCACAGAGCTCTAGCTGCAAATCATCAGTGAAGGAATCGAACCTTCAACCTACTGATTAAGAGGCAGGGCGGGATCAAGCGCCATCTCTCGTTGAGCAATTTCTTTTCAGCAACTTGCAGCCGGACAATTTCGGAAAGCTGATCTCGGTCAGTCATCGATTCCATGTTCGATTCCGCTAGCTGCCCGTTTTTCAATCAATTTGCCGGGATGGTTCCCGTTGAGTCATGAAGCATGCCACAAGATCCTCGATAGAGCTTTTCGGCTCTCAGGAGTGCCCCGGCACACAAGGGATTGGACCGCAGGCTCAGCGACCTCGAAACAGAGCGGACAGGAATGTCCAGCCCAACTTTCGCCGGCGGATAAATCCTTGACCTCCACAGCCGTTTCCTGAAAGAGTTGGTCTGCACCGGTTGAGCGCGGTTGGCAGCAAGTTCGAGTGAAAACTCCGCTTGTTGTTTGGAAGTAATCCCACCGGGGCGCCGGGACAGTTGTGGAAGCGGAAAGGTCCGTGGTTCCTCGTTCTCGAACTGCGCGTTTTCGGAGCGTAACAGTCCGAGAGCCGTTTGAGAAAGATCAAGCGGGGTGCCTTTGCGTTGTTTGCGGAATTGGGCAACCCACCGCAATAATCTGAGAGGCCAGTCTTCACCGTTTCTTGTCTGTCTTCGCGCGGCTCCCCTGTAAGTGCATCATGGGAGAGCCAAGATCAAAGCGCCTGGAGAGGTGTGAGTGCATGCTTCAATATTCGGAATTGGCTCCTGTTATCGCAGTCTGCGGTATAGACGGTTCAGGCAAGACTTCCTTAGTTGAGTGCCTTCGCCGGGATGATCGCCTTACAGGAGCGGCATTTGTGAAGAAAGAGCAGAAGGAAGATTTCCAACGTCTCTTACGGCTCTCTCCACCGACAGAGGCTGTGCCCGAAGCATATTTCAGGGGATATTTTGCCGAAGCTGCCAGATGGGCACACGCGTTAGATTTCTTGCGATTTTATGAGAACGTTGTAGCGCCCATTGGGAAGACTTGTCCCGTCATCGTTTCCGATCGGTGGACTTTTTGTACTATTACCTTTGCAGAGATTGGCACTAACCTAGCACTGCAGATCGAATGGCTCCTGCGCAACGTTCCTTTGCCCGCGCTCACTGTCTATTTGGACATTGACCCTGAAATTGCCCTTCAAAGATTGCTGTCGCGCGGAGCGCTAGCGCACGATGAAGATCTGGAACTGCTTCGGGCGTACAGGGACGCCTATAGGAAGTACTTCGCGACTTATAAGGGGCCCCTACTGAGTCTTTCACCGGCGCCTGTAGAGATGATCTACTCGCAGGTTGTAAAGGAACTTGCTTTGCGCAAGCTTTTAAATCCGGCCCGAGTGTCTGCTAGCTAGGCATAACACATTCTGAGCTCGGGAGCATGAGCATAGCACACTTTTGCTTTTCCAAAGCCTTGCTTTTTCTTGGAATAGATTAATTCAAGATACTCTCCCAGAGACACGAACCGATAGTCCGTATCGAAGCGGTATGTTACTTTTCGTTGTACAGGGACAGCATCGCGCAGCAACAGAGCCAAATCTAGTTCGAAGGTCTCTTCGTAAGGGTATGTTCGCGAAGCTGACACAACGAAGTTCCGTTGGAAACGGAGCAACTCCGGCAGATCATTTCCAATCAGCTCTCCAAAGCACTCAGCCGCAAAGTCAGCGACAGCTGCATGTGTGGAATCTTCCTCCATGTGAAAAAAGCCTTGCGACCTGAGCGCTATGGGGACGGATCCGACGTTCTTGTCTCCTAGCCAACGATCCACGACATAGTTGCCCGTCGCTACCATCTCGCGCAGGGTATCGACGGTCATGTTGTACTCTCGGTGCAGAATGGAATTGCTGTTGCTTAGAATCCACGCCTCCAGTTGCGTGTAAAATTCCAGATATCCTATAGAATGCACGGTCCTCAGGTAGCGCGACACCAATTGCGTCCAGCCATAGGCATGCAGGTTATAGATGATCATGCTGAAGCCGAGCGCCTGCTGGAAGTCTGCATAAGGCATAGCGGCCGTTTCATACACAACCGATATCTGCTCGGGAGCCTCTTCATCGGTTTTCTTGTCATATAGAAACGTGTAGTTCTTCAGCCGGGCAGTTTTCATCCCAAAACGTTGGATTGTCTCAGGATCATTTAGGGGCGCATTTTCGAGTATTTCTAACAACCAGGACTCAAGTTGGTTGTGTTGCCCGCATTCCAATGCTCGTGCCAGGCCTTCTTTCCAACTCGTCAATGTTTCCTCTGGCAAGCCGAGGATTAGTTCTGTATACGTCGGGATCCCTTCCCTATTGCATTCCCCTAATAACGCCGAAAAGTCGCTAACTGCCATATTCCGACGCTTAATGGCGTCTAACACCGGTTTACTCATAGACTGGACGGATAGAGTGAGTGCTTTCAATAGTCCAGCATCGTGGAGGGTCTTCGCGATAGCTGCTATGCGCCGGTTGCTATTCTTGGCGAATGCCATGCCTACGACACGAGGATATCCATGGCGGCTGCGGCAATTCACGAACTGCGCAGCAATTTCTTGGTCACGATCGGCAAAGATGCCAAAGTTCGCGTCGGCGGGCATCACATAGTTCACCCGATGCTCGGCAAGCCATTCAATCTCTGCAAGAACACGATCTATTGGAAAGTTGAAGATCTTCGAATATGTGAGAGTTCCCCAATCGCAAAAAGAGCACTGGTATGGGCACCCACGGTTGTTCTCAATTACGGCATTCCAATCCGCGGATGGATGCATGGCAAAAATCGTGTCAAACGTACCAGACAAATACGGGCTCGGTAGCTTGTTAAGCCCAGTTATCCGCGAAGAAGTTGGTGTCCGAACGGCATCTCCCGAGCAGTTAACGGAACAACCTGGAATGCTCAAATAATCGGGCTGATCCTTCAAGCGTTGCAACAAGAGATCAGAAAAGCTCAGTTCACCTTCTGAGTGAACAAGAATGTCTATGTAAGAGTGTGCTTTAAAGTAACCGTCTGCTCGGTTGGGCACCTGGGGACCACCGAAGACGATCAGTGCTTCAGGCCACCGAGTGCGAATTGCTTTAGCAAGCTTGAAGTTGTACTGCTCGTTCCAGACATACGTCGAAAACCCGACCACGTCTGGTACCTTCATTGCGTCGGCTGTGGGTTCGATCGATTGCCTTTCAAAAATGATGTCTTGCAGGACATAGTTGGACGAGATTGCTGGCAACGTAGCCGCATACGCCCAAAGGCTTCCTACGCTGTAAGGAACCCAATAGCCGGGGGAATTGCCGGCGCAGTTGCTCCAATTCACCTGAACGAGATACACACTTCGAGGTGCCATAGCCGAGCGCATCAATTTCCTCACTTCGACCAGACCTACGGTGTCGGGCCGATAATTTCTGCGAAACCCTGCTCAACGAAGAAGCAAATCAGGGCCGCCGTCGCGGCAACACCCTCAGCAAGCGAGCACGGAGTCGAACTCGCGATTTCCATGGCAATTTGCTCGACCGTACTGCCATGCCTGCACGCGCTCCAAATCCTGTCCGCCACCGAGTCGAGTTCCACCCAGTGGTGGTGAAATACGAGCCACGGTGAACCTTGATATCGTCTACGCTGTATCCGAGGATCACAGCGTATGGTCGCCTGCGCGTCTAGCTGCATTGCGGCTGCACTAAGTCAACAATGTCATTGATGAAATATAAACAAGAATCCGTATAGCGCCGGCACGCGCCCGGCTCCGCTTCACACAACGAACTGGCAGGAAGCGCGAGGCCGAAGTACCTGCTACGGATATCATCGTCTCGACAGTAATGCTGAAGGTGAATGATTCGCCATTTCTTAGAAGGATCGGTGTTTCCTTGGCTGTGACAATAAGCATCGACAGCGAAGTCGACCATCGACCGAGCGGTAAACACCGCTGTCAAGAATTGTTTGCTTTCCATCATCCCAGAAACATCTTCCACGAGATGGTCAACGGCCCGAAGTGATTTCTGAACTAAATATGCTCGAAACTTTTCGAAGTCGAATGTCAATCGGAGTGTCTCGAATCGTTGGACTTGGTCGTGGGTAGTGACCCCGATTTTGAGGCGATGGATGAGGGCCTCTTCAGCCGTTGAAAATAGTTCATCTTGTAGAGGAGTGCCAATCTGTACATCCCGGAGTCGGTCGGCAAGTTCAGCGACACCCGCTCTCGGCCAAAACTCGAAGTCGATTCGTCTGGCGAACGCAAAGTGAACTGAAACGGTCTCTGTGCGTTGTTTGAATGCGTTCGGGCCTATTGGTCCTCGGTCACCGATCGCGTAAACGTCGATGTCAGACCAGGCGTTACCATGTCCAGCTACTAGCGATCCCGAGAAATACGAGACGGTGCTTTCGTCCGGCAACCCTTCGAGCCGCAGAATGGATTTACAGTCTGCGCCCGCCACCTCTTGTACGGAAGCGCTCATAATTGCATTTAGGTGCGGGGCACGGCACGCCGCGCCCCGATGCTCACTTACGTGTTAATCATCACAGCGGGAAGCGGGCCCTTGTGCCCTATGTCCGCAGACTTTATGCCAATGATGGTTATCTTGTCCGGTACCTTATGTAGTTGCTCGGACAAGCCGAGGTCTACCGCGATCTTCTTTCGCATGTCCTCGGTTAGCTTGATAACACTTACCTTCTGGTCAGCCATTGTCTTCTCCTCGAATTGATTGGTTATTTGCGAATTGCGAACAAACACACACCTCCCAAGCGGCCCTAGATCCCCACTTCATGCGTGAACGCCTTCGGGCCGACTGAAAGAGTACGGACCCAACAGATTGTAACGAACAAAACCATCAAACTCCGTGAGCCCAAAGAACCTCTGATGCATGCACAGACAGTGTTCTTCTATCTCAGGATTCAATCGTACGAGTACATAATATGTCGAGTTCGGCTCACTCGCTACGTCAGAGAATGCTCCGCTGGCGCGCAGAGTGGCATATCGTTCTTTGACGTACTCGATCAACGCAGAATTGCTTGATGGCGAAGTGAGAACTTCTAGGAGCTGATGCGCACACACGGACTCGAAAGCACTGGTTGCGCCAATAGTGTTCGAGCATGCATATCGAATGTCCTCTCGAAAGGCTTTTGGAAGCAGTAGATATGCGAGTCGTGCTCCATGCAAAGCGAGGGATTTCGTGGGGCAGACAAGGCGAAATGTCAGTTCACGGTCAAGGTTTGCTGAAGCTTCAGGACAAGAGCCGTTGCCTTCCCATCCAAAATATTGAAAAGTGCCATCAACAAAGACCAACGAGTTAGTTTCGAACTGCCAACAGCGAATCGTCTTCCAATAGGCAGCATCCACACGGGCGCCCATTATCCAGATTGGGTCTGTGATGAATAGGGCTGTGGATGTTCGTGGGAGTTGTAAGTGTAGGCCGTCCTGGTGCAAAGAGTGACTCGTTGCTGGCTTGAGCCGGATTCCGAGATTCTTCGCGAAGTAATAGTACGTGTAATAAATAGGCGGAATGAAATAGGCTTCCCGCATTCCGCGAGCTTTGAGTAAGAGAAATTGCGCCAAAATCAGGGGACTTGAACCTGCCGACGCAAACGCCTGTACTGGGTCATAGCCCCCTTCTCCCCGGCCTTTATGAAATGCGACGATCTTCTCCTGCAATTCGGAATCATCACTGAGGAATGAATAACGGAGCATTCGCTCTTCTGTCACACGGAGAGCATGTGGCGGAAGGTAAGTTGCCGAGAATGGATGCGCAGTTTGCCAGCCGGATACAAACGCCTTCCTCTTTTCTGTACGATAGCGTTGATCCAACTCTCGATGCAGGTCTAGGATATACTGGTGTTCAAAGTCGGTATTCTCTCGCTGAAGCATCGAAGACGGTCGCGTTACTGCAGCACGTGCTGAAGTTGCCATTTTAACGTTTCCTTAATAAAAGATGCCCGATATATCAGTGGGCCGCTCACCTGTCGAATTTGTGAGCGCTGAATCGTTAGTTTGTAGTCAAGCGCATTTCTCAGAAATGACAGATGGTCAAGCAAAGACAGTGCGGTGTGAGAAAGATTCCACTGTGTGTGATATCCCTCAAGCAATTCTGCTCTTACTAACTCATAGTCACCGCCAGATCTAAAAAGCCAAATTAGGGAAACCGCCACGTCATACGCCAGCCAGTGGTAACAGCAATCGTCAAAATCGATGATCGCGAGGTTGCCGTTTCTCGCTTGTAGAACATTTCTGCCGTGTAAGTCCGCATGAACGATTCCGAAGTCGCACTCTAAGCCTGTTGTGCTTAATGTTTGTACGCATTCACGCAAGATCGTGTGATAGCAATCGTCATCAGCATCAGCGCATCTTTCTCGAATCAGAGGGTTTGCTGTCCAGTGGGGACGTGCATTACGACGCAGATCGCACTGCGCCAGTGCACGGTGAAAGCGGCCCACAAGCGCGCCCCATGCTCGAATCAAGGAGCGGTCGGCGAGGATATCACCCGCCTGGACTTGATTTCCGAGGATGCGTTCGAAGACGCACGCATTTATGGCGCAGCCCTCTTGGCGAAACGGGAGGACAAGGTCGCCGCTCACGAACGGTACCGCTCTACATACTGCCTGGCCTTGTTGGTGAAGTGCAGCCAAAATCTGGAGTTCTGCATGAATGTCCTCTGCAGTTCGGCGGGAAAGCTCAGTCAGCCGCAAGATGGCTACATCTTCATCCCGCCTGATTTCGAAAACGAAGTTCTCCCATAACGCAATGGAACGTGAAATCTTTGCGCCGTTTCGCCATTGGTTTGCAATCCAGCCCATGCCGCCCTCATTGATCGGCACTGGTCTACTGATTGGCGGGTCGGCACCGAATGACCGTGTAGTGGTTCCGAGTTGCACGCCAGTTGTCACGATCCAGATCTCCAACTCGCGGGGGCTGAGGATTCAACTACGCCTTTGGAACTAAGGCTAAACGGGCGCGCATTGAAGTCCCTTACGGTTGTAAGGTCAAAGGTCCAATAATGAGAAGGGACAGCAACTTTGCCCGTCGTACCCGGCAACTCAATGATGTGAGTGGGGAGGCAGTGACCACTGACGCGCTGTCGCAGCAGGCTCATCAACTCGACCTCCTTTTGAAGATCCATGACGAAGTGCATCGTGGTTGGAATAGCCATGCAGTGATAGATGTAATAAGGTCGTACCCCCAACTCTCCCAGTCGGCAGAACAACCGCTCAAGGACTTGAATATCGTCGTTGACACCGTTAAGAAATACGCTCTGGCTAAGCAGCAAATAGCCCATTCGGCGGAGTTGGAGGATAACTGTCTCGGTTTCGGCCGTGAGTTCGTCGGGATGATCGACATGCAAACTGAAATAGAACGCCGGAACCGCGTCAACGATAGCTGCGAGCATGTCTAGCTTTACGGCGGTGGGATGTTGCAATGGAAAGCGCGTATGTATCCGCAGCATACGAATGTGGGATAGCTTCCCCAACCTGCGTGATGCGTGAACGAGCCCCGGCATGTTCGTGAGTGGATCTCCACCGCTGAATATGACCTCGCTGATATCCGTGCGCTGTTGAAGGTATGCTACTGCAGCATCGATCTCGGCCGTCGTCAATCGCCCTTCGGAATCTAGGCCGACTCCAACACGATCCTGTCGCTCGCAATATCTGCAGTGAGCGGCACAGGTGTATGACAGCAGCATCAGTGCTCGACCTGCGTACTTGCAAATGATTCCTTTCTCGACAGTCATGCGCTTTTCGAGCATCACATCCGCATCATTAGAAAGGGGAATGCGCTCATTGGCGGGATCCAGCTTGTAAATCTTCCGCAATGCTGGACTATCACTCAATAGCGTTCGAACAAAGGGCGTGGTCTTCTCAGCGAATCTTTCCAAATCAGGTGTCATACGACCCGTCCAAAAGGTGAGGTACAGAACTATAGGAGTCATATTCGCCCGAGTCAAATTGATATTTTGTATGTGTAGCCTGCCGTCCCTGGGCTTGGCAGCAGACAAAACCTGGGGAACTCCGCGTTTGGTACCCATGAGTCACAAATCGGCAAGCCGGTGCGGGAGATGGCCGCGCACCAAGCCGAATCCAATGCCTCAACGCAGATCAAGACTGGCTGGCAGGACTGGTCCCGTACCGCGGCGCAGCACGCGAGAGAAACGCTCTGACGGGTAGTTGGGGAAACACTGCACATTGGTACTCTTAGGGCGGCCGTTGCGGCCGCCAATTCCTGCAGGATAACGAGCAACACTGAAGTTAAGCGGTCTAAGCGAAGGCTAGCGACCACTCGTTCAGAATCGCGCACGCGGTTTGCTCTTTGCACGTTGGCTGTTTACATTCAACCGGAGCCGCGCGCTCGCTTGACGTTGCCCGACCTTGCCACGGACGATCGGGAATTCACATGGGTGGATACTCCAGACCTTAAATATTTCCCGTGAAGATTTCGGTAGGATGGACCAATGCCAGCGACGTCAATCAGGAAAAAGAACGAGCACTAAGGAGGCAGCATTATGCGGCACATTTCCTTACGCGGCACGGCGGTTTTCATTCTGCTGCTCGCGCACATGGCGGCCGCAGGAACGCCAAACCGCGTCACCATTCTGTACGATTCCTTCGGCAAATCACCGACACTCACCATGGATTGGGGGTTTGCGGCCCTGGTCGACTATGGTGGCAAACGCATCCTCTTCGACACGGGCAACAATGCCCAAATCTTTGAACACAACGTAAAAGCCGCGGGCGTCGATCTGCAAAAGCTCGATTTTGTGGTTATGTCCCACCGCCACGGTGACCACATGGGCGGACTGGCCTATTTGCTCAAGGTGAACCCCA
>Ga0070698_100002492_pt1 | contig 20291 bp, 16 predicted proteins | sample KBSK1502metaG_FD_65477 | JGI IMG/M metagenome (GOLD analysis project Ga0070698, IMG submission 65477) | Corn, switchgrass and miscanthus rhizosphere microbial communities from Kellogg Biological Station, Michigan, USA - KBS K1-50-2 metaG | ecosystem: Host-associated > Plants > Roots >...
GAGAAAACAAGTCCTGAACCAGGTTGCGCTCATGAAGCAGGCGGACGTGATCGTGCTTAACGAAGTCGACTGGGGCATGAAGCGCACTGACTACCGTAACGTGGCGGCAGAGTTGGCAGCAGCCCTGGGAATGAACTACGCCTACGGCGTCGAGTTTGTGGAGGTCGACCCGATCGCCCTTGGCAGGGAAACGTTTGAGGAGTTATCCGAAAAAGATCAAAAGGACCTCGGGGCTGAAATCAAGGTGGATCCGGCAAGCTACAAGGGTTTCCACGGGAACGCTATTCTGAGTCGCTTTCCGCTCGAAAACGTCAAGCTCAGGCCGTTCACCTATCAGGCGCACGATTGGTACGCAGATGAAATAAAGAGCATTAGTCCGGTTGAAAAGGGCAAGCGCAAAGCGGCTGATTTGGTCCTCCAGGAAAAGATTCGCCGCGAAGTACGGCGCGGGGGACGAATGATGTTGACGGCTGAGATTGCCGACGCGCAACTTCCCGGCGGGCGCGTGACCATCGTTGCCACCCACCTCGAGGACAAAACGAAACCCGAAGGACGGCGCAAACAAATCGAAGAGTTGCTGGCCCAGCTCGCAGATGTAAAAACTGCGGTCGTCCTGGCCGGCGACTTGAACACGTCGACGAGCGATGGCACGAATACCTCGCTCAGACGCGAACTTAAAAATCGGCTCGGCAGCAGGAGTTTTTGGTTGAAGCAGGGACTTTCCATCCTTACGGGAATCAAACTGCCGAGTCTCGCGGTTGACAGTATCAACACCTACCGCAAACATTCCGACCCCACGGTGCGAAGCATTCCCCTCGTGGCTAAGAATGCGGAGGCGGAATTCTTTGAACGTATCAAGGAGTTTCGGTTCAACGATGGTGGCGCCTTCGACTTTCGCGGCGAGCGCCAGCGCTCAGTCGACGAGAGAAGTGCGGTGCTGGCAAATTCCAATCAACGCGGCGAAAAAGGATTTGTCACGACCTTCGAAGTAGAGCGGACAATCGCCTTCGTGGGTAAATTTAAGCTCGACTGGTTTTTCGTCAAGCCACCAGCGCTGACTGATCCTGAAGCTAAAGACCAACCCTTCCTGTTCGCGCCCCATTTCGGTCGTACGTTAAAGACTCTGAATGAGAGCATTGAAGACCGCATATCCGATCACGCGCCGCTGATGATCGACTTGCCGCTTACCGAGCCTCGACTCTAGTAAATGGCGAATGAGTGCCTCATAATCTGCAACTGCAATAGAGACAATGCGTCCGTCTGTTGCATTCAATTAGCTTTGTCTCTCTGATCACTCGTGATAAGGAGAAGCAATGAACAAAGCAATGTCTTCTGCTCTGAGTGCATACCGGCAATATAGGGCAGCTAAAGCTAAAAGCAGGGCCTACAGGACTGCGCGATACCTGTTCGTCTCGATGGCGGCAGCCTATTTTCTGTTGTTGATCTTCCCGCAGATTCTCTTTGCTAAATGAGATCTCGTACGGAGACGCTGTCGTTTATTCACGCGAACCGTCGGATCAAAATATCCATGCCGTGCTGGATAAAGCTGAAGCCCTGCTGGCAGCTTCGGAAATCAACACTCCGGAGGTTAGGCCTAAAATTTTCTTCACCAACGGCTTCAAGTTGTATTCGTTTCTGAGTCTGTATATCGGGGCAACTCATTCGGCAAGGGCTATCCTCTTCTTCCCACGAGCAATGTTTTCATAAACAAGTCTGATGTGGCGAAGGATCTGGTTTTCCGCAACGCGCCGGCAAATAACGAGCGAAGCCTGAGTGGAGTAATCGCACACGAAACCACGCATCTTTTGATCAGGAAGCGGTATGGCTATTGGCGCAATTTCACCATGCCTGCCTGGAAGAAAGAAGGCTATGCCGAGTATGTGGCTGGTGGCTCGACGCTCCCTTATGAAACGGGCCTGAAGATGTGGAAACAAAACCCGAAGGATGGGACCGGCTATCAGTACTTCAAATACTATATGCTGGTGAAGTATCTGCTGGAACACGACAAGCTGAGCGTTGACGATCTGTTCGACCGCGACTTTGATTTGGCAGCGTTGGAGGAACGAGTACTGAAGAGCTTATAAGGCTGGGTCAGTTTCAACGAAAATGTCCGACAAACTTCAGTTTGTCGTAGCACCACGACAAGCTATAAAGCTTATCGGACAAAAACCACCGGACGCGTGGCGGCGATGGCGGGAGCCGCCAAATAACTCGTCAAACTTTACTTCTTCGGCAGAGGTATCAACATTGATACCTCTCGCTGGTACTCGCGATACGAGTCGCCGTGAATCTCCGTCATATCCCGCTCTTCCAGTTGAATGGCGATTAGCATGTAAGCGGTGGTCGCCAACGCAAAGACCAAATGCCCCAGCGTCATTTTCGGTGTCGCCCAAAAAGCAATCATGAACCCGAGCAGCAGCGGGTGGCGCACGAACTTGTAAAAAAGGCGCTTCTTGAAAACCAGATTTGTATATGGCAGGCCCTTTAGATAAAGGTAAACCTGTCTTAGTCCAAACAGGTCGAAGTGATTAATCACAAACGTGCTCAGTAGCACGAGTAACCAGCCGGCCCAAAAGATCACGGTGAGCACGAGACTGCCGATCGGGTTGGTCACGTTCCACACCACGCTCAGCATGGGACGCCATTGCCAGAAGAGCAGAATCAGGATGAGGCTCGCAAGCAGAACGTAGGTGCTGCGTTCGATCGGTTCAGGAATAAATTTCTTCCACCATCGCTTGAATCCCTGGCGCGCCATCACGCTATGCTGGATAGCGAATACGCCCAGCAGCACCGCATCAATTAGCAGAGCCTGAACAAAAGGCCCTTCGCTCCCAGAGTCAATCGATTTCGGCACAAAGATGTTTCCGACGAAGCCGATCGCGTAAAGAAACGCAAGAAAGAATACCAGGTAACTTATCAGCCCATAGACAAAAGCAAGTGCTCTAGCCATGACGTAAACTCCTTCCTGTCTCGCAGTCAGAAAAAGCAGCAGTCTCGGTGTTCTATTTTGGCAACAGTACCTTGTTCCGAATTAACTAGGAGATTGAATCTAGAAGATTGCGACCCGCAGGATGGGCCGAGCTTAGTCTCGGGCTGAGAGCTTGTCAATGTTCGAGCATTGGTGGATAGGGGTCTGGTTGGGTTCACCACTCGGGCTAATCGCAGTTTGTGGTTTAGCAGTTAACGGTCGCTACACAAAATCAGAACTGGGAGCGATAGCGACCAGCCGAACACTCACCTTTCCGGAAGGGAACCCCCGTTTGGGCGCATTTAAGTTGATTCTTCAGCTGGTCGCTATCGCTCCCAGCTCTGATTTTGTCTTACCAGACAGCTCAATTCCAGGCCATGACTAGCCTTTTGTACGTAGGCCAATTGAGGCCCCGTTTTTGAAGTGGCGTCCAGCCAGATGATCGGGCTACTTCGGTACGAAGCGCTTTCTTTCGAGCCGCGGAGCGGCGGCAGCCATGGTGAGAAACAACGCATCAGTCGCGGACTTGCGATTGATGTTCACGATCAGTTGTTCCCGCAACTCTTCTATTTGCGAGATCCACTCCGCGGGCCGGCGACCATCCAGGCGCTCACTAATCTTTTTGAGCTCCGGCAACAGGTCTTCGTTGACCACACTTTCACTCGGCGTCCGAAGCGCGAGCATCCAGGCATCGCGAATCAACGCTTCCAGAATGTCCAGGCGTGATTCGTACTCGTCTTTATGCCGGGCATCATTGAATTCCTCTGACGACCGCAATAGCTGAATGTGATCGTCGCTTACCGCCAGCGCCTGTAGTATTCGGAGCATCGCCTTTCGCATCTCAAGATATTCAGCAAATTCGCTGTCGATCGCCCGGCCCAGACTACCCCTCGCAACTCGGGCGCGAATACGCGCTTCGCTCGTGCTCGCGAGTTTGTTTTCCAGTAAATGTTTCTCTATCTCCGGCGGAGTGACCGGCGAGAAGCGGATCATCTGGCAGCGAGAATGAATGGTCGGGAGTAACATCCCGGGCCTTGAAGTCAGGAGTACGATGTGAGACGTATGCGGCGGCTCTTCCAAAACTTTCAACAGCGCGTTTGCCGACGAATCATTTAGTTTGTCGGCGTCTTCGATCAAAAACACCCGCGCCTTGCCTTCGTAGGGTCGATAGTTTGCCTCTCGTTCTATCAAACGCATCTGTTCAACCTGCAAGACGCGTTTTGGTGCTACCACCATTCCCACATCGGGATGATCGGTCCAGATAATCCCTTTCCAGTCATCTGAGTCGGCGCTCTGCGGATAGTTAAACCTGGCGATTCGCTTACAAGCCGGGCATTCGCCACAGCCCTCCACGCCCTGCGGCGCGCGGCAGTTAAGGGCCTTTGCAATCTCGAGCGCAAATAGTTTCTTGCCGATGCCGTCTTCGCCGGTAAAAAGCATTGCCCCGGGAACGCGTTTGGCCTCGAGCATTCTCCTGAGTAAAGACTTGACGCGCTCGTTACCGGTAAGTTGATCAAACATGACTTTCTTATTTTGAGCTTTTGCCTGAGGTCACTTCAAATTTTTCCAACACCGGCGTGACCCCTGCTTCTCAGGAAGGGAATGACGATCTCCTTTACGCGTTGATGGGTCAACTCGGGCGGTCGATTCGTGTTGACGATCTTGATGCGTTCGGGCTCCGACTCGGCAAGTTGCAAATAGGCCGCGCGCACGCGCGTGTGAAACTCATTGTTTTCGGCGTCGAGACGATCCCCCCGCTGGGTGCCGTTTCCGCGGCGTTGAGTACGAGCGGTCGAATCTTCGATCGAGAGATCGAAGAGCACTGTCAGATCCGGCTTTAGTCCTTCGGTGGCCAGGTGAATGATTTCTTCAATTAGGTCCGGCGAAAACCCACGGCCCGCGCCCTGGTAAGCCCGAGTAGCATCCGCGTAGCGATCTGAAAAAACGATTTGGCCAGACTCGAGCGCGGGCCGCAGGACCCGGCGCACGTGCTGCGCCCGATCCGCTGCGAAGACGAGTAGCTCCGTTAACGGATCAACTTCCTCATGGGCATCGAGGAGCGCCGCCCGCAGGCGATTGCCGACCGGCGTGCCGCCGGGTTCTCGCGTCAACAATACCTCGCAGCCCCCCTGTTGAAGGAAGTTCGCCAGTAGCCGCAACTGCGTGGACTTACCGCTGCCGTCAATTCCCTCGAAGGTAATAAAAGTTCCTGGCACCGTGGTTCCTAAAATCCGGGCGCTAAGAGCGCCGATGATAAGCAGGTGAAATAGAAATCTGAGCGAGTGTAGTTCTCATGTTCAGTTTGCGTAGCAGCCGAGTTGCAGTGGTCCATTTTCGCCTTGTTCTCTCATTAACACCGTGGCTTTAGCCCGGTGGATCAACGACCTAGGCACCAGAAAACCGTTTAAACGGTTTCACGTTCCTTCTCAGCTATCAGGTCACCGGGCTAAAGCCACGGTGTTAATGAAAGTGATGGACTGAAACCGCACCAATTCCACCCGCAATCCGCTTTCGCTTGTGGCGTCTGAACGGTTGGCCCCCTTTACGTAGATCTCGTACATCTCCGTTAAGGCAAGAGTTTAAAGGAATGTTAGGCTTCGGGCGAGTCGCCAGACTCATCGGAGGCTTGCGTAGCAGGTTGTCGCGAGTATTCTGCCGAGCCGGTGCCCACGCTGCCGGAGTTTCGCAGATCTCCGCTTCCGCGTCTTGGCAGCGAGACTGTTGAGATGGCGTGTTTGAAGACCAACTGTTCGTGCGATCCGGCCTCAAGCAGAATCGAGAACTTATCAAAACTGCGAATGCGTCCGGTTAACTTGGCGCCGTTCAGGAGGTAGATCACTACCGTAGCTTTTTCACGGCGTACGGTATTTAGAAACGCGTCCTGAATGTTCTGTGGCGCGGGTTTTCCGTCAGACATGATGGCACCTTGAAGAATGGAAGGGGGACTCCGTCAGAGTACCGCAGCGATTGGGTGGTGACAAGAAAATTACGGATTCGTCTTTGTCACATTTTCATCACTGCCGCTCCGCTATCTCTGCGACTCAAAGGGACAACATGGCTAATTCCGCAGCGCTTCCAGAACCGCCCGTAGCACTTCTTCGGCTTCGCCAAATCCGGCAAACCACTGAGCACCAGGTTCGCGACGGAACCAGGTTAGTTGACGCTTCGCATAATGGCGCACGTCGAGTTTTGTTTGCTCAATGGCACTTTCCAGATCGCGTTTGCCTTCGAGGTATTCAACGACACGCCGATAGCCGTGGGCGCCGAGCGCATTTGACGCGGCGGGCACACCGTCAGCAAGCAGGGTCTTGACCTCTTCCACCAGCCCGGCGCCGAAATGCTTTTCTGTGCGCTCGTTAATCCGTTCGTAAAGAGTGGAGCGATCTGGATTCAGAACCAACAGACGCAACAATCGCGCACTTTCGTGTGGTTCCGGGCGTTTACCCTTTTTCCCGGACATCAACTCACCAGTCTGCAGGCGGACTTCGATGGCCCGTTGCACTCTTGGCCAATCGCGAGGGTATAGTTCCTGCGCGCTCTTTGGATCGAGGCGGCTCAACACCGCATGAAGGTGTTCCACTCCGCGACGTTCACGCAGTTCATTCAATCTGCGACGGAGATTTTCATCGGTCTGCGGACTTGCGAAGAAGGGGTTGCGAAACGCGCGCAAGTAGAGTCCGGTACCCCCAACTAGTATCGGCACTCGGCCGCGTCGATGAATGTCATCAATTACCGTCGCTGCTTCCCGGGCCCAGTCGCCGGCGGTGTAGTTAATTTTTGGGGAAACGAAATCGATTAGGTGATGAGGAACGCCGCGGCGTTCTGCTAGAGGAACTTTAGCAGTTGCGATATGGATTCCCTGGTAGACCTGAACTGAGTCGCAATTGATGACCTCTCCATTCAAACGCAAGGCGACTTCGATTCCCAATGTGCTCTTCCCGGAAGCTGTCGGGCCAACTATTGCAATTACGCCGGGAGCCTCTAACTCGTTTGGTTGCGATTTGTTTGCACTCACGCGCGAGAGAATAGCATGCGATAAAGAATTACTATCCAGAGCACTGCGAGGAGAAGCAACGCGCCGATTATTTGGTTGCGGGAGAAGCGCATAAGAAATGATCTAAGGGATCCATCGGAATCTATCACAGGAGACGCGCAATTATCATGCGGCGCTTCGGTCACAGCAAATCACTTGAATAGCAAATTCAATGACCCGACGCGCATGCTGAGATTCGGAGGTATTGAAGTCCGAGTGTCAGAAAGCACGCGTCGTCTACTCAGTACATTCGCGTGAGTTCAATTCCGGTGTAGTACGCTTTTAGAATTTGGTCGTAGGTAAAGCCCTGTTTCGCGAGACCGTAGGCACCCACCTGGCACATGCCAACGCCGTGTCCCCAGCCCCGGCCAAGAAAAGTGAATCCAGTGATACGTCCGCTGTCGTCATACTTGTGTTCGATGACAAACAGTTGTTCGCGCAAACCGAGTGCTGAACGAATGCGGCCGCCGAGCACCTGACGCGTGCCATTTGTGCCGACGACCTCCAGGTCGATGGCCCTTCTCGATCGCCCGCGCGCTACGACGCGCAAGTCAACCAGCGATCCAATACCGCTGGCGAAGCGGCCCAAACGCGCCTGGGCCTGGCCCAGCGACAATTCAACGGTCCAGTTGGTAAACGGAGAGAAGCGATCCGCCGCCGCCCCGTTTGGCGCCGGCCGTACTTCGAGGTAATCAACTTCACCCGCGACGCTTACATGGAAAACAACTGGTTCGCCCCCAACCATAGCAACTGAGCGAACGGGGTAGGTTATTTCCCCAATCTGACGGAAAAGAAAGACGGCTGATTCGACCTTCACAGGTAGATCTTTTCCTTTTGTGCTACGGAGAACCAACGAATCATCAGCGGTTGGTCGGGCCGTGCCTTTCTGAAGTTGAAGCAGATTCCGCGCTTCCAAAATGCGCGCAATTGAATGCAGCGCGCGTGCGCGCGAAAGTGGCTCGCCAGGACGCAGAGTCGCATCGGGAAGAATTGAAAGGTAACCATCCCGAATCAACATCGCGACGTCGGCCCGATTGGCCGGCGGTATGTCGTTGGCATCACGCACAGCTAAAAAGTATTCAACATCGGCATTGTTAAGCAGCGTGCCGCCGCGACTTTCACCGAAGACCGCGGTACTTAAGGCGGTAGCAAACGCCGGTGGTCGAATCACTTCTTCCGTGAACACGGGCGCAACTTGCCGCCCGAGCCGGGCGGCCGACGTTAACCAACTACGAACTTCGTCGATCTCAACATCGTCTTTCAACCAGGAATCGGAAACTTTCCGTAAGGAAGTAAAGCCATGGGTGGTTAGCATGGCGATGTCGCGTGCCAGTGGGAGGTTCTCTTCCTTAAGATCCGCTGGATCGCGAGTTGTTTTGATTAAGAAACTTGCAAGCGCGGCGCGGCCTTCGGCGGCACACTCGCGGCCTTTCAAGTATGGAACCGCGTCGTTGAAGATATTTCCGGCGTCTTCGGTACGTCCGCCGCAGGTGGATGTGTACAGAGCATTGATGGGTTCACCGTTGTAGGTCGCAACAATGCCGCGCGTCTCATCAACTGCTCGGGATGAAAGAGAGTTTTCCGAAACCAGGCCGCGATAAACCTGCGAACGTGTCGTCGGCAGCAGATCGTATCCCTGCGCCATAAACTGACCGCGGTTGCGCAGTGCGTAGGTTCGTGCGGCAATTGCCTGGGCCTTGTGCGCCTCGAGCAGCGGGTAGCCACCGGCGGAAAGCTCATTCGGCACGACGCCCTTAACGTAGTCTTCAAGTCCCAGGACGTTAACAACGGTTAGCGCGCCGCGCGTGTTTGTGAAAACTTCAATACGACCGCGATAGGGTCGATCATTAAACCGCACCGGTGTTGTTTCACTGTCTGAGGCGAAGGTAACTGGGGCACTGGAACTGAAGAGGCGTCCGGCACCGGCAGCGGATGCCACAACCTCGCGAGTAGGCAAACTGAATCGTGCCGCGGGCCGCACGCTTCTGGTGGCAGCGACGCCGGACACTTGCCGGGTCGAATCGACTCTGGAGGTTGCGGGCAGCTGAGTGGTGGCGCTTGTCTGAATAACTTGTGCGGGATTTCCTGAAGCAGTCTTCAAGGCGGCTCGTTCTACAGTCGCATCCAGACCGGCGCTTTCGAGGCGGGCGCGCAGCTCTTCTGCCTCCAGCTGTGGACGGCTGGCGCCAATCACCAGCCCCCACGTTCTTGTTTCGTCGTCGTAAACGATCTGCGACTCCTCGCCGCTCGCCTCCTGAATTTCTTTCGATTTTTGTTCGGCTTCGTCGCGGGCAGATAATCCCGCAATCTGAATGCGAAAGGCGTCGGCATCACTTGGAACAGCCGGCGGCGAAAGCAAACGCGGCTCAAGGCGCACGCGAGCTACTTCCAGGGCGACAGGCGCCGGTCCATCGTCGCTGGCGTTCAGTAAATGTCCGCTGGTGGAAACTATTGCCGAGCGCACATCGGTGGCGAGGGCAACGCGAATGGTTGGCTCCGGTTGAGAAAAAGGTAGAGCGCCGATCTGGTTCTGAGTTACACCCGTGGGCGCAGGGGAGGGCCATGCGGTGGACGCTGTCTGAGGAGAAGTTTTTTCCGGCTCGGCCGAACTCTGAGTTCGCCTTTGACGGGTTTCTTGATACGGGAAAGCGAAGGTAGAACTCACGAGTTGGAACGCCAACAAGCAGGCGACCGTGCTTCGTGCGAGGAAGTTAGGCATTACCCGGAAACCTTCAGCGGCTTAGTCTTGGGGGCTCGACCGCGCGGTCATAGTACTACATCTTAAGCGAAACGAAACTGTACAAGTGATTGTCTGGTACCGCGGGCGTCCCGCCCGCAGTGAGCGCGAAAGCGCGAAAACGGATCAAAGCTACTTGCGAAAGACTGCACGCCCTTGGCGCGTTTGCGGGCGGGACGCCCGCGGTCCCAGCAAATCACTCGACCGTTTAACTCGCGTACCTTTCTTCTACCGTCAAGGTGAAGACAATCGTGCCGACGAGACCAATGACTCCGGCGACGACGAAAGGAACCTGTGGCGAGATTTTCCAAAGCAAACCGCCAATCGCCGCGGCCGGCGTGATCGAAAGACTGCGAATAAGGTAGTAGAGTCCCACCGATCGCGCTCGCAAATCATCGCGGGCGGAGTCCACGATCATCGCCTTGCGTGAAGGTTCACCTATCTCCCTAAGCCCGCCAATTACAAAAGCCAGAATGAGAAAGCCGAAGTTCCTGGCAAACATCACCGCTAGCGGAAAGAGTGCAAAACTAAAGAAGGTGACAATCACAAACGGCTTGCGGCCGATCCGATCCGCAATCTTGCCGGCTGGAATGTAGACCAGAATCGAAACGATCATCTGAATTCCGATCAACGTTCCATAACGAGCGGTGCTGAAACCTTGTACGTTGGTGACGTAAAGAATTGTCAGAACTCCGGTCATACCTTCACACATCCTGATGATGACGTCAGAAATAAGCAGACGCTTCAAACCTGTATGAAATGAGCGCCATACTCCGGCGATGTTTATGGCCGGCGACGTTTTGATTGCGATATTTACTTTCAGGACCAGCAGCAGAGTGACTACGGCGAACCCGAGCGTGATCAAGAGGCCGGCGTGTACGCCCTTAACGATTCCCAATGAGGCAATCATCGCCCCTCCGATGATGGGCGCGATCACTATTGGCACGCGTTTGAGAATGGACTGTAAGGTAAATCCCATGGCCCGGCGATCTCGAGGCAGGGAATCGCCGATTACTGCAAATATCGCCGGCGAGGCCATGCTCTGCCAGGCCATGGCCAGAGCCAGCCCGAGAAAAACAACTGGCCAGGAGGTAGCGAAGTAGTAAACAACGTACCCGGCTGAGGCGAGCGTAATGAAAATCAGGAACGCGCGCCGACGACCCAATCGATCAGCTATCCAGCCGCCAGGATATTGATAGATGGCGTCGAAGAAATCTTCAGCAGTACCAAAGAGTCCGATGATCGGGGTGCTGGCGCCAAGCGCTTCAAGATATTTGGGAAGGAATTTCTTCCAGAGTTCCTCACCGAGTCCGAGCAGGAAAACAGCAGCTGAGGCGATTGAGACGTTTCGTTCGAGGCTGAGGTAGTTGGTTAACCTGGCGCGCAGGCCGGCAGGCTGATCGGTTAGGGTCACGAGGAAGTTTGCCGCAGCGCGGAAGCTGAATCAAGAGCGGCGGCAAGCCCACTCACGCGGCCTTCTGGTGATTCATCACGGCTGCCGGTTCGTCACTTACCTGGTCCTTATTTTTCCGGTGAGAGCGCCACATGCCTATCGCTTCTCTTGTCAGGCTGATGATCGGGCGCCGGTTCTGAAAGATCAGCTTGAGCCAGGCTCGTTTGTTCATCTGTGGAAAATAGATTCCGCGGAAAAATAGACGTGAAACCAGGTGGCTGAGGCGGTACCGGAATGCAGCATCGTTGATCGCATTGAGTGCTTCCGCGTTTCGTTCCGGACTATATGACATTCGCCACGCGTGATCGGTTTCCTGACGCGCTTCCGGGATTGTCATTTTAAGGGGCGTATGCGCCATCCAGAACGGCGCGAAGTCCATCCAGTGTTTTGGACGAGCAAGCCGTCCAGCTTTCGCCAGGCGATCGTAGAGTGGCGTCGCGGGAAAAGGGGTGAGTTGGCCAAAAACCGGCAAGCCTGGAGGCCACGAGTTTATTTCTTTGACCGTGCGATCAGAAACGCCGACTGTGTCGTTGTCCATACCAAAAATAAAAGAAGTGATCGCGTAGACGTTGCGCTGCGCCAGACGTTGCAACACCGCACCGTATTCGCTCGGCTTGCTGAAGTTCTTATTAACGTCGGCCATGTTTGCCGGATCGATCGACTCCATGCCGATGAAGACCCATTGGCCGCCCGATGCAGCGATCAGATCAACCAGCTCTTCATCCTTTAGCAGGTTAGCGCTGATTTGCGCGACCCAGGGCAATTGCGCATCCGCGGCAATGATGTCGCGCAGTAGCGACTTAGTGCGCTTGATATTGATTGCCAGATTGTCGTCAATGAAGAAAACCGCGATTTGGCCACGCTGGGCGCGCGCGCGCTCTTTGAGTCGTAAGAGTTCATCTACAACGCTCTCGTTGGTGCGAAAGCGGATTGAGTCGCCAAAGAATCCGGTAACAGTACAAAACTCGCAACCGTAAGGACAACCGCGCCCGGTTTCCATCGGCACTACATGAAAGGTTCCCCAGCCGGCGCCCAGCTTGGACATGAATGGACGAAACATTTTCGGCACCAGGCTGAACTGGTTCAGATCAAGTTTCTCCCACGGAATCGACGGATAGGGTTGCAGGCTCGGCTTGCGGTCCACACCTTTCTCATCTCGCTCGGGTTCATAGACTTCCTTGAGTTCGCCGCGCGCGGCGTCTTCGACGATCAGGGGCCAGGTTTCGTCGGCCTCACCCAAAGCTACAGCATCCGCATAGCGCGGTCCGCCGTCTTTACCAATCGCTTCGTCCGGACACTCCGTGACGTGCGGTCCTCCCATTACGACTCTGACGCCGGCGGCACGTATCGCGCTGGCCACGCGGTAAGCCTTCGCCACCATTCGAGTCATCGCGCCGATGCCGACAAGTTCGATTTTATTATCAAGCACATACCGCACGATCTCGTCGTCAGTCATCGCCTTCGCGTTGCCATCAATCAAAATCACTTCATGTCCGGGTGGGGTCAGCTCCTGAAGTAGAAACATCCAGAGGTGGGGCATGAAGTTTCGCGTCACGCCGTTATCAGGGTTATATAGTAGGATTTTCATAGACTCTTCCCTTAGGTAATTACTGCAAAGGTTTCAAATCAAATAACCCTGGAGCGATCTGCTTTGACAAAAGTAGGGGTGAAAGAACGGGGATAAGTCGTTCCACATTAGTCAGGGACGATTTGTTCGGCAGCAGCATACCAGTTATGTGCGTTGGCGTACATAGCCAGAAGCCGCATATCAGGTTGAAACGAGGGGCGAAGATATCACGGTTGGGGGCTTTCGCCTAAAGTCATCGGTTTGTGCGTATCAGCGGTGCAGGGACGAGTAAGCACTCGGGTAGGGGGTCCGGTTTACGGGAAGGTGCCCAGACTCAACTTGACCTTCGCGGGGTCTCTCCCACTAGCCGGCAATCCCACATTGAGATGTCTCTTCACCCTTTGCACTGCACTACACAGGAATGTATGGTGACCGCGGCACCGCCAATTGCCCCCGCTAGCGCCGCCAACGCTGCGATACCACCCGTAAACACAACACTCACTATGAAGGCAAAGCCGATTGCCAGGATCGCTCCCATTACGATCGAAGCCGTAAGCAGGCCCAACTTTCTCTTCAAACAGGCGAACACACACTTCGTCATTGTATTTTCTCCTTATGTTTGGTGCGCCGAGATTGATTGTTTTGCGCGCAGTGATGCCCCACTCAAAGAGTAGCGAGGGTGGCAGAGGGCGAAAAGACTATGTGCAGTAAGCAGGAATGTCAACCGTGAGTGTGCAACCTGAATTCCGGTAGCAGCTGCTCTGACTCCAAAGGCAAAAATCGATTCGCTCTACTTAAGGGACGGATTGTTGTAACCCTTCTTTACGAGAATATCCTGGCCCTCTGCGCTAAATAGGAATTCCACAAACTGACGGGCGGCAGCTTGTTTCGTTGAGTCTTTGATAATGCCCAATGCCTGATTGATCGGCTGGTGCAAGTCTTCGCTAACTTCGACGTAGCTTCCTTCTCCAGGCTTTAACAGTGCCAGGGGAATGAAAGCGACCTCAGCGTTGCCGGTGGCGGCGTATTGTTTGGTCTGCGAAACATTTTGTCCATAGATGACCCGGGCCTCGATTTGGCTCCAGACGCCCAGCTTTTGCAAACTCTCAACCGCCGCTCGTCCGTAAGGCGCAACATCAGGCTTCGCAATCGCAATTCGCTCAAACTCCTTCGCGGTAATGTCTTCAACGCGCTGCGTCTTGAAGCTGCCGCCGGGCGGCAGCCACATCACCAGCCGGCCGCGAGCATAAATCGCGCGGCTTCCCGGTGTGAGTAACCCTTTGGTTTCGAGTTGTTCGACGTGTTCGGAATCGGCGGCTGCGAACACGTCAAAGGGCGCGCCATTTTCAATCTGCCTGGCTAAGTCGGCAGTGGCGCCGAAACTGAAAACCACTTTGATGCCAGTCTTATTTGTAAACCTGGTGCCGATGTCGGCGAAAGCATCTGTAAGGTTTGCTGCCGCCGCGATAGTCAAATCCGAAGCCTGATTCTGGCTGGGTTTTTCGGTACAACTGAGACTGACGAGCGAGATGAGAAGGAGGCACGCCCCTGTACCTAATACTAGTTTCACGATTCACACTCCCCAGCGAACTAATTTGTCATTGAAAGAGAACATTTACCCGCCATGATAGCTGGACACTACTAAATCTTTCCAGAATAGTCGAAGGTATGGTATAGACCACTAAACCCCGCAACCGGAATGTCGCCCACGGCTGCCATTGAGTCGGGACGAGAAAAGAAAAGGCTAGGCTCTTGAGGAAAAGAACACTCAATAAGTCGCTTGGCGCATATGGCGCATTGCTCGCGTTCATATTGTTCGCGAGTAGTTGTCTGCCGCAGCCAATCTCGGAGACTGGCGGCATCAATATCACACTCTACGGCTTCTCGATTATGAAGGAGTCACTTGAGAAGGGGGTCTATCCGGGTTTTGTGGCTAAGTGGAAACAGGAACACGGTCAGGATGTTCATTTCACATCCTCTTTTGCGGGTTCGGAAACAGTTACCAATCAGATCCTGCAAGGCGTGCCTGCCGAGATTGCAATCTTATCTATTGACCGCGATGCCCAGCGACTCAAGGACGGAAATCTCGTTACTTCTGATTGGCATGCGCTGCCGTACAAAGGGATCATCAACAAAACACCGTTGGTAATTCTTGTCAAAGGCGCAAACCCGAAAGGAATCCACGACTTTCCGGATCTTGCCAAGCCGGGGATTAAGTTGATTCACCCGGATCCGGTTAGTTCAGGCGGCGCGCAATGGTCCATTCTGGCGATTTACGGATCGGAGCTGATTAAGTCGGAGAAGCAGAGTGGCGAGCCGGACCAGGCACGTGCACTGCAAACCCTTCAAGCGATTTGGAAAAATGTTTTCGTTACGCCGGCGTCGGCTCGCGAAGCCAGGACAACTTTTGAACTTGGCAATGGCGATGCGCTCATAACCTACGAGCTCGATGGGCTGTTGATGAAGGATAGCGGCAAGCCGATGGAAATTATTATTCCTGAAGCCACAATCTTCAGCGAACATCCGGTGGTGGTCATCGATCGAAATGTGTCGTCGGAAAAACGCGCGGTGGTGGATGCCTTTGTAAGTTATCTCTGGAGCGATGAAGCTCAGGCGGCTTTCGTCAAATACCATTTCTATTCGGTTACTAACAACGCTCTTAACGAAGCAAACAAGCAGCTTGGCCACATCCAGACGCCATTTACCATCGATTACTTTGGCGGCTGGGCCAAAGCCTACCCGGAAGTTATTGAACAGGTATTCAAGAACAAAGTGCAGAGCAGGAAGTGAAGAGTAAAAAGTGAAAAGTGAAAGGTGAGGAGTAAAAGGGAGAGTAGCTTGAACAGTTGCTCTTACCTGCTTACTTTTCACTTTTCACCTTTCACTTTTCACAGAACTAAGATGAGTTCACTAATACCGACAATGCGTCACGTCCGCGGCTTTGATGTTGCGCGACCCCTCAGCATCGGCATGCTGGTTTTCATGATGATGCCGCTGGTCTTTCTGCCACTCCTCTCGATCTTTATTTTTGGCACCAACAAAGGTCTCTCAAGTTTTTGGTCGGCCCTGATGGCCCCGGAAGCAGTTTTCGCTCTGAAGCTCTCGATGGTTACAAGTTTTTGGGCCACGGTGTTCAATGTTCTCTTCGGTCTCTTCGCCGCCTACGTGCTCTCGCGTTACGTCTTCTGGGGGCGCAATGCTCTCATCGTTACAATCTCCCTGCCCACCGCAATCCCGACAGCAGTTGCCGGCGTCGCGTTGCTGATGTTGTGGGGTCCTTTTGGAATATTGGGCCGTCTGTTGCGGCCGCATGGAATCGACGTCATGTTCACGGCCAGCGCGATTGTCCTGGCGAACATCTTCGTTACTTTCCCTTTGGCATTTGGTGTGATTAAGCCGGTGTTTGACACGATGAGTCGTTCGTTGGAGGAGGCCTCGGCTACTATCGGCGCCACCCGATGGCAAACGTTCTGGCACGTCACGCTGCCTTCGTTGCGCGGCGCGATCGTTTCTGGCGCGCTCTTAACGTTTGCGCGTGCGGTTGGTGAATTTGGTTCAACGATCATGGTGTCGGGCAACCTGGCGGGACGAACACAAACTGCGCCACTCTACATCTTTGCCAAATTCAATGAGGGACAGATTGAGGCTGCCAACGCAATTGCCATTGTGCTGGCGCTGTTTTCATTCCTGGTCTTCAGCGTGCTGTTTTTTGCAAGGGACTGGCTTGATGTCGATTGAGACCTGATCCGAAGTTCAAAGTCCAACGTCCGCTTGCGAATTTGACTTTGGACATTGCGAAACGAACCGCCAAGACGCCAAGAGCGCCAAGCAGGAATGCGTCCGAGCGGATTAGAACGTTGGTTTCTTTAGCAAACTTGGCGGCCTTGGCGTCTTGGCGGTTCGAATTGAGGTATTGCCGATGGCTCAGGTAGTCAGAGTGATGGACAATAAGGTGAATCCGATTTCCAACGGGAGCGCTACACCCTACGCTGCCAGTATCGTGGGTGTAAGCAAACGTTTCGGCAAGACCAGTGTGCTGCACAACATCACCTTCCATGTAGCGGAAGGCGAAGCGCTGGTTCTGCTGGGCGCCTCGGGTAGTGGAAAAACAACGATTCTGCGCATCATCGCCGGCCTGGAACAACCCTATACCGGGAAAATAATTCTTCACAACAAGGACGTCACCGAACTTCCCGCCCGCGAACGCGGCGTCGGAGTCATCTTTCAGTCGTACGCGCTTTTTCCAAAGATGACGGTGGAGAAAAATATCGGCTACGGTCTGCGCATCCGCCACCGGCCGCGCAAGGAAGTTAAGAAGACAGTCAACGAACTACTGCAGTTGGTCCAACTCGAGGAACATCGCAAGAAATATCCGTCGCAACTGTCAGGCGGACAACAACAGCGAGTGGCGATTGCTCGTACGCTGGCCTACAAGCCTGAAGTACTGCTTTTCGATGAGCCGTTTGGGGCGCTTGATGCGCAAACACGAGGTCATTTGCGACGCGAGATTCGTGCGTTGCTCAAGAAAGTAAACGTCCCCGCGATTTTCATTACTCACGATCAGGAAGAAGCGCTTGAACTCGGCGATCGGATTGCCGTCATCAATGTGGGGAATATCGAGCAGATTGGAACACCGGCTGAGGTTTACAATCATCCGGCCACTGAGTATGTAGCCACCTTTCTCGGGGCGGCTAATATTCTTGATGGTGTCATTCGCAAGGATCGGATCGAGGTTGGCTCAGCGCTGATTCCAGCACAAATTGAAGGGAAGTTTAAAGACGGCGAAACCGTCAAGATAGTTTTTCGACCTGAGGATGTCTTGTTGAGCAAAACTCCGTTGCCGCCAGGTCGGGCCTGCTTATCCGGCGGCATCGTCGAGCAGACAAGTTTTGTGGGAGCTTACGAGCGACTGCGCGTCCGGCTCGATCCGGCCGGCGGCGCATGCGAAACCGGCGACAATGCTTACTACCTGACTACTGAAACGCCGGAAAGCCAGACCGCGAAACCTATTATTGTTACCCGGCCGAAACCAGAGACTGTTGAGGTTAAGCTCCGCCGGGGTGACCGCGTATTCGTTGGGCTCAACGCGTTTACGATCCTGCCAAAAACGACCCGCGCAAAATAACCTTCTCTGACTTAGAGTAATTGGTTTGAAAGCGCCGAAGTGCGCGAAATGTAATAGCCTGGGGCAGCGCCCCAGGAAGTGTGCCAAGCAAACCATAGAGCGCTGTAGGCGCGAAATGAACTTGCGGGTCGGTCTTGCGGGAGCTGAGACAACATCTTCATTACGCGCCTTCAGCGCTTCCAATATCAGAATGTCTACTTCCGGGGGCGTTGCCCCAGGCTATTACATCTCGCACCTTTGGCGCTCAAGAATCGTTCATCTCCCATATCTATAATCAACACATTCATTTCTTCTTTTCGTTCAAGCGTCTGGTTCCTACGCGCAAAAGCGTCAAATTCTATCCATCTCAGCCGCCGCCAAACTGTGAAATCGCCGGCGCACGCTATTAATGTTTGTGAAAGGTAACGCATGAGCGTGGGTGCGGTTTGTAAGCAGGATAAAGATTCGTTCGTGCTCCGGATCGATCCAGCAGCTTGTTCCGGTAAAGCCCGAATGTCCAAAACTTGCGCGCGGAAGATCGAGACCGGCGGCGGAGTCCTTTGTCTCGGCCAGCTGCCAGGCGAAAGACCTTGCTTCTTCTAAACCCGCCGTCATGTTCTTGTGAAACAACTCGCAGGTCGCAGGCTTGAGTAGATGAGTTTGACTCCGCACAAATTGACCAGCCAGCAGAAGAGTCTCCGGCGCGTTAGAGAACAGTCCGGCATGACCCGCAGCCCCGCCAAGGAAATAAGCGTTACCGTCGTGCACCGAGCCCCAAATCAATTCCTTACGCCAGTTCTGGTAATCGCCGGCCGCTGTGTTCTCACATGTTTCTCGTTCGTAGGCATTGCCGGTTTCGCAGGCGGCGATTCCGGTTTGCATGGCGGCCCCAGGATTGAAGAAGGTTTGTTTCAAATCCAGAGGCGCAAAGATTTCCGTTTGCGCCAGCTCTACTAAAGCTTTCCCGGTCAATCGTTCCAGCAGGCGGCCGAGCACAATAAATCCCAGGTCGCTATAAACCACGCGCGTTCCCGGTCGATACTCCAAATTCAAATCGGCAATCGCTGAAACAGTCCGGTCTCGGTCGCCTTCGGCAAGAATGTAAAGAGGTTGCCAGGCCGGCAGGCCTGAACTGTGGGTCAGCAGTTCGCGTATCGTGATCGCCTGTTTGTCGGTTCGCTCAAACGCTGGAAGGTAATTTGAAACTGAACTATCAAGCGTGAGTTCGCCGGCTTCAACGCGACGCGCGCTAAGTAGACCGGTTATCAGAGGTTTGGTAAGTGAAGCGAGATCGTAGATGGTGTCGAGAGTCGCCGCGATGCGTCGCGGCTCGACTACCGCGTTGCCCAGGGCGTCAGCAAAAACCGTCCGCCCTTTTTCAGCTACCAGGTAGACGGCGGAAGGGAAGTCGCCGGCGGCGATGCGCTCGGTAAGAAAAGAAGTGATCTCAGAGTTGGATGTTTGCATGGAAATGGGAAAAATAAGAGCGGGGGCAAGCCCGTCTTCCCGACCCCGAGACTGACTTGCTTGACTCTTACAATCTTTGCTTGAGAGCCTCTCAATCCTACTCGGAAAGGCTTTCAAGTATCGGGCAGAAAGTCGACTTGAAACACCTCTCAGGTAAGGAAGGCGGGCTCGCCCTCGCTCTCTCAGCACCTTTACCGAGCTGATCCAACCTGAACCTTTGCCGAGTGTTCACTAATTCTTTCCAGCGCCCGCAAGGCCAGCGCTAGTGCGTTTCTGCCTTCCAGGCCCGACACCGCCGCCGGCCGATGGTCGCGGACTGCGGTTACGAAAGCAAGAATCTCGGCGCGCAGCGGTTCAACGTCGACGATCTCGAGGGTCTTCGTGTTGACTCCCGGCCAGGCGCCTTCTGCGGTTGGCGTGGCCAGATTGCTGATCGAAGCGTGCTTCGTTGCGTAGTCGATAGCGACGTAATCATGTGGCTGGAAAAAACGCATCTTGCGGATTTTTTCGGTACCTACACGCGAGGCAGTGATGTTTGCCACCGCCCCGGAAGAAAACTCAACCCGCGCGTTTGCGGCGTCGACTTTGTTGGTCAGTATCGGGATCCCGACCGCGTGCAGTTCAGTTACCTCAACATCTTCGCCGACCAGCCACTGCACAATGTCGAGATCGTGAATCATCAAGTCCAGCACCACATCTATATCCAGCGAACGCGCGGTGAACTCACCGACGCGGTGGATTTCAAAATAAACTGGATTGCGAACGTGTGGACGCAGAGCGACCAGGGCGGGATTGAAACGTTCGAGGTGTCCGACCTGCAATAGCGCACCGCTCCTGGCGGCTGCCGCGATCATCTCGTCAGCCTCGGCAAGCGTCCGCGCAATTGGTTTCTCCACCAGCACGTGGATGCCGGCGTCGAGCAGGCCAAGCGCAATCTCGCAATGCGACTCAGTTGGAACTGC
>Ga0070698_100002493_pt1 | contig 20289 bp, 22 predicted proteins | sample KBSK1502metaG_FD_65477 | JGI IMG/M metagenome (GOLD analysis project Ga0070698, IMG submission 65477) | Corn, switchgrass and miscanthus rhizosphere microbial communities from Kellogg Biological Station, Michigan, USA - KBS K1-50-2 metaG | ecosystem: Host-associated > Plants > Roots >...
GAGCTTGTGGAGAAGGCGCCCGCCCATGTACAGCCCCCATCCGGAGAGGGAGAAGGATGATGGCCCACCTGCCAGGCGACGAGACGACGACAGAAGCCCCGCCGGTCTTCACGGCGCGGCCCGATCGCCGGAAGATGACCGACTGGGTGACCGAGGAGCTCCGGAAAGCGATCGTCGAGCTCCGATTGCGACCCGGAGCGCCTTTGCGGGAGGTGGCGCTCGCCGAACAGCTCGGGGTGAGCAAGACCCCGCTGCGCGAGGCGTTCGCCCGCCTCGAGCAGGAAGGGCTCGTGGAAACGACGTCCTTCAAGGGCGCGGTCGTGACCGGGTACTCGGAGCGGGACCTGAACGAGATCTACGACCTGCGCGCGCTCCTCGAAGGAGCGGCCGCGCGGTCGGCGGCCGAGGGCTCGACCCCCGACACGTTGGGCGCCCTCCGTGACGTGGTCGCCCGAAGCCGCGAGCTGCGCGATGCGGGGGATCTCACGGCGTTGGCAGGACTCCACGAGCAGTTCGACATGATCGTCTACGCGCAGGTGACGAACGAGCGGATCGTCGCGTTGATCGAGAACCTGCGGGCCCATCTGACGAGGATCGGCAGGCTCACGGAAGGCATCCCGGGGCGCGTCGAGGCTTCGGTCGAGGAACACGCGGCGATCGTGGACGCGATCGCCGCGCACGACCCGGACGAGGCGGAGCGGTTGATGCGCGTGCACATCGGGAGCGTCCTGTCCGATCAACTGGCGACCCGGGCGGTCTCGGGCGACGGGCCGGTGGAGTGAGCGTGGCCCGCAGCGACGTCGGTGTCGCGTCGATCCTGCACGAGCAGGGCGCCGCCGCGTGGGATGCCGCGGTTCGACATCCGATGGTCAAAGGCATCGCCGACGGATCGCTCCCGCATGAAGCATTCCGCCGGTACTTCACGCAGAACGTGCTCTACCTGGAGGAGTACGCGCGAGCGATCGGCATCATCATCGGGAAGGCGCCGGACCGTGACTCCATCACCGTCCTGACGAGGTTCCTCGTGCGGATCGTCGAGGAGGAGATCCCCGAGAACCTCTCGTTCCTGGAACGGCTCGGAGGCGATCCCGACACGGTCGCCGGCCGCGGCTCGATGTCGGAGGTCACGTACGGCTACACGAGGCACCTCCTATCGGTCTGTGCGCTGGGCGACTGCGCCGACGGGCTGACCGCGGTGCTCCCGTGTCAGTGGAGCTACGGAGAGCTTGCTCGTTCGGCGACGGCGCATCGACCGGACGATCCGATCTACGCGGACTGGATCGACCTGTTCGGCAACGATGCCTACGACGGGCTCGTGGCGGCCACGACGGACCTGCTCGATCGCCTCGTCGATCCCGCCGACGAGCACCGGATGGCCGAGCTTTCGCGGATCTTCGATCGATCGATCCGGTACGAGGGGGAGTTCTGGGACATGGCGTACGGGGGCTCGTCCTCCGATGCCACCGACGGAGGAGGTACCTAGATGCGTGCGGTGCGGATCCACGACGACCTGTCACTGCGTGTGGACGAGATCGACGACCCGCGACCCGGACCCGGCGAGGTGCTCGTCCGGATCGAAGCCGCGGGCGTGTGCGGGACCGACCTCCACATCCTCGACGGCATGATCAAGCCCGACCCGTACCCGATGACGATCGGGCACGAGGCCGCCGGCATCGTGGAGAGCGTCGGCGAGAGTGTGTCGATCGCGACCGGTACCCCGGTCGCGATCTACAACAAGATCTTCTGCGGACGCTGCGAGCAGTGCCTCAAGGGCCGGACGAACATCTGCGACAACGAGCCCGAGCAGCTCGGGTTCAACCGCGACGGGGGCGACGCCGAGTACGTCGTCGTCCCCGAGCAGAATGCGGTTCCGGTGCCGAGCGGGGTGGACCTCGCGACGGCATCCGTCCTGACGTGCGCCGGCATGACGGCGATCCACGCCACCAAGCTGTCGGGGCTCCGGCTGGGCGACACCGCGGCGGTCGACGGCATCGGCGGGGTCGGGATCCTCGTGGCGCAGGCCGCCGCGCGGGCCGGAGCTCGCGTGATCGCGATCGGCGACTCGGAGGACAAGCTCGACCTGGCGAAGACGCACGGGGCGGACGACGGAGTGCTGGTCGACACGCCGGAGAGCTACGAGACGGTGCCCGAACGGCTCCGTGCGCTCACCGAAGGCCGCGGTGTGGACGTGTTCTTCGAGCTCGTCGGCACGACGCAGACGATGAACGCCGGCATCCGATCCCTCGCCAAGGGCGGACGGTTCGTCTCGACCGGCTACACGGACCAGCTGCTCGAGATCCATCCGATCGAGTTCATCCTCCCGGAGACGTCGTTCGTCTCCACGGTCGCCGCGACCCGCCTCGATCTGCAGGACGCTCTCATGCTCGCGTCGATGGAGGCGCTGACGGTCCCGATCGCGGGCCGGTATCCCCTCGAAGGGATCCACGAGGCGCTGGATGCCCTGCGCAAGCGCGCGGTGCTCGGGCGGCAGGTGCTCGAACTCACGAACTGAGAAGGAGGCAACATGGCATCGACGATCTCGGAGCCCCGCGTCGAGTTCCTCGGACGGCCGCTCCGGCTCTACATCGACGGCGTGTTCGTCGAGACGGAGGGGTCGCTCGCGACGGTGAACCCGGCGACGGGCGAGACGCTCGCGGAGGCGCCGCTCGCGACCGAACGCGAGGTCGACGCCGCGGTCGGGGCGGCGGCGCGCGCGTTCGACACCTGGCGGTTCATGCCCGCGACCCAGCGAGCCCGGCTCATCTGGGCGCTCGCGGACCTCATCGAGGCGAACAAACGAGAGTTCGCCACGATCGAGGTCCTCGACAACGGCAAGCCCATGTGGGAGGCGGAGGCGGTGGACGTCGCCCTCACGATCGAGCTCCTCCGCTACTACGCAGGATGGACGACGAAGATCGACGGCAAGGTCCTGCCGAACTCGATCCCGGGGATGTTCACGGTGGCGAAGCGTGAGCCGGTGGGCGTGGTCGCCGCGATCACCCCGTGGAACTTCCCCCTGCTCGAGGTCGCGTACAAGCTGGGCCCCGCGCTCGCGGCCGGGTGCACCATCGTGATCAAGCCGTCGGAGCTGGCGCCGCTGTCGACCCTCCGGCTGATGGATCTGGTCGACGAGGCGGGGTTCCCACACGGCGTCGTCAACGTCGTGATCGGAGGGCCCGAGGTGGGCGCCTCTCTCGTGCGGCACCCCGGCGTCCAGAAGGTCGCCTTCACCGGCCAGACGGCCACGGGCAAGGAGATCATGCGGACGGCCGTCGACGGTTTGAAACGGGTGACCCTCGAGCTCGGCGGCAAGAGCCCCAACATCGTGTTCGCCGACGCGAACCTGGAAGCCGCGGCGAGCGGGGCCTTCGGGGGGGCCTTCTTCAACCAGGGGCAGGCGTGCGTCGCCGGCTCCCGTCTGTTCGTGGAGGCGTCCGTCGCCGACGAGTTCGTCTCGGGACTGAGCGAGCAGGCCGGCGCCCTCCGGCTCGGGTCCGGTCTCGATCCGGAGACGCAGATGGGACCGCTGATCTCATCGAACCACCGCTCGCGCGTGAAGGGATACGTCGATGCCGCGCGCGAGCAGGGCGCCGACGTCGTCGCCGGCGGCGAGGACGCCACGGTCCCCGGGTTCGAGGGCGGATTCTTCCTGCAGCCGACGGTGATCAACGGCGTCCGCAACGAGATGAAGGTCGCTCAGGAGGAGATCTTCGGTCCCGTCCTTTCCGTGATCCCCTGGAAGGACGAGGACGAGCTGCTCGCGCTCGCCAACGGCGTGGACTACGGGCTGGCGTCGGGCATCTGGACGTCGGACGTCGGCAAGGCGCTGCGCCTCGCGGACCGACTCGACGCGGGCACGGTCTGGATCAACACGTACGGGATGTTCGACGTGGCGGTCCCCTTCGGGGGGAGGAAGCACTCCGGGTTCGGCAGGGAGCTCGGCGAGGAAGCGCTCGACCCGTACCTGCATTCGAAGTCCGTATGGGTGGACCTGACGTCGGCGGTGCCGCAGTCGGGGCAAGGGATCTCTCGATAGGAAGGGGTGGAGATGAGCGACCGGATCATCATCAAGAACGGCACCATCGTCACGATGAACGACGCCGACGACGTGATCTTCGGTGGGACGGTGGTGATCGAGGGGGACCGGATCACGGACGTCGGCACGGCCGCCGATGTCGCCGCGCGTACCGAAGACGGCGGCGCGACCGTGATCGATGCGACCGACAAGGCGGTGCTGCCGGGGCTCGTCGACCTCCACTACCACACGGCGCTCGGCAAAGGGTGGAGCGACCACCTGCCCCTGTGGGAGTACCTGGAGACGTGCTGGTACCCGATCATCCGGGCGCTCAACCCGGAGGAGGCGTACTGGGCAGCCCTCGCCAGCTACAGCGAGTCGATCAAGTGCGGCGTCACGACGGTGAACGACATGTACCGTCGCCTCGACGGGCTGGCCCGCGCCGCCGAGGAGATCGGGATCCGCGCGGTGCTCTCGAACGACGTCGCCGACGACGAGCACGACCTCGACACGCTCGAGGACAACAAGACCGCGTACGAGCAGCTGCACGGGATGGCGGACGGACGCGTCGAGGTCTACATCGGCATCGAGTGGTTGCCGCTTGCCTCGGAGGGTCTGCTGAAGGAATCCCGCTCGCTGGCCGACGACCTCAGCACCGGCATCCACATCCACCTGAACGAGTCGCTCACCGAGGTGGAGAACTCGAAGGAGCGGTTCGGCCGCCGGCCGACCGAGGTGGCCTACGACTGCGGGATCTTGTTCGATCGGTGCATCGCGGCCCACTGCGTGTGGCTCTCCGACACGGAGATCGCGCTGATGCGCGAGACGGGGACGCAGATCTCGCACAACCCATCCTCGAACGCGAAGCTCGGGAACGGCATCGCGCGAGTGCCCGAGATGCTCGCGGCGGGTCTGAACGTCGGGATCGGGCACGACGCGGCCGAGTGCAACAACAGTCGCGATCTGTTCGAGGTGATGAAGTTCGCGTCGCTGATCCACCGCGCCAGCCGGGTGGATCCGAGCCTGCAGCAGGCGCCGGACGTCGTCCGGATGGCCACGCGGAACGGCTCGGCGGCTCTCCGCCACGAGACGGGGGAGCTCGCGGCCGGGAAGAAGGCCGACGTGATCACCGTGGATCTCAAGAACCAGATGTTCACGCCGCTGTTCCCCGAGTCCAAAGCGCACCTGTACTCCCACCTCGTGTACGCCGCGAACGGGAGCGCGGTGAACACCACGATCGTGGACGGCAGGATCCTGTACCGCGACCGGGAGTTCACGACGATCGACCAGGGCAAGGTGCTCGAGGAGGCCGACGTCGCGTTCCGCCACGTGCTGGACCGGATGGTCGTCCCCACGTGAGAAGACCTCGGACGTGACGCTTCCGGCACCGGGGTCGCGCACGCTGGTCCTCGGCGATCCGATCGTCTCGCTCGGGGAACAGACGCTGATCCCGGACGGGGCGCTGATCGTCGAAGGCTCGACGATCGTGGCGGCGGGACCTCGCGCCGAGCTCGAGGCGCGAGGTCCCTTCGAGAGCGTCCTCGGCTCGGCGGGTCAGTTCGTGATGCCGGGGTTCGTGAACTGCCACTACCACTCGGAGCTCGCGATCGGCCCCGGCCTCTACCAATTCATCTTCGAGCGCGCCAACGTCTTCATCCAGGCGGCGACCGGCGACGTCGATGAGGAGGACCTCTCCGTCGGGGTGCTGTGGGGACTTGTCAACGCGCTGAAGGGTGGCCAGACGGCGACCGTGGACATGTACTACGGCCGTCCCGGCATGCCCGACTTCGGCTGTCCTCCCGCGCTCGAGGCGTACGAGCGCATCGGGATGCGGACGGCGTTCGGACTCGTCAGCCGCGACGAGAACATCTACGTCCATGAGCCCGATGAGCGCTTCCTGGCGCGCCTGCCCGCCGACCTCGCCGAGGAGGTGCGTCGGTCGCCGATGGGCTACGCGTGGCCGGTCGACGACGTCATGGCGTCGTTCGAGCGCCTGCACGGCGCGTGGCACGGACGAGACGATCGATTCCGGATCGTGACGGCGCCCGACTGGACGCCGGCGTGCTCGGACGATCTGTATCGGCGCTGTCGCACCGTCGCCGACGAGCACGGGACGGGGATGATCACGCACGCCCTCGAGACGCGGTCCGAGATGTTCTACAACCTCGAGCGGTACGGGAAACCGGGGCTGCAACGACTGGCCGACATCGGTGTCCTCACGGAAGAGACCGTGCTCGAGCACTTCGTCTGGGTCACCGACGAGGAGCTCGCGATCTTCGCGGATTCCGGAGCGGTCGCGTCCAACGACGCCGGCTCGAACCTGCGACTCTCGAGCGGCATCTGCCGGGTGCGCGACATCATGGACACGGGCGGCAGGATCGCGTTCGGCACCGACGGCATCTCGTTCTCCGACCGGGAGGACTTCTTCCAGGAGCTCAGGCTCGCGTGTTACCTGCAACGCATGCCGCACACGTTCGAGCGGCAACGATTGGACAGCGAGGCGGTCCTCCGCGCGGCCGCCACCAACGGAGCTCGGGCGCTCGGGATGGAGGACCGCCTCGGGTCGCTCGAGGAGGGGCGGTTCGCCGATCTGCTGATCGTGGACAAGGAGCGGATCCTGTTCCCGCCGGGGCGCTACGACCACGAACCGTTCCTCGACGTGGTGCTCGATCGGACGGAGGCCTCCGACATCGACACCGTCATGGTGCACGGGCGGGTCCTGATAGAGGGAGGCCGCGTGACGATCGTCGACGAGGACGCCGTGAAGGAGCGGTTCGCCACGGCGGTGCACGACCGCATCTATCGGCTCCCCGATCACGTCCAGCGGTGGGCGGAGCTCGGGCGGCTCGTCGAGCCCTCTGTGATCGACTTCTACCAACGCTGGTACGCGACGCCCGTGGAACCCGCGTCCGTGTACAACGCGAAGCAACCGCCGAAGGGGGAACCGTGATCATCGACGCACACAGCCACATCCTCAGCCTCGCCGAGGATCCGGAGTTCACGCTCGAGTACGGGCGTGAGGGGTCGCTCTGCATCTATCGCAGCATGGGACTGCTCCCTTCGCATCGGGCGCCGACCGAGGAGGAGTGGGAGGCGAGCGGCTACACGCGCAAGGGCTGGCCTGTGATCGGGCCCGAGGAATCGCTCCGCGATCACCCGGGGTTCGACAAGGTCGTCGTCCTCGGGGTCTCGCCCCAGTGGCTCGAGGGTCGGCTGATCGGGACGGTGGACACGACCGGGGCCCTCGGCGTCGATGGACCGATGCATCCCGATCTCTGCAACGACTACATCGCCGCCGTGGTGCGCACGCAACCGGAGCGGTTCATCGGGTTCGGGTCGGTGAATCCGCTCTACCGAGGCCCACACGAGGCGGTGGTCGAGCTCGAACGCGCCGTCGTCGAGCTTGGGCTCACCGGCGTGAAGCTCTACCCGATGTACCAGCACTGGGCGGCCAACGATCGTGAGGTGGCGTTCCCGATCTATGCGAAGGCGCAGGAGCTGGGGATCCCCGTGATGATCCACCAGGCGGGTTCGACGAGGATCGACGCGAAGCTCGAACTCGGGCGCCCGGCGCTGCTCGACGACATCGGGCGTGAGTTCCGCGATCTGCGCGTGATCGTCGCGCACTGCGGCTGGCCGTGGGTCGACGAGGCGTTGTTCCTGCTCACGAAGCATCCGAACTTCTACGCCGAGCTTTCTTACCTCATCGCCTCCGTCTCCCGGCGCGATCTGTTCCTGCTACTCAGTCGGTGCGAGCCGATGTTCGTGCCGCTCGAGAAGCTCTTCTTCGGCACCGACTATCCGGGGTTCCTGTACGACCCCGTGAAGCTTCGGGAGAAGCTCGAGAGCGTGAACGAGGAGGCGCTCGCCGTCGGCCTCCCCGAGATCGCGGAGAACAAGCTCGCAGGGATCATGGGCGAAAACATCGCTCGGCTCCTCGGGTTCGACTGAAGCTCCTCTCGGTTTGACCGGGAATCGGATGTCTGATATCTGATATCTGGGATGCGTCCCTCGGAGAGGGGTGGCCGATGGGTCACTCCCGCGGACAGGGAAGGGGTCGGGGCACATGTGGGGGAAGACGAGGGTTCGGCTCACGTTCGTTTCGCTCGTCGCGGTGGTGTCGCTCGGCGCTGCGGCCTGCTCCAACGGCGATGACACCGGGAACGGGTCGGAGGGAGACGGAGATCGACCGAAGGTCGCCGCGCTGTTCACGCAGTTCGTGGACCAAGGCAATTGGGATCCGGCCGGCTACTCGGCCTACCAAGCCATGTGCGACAAGTACGACTTCGACTGCACCTACGTCGAGGAGGCGTCCTACGAGCAAGCTCCGGCGCTGCTCCGGGGGTACGGAGACGACGGCTACGACATGGTGATCACGCACAGCAGTGGGTACGCGGCGGCGATCGAGGAGATCGCGCCCGACTATCCGGACACGGAGTTCGTGCTGTTCTCGTACGCCTCCGACACCAAGGGACTCGACAACTACTCCGCGTGGTCGATGGATTGGGATCAGGTCGGGTACATGCTCGGCGTGGTCGGCGCGCTCGCGTCCGATGCACCCGTCGTCGGAGTCGTCGCGGGCGAGCAGATCCCGTCGACCGTGGCCACCGTGGATCTCATCAAACGAGGCGTCGCCGAGGTCGAACCCGACACGAAGGTGGCCGTCTCGTGGGTCGGGAGCTGGACCGATGCCGCCAAGGCGAAAGAGTTGGCCCTGAAGGAGATCAACGACGGCGCGGGATTCGTGATCCCGGTTGCCGATACGGCGGGGGCCGGCGTCCAGCAGGCCGCCGACGAGGGCGGGGCGCTCACGCTCGGGGAGTATCTCGACCAGTCGACCGAGTACCCGAACTCGCTCGTCACCAGCTATATCGTCGACATGCAGGGGGCGTTCGACGAGATCGGCCAGGCCTTCACGGACGGGAGTCTCGACGGGCAGATCGTGCAGATGTCGGCCGAGACGGGCGACTTGACGTTCACGCCCTTCAAGCATGTCGATCCCTCCCTCGAAGACGCCGTGAACGAGGTTCTGCAGAAGCTGGCGGACGGATCGTTGTCCCTTAGCTAGCGTCCGGATGCCGGCGAGGACCGGGGGTACCCCGGTCCTCGCCGGCATCGTTCGCGCTCCGGCCTGAGGAGGCCCGCCCTATGTGTGCCAGCGAACCCGTGGCTCTCGTGCGGGTGGAGAACCTCACCAAGAGGTTCCCTCGGGTCGTGGCCGTCGAGAACGTCAGCATCGATTTTCGCCCCGGACGTGTCCATGCCGTCGTGGGCGAGAACGGAGCGGGAAAGACCACCCTCATGAACGTGATCTACGGTGTTCACCAGCCGGACGCGGGCCACATCCTCGTCAACGGGCGGCCGGTCACCATCCGACGACCGGCGGACGCGATCCGAGAAGGCATCGCGCTGGTGCATCAGCATTTCAAGCTCGTGCCCTCGTTCACCGTTGCGGACAATCTGATGATGATCGAGCACCGGAAGGTCGGCCTCGTCCCGGATCGAAGGGCGTTCGCGGAGACGATCGCGGACGTCGGGAGGCGGTACGGGTTGGAGGTCGACCCCCACGTTCGTGTGAGGGAACTGCCCCTGGGGCTCCGTCAGCGCGTCGAGATCCTCGCCGGGCTTCTGCGCGACGCTCGGTTGCTGATCCTGGACGAGCCCACCACCGTCCTCCCGCCACCCGAAGTCGCCGACCTGTTCGACACGCTCAAGCGGATCGCACACGAAGGCCGCGCCGTGGTCTTGATCACCCACAAGCTGAAGGAGGTCTTCGACGTCGCCGACACGTTCTCGGTCATGCGCAGGGGGACGCTCCTGCGAACGGGACGAACGGCCGACTCCTCCCCGGCGGAGGTCGCGAGCTTGATGGTCGGGCGCGATCTGGGAACGCTCGGTATTCCCACCACGGGTGAGCAGGAGCGGGGGGCGGTCGCGCTCCGCGTCGAGGACGTCGATGTTCCCGCGGAAGAGGCCTCTCCCGGGCTCTCCTCGGTGACGTTCGCCCTCCACGAGGGGGAGATCCTCGCCGTCGCGGGTGTCGAGGGCAACGGGCAGTCGGAGCTCGTGGAGGTGCTCGCCGGGCTGCGGGCGCCGACCGGCGGTCGGATCGCCCTCGGGGACCGGGACATCACGAACGCGTCCCGACGACGATCCGCCAGGTTGGGCGTGGGCGTGATCCCGGGGGATCGGCAAGCCGAAGGGTTGATCTTGCCGATGAGCGTCACGGAGAACGTCTCACTCGATCGGATCCGAGAACCGGAGTTCTCCCGGCGCGGACTCTGGCTGGTGATCGACCGGATCCGGGCCTTCGCTCGGAAAGCGGTCGAGGACTACAAGATCCAAGCCTCCTCCGTGAGGATTCCGGTCCGGATGCTGTCGGGAGGCAACCAACAGAAGGTCGTCCTCGCGCGAGTCTTGTCCTCGGATCCTCGGATCCTGATCGCTGCGCAGCCGACGAGAGGGCTCGATATCGCTGCGACGAGATACGTCCTCGACCGCCTCGCCGCGGCTCGGGCGAGCGGCACCGGGATCCTGCTGTTCTCGAGTGATCTCGATCAGGTCCTGTCGCTCGCCGACAGGATCCTCGTGCTGTTCAAGGGGCGCGTGGTGGCCACGTTGGAGGCACGGAAGACGACGCGCGAGGAACTCGGACGTCATATGGCCGGGGTCGGATCGACGCCCGCGCGCGACTCGGCCGGCGGTGGGGCGGTCGACCAGGATGGCTGAGGTCGATCGGCGGCTGCCCGCGGGAGCCGGGATGCTCGCCAGGGCGCGCGTCGGCCTTCGATCTCCCGTGGTCGTGTCGGTCGGTCTCGGCTTCGCGCTGAGCTTCCTCGTGGGCGGGGTGTTGATCGCGCTCGTCGGACAGAACCCGGCTGAGGCTCTCCGGGTCGGCTTCGAGGGTGCCGTGACAACCAAACGAGGCTTGGGCAACTCGCTGGTGTTCGCCACCCCCCGTCTCCTGGTGGGCTTGGGAGCGTGCGTGGCGATCAGGTCCGGCGTCTTCAATCTCGGGGGCGAGGGACAACTTCAGATGGGCGCCGTCGGCGCCGCCCTCGTCGCGGTCCTCATGGGTCCGATGGTCGCTCCGCTGCACCTTCTCCTCGCCCTGGTCGCTGCGGCGATGTTCGGGGGGATCTGGGCGGGCGTGGCGGCGCTCCTCCAGGTCCAGCGAGGGGCGAGTGTGCTCATCACCACGCTCCTGATGAACTTCGTCGCGATCTTCTTCGTCCAGTACCTGGTGCAAGGACCGTTCCAGGGCGAGACCGCGGCATACAACTCCTCGGAACGGATCCATGCATCAGCAGAACTGCCGGTGATCCTCCCCGGCACCCGTCTCCATCTTGGGTTCGCGCTCGCGGTGGCCGCCGTCGTCTTCACGGTGGTGCTCCTGCACCGCACGACGCTGGGAACGGAGTTCCGCGCCGCGGGCTTCAATCCACGTGCCGCTCTGTTCTCGGGGCTGTCCCCGAGGCGGCTGGTGATCAGCTCGATGTTCATCTCGGGCGCATTGGGCGGTCTCGCCGGCGCCGGGGAGATCCTCGGCGTGCAATACCGGCTTCTCCAGGGATTCTCCGCCAACATCGGCTTCGAGGGACTCGCCGTGGCGTTCCTCGCGGGGCTCAGCCCCGTTGCCACGCTCGTCGTCGCGATCCTGTTCGGGGCGCTTCAGAGCGGGGTCCTGCAGCTTCAGCACGAGCTCGGGATCCCCGTGTCGATCGCGTTGATCATGGAAGGGCTGCCGATCGTGTGTCTCGCGGCCGCCCGAGGCTTGTCCCTGCTCCGCGGCGGAGGGATGGGGTCGGGGTGACCGAGCTGATCGGGACGTTCTTCTGGGCCTCGGCCGTCCGGCTGTCGGCACCGATGTTCCTCGCGGCGATCGGGGAGACCGTCGTGCAGCGGGCCGGGATGTTCAACATCGGCATCGAAGGGATGATGCTCGTCGGCGCGTTCGCCGGCGTGGCGGGCAGCACGATCACCGGGAACACCGTCGCCGGTTTCGGCCTGGCCATCGTGGTCACCGCGATCCTCGGCTTCCTCTACGGGGTCCTGGTGGCAGGATTCCGAGCGGATCAGGTCGTCACGGGGATCGGCTTCAACATCGTCGTCATCGGCGCCACGAGCCTGCTTCGCAGCTCCTGGCTCTCCGAACGGATCGTCTCACTCTCTCCCGGGATCTTGGCAACGCACGCGATCCCGGGGCTCAGCGACATCCCGTTCGTCGGTCAGGTCCTCTTCTCCCAGAGCCCCGTGGTGTACGTGGCGTACCTCATCCTTCCGATGACGTCCTTCTTCCTGTTCAGAAGCCGGCCCGGGCTCCTGCTTCGGGCGGTGGGGGAGCAGGCGACGGCTGCCGATTCCGCAGGTGTGCCGGTCGTGTGGATCCGCATCGCGGCGATGACCTTCGGGGGGATGATGGCGGGGATGGCCGGCGCCTATCTCTCCATCGTCGCGACGAGCGGTGTGTTCATCGACAACATGACGCTGGGACGAGGATTCCTCGCGATCGCCATCACGATCTTCGGCAGATGGAAGCCGTTCCGTGTCGCGCTGGCCGCGTTGCTCTTCGGCGCGGCGGAAGCGCTGCAATTCTCCAGCCAGGCGGTCTTCGGTGGATCCGTGTCGCCTCCTGTCCTGCTCATGATCCCCTTCGTGCTGGCGATCATCGCGTGGGCGATCATGGGCCGAGGCAGCTCGGCACCGGAGGACCTCGGCCGTCCATTCGTGAGGAGCTCGCAGTAGCGGGTCAGTGGAGCAAGATCGGGAGGATGGTCGCGAAGAGGAAGCATCCGGCTGCGAGCACGCCGAGAGCGACCGATATCGCGAGTCGTGTGCGGCTGCTCGGCGGACCCCGGAGTTGAGACGCTCCGAGCGCGGCGCCGATTCCCGCCAGGAAGAGCGCGACGGCGGGGATCGCCGCCCGCCCCGTTAGGTGCGCGAGAGGAGAGGCGGGCACGGACCACGACTCGAAGGCCACGCGGGCATCATCGCAGCGTCCTCCTCGCGAGAGGGTGAGGTTCAGCGGAACCCGCAGGTCAAGTGGCCGATCTGCGCGTCTCCAACACCTGGTGCTACGGTCCCCTCGATGAGGCCGGTGCTACTCGTGATGGTGTTCGGCGTGTTCGGAGCGGGCGTCGCGGGGTTCCTCACGCACGGGGCCGACAAGCACGCCGTGTCGCTCGGTGCGGTCGCCGGCGTGTTGGTCGGGCTCCTCGTGGACCTCGCGTTCCATGTCGGCGAACGACGGACCGTCGGCTCTGCCTGACTGATACGCGTGTCCCGCCTGGATCGACGTGGCGGGCGGTTACGCCATGCTGAAGGCGGCGGCGATCACGTGGGTGAAGAGCCCGGGATCGCTGGGCTCGACCTGCATGACCGAGATGCGCTCTTCCCTGTCGAAGATGATCGTGAGACGCAGGGTCATCTCCACCAGATGGTTGGGACCTGCCACCGTGATCTCGTGGCTGGCGATCATCGAAGCCCCGCTGTGCACGAAGGTGAAGGTGGGGTCCTTCGAGATGACGAACTGCCTGATCCCCAAGAGGAACTTGCCGACCGACTCGATCCCGTGGTGTTCCCCGGCGAACGGTGAGGAGCCGGGGAGATCGAGCACCACGTCCTCGCGCATCGCGCGCTCGATCGTCCTGAAATCGCGCTCGGCGAAGGCGGTCGCCAGTCGGGAGACGAGCCGTTCCCTCTGCACCTGATTGAACGAAGGCAGGATCTCCATCCCAATCGCCTCGACAGGTCCCCACTCGACCTTGAGCCGGTGCCCCCGCTCCGGGAACTCCCCGCGGGCTCTCAGGTTGCTCCCAGGTTCGGATGGTCGACTCGGCGTCGACGAACCGAAGGAGGTGTCGAGATGTGGGACCGATTCGGACAGAGGCCGATCGACCACGGATGGTGGCCCGGGATCTTCCACGAGCTCGTGCCGCTCCTGTTCCTGGTGGCGATCGTCGCCTTCGGGATCTGGGCCGTGCATCGGATCACGGAGGAACGGCGGCTGGCGCTCGTCGGCGCCGGCCCCACGCCTTCTCGGCGTGGGGACGGCGCCCTCGAGGAGCTCAGGCTCCGCTACGCTCGTGGAGAGCTCGATCGCGATGACTTCGCGCAGCGCTTCCGCGACCTGGGCGGCGAGGGCCCGGAGCCCCTGCCACCTCCCTCTCCGGAGGCGGCGTGAGCCCCTGAAGGAGGAGTCCGTGAGCCGGAACAGCGCGGACGCGGTCCCCGCGAGCGGGGACCGCGTCCGCGTGCTCGTGGTCGACGACGAGGCCAACATCACCGACCTCGTCGCGACCGCGCTTCGCTACGAGAGCTTCGACGTCTCGACGGCCGGTGACGGTCGAACCGCGCTGTCGCTCGTGGAGTCGTTCCGGCCGCACGTGATCGTCCTCGACGTGATGCTTCCGGACCTCGACGGCTTCGAGGTGCAACGGCGGCTGGTCGAACGGGGCCAGCACGCGCCCGTCGTCTTCCTCACCGCACGGGACGCGACCGAGGACAAGGTGCACGGACTCACGATCGGCGGGGACGACTACGTGACGAAGCCGTTCAGCCTCGAGGAGCTGATCGCCCGGATCCGCACGGTGCTCCGGCGCGCGGGTGTGATCGCCGGCGGAAGCGAGCGACTCCGGTTCGAGGACCTCGAGATGGATGAGGACACGCACGAGGTCTGGCGCGGCGAGCGCGTGGTGGACCTCACCCCGACGGAATTCGGGCTGCTCCGGCTCCTGCTCTCGAACCCGCGGCGCGTCCTGTCGAAGAGCCAGATCCTCGATCACGTCTGGCAGTACGACTTCGGGGGCGATGCCTCGATCGTCGAGACCTACGTGAGCTACCTGCGGAAGAAGGTCGACGTCGAACAACCTCACCTGATCCACACGGTACGGGGCGTCGGCTACGTCCTCCGGCTGCCGAGGAGCTGATCCCGTGTCACTGCGGGCACGTCTCCTCGTCGTGATGGTGGTCCTCGTCGCCGGCGGTCTCCTGGTCGCCGGTGCCCTGACCTACCGGGCTCTCTCGTCGTCTCTCCTCCAACGGATCGATGAGCAGCTCGACACGGCTCGCGGTCCCGCCGCCGATGCGCTCCGGCTCGACCAACACTTCGGACCTGGCGCCGAGCCGTTCGCGCTCCTGCCTCCCGGCACCTACGTCGACCTTCGGGCGGCGGACGGTGGAGTGATCGATGTCAAGGTCTTCACGTATGGGTCGCGCGACGGCGTTCCGGCCCCCGCGTTGCCGGACGGACTGCCCGGCTCCGACGACGCGCCGGCGGGGACGGTGCGGACGTACACCGTCGGATCGGCGGACGGGAGTCCGTACCGCGCGCTCGCGACGTCGCTCGGGCCATCGCGTGGAACGCTCACCGTCGCCGTACCCCTCGCCGATATGCAGACGACGCTCAACCGGCTCGTGCTGGCCGAGCTGCTGGTTGGCGCGATCGTCCTCGTCCTCATGACGGTCCTCGCGCTGTGGTTCGTTCGGATCGGCCTCAGGCCGCTCGAAGGGATCGGGCAGACGGCGGGCGCGATCGCCGCGGGAGACCTCACGCGCCGCGTCGATCCGGCGGACGAACGCACGGAGGTCGGACGACTCGGTCTCGCTCTCAACGCGATGCTCGTGCAGATCGAGGCGGCCTTCGAGGAGCGCCGCGCGTCCGAGTCGCGCCTCCGACGGTTCGTCGCCGATGCCTCCCACGAGCTCAGGACCCCGCTCACGTCGATCCGCGGGTACGCCGAGCTGTTCCGTCGAGGGGCGGGCTCGCGACCGGAGGATCTCGAGAAGTCGATGGCGCGGATCGAAGCGGAGGCCTCGCGGATGGGGGTTCTCGTCGACGACCTTCTGCTCCTCGCGCGGCTCGACCAGGGTCGCCCGCTCGAACGCGAACCCGTCGACCTCGCCGGCGTGGTCGCCGAAGCCGTCGAGGCCGCGAGGGCGATCGACCCCGAGCGCCCGATCGACCTCGATGTGCAGGACCACACGGTCGTGCTCGGCGATCGGGGCAGGCTGCGGCAGGTGATGGACAACCTCCTCGACAACGCGAGGGTGCACACGCCGCTCGGCACCGCCGTGCACGTCCGTGTCCGAGGGACCGACGACTCGGTGGCGGTCTCGGTGCGCGACGAGGGTCCCGGTCTCTCATCCGAGGAGGAGGCGAAGGCCTTCGAGCGCTTCTACCGGGGCGACCCGGTTCGCTCACGGTCGACCGGTGGGGCGGGTCTCGGGCTTTCGATCGCCAGCGCGATCGTGGAGGCGCACGGCGGGACCGTGACCGCCTCGTCCGAGACGGGCTCCGGTGCGCTCTTCGAGGTGCGGTTGCCGGCCTCCGCCGACGGTGGAGCGCAAATCGGGGCGTAGGTTTTTCGCCTTTCTGGCGCCTTTCCGGGCATCGACGGCCCGTACGCGCCGCTCTGAAACTCTCAGGAGATCCTCAGCCGGGCACCAGCGTCGTTTCAGGCACCACCTCTTTGATGACGACGACGGATCGATCAGGGAGGTGTCGAGATGCACACGGTACGAAGAGCGATGATCGCGGGAGTCCTCGTCGTCATGAGCGCGTGCGGCGCGGCCGCAGCCTCGACGACGGCGGCGACGTCCTCGACCACGAACGGCACATCGGGGGTGGTCCCCTTGGTGAGCACGCCGGCTGCCGACGAGCCGATCGTGCAGGTCGTCGCCGCCGTCACCCCGTCCGTGGTCACGGTGACGAGCCAGGTACGCACGCTCACCCCGTTCGGCGGATCGAACGGTGAGGCGGTCGGCACGGGGTTCGTGGTCCGGTCCGACGGATTCATCCTGACGAACCAGCACGTGATCGAGGGCGCTTCGGCAGTGACGGTCACCCTCGCGTCCGGGAAGGAATCCCCCGCGACGGTCGTGGCCCAGGATGCGACGCACGACCTGGCGGTCCTGCACATCGCCCAGGACGATCTCCCTGCGCTGACGCTCGGGAGCTCGGATGGCCTCGCGATGGGTGAGTCGGTCGTCGCGATCGGGTATGCCCTCGACCTGTCCGGGGGCCCGACCGTCACGTCCGGCATCATCAGTTCGCTCGAGCGATCGATCGACGTGCAGGACGCGGGAGCGGTGCGCAGCTACACGGGTCTGCTCCAGACGGACGCGGCACTGAACCGAGGGAACTCCGGTGGTCCGCTCCTCGCGCTCGACGGCTCGGTCGTGGGCGTCAACGTGGCGGGCGGCGACGGCGTCGAGAACATCGGCTTCGCGATCCCCATCGGCGTCGCGGACCCGTTGCTCCACGAAGCCTTCGGGAGGACGGCGTGAGCTGGATCCGCGGCGACGGTCGTCGCGGGAAGAGGGCCGGAGAAAGAAGGAGGACCGGGATGGACGGCAACGAGGTTGAGGCAGGGCCCACTCGACGGGGCGGCTCGGACCGATCGGACCCGCGATCGCCGGGCCTGGGTCGGGATCGGGGATAGCGGCTGCCTGAGACCGATCGATAGCTCCGGAGGAGGAGGGCCCGGCCGAAGGCCGGGCCCTCCTCCTCCTCGTCAGGGCTCGGCAGCGGACCAGCCGGTCACGCGATCGAACTCGATCGCGATGACCGGGCCGGTCGGCGGCGTGGCGCGGTACTGCGGGTACTTGTCGCTCAGCGCAGCCAACGCCCTCGTCCGCTCATCGAGGGACGAGACCACTCGGGCGCGCCCCGTCACTCGGACCCACCACAGCTCCGACCAGTTCTCCTCGTAGCCGTCGACGACGAACTCGACCGCCGGGTTGGCTTCGATGTTCTCGAGCCGTTGGATCGATCGGTGCCTCTTGGGCTTGTCGTCGACCGCCCAGTAGGCGACGAGCTCGTCGGCGATCGCGAACACGAACGGCACGACATGGGGACTCCCGTCCGGTCGTACGGTGGCCAGTCTGCCCACCCGGGCCTCCCGGATCCTCGCGATGGCCTCGCCCCGAATCATCGCGCCTAGTCTGACCCAACCGATCGAGAGGAGATCCACCGTGCCCAGCTTCGGGCTCCAGATGCCCAGCTTCACCTTCCACGATGTTCCGAACGAGCGGATGTTCGAGCGGATCGCGGAGACGGCGATCGCCGCCGAGGATGCGGGGCTCGATTCGTTCTGGGTCATGGACCACTACCACCAGATCCCGATGGTCGGCCGGGACACCGAGCCGATGCTCGAGGCCTACTCGCTGCTCTCGGGTATCGCGGCGCGCACCCACCGCATCAAGCTGGGCGCGATGGTGACGGGCGTGACCCACCGGAACCCCGCGTTCCTGGCCAAGGTCGTCACGACGCTCGACATCGTCTCATCGGGCCGGGCGATCCTCGGGATCGGGGCGGCATGGAACGAGCGCGAGTCTCGCGCGTATGGCTACGACTGGCCGTCGACGGCAGAGCGGTTCGAGCGGCTCGAGGACGCGCTGCAGATCTGCCGCGCGATGTTCACGCACGACCGGACGACGTTCCACGGATCCCGACACAGCGTGGAGGGAGCGATCAATGTTCCGCAGCCCGTGCAGTCGGGAGGCCCGAGGATCCTCATCGGGGGGATGGGAGAGCGGAAGACGCTCCGGTTGGTGGCGCAGTACGCCGACATGTGGAACGGGTTCGGCGATCCCACGACGGTCCGTCACAAGTTGGCCGTTCTCGACGGGCATCGCCGGGACGTCGGCCGTGACCGGTCCGAGATCGAGACCACGCGGCTCGGGACGCCGATCACCGATCCTGCGATCGTCGACACGTCGCACGCGTTCCTCGTAGCCGGTCTCGACGGGATGATCTTCGGGACGCCGACCGGCACGACCCCGGACCAGGTTGCCGATGCCGCGCGCAAGGTGACGGCCGCGTTCGCGTGATCGAGGGATATGGTGGCTGGGACCTTCCAAGAAGGAAGGCCGAGACCCGGCGAGGAGGATCTCATGGAGGACCAGGAGCCGCGGGGCGCCGACGAGGGCGACGAGCTCGAGGCGGCCATCATGCAGACCGATCACGCGTTCGGATCCGAATCGGTCGGGACGACCGCCGAGGAGGGCCTCGAGGGGGAGACGCTGGACCAGCGCCTCGCCGAGGAGCGGCCCGAACGCCCCCGCATCGACGAAGCGCTCTCGGTCGTCGACGAGGGTCTGTCCGACGACGAGATCGAGCTCGTCGGGGACGCGGTGACCCAGCGGGACGAGTTCGCCTCGCCCGAGGAGGCGGCGATGTCCGTGCGGGACGACGCGCCGGGCGCCACGGACCACGACGATCCCCATCCCGACGACGACTGAGCGTTCTCGGATCGGGTCGCGGTATCGATGGGTCGTGCGCGCCAACGGAGAGAACTGGGAGGTTGACATGGACGAGCCGGGTCGCAGCGCTACCGATGCATCCGAGTCCGATTCAGATGTTTCGAGGAAGCTCGTCGGGATCGTGAAGGCGCATGATGTGCGCCTCACCGGTTCGGCTGCGGGAGTCGTCGCCGCGGGCGGGAGCCTGTCGATACACAACGGCGGCTGCGGTCCGGTCCTTACGAACGGCGATGTCACGATCACGAACGGAGGCTGCGGCCCGCTGATCGCGAAGGGGAACGTGTCGATCGAGAAGGGTGGTACACAAGCCGTCATCGCGGCCGGGGGAGCGACGATCGGCCGGAACGCGTTCGTCGGCGTCGTCGCCTCGCCGAACGTCACGATCGAGGACGGCGGACGAGTACTGCTGGATTCCCCGAAGGCGATCGCGGTGGGGGCGGGCGTGGGTCTCGGAGTTGCCCTGCTCACTCGTCTGCTGAAACGCTAGGCGTCGGATCCGCGTTTCGAGACGGACCTCCAGGTCGACCAACAGGCGAGTGCGGAGAGGTGCAGGACAGACGGTGTGGGGTCGAGGGGACGAATGTCCAGGGCCGAGTGACCACCGGATCGCTCGAGATCGTCTTCGGGATGCTGGAGGCGGGGAGATCGTGCAGCCGGCGATCCGCTCGTATCCGGTCGAGGACGCGGGCGAGGCCCTGGCCGCCGTCCGGACGACCCATATCCGAGGGAAGATCGTGGTGACCCTCCCGTAGGGCCGCCATACTTTCCGACCGATGTCGGTTTCCACGAACGGTCCGGCTCGTGTCGGGCTCATCGGCTTCGGCCTCGGGGGGAGGGTGTTCCACGCGCCCCTGATCGCGTCGGTCCCCGGGCTGTCGCTCGTCACGATCGTGACGAGCGACCCCGCCCGCCAGGTCGAGGCCCGCGAGTCGTATCCGGCGGCGCGCGTCGTCGACCGCCCGGAGGCGGTCTGGGATGCCGCCGCCGAGCACGATCTCGTGGTCGTCTCG
>Ga0070698_100002495_pt1 | contig 20288 bp, 19 predicted proteins | sample KBSK1502metaG_FD_65477 | JGI IMG/M metagenome (GOLD analysis project Ga0070698, IMG submission 65477) | Corn, switchgrass and miscanthus rhizosphere microbial communities from Kellogg Biological Station, Michigan, USA - KBS K1-50-2 metaG | ecosystem: Host-associated > Plants > Roots >...
AGGCGGGTGGGTGAGGTCGGCGAGGGTGAGGGCCAGGTGCAGTTTCAGGCGGTCTTCGCCCCGGCGCAGGTCCAGCGGTAGCAGTTCGGCCGCGCGTGCCAGGCGCCAGTACAGCGTGGTCCGGTGAATGTGCAGCTGCACGGCGGCCTGCTGGGCCTGCGCCGCGCACCCGAGGTAGCACCGCATGGTCTGCCGGTATGTTTCGGCTCGCTCGTCCAGCAGCGCGCCGACGCCGGGGCAGATCCGCTCGGGCGCCGACGGATCGCGGTAAAGGTGCTGGAAGGCCGCGTAGACGCCCAGGCTCGCCCAGTCGGCGGCCCGCCCGAACTGTGGCACGCGCGCAGCCACGTAGGCTGCGTACTGGGCGTTACCCAGGCTGGCGTGTACGTCCGCCAGCGCTGCGGCGCCGCCGCAGGTACCCACGGCCAGCGGCGGCCCGGGCAGCGCCTGGACGGCCCGGCGCAGCTCGGCCAGCGCGCCAGCGGTGGTGATCGCGACCAGCTCGCCCTCGCCGGGGCTGGCCAGCACCAGGGCGCCCGGCGCCGCCCGGAGGCGCAGGTTCCCCGCCGCCCGGCGCAGGCTCCCCGCCGCCCGGCCCGGGCCCGGGTCCGGTGCAGGCGCCGGACTGGCGGCCGCAGGGCGGATCACGGCCAGTGCGTAGGGCGGCGCGCCGGTCAGCGCTGCCTGCTCGGCCAGCATGGCCGCGGCCTCCTGGCGTACCTGCTCCTGCGCGTGCAGCAGTCCGTCGGTCAGGTCGCCCAGTACGGCGAACTGGTCAGCAGCCCGGATCGCCCGCTGCGCCAGCAAATGGGCCGCCTGCGCCGCGGCGGCCCGGGCCTGCCGGGTCTGCTCCGCAGTCAGTGGGGGCTCGTCGATGAGCCACAGGAACCCCAGCAGCTGATCATCGGCTAGCAGTGGCAGGCAGAGGCGGGGCAGAGTGGCCTGCTGCGGATCGCCGGGGATGGACACCGGCTCGCGGGCGGAGAACACTCCGTGCTCGGTCAGCTTGCGGCGCAGCCGGGCGCTAGTCTGTCGCTGCAGTACCGCCTCCACCCGGCTGCGGTCCAGCTGCCCGGTCTGCGCGGTGGTGGCCAGCGGGTGCAGCGCGGCGTCGTCGATGATCACCGACCGGCGCAGGTCCCTGGCCAGCTGCTCGGCGATGTGCTGCAGGTGCTCCTCGAACACATCGTTGTCATTCCCGGCGGCCTTGCGGGTGATGCGGGCGGGTTCCTGCATCTGTCGAAGTCGGCCCGGCCTATATGTGTCAGCTGTCGTAGCCGCGCTGGGCACCGCCCGTGGCAGTTTGGAGAGGGGTCTTATCGCCAGGGAGGAAGGGAGGCAGCTGGTGTCTGCTGACAGACAGACCGCGCTCGTGCCGACGCTGGAGGGCCGGTATTACACCGATCCGGCCGTCCTGGCTGCCGAGTGCGAGCGGATCTTTGAGCGGCAGTGGTATTACGCGGGCCGGGCGGACGAGATCGCCGCGCCTGGGCGGTTCATCCGGCGCCAGGTCGGGCGCGAAACCGTGCTGCTGGTCCGTGGCAAGGACCAGGTGATCCGGGGCTTCCTCAACGTGTGCCGGCACCGCGGCGCGCAGCTGTGCCTAACGGAGACCGGGGAGGTCGGCAACGCGATCCACTGCCCCTATCACAACTGGATCTACGGTCTGGATGGTGCGCTGATCACCGCGCCGAACTGGCGGGCGATGGCCGATATCGACAAGGGGGGCTACGGCCTGCACCCGGTGCGCGCGCAGGTCTGGGAGGGCCTGATCTGGGTGTGCGTGGACGGCGACCCCGGCCCGCTGGAGGACCATTTGCGTCCGCAGATCGAGTCCCGGCTGGGCTGCTACGCCAAGCTGGAGCGGTACCGGATCGGCGAGCTGACAGTCGGCGGCCGGGCCGAGTACGACGTGGCAGCGAACTGGAAGCTGATCTACGAGAACTTCCAGGAGTGCTACCACTGCGCCCGCATCCACCCCGAGCTGGTCCAGGCGATCCCGCAGTTCCGGTCCCCGGCCATCGGAACCGGCGGCTACGACACCGGCGGCTACCCGATCGCCCCCGGCCGGGCATCGTTCTCGCTGACCGGGCAGACTGTGCTGCCCCGGCTGCCTGGCCTGCTGCCCGCCGATGACGGGCTGTTCTATGGCACGGTGCTGCGCCCGAACTGCTTCCTGTCATTGATCAGCGACCACGTGATCGTGCACAGGTTCGAGCCGGTCGCCGCCGACCGGACGCGGGCGGTGTGCGAGTGGCTGTTCCCGGCGGACACAATGGCCGAAGGCCGGCACGACGTCAGCGACGCGGTCGCCCTGTTCGACAGGGTCAATGAGCAGGACTTCGCCGCCGCGCAGTGGTGCCAGCCGAACATGAGCTCGCGCGCCTACCGCGGCGGCGGCGTGCTGGTGCCCAGCGAGGCTGAGGTGATCTCGCAGTACTATGCGTGGTATCGCGCCCTTATGGGCGTCACGGCCAACGGCCGCCCGCCGGGCGGCGCCCCGCCGCCTCATGTCGCCGGCTGATGGCGGGGAGTGCGAATGGCACGGCAGTACCGGGCGATCGTGATCGGCTGCGGGGCCGTCGGCGCCGCGGCCACCTACTGGCTGAGCCGTCGGCTCGGCGGCGGCGTGCTGGCGCTCGAGCAGTACCGGCACGGGCACTCCCGCGGGGCCTCGGAGGATCATTCCCGGGTGATCCGGCACGCCTACAGCCGGCCCGAGTACACGGCGCTGACCCCGGCTGCCTACCAGAGCTGGAATGTTGCCGAGCGGGGCACCGGGCTGCAGCTCGTGTACCGTACCGGCGGGCTGATTCTTGCCGAGGACCGCAGCGCCGGCGCGGCGTACCTAGCCGCCGCCGCTGCCGCGATGGGCGCGGCGAACCTGCCGTTCGAGCAGCTCACCGGCACCGAGGTGATGCGGCGCTGGCCGCAGTGGCGGCTCGGCAGCGAGCACATCGCCCTGCACGACCCCGAATCGGGCATCCTCGACATCCGCCGGGCTACAGCCGCGCACATTGCGCTGGCCCGCGACCGCGGCGCGACCATCCTGGTCAATGCCGAAGTCACCGCGATCGCCGAGTCGGCCGGCAGCGTGACGGTCACCGCGGCCGGGCAGGATTACTCGGCCGGGCGGGTGGTGCTGGCCGGCGGTGCCTGGAATCCGGTGCTGCTGGCCATGCTGGGCGCCCATCTTCCGATCACACTCACCGAAGAGCAGGTCACCTACTTCGCCACGCCGAAGGTCGCCGAATTCACTCCGGACCGGTTCGGCGTCTACGGCTACCTCGCCGACGACGGCCTGTACTACGGCTTCCCGGTCTACGGCGAGGTCGCCACCAAGATCGGCATCGACGGTGCCGGGCCGGTGGTCACCCCGCAGACCCGGACCTTCGCCCGAGATGAAGCACGGGTGGGCCGGGTGCTTGCCTTCCTGGAACGCTACCTGCCCGCAGCCGTGGGGCCTGAGCTCTACACCCGCACCTGCTGCTATGACTTCCCGCCCGACCGGGACTTCATCGCCGACTACGTGCCCGGGTCGCAGCGCGTACTGGTCTGCGCAGGCGCGGGACACGCAGGCAAGTTCGCCGCGCTCCTCGGCCGGATTATGACCGAACTCGCCCTCGACGGTTCCAGCCGGTTCCCCGTCGGCGCCTTCAGCGCCACCCGGCCGGCGCTCACCAGCGCCGCAGAAGCACCCAGCCGCGTCAACTCGATGTGAATCGGCCAACACTGCGGGCGGCAAGTGGCCGTACAGAAACAGGCAATATGCGCACCGCCGATAACGGGCCGCGCTCGGCAGTCAGCATTACCTAATCGGCGGCGCTCGGGAGCGATTCTGATCGGCGAAGCGAGTGGCGTGGGCGGTGACTTGGCGTAACCGTCGTTGCCGTCTTGCGTTGAAGTTCTCATTGTCGCTGCGGCCTCGGCTGCCCCAGCCTCTTGGTCTCAGCCTGACCAGGAGGTGTCCGATGACCACCACTGCCGCTCCGTCCAGGGCCCTGGCTGTTGCCGAGCCGGTGTTCAGCAACCAGGAACGGCTCGCCTTAGCTAGGTTCCTGGCTGGTTACACCGGGAACCTGCGGTGCTCCGTCGACCCTGTGCCTTACCGCCCGGGTTGTGCTCATCGTCCAGATGCTCGCCGACCTCGCACTGCTGGGCGCCGGCGTACAGGCTGCTGCAGCGTCGTCCGGATGGATCCGCGAGCTGGCATGATTGCCAGTCGCCAGTCCGGACCCGTTCGCATGGCGCGCGAGGTCGTCCGCCTGGATGGCTCCCCGGTTGGCTCCAGCTTGGCTTGAGATAACTCTGAGGGTCACGTTGTTCGCCTCCCTCTGAGCTAGCACGCTCAGCGGCAGAGGCGGATGCGTTTCGATGCTTGCGTGACGTCAGCCCGGAAGCGCGGCGAGGCCGGCGAGGAGCGTGATGCGCTCGTCCGGGCTGAGAGCGGCGTAGGGCATGCCGGCTCGGCGGTTCGTCTCTGCCTCGATGGCGTCGCGGGTGGGGCCAGTCGGCAGCTGTCTTATGGTCGCGCTGGTGAGTCCGGCGGCTTGCCAGGCCGCGGCGTGTGCGTCAGCGCGGTGGTAGCGCAAGACCGACAACCGGGTGTGCAGGAGGAGTCCGACGGCGGCGTCGGCAGGTTCGTGCGGCGGGGCCATGGTCGTGTACGCGTCACCGCCGGTCGCAAGGGCGGCATAGACCAGTTGTCCGGCAAGGTTGTTGAGGTCAGCCAGACTACCTTCCTGATCGGCCCACAACTCGCCCGCTGCGTCGGCGCTGACCTTGTACATCTCGGTCAGCACGGTTCGGCCGCGCTCGGTTGCCTGAACGGCATCATCGCCGGTTTTGTCGATCAACCCCGCCGCGTGCAACTCTTCGAGATCACGGCGAACATCGCTGGCGTCTCGGTAGCGGTAGACGGCGGCGAGACCAGCCGTGGTGACCTTGCGGGCCAACAGAGCGGTCCGCAGCTGGCCAAGCATGCGCATCGCGTCGGGCGGAGCGGAAGAGGGTACGGGCGTGCCCGCCGCGCGAGCCATTGCCTTGTTCACGACGGCGAGAGTGAGCCGCTCGATTACCGGAGCAATGAGCGGTGAATACCGGTCCGGCGAAACATCGGCCAAGTCAGCCACGGGCCGACGGTACCAGTTACCGGGGCGGCGGACGAGGCACCGGAAGTCGGCGTATCACTATCGAGGGCTCGATCATTCGGCGACATGCACTGGATCGGCATGATCGTCAACATCCAGGGTCCACGCTCTCGGCATGACAAGTGTGGTGCAGCTTTAAGAGTCGGCTTAGGGACTGGCCCGCATGCGCGGACGACCGCGGCTGAGCCACCATCTTGGCAGCAGTCGAGCACCTGCTTGCAAAGCATGGCCAAGGTGGCCAGCAGCGTCCATGACCTGGTACGGAGCGCTCCCAGCGTCCATCTGGGTACAGCAACGTCCAGGCCTGTTGGTGTCGGCTGTAGGTGTCATCGCGGTGCCAGCGCCTCGATGACAGACTGCGGTGGGGGCTTTCAGTGCGGCAGGAACGCCGCCACAGCGCTCGCTAGAAGCGGTACCAGGATGATCAGGCCTCCTTGAAGATCAGAGATGATGCCGCGGTCCAGTCCCAGCATCTGTTCCAGCTTCTGGCGATCTACGGCCTGGCTGAGGATAGCTGCCACCTCGTCGAGCTTACGCAGCGGGTACATTTCATCGCACAGCAGCTGCCCGCGGCGCTGCAGAGCCGCCCATGCCGGCCCGTAGACCAAGCCAACGATTACTGAACCATAGGCGCCGAAGATCAGCACGAACTGCGGTGGCCTGTTCCCGAACTGGGTATGCAAGCTGTGCTCCAGAAGCCACCAGGTCCCAGCTGTGAAGGTCACCAGGGCGACCACCGATCCGGCGGCGGCCAGTAGCCGCTGCAACAGGCGACGCAGGGCAAGCAGCAAGTCGAGCTGTTCGCCTCTTTTGCCGGGCAGGACGTCGCGGACAGCCACGCGCCATATGCCGTACATTGCCCCAGCGGCCGGGATGGCGGCCAGGATCGCGAACATGCCAACCAGCCCACTGCCCGACCCATTGCCCGCCCCACCGGCGTTCAGGTGCGATGGCCCGGGAAGGAAAGCCGGGACATTCATTCCAGCCAGGCTCACGACTACAAGTGCCGTGACCGGCCAGATTACCTCGCGCATGTGTACTGTGGACAGCTCATTCAGCTCACGCCAGCGGCTTAGTCCGTAGGCGAAGAGAACTCCCGCAGCGGTAGTGGCAGCGATCGCGAAAGCTGCCCAAACCAGCCACATCGGAGCGGCATGGTGGGCAAACGTAATGGCGACGATGCTTCCGTACGCGAATCCCACCGCAGGAGCACCGAATCTGATGATCTGGGTTGGCTGCCGCATTAGCCGCCTCCCTTTCCAACGGGCTGGCTCATGAATGTACGCGGCTGGGTTGGTTCAGTGCGGTTGCTGCACTTTGCTGCTGCACAGCCCTCCCCCGTCCTCCGGGCTGCCCAGTCCTGCAACTCATGTGGGTGTGGACATTTAACGACGTAACCGGTGAAGGCACCTACACTGGCACCTATCACTGCACCTGAGAAGCATCCGCTTCGCGCTGCCGGGGTGAGGCAGGCGCCGGTGGAACGCCCTGGTTAGACCGGCACGCGACGGCGGGGACCAGCTGCGCGCCGGTGCCGCCGTGGCCCGGCAGGCCTAAGGGAGATGAACAGGCGGACATGGGCCGCCCTCACGTCCCGCGCGCCTGTGATCGGTGGCGCGTCTTCGATGCCCGCGGTCAGTTCTTCGTCAAGCCCGTCGGGAGGGTCGGCTAGAAACGCGATGAACTGGTCCGCGGCATCGCGGTAGGTGAGCCGTGTCTTCTCACTCTTATGCTCGGTACGCGGGTGCAGGAGCCAGGATGCGCGGAGCTGCTCCAGCTCTGCGCGGGCGTCGGCGGCGAACATGGCAGCATCATACGGAGCCACCACAGTTATTTGGGGTTACGACGGTGTAGCCCCGCGCGGCCTTAGCCTCTACGGTTGTAAAGTTCCTGGTCAGATGTACTTTTGCGCCCCGAGCAGGACTCGAACCTGCGGCCTACTGCTTAGGAGGCAGTTGCTCTATCCGCTGAGCTATCGGGGCCGGACATGGGCGGACTAGCGCCCCGCGCAAGCTTAATGGTAGCTACCGGGCCCGCCCGAAGCGCGGCTCGCTGCCGCCGGCAAAAGGACTGCCCAGGGAGGCAGCGGTCATAGGGTTGTAACGAGCCGCGACGGGCCGGTGAGCCCGGCGGGCCAACCTTGTAAGGAGCCAGTGCAGTGCAGGTCCAGGACGTGATGACGCAGGCTACCGTCACGGAATCAGCCTCTGACAGCCTCCGCTCGGCGGCCGAGCGCATGTGGCGGCAGCAAACCGGCTCGCTGCTGATCACCGACAACGGCCAGCTAACCGGGATCATCACCGAGCGGGACGTACTGCGCGCGGTCGCGCTCGGCGCTGACCCCGATCGCAGCACCGTCGACGAGGCGATGACCGCCGAGGTGTTCACCGTGCCGCCCGACATGCCGCTGCAGGAAGCAGCAAAGGAGATGGCCACCCGCTGGATCCGGCATCTGCCGGTCGTCGCGGAAGGCAGGCTGCTCGGCGTGGTCGGCATGCGGGACATCACGGGCATCTTCGCCGCCCTCGCACCGGGAAACGCCGACGCGCCGCACGAGTTCGACCAGCTCGTCCGTGAACGCCGGCTGGCCCGCATCGAGCACGGCGACCTGGACTAGCCCGGGGACTAGCTCACCGACTCCTTATCCTCAGATGCGGCAACGTCGGCCTCCTGCCCCTGTGACGGCGGGGCTTTGCCTGGGCCGTGACGGGGTGGCGGTTCCGATGACCACCACCCCGGCGAAGGCGATCACGCTCCCCGTAATCAGCCGACGGGGGGCAGCCCTCACCGAGCAGCAGGCCGGCCAGAATCACCGATCTGGCCGTGCCCGGAGCGGCCCGGCCGGACACGGTCAGGGCAGCGGGAACGGCAGCTTGATGTCGTCCAGCGCCCGCGGGCACGGGCAGTCGCGCTCGGCCGGGAGTTCCTCGATCGTCCGCATCAGCAGGTCACGCAGCCGCCCGATGTTCTCCTCGAACACGCGGAACACCTCGGCATGCGTGACCCCCTCGCCCTCCTCGACGCCAGCATCGGTGTCGGTGACAAGCGCGATCGTCGTGTAGCACAGCGCGAGCTCGCGGGCGAGCGCTGCCTCCGGGCAACCGGTCATGCCGACCAGCGTCCAGCCCTGCGCCGCGTACCACTGCGACTCGGCCCGGCTGGAGAACCGCGGGCCCTCGATGACCACCAGCGTCCCCGACCCGGCCGGAATCCAGCCGGATGCCCGCGCCACCGAGATCGCCGTCGACCGGCCCCGCGGGCAGTAGGGGTCGGCGAACGGGACATGGACCGCGGAAACCTCGTTATAAAAGGTACTTGCCCGGCTTATCGTGCGATCGACCAGCTGATCCGGGATGGCCAGCGTGCCGGGACCGTATGACGTGGTCAGCGAGCCGACTGCGCTCGGCGCCAGCACCTGCCGGACGCCCAGCGAGCGCAGCGCCCACAAGTTCGCGCGGTACGGGATGCGGTGCGGCGGGAACTGGTGGTCGCGCCCGTGCCTGGGCAGGAATGCGACCGCGCGCCCGCCGACGTCGCCGATCACGATGCGGTCGCTCGGCGGCCCGAACGGGGTCTCGACCGCCACCTCGTCGGCGGCACGCAGGAACTCGTAAAGGCCGGAGCCGCCGATGACGCCGATGCTGGCCAGGTCGGCCACGGCGGTCAGGCGACCTTCGAGCCCGACGATGAGCGGGCGCCGGACGACGAGGAATCCGACGACCGGGAGCCACCCGAGCCCGATGCCGATGACGAAGACGACGACGACGACGCGGCGGGCTTGCCGGCCTTCTTGTCACCAGACGACGACCCGCCCTTGTCACCGGACGACGACCCGCGGTCCTTCCCGGCGTCCTTGGCACCACCCGAATCCGCCGAGCTGGCCGAGCCCGAGCCGTTCTCCGCCGACCCGGTCAGCACCTTCTCCTTCTCCTTCTTTGCGCTGGCCCTGGAGTCCGTGCGGTAGAAGCCCGACCCCTTGAAAACGATGCCGACCGGCGAGAACACCTTGCGGAGCCTGCCACCGCACAGCGCGCACACCAGCAGTGGCTCGTCAGTGAACTTCTGCACCACCTCGGCCCGGTCCGCACAATCCGTGCAGGCGTACTGGTAGGTCGGCACTCTTCCTCCTCGGTGGCGTTAGCACTCGCCGTGTCCAACTGCCAAATGGTAGCAACCCTCACGGCACCCTGATGATTCCTTCGCGCGGCCGGGCGATCATGCGTACCGGCAGGTCATGCGGGCCTGCCGGTACCTCATCCAGCAGTTCGCCTTCGTAGAGCAGGGCGACGGTCGGCACCGGCGCGCCGACGCGTGCCAGGGCACGGTCGTACGAGCCGCCGCCGCGGCCGAGCCGGAAGCCGCGGCGGTCCGCGGCCAGCGCGGGGACGATCACCAGGTCGGCGCTGGCGACGGCGGTCACGCCGCGCGGCGGCTCGGCAGGCTGCAGCAGCCCGTGCGGCCCGGCGACCAGCGAGCCGGGGCCCTCGTAAGAGGCCCAGTCCAGGTCGCCGCCGGGGAGCAGCAGCGGCAGCAGCACATACGTGCCGCGTTTCCACAGGGCGTAGACCAGGCCGCGGGTGTCCGGCTCGGTGCCGACCGAGTAGTAGGCGGCGGCCGTGCCTGCCATCTGCGTCTCGGGCAGCGCGAGCACGGCGTCGCGGAGCAGGTGGCCGGCCTCGCTACGGTCAGCATCGGTCAGCCGGCCACGCGCCGCCACGAGCCGCCGCCGGAGCGCGGCCTTGGCCGCCGGCCAGCCTTCCTGGCCATCGGGAACGCCAGCTACGCCATGCGCTGCCGCCCCCGTAACACCGTCTGAAACACCATTTGAAACGGCATCAGCGTCGCCGGACCCGCCCGCGAGCCGATCACCGCCTGGTGCCTCCGAGGCCATGCCGTGCACGAGTCCTCCTGCCGGGTAGTTAGGGTTCTCAGCATGGCCGACACAGCCGCCGTGACCAAAGCCGTCATCCCAGCCGCTGGCCTGGGCACCAGGTTCCTGCCCGCAGCCAAGGCCATCCCCAAGGAAATGCTGCCCGTCGTAGACACGCCGACGATCCAGCTGGTGGTGGAAGAGGCGGTCGCCGCGGGGCTGCGCGACGTGCTGATGGTGACCCGCCGGGGCAAGTCCGCCATCGAAGACCATTTCGACCGCGCACTCGAACTCGAGGACGCGCTGGCCGCCAAGGGCGACGAGGCCGGGCTCGCCGCGATCCGCGCGCCCACCGACCTCGCCGACATGCACTACGTGCGCCAGGACGCGCCGAAGGGGCTTGGCCACGCGGTCCTCTGCGCCGCCGAGCACGTCGGCGACGAGCCGTTCGCGGTGCTGCTCGGCGACGACTTCATCGACCGCAGGGATCCGCTGCTGCGCCAGATGATCGACGTCAGGCAGCGCTACGGCGGCAGCATCCTGGCGCTGATGGAGGTCGAGCCCGATCAGGTCTCGGCCTACGGGTGCGCCGCGATAAAGCCGACCAACGAGGATGCCGTGGTCGCCGTCACCGACCTGGTAGAGAAGCCGCCGCCGGGCGAGGCGCCGTCGAACTGGATCGTGATCGGGCGGTACGTGTGCGACCCGGCCGTGTTCGGCGTGCTGCGCGGCACTCCGCCGGGGCGGGGCGGTGAGATCCAGCTCACCGACGCGCTGCGGACGCTGGCCACGGCCGACCGGGGTGTGGCCGCGGGCGGCGGCGTGCACCGGGTGGCCGGGGACGGTGGCGGCGTGCACGGCGTGCTGTTCCGCGGCCGCCGCTACGACACCGGCAACAAGCTCGACTACCTTCGCACGATTGTCCAGTTCGCGTGCCAGCGGGCAGACGTGGCCGGCGAGTTCGTGCCGTGGCTGCGCGACTACCTGGACGGCCTGTAGGGCCCGGCTGGCTATGGACTCCGTCGACGCCTACCTGGCCGAGATCCTGGCCGCCATCCGTCCGCTAGCGCCGCGCGAGCTCAGCCTGGACGACGCGGACGGCGGCATGCTCGCCGAGGACATCGCCGCGCAATGGCCGCTGCCGCCGTTCGACAACTCGTCCATGGACGGCTACGCCGTCCGCGCCGCCGACATCGCCGCGGCGACCGCCGGCGCGCCGGTGACCCTGCCGGTGACCGGCGAGGTCACGGCAGGCGACACCCGCGAGCTCGAGCTCGTGCCAGGCAGCTGCCTGCGGATCATGACCGGCGCGCCGGTGCCGGACGGCGCGGACGCGGTGGTGCCGGTCGAGCTGACCGACGGCGGGACTGCCCGGGTGGCGATCAGCCAGGCAGTGGCGGCCGGCGCCTCGATCCGCCGGGCGGGTGACGACGCCGCGCCCGGGGACACGCTGCTCGCCGCGGGCAGCAGGCTCGGCCCGGTGGCGCTCGGCCTGCTCGCCGCGGCCGGCCGGGCCTCGGTGCTGGCCAGGCCGCGGCCGCGGGTAGCCGTGTTCTCCACAGGGAACGAGCTCGCGGCGCCAGGAACCCCGATCACGCGCGGCCGGATCTGGGAATCCAACAGCTTCATGCTGGCCTCGGCCGCGCGGCAGGCCGGCGCCGATGCCTGCCGGCAGGCGAGCGTGCCGGACGACGTCAGCCAGGTCCTTGCCGTGATCGAGGATGCGGCCGGCCGGGCCGACTTGCTGGTGACCAGCGGCGGCGTCAGCATGGGCGGCGAGCACGACGTAGTGAAGGCCGCGCTGCGGAAGCTGGGGACGGTCAGGTTCCGCAAGGTGGCGATGCAGCCGGGGATGCCGCAAGGGTTCGGCGTGATCGGCGCGGCGAGCACCCCGATCATGACCCTGCCGGGGAACCCGGTGAGCGCGTTCGTCTCGTTTCAGCTATTCGTCCGACCAGCTCTGCGGGCATTGCAGGGGACGGCGGACGGCCGCCTGCGGACCGCGCGCGCGGTGCTCACCGCCCCGCTGCGGTCGCCGCGCGACAAGAGGTCGTTCCTGCGCGGCGTGCTTGCTGATGACGGCACGGAGATAACGCCGTTGTCCGGGCAGGCGTCGCACCAGCTGGCCGCGCTGGCCCGGGCGAACGCGCTGATCATCGTGCCGGAGCAGGTGATCAGCATGGCAGCGGGCGATGCAGCCGAGGTGATCTGCCTCGATGACTGAACGGACCGAACGGCCGGAACGAACTGGCCTGCCGGAACAGCCTGGCCTGCCGGAACAGCCTGGCCTGCCGGAACAGCCTGGCCTGCCGGAACAGCCTGGCCTGCCGGAACAGCCTGGCCTGCCGGAGCGGCCTGACCTGCCGGAACAGCCTGACCTGCCGGAACAGCCTGACCTGCCGGAACAGCCTGACCTGCCGGAACAGCCTGAGCTGCCGGAGCGGGCCGGGCAGGCTGGCCGGCTCACTCATCTCGACGCGGCCGGGCAGGCCCGGATGGTCGACGTGTCGGGCAAGGACGTGACGGCCAGGTCGGCGCGGGCCTCGGGGCGGGTCCTGTTGTCGGCCGGGGCGGTGGCTGCGCTGCGAGCGGGCCGGATGCCGAAGGGCGACGCGCTCGCGGTGGCCAGGATCGCCGGGATCCAGGGCGCCAAGCGGACGCCGGACCTGATCCCGCTGTGTCATCCGATCGGGCTGCACTCGGTGACCGTCGACCTTTCCGTGCAGGACGACGGCGTGCTGATCGTGGCCGCGACGCGGACGGCGGACCGGACCGGCGTGGAGATGGAGGCGCTGACCGCTGTGACGGTCGCCGCGCTCGCGCTGATCGACATGGTCAAGGCCGTGGACCCGGCGGCGGTGATCAGCGACGTGCGGGTCGAGGAGAAGACCGGCGGCAAGACCGGCCGGTGGGCAAGACCATGATCAGGGGGCTGGCCATCACGGTGTCGAACCGGGCCGCGGCCGGAGTGTACCCGGACCGGTCCGGACCGGTGCTGGCGGAACTGCTGGCCGCTGCCGGGTGTTCGGAGCTGGATGGCCCGCTGGTCGTGCCGGACGGCGAGCCAGTGCTCACAGCCCTGCGCGAGGCTGTGGCCAGCGGTTATGACATCGTGGTGACTACCGGCGGGACCGGCTTGACGCCGGGTGATCAAACGCCTGAGATGACCAGCAGGGTGATCGACAGGGAGATCCCCGGTATCGCCGACGCGATCCGGTCGGCGGGCGCCGCAGCCGGCGTCCCGTCGGCCGTGCTGTCCCGTGGCCTGGCCGGGCTGGCCGGCCGCACGATAATCGTCAACCTGCCCGGGTCGGCCGGTGGCGTCCGGGACGGGATGGCCGTGCTTTCCCCGATCCTGGCGCACGCCGTCGATCAGGTCCGCGGCGGCGACCATCCGATGCCGCCGGAGGGAGCCCATCCGAGGCCGCCGGAGGATGCTCATCCGCAGCCGCCAGGGAAGTCGGCCGCGGCCGGCCAAGGATGAAACGCGGCCGGCCGAGAATGGAGCGCGGCCGGCGGAGAATGGAGCGCGGCCGGCGGAGAATGGAGCGTGACCGGCGGAGGGCACGCCGAACCGGTAACCCAGTGAATTCATACCCGCGTCGTTGGGTGACCGAATAGCGTTCAGCCACAGGACAGGGGAATGATGGTCTCGTGGGACGCATGCGCGGGTGGCCGGTCACGCTCACCGAGGCTGACCTTCTTGACGCACCGGTCGGCCTGCGGCCGGTCCGGGTGAAGGACGCGTCCATCTGGCGCGAGACGCGGATCCGCAATGCGGACTGGCTCCGGCCGTGGGAGCCCACCAACCCGGAGACCCCGCTGTACCAGACCAGCCTGAGCCCGTACGTCGCGATGGCGCGCACGATGCGCCGGGAGGCGCGGCAGGCACAAACCCTGCCTTGGGTGATCACCTACGCCGGGCGGTTTGCCGGGCAGCTGACCGTCGGCAGCATCGTCTGGGGATCGGCCCGCTCGGCGCAGGTCGGTTACTGGATCGATGAGGCCGTGGCCGGCCGGGGCGTGGTCCCGACGGCCCTGGCGATGGCCGTGGATCACTGCTTCTTCGTCGTCGGCCTGCACCGCGTGGAGGCCACCATCCGGCCGGAGAACCAGGCCAGCCGCAGGGTGGTGGAGAAGCTGGGATTCCGTGAGGAAGGCCTGCGGCGCAGGAGCCTGCATATCGAGGGGACCTGGCGGGACCATCTGTGTTATGCGCTGACGGCAGAGGACGTGCAGGGCGGGCTGCTGCCCCGGTGGCGCAGTGCGGTGTCCGCGTCCCGATCACGAGCCCGCTGAGGCTGTAACGCGGGATGTCGAAGCGGCCTGCGGCGCTAGCCGGCGGGCCCGACGCTAGCCGGCTGGCCCTGCGGCACTAGCCGGCCGGGCCAGACGCTAGCCGGCCGGGCCTGCGGCACTAGCCGGGCCGGGCATGGCGCGGGCTCGCTGAGGCTATCTGACGACACACCGGGGTCGATGCTCGTCAACGCCTGCGGCTGGCCCTACCGTGCGTGACGTGAGCACGCTTAGCGTCCGCCGCATGCCTGCAGGGAGGATTCCTGTCGGAGGATGCTCGCGTGCTGCCAGGGGCGCCCGTGAGTAGCGCGATTCTCTACCTGGCGATCGTGGCGATCTGGGCCGTGATACTGGTGCCACTGCTGGTGCGGAAGTCGCACGACGGGTCCGGAGCCGGTAACGCCGGTGACAAGGTGTCCGGGCAAGGCTCGGAGACGGTCCCCGGGTCGAACGCGGACGGGTCGCATGCAGACGGGGTGCACGCGGCTGAGGCGGACGCGGCCGGTGCCGTGCATGCGGACGGTCTTGTACATGAGCATGGCGTGAGCGTCGACCATGGCGTGGCGTTCGAATACGACGCGTCCTTTGAGTACGGCGAGGTGCGCTCTGGCAGCGCCGTGCTCGAGTACGAGACGGCCGTCGAGTGCGGGTCCGCGGTCGAGTACGGGTCCACGGTCGAGTACGATGCGGGGCACGGTGATCATGCCGTCGGCGGTGATGAGGCCGGGTCGCCTGATGACGACGTGACGGAGCCAGTGCTCACCTTGCGCGGCCGGCCGCTGTGGTCCGAGGGACCTGGCTGGCACCCGCTGAGGCGGCAGGACCGGCCGCACCCGGCCGTCACCCGGGAGGCCGCATTGCGGGCCAGGCGCCGGATGCTGACCACGCTGGTGACGCTAACCTTCGTTGCGCTGGCGCTGGCGGCCGAGGGCATGGCGCCCTGGTGGATCATCGTTCCGCCAGTGGGGATGCTCGGGCTGCTGGTCTTGCTGTTGCACGAGGCTGCCCGCGCCGATGCGGAGGTCGCAGAGCGGCGAGCCGCGGTCCATGCGGCGCGGGCGGCTCAGCTCGCAGCGCGGAAGCCTGCCGCCAGGGAGGCCCAGGTCAGTGCCGCACCGGAACCAACCGCGCAGATCATCGACATCTCGGCTCGGGTCAGCGATCAACTCTACGACCAGTACGCTGACGCCGCAGTCCGCGCGGTCGGCGACTAATCCGCGCACCCGCCGACTAAGAAGCTCTGCTGGCTGGCTGGCTGGCTGGTCGTCGGCCTGGCCGGGTCGACTGCTCGGCCTGGCCAGGTCGGCTGCTCGGTCCCGGGTGGCTCTGGGACCGCGCTGGCGGGCCGGGCTGGTGCGGATGTTTGCTACGCTGGCTGCCGGTCTTGGGGCTGTAGCGCAGTCCGGTAGCGCACCTCGTTCGCATCGAGGGGGTCAGGGGTTCAAATCCCCTCAGCTCCACTAGGAAATGCAGGTCAGAACCACGATAGCTAGCCCCGACCGTATCGGTCAAGATCATTTGACCGTCACTCGACCGTCGTGCTGAGCACCAGCCACCGTCATCGGCCGCCTTCCACGGGCACACGATGGACTCGCTTCGCGGGATGACTTGCCCGGAGTATGAACGCCGGGTGGCGAGCACCTCTGTGGTGGCCGGGGTGTGGCGAGCATGAAGCGCCGTTCCCGTTCGGCCCGCGCACACTTGCCGCGGTGTCATGGCCCGGCGGCCATGCCGGGCGACTGGTCATTCATGCGGCAGCCCCGGCCGCGACGTCGCCTGGGGCGGCCTCGTGGCGCGGCCGCGCTCGCCGGGAAGGTACACCCCCTTCCCGGCCGGTCCACAGGTCTCAACCCTTCCCGGCCGGTCCACAGGTCTCAAGCATTGCTCCTTCCCGGGCTGGTCTTGTTCGTGCGGACTGCAGTCGCTCATGGGGTGTGACCGCAGCCCTGTTCGGGCGAAGTCATTGCTCGCGAGTTTGACCACGCGGCTTACTTGCCCGCCGGGCGATGAATGTGCTCGGCCCACGATCAGGGTTCGCGGGAGAGTGCGCGGGTGACGTAGGCGGCCATCGCCGCAGGGAGGTCGGCCGGGTGCCGCCGGGCGGCGGATGCGCTGACCGCAGCGAGTATTCCGGCGCTGGCCCGCGCGGCGCGGCGCAAGTCGGCTGCGTCGAGGCCGGCGACCGTGGACTCGATGCCCGGCGGCAGGTTCCCGGCATTGTGGTCGAGCACCTGTGACAGGCCGTGCCATGGGTACAAGGCGCCGTGCGCCGCAGCCCACAGCGCCCAGATGTGGTGGCGTGCCTCGTGCAGCCGACTGTGGGCTTCCCACAGCGACTCCCGCCGCAGGTACTTGTCGGCGTCGATCAGCGCGCACCAGCCGAGGAAAGCCCACTCCCTGACCTGCTCACCGGTGACCGCGTAAGCGGCTGGCAGCTCACCGCGGGGGACGCTGCTATCGGCCGGCATCCGGGCGGCCGATTCCCGGGAGCCTGCTGGGGCTGGTGCCTGGTACAGCAGGATGAAGTCTGGGGCGCCCCCGCCGCGGCAGCGCGCTTCGATCTGCGCCTCGGCGACGACCGCCAGGTCGAGCTGGGTGCCATCGGCGAACTGGGCGAAGATCCGCCGGGCCCACTGGTCGGCGGGCCCGGCCCGGTGCCGTAGCACATCGGCGAGTGCGCCCAACTCCGGCAACGCCGCCACCACCATCGCTTCCACGGCTCCCACCCGCCTGGCACCGGCCGCGCCGCACGGGGTGTCAACGCCAAGCGCAGCGTCGATGTCGGAAAGCGCATCGGCTGCGCCGCGGCCCAGCGAGCACCCCACCAGCAGCGACGTCACCAGCGGCCAGGCCTCGCACCGGTCGGCCAGGCCGGCCATGACGCGCCGCTGCGCGGCGAGTTCGTCGGGCAGCGCCGCAAGCCAGGCACGGTCGGCCAGCGTGCCGGCATTAAAGGGACCGCTCCCGTCGGCTCGGGCACTTGGAGACTCCGGTCCCGGTTCGGCCGCCATCCGCATCACGTCTCCTGATCGGGCACGCCACCATGGCCAGGTTCAGTCTGCCTGGATGGCCGCTCCGCATTCTGGGCAGAGAAATGGGCGGCGCTGCACGACGGCTCGCCAGATGGCGTAGACAAAGAAGGGGAACCCCATTTTCGGGACTTCACGCGTTGCCTCGACTGCTCCGTGCGTGGAGCATTGTCCGGTTTGGGTCTGGACTTCCTTGGTCATGGTTTCCTCCTGTGACGGTGGGCGCGTGGCCGTCGGGGTTAGCGTCCGAGCGGCAGCCAGCTGAACTTGCGAACAGCGATGAGCAGGCCTGCGGCTCCCCAGGCCGCCACGATCAGCAGGTCCCGGCCGGCGAACCCCAGCCCGGTGGTGTGCGGGTTGTAGGCAACGAGTAGCGCGTTGGCCAGGTGCCGGACCGGGAAGATCTGTCCGACGTCCGCCAGCCAGTGCGGCAGTACCGTCACGGCGACGAACACCCCGGAGATGAAGTACAGCGGCAGCGTGACCGCCATGGCGGCGGGCAGCGTGGCATCCTCGTTGCGGATGAGCGAGGTGAGCGCGTAACCAAGGCAGCAGAAGGAGGCGGCGCCGATCACCACGGTGACCGAGAGGGCCAGGGCGGTGCGGCCGGGGACGTGGGCGCCGTAAGCGGCCCACCCGATGCCGAGCAGCACGGCGGCCATGATCACCGCGACGCCGGTCTGGGTGAGCACGCGCCCGGCGATGACCGCAGCGGCCGGGACGGGGGTTGCGCGCCGGCGTTTCAGCACCCCCCGCTCGCGCTGCGTGGTCACCGAGACGGCCAGGTTGCCGAAGCACGCCGCGATAACCCCGAGCGCGATGATGCCGGGTACGTAGTACACCGATGTGCTGATCCGGCCGCCTGCGACCGGAGTGGTGTTCCCGCTGCCGCCGAACACCGACGCAAAGATCACGAGGAAAAGCACCGGCAGGGCCAGGGTGAAGAACTGCCACTGGCGGTTGCGGGCAAAGGCGCGCAGGTCGTAACCGAACAGGTGCAGAGCCATCCTGATCATCGCTGATCCTTCCGGTTCGCGGGCCCGGTGAGGGAGAGGTAGACCTCTTCCAGGGTCGGGCGGTGGACGTCGAGATCGGGAAGGTCGAAGCCGCGGCCGAGCGCCCAGTTGCCGAGCATCTGCAGGTGGACGAGCGGGCTCTGGCTGTGCAGGACGGTCGATCCTCCTGGCCCTGGCTCGGTCAGTGGGCTCAGCCCGGGTGGCAGGTCATGCGCTTGCACGTGGCCCGGGAGCGTGAAGCTGATGGCGGTGGTCATGTGCTCACGCCCGCCCAGCGCTTGCGGCGTGCCCTCAGCCACGATGCGCCCGGCCGACAGCACCGTGATCCGGTCGGCCAGGTATTCCGCCTCGTCCATGTAATGGGTGGTGAGGAAGACGGTCTTGCCGAGCTGCCGGAGCCCGGCAATAACCTCCCAGGCGGCGCGGCGGGCGGACGGGTCGAAGCCAGTGGTCGGCTCGTCCAGGAAGATGAGCTCTGGGTCGCCGATGAGGGCGAGCGCGAAGTCGAGCCGGCGCCGTTGGCCGCCAGAGAGCCTGGTGCCGACCGTGTCCGCCTGGCCGGTGAGACCGACCAGGGCGATGGTCTCGTCGATATCCTGTGGCGCACGATAGAACCCGGCGTACATGGCCAGACACTCCCGCACGGTCAGGCCAGGCTCGGGCTCGGACTCCTGCAAGACCACGCCCACCCGGTCCCGCCAGGCGCCGCCCGCCGTGGCCGGGTCGTGCCCCAGGACACAAACCTGTCCCTCGGTGCGCTGCCGGAAGCCTTCGAGGATCTCAACCGTCGTGGTCTTGCCCGCGCCGTTCGGGCCGAGGAAGGCGAAGATCTCCCCCCGCCGCACCTCGAGATCGATGCCCGCGACCGCCTCGTGGCTGCTGTAGCACTTCACCAGGCCGCGGACGCTGATCACCGGCTCGGACTGGGCCGAGCCGGTGGCTGCCTGAGCTACGCCATATTCCTGGCTGATGCTGTCCATCTCGCTCCTCAGGGCTGCAGATCTGGGGCTGCGGGCCGTGGTGAGATTGAAGTCATGTTGCGGCTGTTCCAGGTGGCTGGGCGGATAAGCGCGCCGCGGAGGGATAGGGCGACGGCAATCGTCAGCCCTGCGCAGAGCAGGCCGACCGTGTCCACGACGATGAGCGGCAGGCTGTCGGTGCTGAGTCCGTAGGCCAGCCAGATCGCGTAACCGCCGGTATAGGAGGCCAAGAATCCTGCCGAGACGTCATGCGATGAGCGGCGGGCGAGCATCTGCCGTGTCTGCAGCAGCGTCTTAAGCGCGCCGAGCACACCGTAGACGGTCGCTGCGGTGCCGAGGAGCTGGGTCAACATCTGGCTTCTCAGGCTTAGCGGAACGCCGCCAGCAGCAGCGCGACGAGGATCATGGGCTTGGATCGCATAGATCCGCTTCCAGGGCGGGTCGTTCTTGCCGCGGTCACCGGGCGGTGACTGCGGGGCCTGGCCCGGACCGCATCGGGGTCCCGCGGGTCTGGCGGCAGGGCCTCCTGCCAGGGGCGTTCGCGCCGGGCCCTCGGCCGGTGGTTGCGGATCTGCTGCACTGTTTCTCATCTCCCCGGCTAGCCACCCCATCCGGGGGAGGCCGATGGCGGTCAGCCCGGCCCTGGTGGCCCGGCTCTTCTGGGAACGGTACGAAGGCCAACCGCCGTAGGGCGTCACCCAAAGGTGGCTGCCGGGTGGAATGTCGCGGTGCGCCGATCGGTCACCCGAAGGTGCTACACCAGCATGTCGTGGGCGATGCGCTGGTTTGACCTGCCTGCGGCGAGCAGCCGCAGTACCTCCAGACGCCTCAGACCGCTCGTGCTATGCCCTGGATGGCGCGCAGCCGGCCGTCGGCCAGTGCGGCGGTGAGGTTTTGGGCTTTCGACTCGAAGTCAGGGACGAAGGCCTGCAGTCCGATCGGGCTGG